>Ga0137415_10005949_pt1 | contig 12069 bp, 14 predicted proteins | sample CZODoug3_1_1_16f_FD_183082 | JGI IMG/M metagenome (GOLD analysis project Ga0137415, IMG submission 183082) | Vadose zone soil fungal communities from Angelo Coast Range Reserve, California, USA - CZODoug3_1_1_16fungal (Hybrid Assembly) | ecosystem: Environmental > Terrestrial > Soil > Vadose...
CTCGGTCGCAGCCTCGTCCCGGAACGCGAGCATCACCGACTCGGTGTCGCCGTACTTCCGCTTGAGTCGGGTGAGCGCGTCGAGGCGCTCGTCGAGCGCTTCGAGCCGACCGGGCGCCATCATGACGCTCTCCCGCAGCGAGCGGACGGCGGCCAGCGCGTCCTCGACCAGGGCGCCCGCGCCGTCCACCGAATCGGCCGGCGCGGCGAACGCGGGATCGAGCCGCGCGAGATCGCGCAAGACGCGCGCGGCGCGCTGCAGTCGGCTCATCGCCGAGCTGTCCTCCTCGTTGAGAAGCCCTCCGGCCTCGGCCAGCCCGGCCGACAGGCGCTCGGCGTGCTGGAGCCGGCGACGCTCGACCCGTAGCTCGTCCTCCTCTCCCACCCGCAGGCGTGCGGCGTCGAGCTCTGACACCTGCAGGCGCAAGAGGTCCTCGCGCTGGACCCGATCGCGCTCGGCCGAGCGGGCCCGCTCGAGCTCGGCCCTGGCGGCGCGGTGCTTCGCGAACAGGTCGCCCACGCGGTCGCGGAGCTCTTCGGCATCGGCGAAGCGGTCCAGGAGATCGAGCTGGCGAGCCGGCTCGAGCAGGCGCTGGTGCTCGTGCTGACCGTGGATCTCGACCAGATGATCACCGAGTCGCTCGAGCAACCCGACGGTCACCGGCGAGTCGTTGACGAAGGCGCGGTGGCGGCCGGAGCGAGAAAGCTCGCGCCGGACCACCAGCTGGCCCTGATCCAGACCGAGCCCCGCTTCCTCGAGCACCGCCGCCGCCGGACTCCGCGGCGCCACGTCGAACACGGCCTCCACGGTCGCCGTCTCGGTGTCGGTGCGGATGACGTCGGTCTGGGCGCGAGCGCCGCGGATGAGGAGGATCGCGTCGAGGAGCATCGACTTCCCCGCGCCCGTCTCGCCGGTCAGCACGTTGAGCCCGGGCCCGAAGGAAGTGGTGACGGCGTCGATCACGGCGAAGTTGCGAACGCGGATTTCGAGGAGCATCTGGGCCGATGCTAGGTCAGCGGATCGCCGACCTCAAGCGGTATCCGAGCGAATACGGCGCTAACGCTCACCCCACTTGAGTTTCGTGCGGAGGACCGAGAAGAAATCCTTCTGCGGAAACCGGACGAGCCGGATGCGCGAAGCCGCCTTGCGCACCTCGACCGTGTCGCGCTCGCGGAGCCCGATGCCGACCTGCCCATCGACCGTCGCCATGACCTCCTGATCGGCCAGCAGGGTCACTTCGATCCGGTCGGCGCCCGGCAACACGATCGGACGGTCGGTCAGGGTGTGCGAGCAGATCGGAGTCAGGACGACGGCGTCCATCGTGGGGAACAGGATCGGCCCGCCGGCGGAGAGCGAGTAGGCGGTCGAGCCGGTCGGCGTCGAGATGATGAGGCCGTCGGCGCGATACGCGGTGGCATAGCGGCCATCGACGGACACCGAGAGGTCGATGATGCGGCTCATCGCGGATTTCGTGATGACCACGTCATTGAGCGCCGCGTACTCGCAGACCGGCTGGCCGTTGCGAACGACCCGCGCGGCCAGAAGCATCCGCTCTTCGATGGTCATCTGGCCCGCCAGGTACGCCTCGAGCGCCGGGAGCATCTCGTCGAGCGTCGTGGCGGTGAGGAACCCGAGCCCGCCCAGGTTCACTCCGAGCAGCGGCACACCCAGATCGCCGACTGCTCTGGCCATCGAGAGGAGCGTCCCGTCGCCGCCCAGGACGATCAGCAGATCCACCTGTGACGGCAACTCCGCCTTGCCGGCCGCGGCCGGGGCCTCGGAGGCTAGGTCAGCGGTCTCCTTCTCGAGGACCGCGCCGAGCCCCCGCGCGGACAGCCAGGAGAGCAGCTGGGCGATGACACCCCTGGCGCGGGGCGCGTCCGGCTTCGCGACGATGCCGACTCTGGTCACGCAAGGGCCTCGACGCTCCGGCTGATCATCGACTCCAGATCACTGGCAGTCCGGCCGTGCGTCGAGAAGTGCAGGAAGAACTCGTGATTGCCTTTCGGGCCTCGGAGCGGAGACGCGGTGACACCCAGCACATGCCAGCCTCGAAGTACAGCATAACGCGCCAGCCGCTGGACCGCAGCCCGATGCTGCGCGGGTTCGCGAACGACACCGCCTTTGGCGACGTGCTCGCGTCCGACTTCGAACTGCGGCTTCACGAGCGCGACGACCTCGCCGCGAGAGGCGAGCACGCCGAACACCGCGGGCAAGATCTTCTCGAGCGAGATGAAGGACACGTCGATGACCGCGAGCGTCGGCTGATCGCCGAAGACGCGAGGATCGAGCGCGCGAGCGTTCGTGTGCTCCATCACGACGACCCGCTGATCCTTCCTGAGACGCGGGTCGAGTTGCCCGGTGCCGACGTCGACCGCGTACACCCGCGCGGCGCCGCGCTGGAGCAGGCAGTCGGTGAATCCGCCGGTGGAGGCGCCGACGTCCATGCACACGCGTCCGGCGACGTTGACGGGGAAGGTGTCCAGCGCGTGCACGAGTTTCTCGCCGCCGCGGCTCACGAACGGGCTGCGCGCCCGGACCTCGACCTCGGCTCCTGGGGCGACCAGAACGCTCGCCTTATCCACTAGTTGTCCGTCAACGAACACTTCGCCGGCGAGGATCTGGCGGGCGGCCTTTTCGCGGCTTTCGATGAGGCCTTTGTCGACGAGCAGCTTGTCGATCCGAACCTTCGCTGGACGTTTCATTTCGCGCTTCATTATAGGCGACCGACTCTCCTGGGCCGCATCAGAAACAGCAGGGCCATGCCAGCCAGGAAGCCTCCGATGTGCGCAAACCAGGCCGTTCCCCCGGCCTCGCCCCCACCCCGTGCCGCCGAGCCGAACGTCAGGATCCCGCTCAGGAACTGGATGACGATCCAGAAACCGAGCACGATCAGCGCCGGCCAGCGGACGACCCGCGCGAAGAATCCGAACACCACCAGCATGTGAACGCCCGCGAATGGAAAGAGCACGATATAAGCCCCCAGCACGCCGGAGACGGCGCCACTCGCGCCGATCATCGGCACGGAGGATCGAGGGTTCGTGGCGATCTGAGTCAGCGCCGCCGCCACGCCGGCCACGAGATAGAGCGCCGCGAAGCGCCCGTGTCCAAGCGTATCCTCGACGTTGTCACCGAAGATCCACAGGTAGAGCATGTTGCCGCCGACGTGAAGCAGTCCGCCGTGCAGGAACATCGACGTGAAGATCGTCACGATCGGGCTCGGAAAATCTCCCGGCACCGGACACGCGCCGGTGAGTCGACAGGGAGTCGCGCCGAACTCGAAGACAAAAGCCTCCGCGGCCCGCGGGTCTCCGCCCACACCGATCGAGGCCTGATAGAGAAAGACGAGCACGTTGAGTCCGATCAGGCCGATCGTGACGTACGGAACGGTCGCGCTCGGGACGTCGTCCTTCAGCGGGATCATCAGCGATCCGGCTGGAGCACGACGATGCTCGGCCGCGTCAGGTAGCGCTCCACGGCCCGCGCGACGTCTTCGGCCGTCACCGCATCGAGCGCCCGGGCGTACCGGTCTGGAAAGTCCCAGCCGGCTCCGACCGTCTCGAAGAAGGCCATATACCACGCGAGGCGCCCGTTCGTGCGGCGATCCATGGCGAGCTGGCCGCGCACGTACGCCTTGGCGCGCGCGAGCTCGTCGCCGTTGACGGGCGCTTCTCGCACTCGTTCGAGCTCACGCAACACGCCCGCTTCGGCCGCCGGGGCGCTGGCCGGCGCCGTTCCGAGGTAGGCGACGAAGAAGATAGGGCCCGTACGGTAGGGCGTCAGCACGGCCGTCGAGTACGCGAGCCCGCGGCGATCCCTCAGCTCGACGAAGAGGCGGCCCGCCATACCGCCTCCGAGCGCCGCGGCGAGCACGCGGACAGCCGGATAGAGAGGATCCGAGAGGCCGGGACCGAGATATGCGACGAGAATCTGCGCCTGCTGGGCCGGGCGAGTGATGACCCGCCGCTCTCCCGACGGCTCGGAGACAGCGAGCGCGCCCTGGCTGTCCTGCCCGGAGCGGACCATCTTGCCGAAGAGCCGCTCGGCGGCCTTGATGACGCGCTTGCCCTCCACCTGGCCGCTGACGGCGAGCACCATGCGGTCGGGCTGATAGATCGCCCGGTAGTGCGCGAGCAGATCGGCGCGCGTCATCCGCTCGACGCTCTCCTTGGAACCGAGCTGGCTCCGGCCGTACGGATTGGTCCCATACAGCTCGCGGAGCACGGCATCGAAGCTGAACGAGAAGGGAGCGTCGGCGCGCGTCTTGATCTGGCCGAGAAGGAGCCGACGCTCCTTTTCGATCTCGTCTGCACGCAGCGACGGCAGCAGTGCGACCTCGGCGACCAACCCGAGCAGCGTCTCCCAATGGCGCGCGAGCGCCTGGCCACGCACCTCCGTGGTCTCGACCTCGCCGTTCGCGTCGAGACTGCCGCCGATGTCTTCCGAGCTTGTTGCCAGTTGCACCGATGTTCTGCGGGCGGTGCCGCGAAGCATCGCGCGGTGGAGGAAGTTCGTGATGCCGGCGAGCGATTCGGTTTCGAAGCGAGAGCCCGCCCGAACCTGAAGCGAGACGGCGACGACGCCGACCGCGGGGTTCTCGTGGATCAGCACCGTCAGTCCGTTGGGCAGGACGTGCTTGGCGACCTGAGGTTCCTGGGCCTCAGCGCGCCCGGCCGCGAGGATCAGCGCGAGAAGCGAGGTGGCGAGCGCGAATCCGAGGCGATTCATCGAGCTCGAGGAATAAACGCGAGCCGTCCGTAGCGCTCCGGATCCAGGTAGCGCCGAGCCGCGAGGCGGATCTGTTCGGGTTTGACCGATCGCAACCGATCGATGTACGCGAGCTCTTCGGTGAGCCGCCACACCGTCTCCGCGCGGCCGAATAGTCGCGCCCGTCCCTCGGCGGTCTCGCTTCCGAACTCGTGGTCGGCCTCGGCGCGCGTGATGGCTCGGCGGAGCTCCTCGTCGGTCACTCCCTGCTCGCGGATGCGACGGATCTCGTTCAGGATCTCGGCCTCGGCGCGGGCGAGGTTCTCGGCCTCGAGCTGCGCGATCACGGTGATCACGCCACCGGCCTCGAGCGCGGCGTAGTCCGAGCCCACCGAATTGACGAGCGCGAGCCGCTCGCGCAGCGACTGGAGGAGCCGCGATGCGCGCGACTGACCGAGGATCGAGACGAGAAGCTCGACGGCGGGCGTGTCGGCGTGATCGAGCTTGGGGCCGAGCCATCCCATCCCGAGATAGGCCAACGTTCCGGGCCGCTGGACTTCCGTCTTCTTCGGCGTGAGCCCGGCGGGCATCGATTGAGGCAAGCGCTGGGACCCGCTCCTCGGTAGTCGACCGAGCGTGCGCTCCGCAGCGGCGAGCATCTCGCTCGTCTTCACCGGACCCACGACCACCAGCGTGAACGACTCGGGAACGTAGTGGCGCCGGTAGAAGGCGAGCAGCGTCTCCCGATTGAGCTTCTGGATGATGTCGGCGGTGCCCAGCACGGGGCGGCCGTACGGATGGCTGTCGAACACCATGCTGTAGAGCTGTCGTGCCAGATGCCGCTGCGGTGCGTCTTCGCTGAGCCGCATTTCCTCGATGACGACTTTCTTCTCGAGCTCCAGCTCGGTCTCGTCGAGGATCGAGTTCACGCTGATGTCGGCCAGCATTTCGATCGTCGCGGCCGCGCGCGGCGCCGGTAGCACCGCGTGATAAAAGGTGAAGTCGAGCGACGTTCCGGCATTCATCCGCCCGCCGACCCCCTCGACGTCCCTGTCGACGAAGCCCCTCGAGCGAATCGTGGTCCCCTTGAACAGCATGTGCTCGAGGTAGTGCGCCAGACCGAGCTCCGCCGCGGCCTCGTCCCGGCCCCCGGCGCGCACCCACAGCTGAACCGCGACGACTTCACTGGAGGGGTACTCTTGAATGAGGACGCGGACGCCGTTGTGGAGCACGTGACGGGTGGGCGCCTCGACCGCGGGAGGAGGTTTGACGCTGCCGATGATGGAGCAGCCGGTCAGGACCAGCCCGCACAGCCCGAAGGGCAGAACAACACGCGGGAACCCGAGCATGTCGGGTGTCAGGCTACCACAAGCGAGCCGACGGGCAGAATGCCGCACCCGTCGTCGAGGCCGTCCAGGGCACAACGCCATCTGAAGCCTTAGACAGTTCCGAATAAGTAGCTTGTTTCATTCGTCCTTGCCCGAGCGGCCTCATCTGGCACCGCGGTTGCTCCTTGTCCCCTCCGAGAGTTGTAGCCAACCAATACGGACCTCAATGCGGAGGGGGTGACGACGTTTCGCGCACGGGCCGCTGGTGAAGCAAGGAACGACTCCAAAACTAGCTGAGAGGAAATGGGGAGACTAATGAAGAGATTTTTCGCGGCAATCATGAGCATCGCAGTCGTCGCGGCGATGGCGCCCGTCGCCAACGCGCAGTCGCAGTGCCCGACCGAGGTCAGCCAGGCTCAGGCAATGCTGAAGAAGGTTTCGAAGGCCCAGGACGTTCAGGCCCCGCGGTCGCTTGCTGGATCGCGCCAGGACATCCAGGCCCCGCGTGCGGGTCAGGACATCCAGGCTCCGCGCAGCGGTCAGGACGTTCAGGCTCCGCGTAGCACCGTGCAGGCGCCGCGTGCCGGCCAGGACGTTCAGGCCCCGCGTAGCGGTCAGGACGTTCAGGCTCCGCGCGGTCAGGACATCCAGGCGCCCCGGTCGCTAGCCGGCTCGCGTCAGGACATTCAGGCCCCGCGTGCGGGTCAGGATATCCAGGCTCCGCGCAGCGGTCAGGACGTCCAGGCTCCGCGCAGCGGTCAGGACGTCCAGGCTCCTCGTAGCGGCCAGGACGTTCAGGCTCCGCGCAGCGGCCAGGACCTCCAGGCGCCGCGCAGCGGTCAGGACGTTCAGGCCCCGCGCAGCGGTCAGGACGTTCAGGCGCCGCGCAGCGGCCAGGACGTCCAGGCCCCGCGTAGCACCATGCAAGCGCCGCGCGCTGGCCAGGACCTCCAGGCTCCGCGCAGCGGTCAGGACATCCAAGCGCCGCGCAGTGGCCAGGACGTTCAGGCTCCGCGCAGCGGTCAGGACCTCCAGGCCCCGCGTGCGGGTCAGGATCTCCAGGCCCCACGTAGCGGCCAGGACATTCAGGCTCCGCGGTCGCTCGCCGGTGCCAAGGCTTCGAGCGGTGACGCGGCGAAGCTGGTCCGCGACGCCGAGGCCGCGTGCAAGGCCGGGAACATGGACACCGCCAAGGCGAAGGCCGTCGAGGCGATGGGACTGATGAAGTAAGCTCCGAATTTTTGCAGTAGCAGTACACAGGCTCCAGGGGTCACCCCCTGGAGCCTTCTGTTTGTATGTCGCGCGGTATAGAATTTTGACGATGCGCAAGTGGATCGCGAGCGCGCTGTTTCTCGCGGTTCCCGGTGTCGCTGCCGCGGCGGCGCCGTCGGTCCAGGAGATCTTGCTCCGAGCGAAGCCCGCCGTCGCTCTGGTCGTGTCGGAGGTTGCGGCCGAGATCACGGTCGCGTGCCCGGGCGGCGGCAAGCAGCAGATCACGCCCCCGCCGTTTCGTGAGACCGGAACGGGCTGGTTCATCAGTCCGAGCGGCTGGGTCATCACGAACGGCCACGTCGTCTCGCCGGCCCACCAGCCGCAGCAGGACGTCGCGCAGCAGCTCCTGGAGAGCGCCGTTCGTCAGGCCTGCGGCGACGTGAATGACCGGGTATTCGCCGCCGCGATCGCGCGGGCCCAGGTCAAGATGGACCCCTCGATCTCCGTGATCCTCTCGAACGGCATGCGGTTGCCCGCCACCGTCGCCAAGTACAGCCCGCCGGTTGCCGGTGAGGGCATGTCGGGACGCGATCTCGCGCTCCTGAAGCTCGAAGCCGCCGACATGCCCGCGCTGAGCCTGGGTGACTCGTCGAGCGCGAAGATCGGCGACAAGATCCACATTCTGGGCTTCCCGGGCGTCGTGCTCAGCCACGAGCTTCTGAACGCCTCGGCGAAAGTCGAGGCGTCGGTGACGAACGGCGCGATCTCTGGCTTCAAGCAGGACATCACCAACCAACCCGTGATCCAGACCGACGCGCCGGCGTCGTGGGGCAACAGCGGCGGTCCGGCCGTCGGCTCTCGCGGAGAAGTCCTGGGCGTCGTGACGTTCGTGAGCCTCGAGTCCGGTGACAAGGGAACCATCGTCCAGGGATTCAACTTCGTGATCCCGTCCGCCGCGGTCCGAGAGTTCGTGCAGGGCACGGGCATCAAGCTGGACGAAGCAAGCCGGTTCAACGCCGCGTGGCACGCCGGGCTCGAGGACTTCTTCGACGGGAGCTATGCGCGCGCGGAGAAGCACTTCGTCGAGGCCAATCGGCTTCTCCCGGATCTGACCGACGTGCGCCGCATGATGGCCGAGGCCAAGAATCCGCCCCCTCGCCCGTTTCCGTGGAAGCAGATCGCGGCGGTCGCGGTGGTGGTGGTGCTCGCGGTCATCGGCGTGTTCGCCGTGTTGCGCTGGAGGCGCAACCGCTACCGAATCCGCCCCGCAGAGGTGATGCAGCTCATCGCAGTCTCGCCCGAGTCACCTCCGATCATTCTGGACGTCCGCGACGCGGTGACGTACGCCAAGAGCCCCGTCAAGATCCAGGACTCGCGTCACGTCCCGCCCGAGGATCTCGAGCAGGGCATCCGCGCGCTCGACCTCGACACAAATCGCACCGTCGTTGCCTACTGCGCCTGCCCCGACGAAGCGGCCAGCGCCCAGATGGCGCTCCAGCTTCGAGGTCTCGGCTATCGAGACGTGAGAATCCTGAAGGGGGGACTGAGCAGCTGGGCGAACGCGGGTCTGCCCCTCGAGGCCAAGACGGTCGCAACGTCCCCCTGACGCGCGCCGGCGTCTAGGCACCGCTCACCCGCCCGCCGGCCAGGAAGTGAACGTGGACGTGGTAGACGACCTGTCCACCCTCGGGGCCACAGTTCACGCGCAGTCGATATCCGCGCTCGGCCAGTCCCCTGGCTTCTCCGATCGCGCGCGCCGCCAGCAGACAGCGCCCGAGGACCTCGGCGTCGCCGCGCTCCATGGCCATGATCGAGCTGATGTGGCGCCGGGGCACGATGAGCAGATGGATCGGCGCCTTCGGGTAGATGTCCTTGAACGCCAGGACCGCGTCGTCCTCGTACTCGACATCGGCGGGGGTCTCACGCGCGATGATGCGGCAGAACACGCAGTCCGTCACGAGGCTCCTCCCGAGGCGCCTGCTATAATAACGCCGCCTCGATCAGCACTCGGAAAAGGAGCGCGGATGGGAACGTGTCCCAAGTGCAAGCGGAAGATCCGTAAGAACGGTAACCACGTCAAGCTCGGCTCGACCTGGTATCACAAGGCGTGCCCGCGGCGTCGCGACGCTCAAGCCAAGGCGTAGCGCTCTGGCCCACGCCGAGTCCTCGCGAACTCTTCGCACCGCTCAGACCGCAGTCCCGTAGAACCCGATCGGACGCTTGACGTAGCTTCCCAGCGGCTCGCGCATCACGGAGCCGTCGCGAAACACCGTGCGTCCCCGCAAGAGCGCCGAGATACGCCCGGCGCGAATGCCGACGTCGCAGCGAAGGGCCCCCAGGTAGGGACGACCACCGTGCCATTCAGAACGGCGGTATCGTAACGAGGCATGGCGAGGGAGCGCGGACAGGCGGGCGGAGCGGTCCCGTCAGTGGGCGTTGAGCGCGGTCGAGATGACCCACGCGAAGTCGACGACGAGCGCCGCGACGAGAATCAAGCTGCCGATGTTCAGCCAGAGCGCGATTCCTTTGTCGTCCATGGCTCCCTCCGGGATGGGTTTCTGGGCGCGACCGTAGCACATTCGTCGGGAGTGGACAAAGTTCGCGGCGGCGAGTCGTGCGCGCCGCCGGTCGAGGCGCGGCTGCCGAGGCGCGCGGATTGAAGGAGGCGGCGATGAGGCTGCGTGGAAAGGTGGCGCTGGTGACCGGCGCCCAGCAGGGTATCGGACGGGCGATGGCTGTGGCGTTCGCGCGCGAGGGTGCGGACATCGGCGTGAACTACCTCGACGATCGCGGCGCGGCCGAGAAGGTCGTCCAGGAAATCCGCGGGGCCGGCCGGCGCGCCGTGCTCTTGCAGACCGACGTCGCGCAGCCGGCCGGCGCCCCGTTGATGGTCGAGCAGGTCGTGAGCGAGCTCGGAGGGCTCGACGTGCTCGTCAACAACGCGGGCGTCTATCCGCGCGTGCCGTTTCTGGACATGCGCGAGAGCGACTGGGATCTCGTGCTCGACGTCAACCTGAAGGGGGGCTTCTTCTGCGCCCAGGCGGCGGCGCGCGCGATGATCGGCGGCCGGCGCCGGGGCTCGGTCATCAACATGGCGTCGCAGGCGATCCGCGGCGCCGTGCGGGGCGTGCACTATTCGGCCAGCAAGGGCGGCGTCGTCGCCATGACTCGCGCGATGGCGCTCGAGCTGGCGCCGCACGGGATTCGCGTGAACGCGATCGCGCCGGGACTCACCGACACCGCGCAGCCGCGTTACGGCAATACCGAGGAAGAGCTGACGCGGATGGCGAGCGCAGTACCGCTCGGGCGCATGGCGCAACCGGATGACATCGCCTCGGTCGCCGTGTTCCTCGCCAGCGACGACGCGGGGCATGTCACGGGCCAGACGGTGCACGTGAACGGCGGCTCGTTCATGCCTTGAGCGTGATGAACGCGTGGTCCCTTCCCGCGGCGTCGCTCGTCGTCTCGATTGCGCTCTTGATCCGGGCGTCGCGGCTCATTCGGCGGCGAACGGGCCGTGGGCGCCTGCGCGGCGTCCGCGGATTGGTCATACTGGCCCTCGGTGTGGCCGTGTCTATGACGTTTCTAGAGAACTTTGTCTCGCTTAGCCGGCCGTGGATGTCGGTGCTGGCCGGCATCGTCGCCGGGTTGTGGAGTCTGACCGCTCAGGCCTTGTTCGGCGAGAAGATCTCAGCGACATGACTCCAACGATTCGGCGGATCCGCCCGAACGAAGGACCGAGCTTGCGAGCCTTCCGGCTAGGCGCCCTGGCGGATGCGCCCATGGCATTCGGCTCGACCCTGGCGAGAGAAGAGGCGTTCGCCAACGATCTCTGGTGCGAGCGCGCTGCGCACGGGGCCTCGGGAGCCGACCGCGTAATCTTCGTCGCGGAGCAGGATGGCCGGTGGCTGGGAATCGCGACCGGTCTCGCCAGCGACCCTGACGTACCCGACGATCCTCGGCCAGAGCTCGTCGGAATGTTCGTCTGCTCTGAAGCACGCGGGCGCGGGATCGGCGCCGCGCTCGTGAGCGCGGTGGTCGGCTGGGCCAGGCGACGTCCAGCCACGAGCCTGTGCCTCTGGGTGACGGCCTCGAACGACCCGGCCGTCGCCCTCTACGAGAAGTGCGGATTCAGGCGGACCGGCGAGAGCAAGCCTCTGGCTCACTCCCCTTCACTCACGTTGTTTCGGATGGAGCGCGATCTAGCCTGAACCGACGTACCGTATGAAATACTGCCACTCCCGACCGCGTCTAATCCGGCGGGAGGATTTACATGGCTCGCGACAGACTCGGCCGTCTGGCCGCTTCGATGTTGATTGCTGGAGTGATCGCCGTGAGTGCTGGTGGATGCGTTCTCGTGCCCGTCCCCGCCCCTGTGGCTCGCCCACCCGTCTTCGTGGCGCCCCGCCCCGTGGTCGTCGTCCCGCGACCGGTGTACGGCTACGGCTATTACCGCCCCTACTACGGGCGAGGGTATGGCTGGGGTCGATGATGTGAGTGAGGCAGGGGCCGGGGCTTGAACGATGAGCCCATCCTTCGTGGAAAGAAACTCCTACCGTTCGATGGGAAGGCGCACGACGAACTCGGTTCCCTTCCCGGCGCCGGCGCTGCTGGCGGAGACGGTTCCCCCGTGCTTGACGACGAGGTCGCGGACCACCGAGAGCCCGAGGCCGAGGCCAGGATAGGAGTGCCCCGTGTCTTCCACGCCCCGAGAAAAGACCTCGAAGATCCGCGGGAGGAATTCTGGCGCGATGCCGACGCCCGAGTCGCGAAGCCGTACCACGGCGTCATCGCCCTCCGCTGCGACCGAGAGCTCGATCGA
>Ga0137415_10005950_pt1 | contig 12068 bp, 14 predicted proteins | sample CZODoug3_1_1_16f_FD_183082 | JGI IMG/M metagenome (GOLD analysis project Ga0137415, IMG submission 183082) | Vadose zone soil fungal communities from Angelo Coast Range Reserve, California, USA - CZODoug3_1_1_16fungal (Hybrid Assembly) | ecosystem: Environmental > Terrestrial > Soil > Vadose...
GTTCTCGCTCGTGGGCCTGCTCGTGGCGCTGCTCGGCGTCGAGGCCGTCGCGGTGCTACCCGGACGATCTGGACCTGAGGTGCGATGACTCGACTCGTTCCGATGCTCGGGATGGTGGCGCTCGTGGCGCAGCAGCCGGCGGCGTCGGGCAGGAACGAGATCGACATCGTGCACCACCTCGCCAACTCGCACACGCTCGAGATTCCATCCTTCCGCCCGCCGTATTACAAAGAGGTCGAGCTGCCGCAATTCACGCCGTTCCGGGTGGGACGCCTCGAAATCGATCTCTCGCCCACCCGGCACGTGGTGTTCCTCGTGCTCGCGGCCGCGCTGGTGGGGCTCGTGTTCCTCTATACGTCGCGCGCCGTGGCGCGGGCGCACGCCCAGGGCCGCCCGCCGCGCGGCTTCGCGGCGGCGATGGAGGCGATGGCGCTCTACATCCGGCAGGAGGTGATCCTGCCCAACGTGGGGCCGCACGGCGAGGGGTACGTCAACTACCTGCTCACCGTCTTCTTCTTCATCCTCACGTGCAACCTGCTCGGGCTCTTGCCCTGGAGCGCGACGCCCACCGCGAACATCGCCGTCACGGGGGCCATGGCGGGCGTGTCGCTCGTGGTGATCGAGATCTCGGGGATGCGCGCGCTGGGGCTGAAGGGCTATCTCGGGACGATCTTCTTCCTGCCGGAGGGGCTGCCCCCGCTGCTCAAGCCCCTCATGCTCGTCATCATGACGCCGATCGAGATCATCGGGAAGCTCGCGAAGCCGTTCGCGCTCGCCGTTCGGCTCTTCGCCAACATGACGGCGGGGCACGTGGTGGTCCTGGCGCTGATCGGGTTGACGTTCTTCTTTCAGAGCTACCTGGTGGGCGTGGCCGCGTCGGTCATGGCCACCGGGATCATGCTCCTGGAGCTGTTCGTGGCCTTTCTACAGGCGTTCGTGTTCACGCTGCTCACGAGCGTGTTCATCGGGCTGATGCGCGCCGCCCACTAAGAACCATCCCACAGACGGCGCCGGTGCGGGAGAACCGGCGCACGCAGGGTGGCCGCCTCGTCAAAACGATCTCCCGCTCAACCTGGGAGTGTGACATGCTGCTGAACGTGCTCGCGCTGTTGCAGGAGCCCGCCGCGGCCGGCGCCGCCGGCAAAGGGTATGCGCTCATCGGCGCCGGCCTCGCGGCCGGTCTCGCCGTGCTCGGCGCCGGTGTCGGCATCGGCCGGATCGGTGGGCAGGCCGTCGAAGGCATGGCGCGCCAGCCCGAGAACAGCGCCCGCATCCAGACCGCCATGATCATCGCGGCGGCGCTGGTGGAAGGGGTGGCACTGTTCGCCGCCGTGGTCGCGTTCGTCATGCAGGGGAAGGTCACGTTCTAGGGGACGCCATGCGGCCAATGCTGATGCTCGCGCTGCTTGCCCAGGAGGCGGGCCCGCTCTCCGTGGACGGGGGTCTCGTCATCTGGACCCTCGTGGTGTTCGGGCTGCTGCTGCTCGTGTTGCGGCGCAGCGCCTGGCCGCTGCTGCTCGCGGCCGTGCGCGAGCGGGAGAAAAAGCTCGAGCGCATGCTGGCGGACGCGGCCCGGGACCGGGAGGAGGCCGCGGCGCTGCTCGCCGAGCACAAGCGCCTGATCGCGGCGGCGCGCGCCGAGGCGCAGGAGCTGATCGCGCAGGCGCGCACCGTGGCCGACAAGGAGCGGGCCGCGCTGCTCGCCCAGGCGCGCGAGCAGTACGAGCAGCTGCTCGACCGGGCGCGCAAGGAGATCGAGAGTGAGAAGGAGAAGGCGATCCTCGAGCTGCGGCGTGAGGCGGTGGACCTCTCGATCGCGGCCGCGTCGAAGCTGATCGAGGCGAACCTCGACTCCGAAGCCAACCGCCGCCTGGTAACGGAGTACCTCGCGAGCCTCGAGGCGGGTGGAGGAGGGGCGCGGTGAAGAACGCCATCGTCGCGCGCAACTACGCCGAGGCACTCTTGCTCGCGGCTGAAGCGCACGGCATGGCCGACGTCGAGCGCTATGGCCAGTTGATGGAGGCGGTGGCGGGCGCGGTGCAAGCGGACGAGCGCATCGCGGCGGCCCTCGAATCGCCGCGCGTCTCCAAGGCCGTCAAGGCGGCCCTGCTCGAGCGCGCGCTGGGCGACCTGGCGGCCCCCGAGTTCGTGCGGTTCCTCCAGGCGGTGGTGCGGCGCGGCCGGCAGGGACTGCTCCCGGAGATCGCGCAGCAGTATCACGCGCTCGTGGACGCGAAACTCAACCGGGTGCACGCGGGCGTCACCCTCCTCGAGGAGCCGGACGCGCGGCTCGAGCAGGAGGTCGTCGAGCGGTTGTCCCGGGCGATCGGGAAGGAAGTCCGGGCCCACTTCCGCGCCGATCGGGCGATCCTCGGCGGCCTGGTCGTGCGGGTGGGCGATCGGATCTACGACGGCTCGGTGCGGCGCAAGCTGGCCCTGCTGCGGAGGAAGATGCTCGGGGCGGAGTAGCGGGCGTCTACGCAGGTCGGCGTCTAAGACGGCGTCTCCGGCTCGGGGGGAAGGGTCTCGCGCACCGCTCGCAGCAGGTCCGCCGGTGTGAACGGTTTCCTCAGGCTCCGCGCGGCTCCCAGGAGCTCGGCATCTCTCCGCAGATCTATGCGGCCGGTCGCATCCCCGCCCGATACGGCGATCACCTGGACGCCGGGGAATTCCTTTCGCACCCGACGGACGGTGACGATGCCGTCCTGCCCCGGCATGAAGATGTCGGTGATCACGAGGGGGGCCCCGGTCTCCGCCAGCAGCTTCAGTCCGGCCTCGCCGTCACCCGCCTCGAACACCTCATGCCCCGCTCGCTCCAGCGCGCGGCGCATGGTCAACCGAACCGCGTCGTTGTCGTCGATCACGATGATGCGGGCCATTGCACAACGTAGCCACTCTGCGTGAGGCGGTCGAGTCCCGGCACGCACCAGCGGCCCGGGGACAACCCGGGCCGCTGGTGCGTTGGACCTTACAGCTGATACCGCAGGCCGACTGCGATGCCGAATCGTCGGGTCGCGCGCCGCTCGACGCCGCTCGGTGTGTCCGCGGCATCGAAGACCGACCCGCTCAAGACACCGTTTACCCGCAACGACCCGGTGAGGGCGCTCGCGAGCGGCCACTCCACGACCGCCGCCGCGCGGCCCCCCACCCGATTGCGCCGCTCGCCGTCGAACGTCCAGAAGTCGATGGCCGGGCCCGCTGCGACACGCACCTCTACGCCTAGGCCGAAGCGTGCCACGCGGAGCGACATCTCCGGAGCGATCTCCCAGAGCGAGCCGATCCCGTACTGCACCACCGCTACGCCCTGTCCATCGGCTGCCAGGCCGGTCTTCGCGTAGAGGACGTCGACCGCCACACGCGCCCGACCTAACGTGCGGTCCAGGCGGAGCCCGAACGTCGTGGGCCGATATGGCCCCACCGTGGCTCCGGCGCTGTCGCGCGATGTACCGCCGAAGCGGGCCACCCCGAGCTCCACCGACACGCCCCACTGCGCCGCGGCGGGAAGCTGGCCGAGCATGAGCAGGGCGAGCGTGCCTGACAGCCTCCACATGGATCCCTCCAGGGTTACGGCTTCACCGCATGGTTAAGGTGATCCAGCCGTTCGTCACGTTGTTCTGGCCCTTCACGGTCCAGTTGTACCCCGGGTGCGACATGCCCACGACGCCGTCCTCGACCGCGTTGCCAACCAGCTCGTCGTTCGTATTGATCAGCGATGCCAGCGCGGCCCACAACTTCTGGAAGGCGCTCGCCCGCTTGAACGTCTTCAGTGTCCACGAGCTCGAGTCATTCCCCGCGGTGATGGACTTGTAGGCCCCGTCGACGGCCTTGATCGCGTCGTTCAAGAGGTTCCTGTCCGCCTTGATCTCGCACGCCGTGTCGTCGTCCTCGACCACGAACACGCGGATGTTCTGCCCCGGATGCGCCGCGTTGTAGGCGTCGAGCTGGGCCTTGCTGAACAGCAGCACGTTGCCGCTCCAATCGAGCGCGTTCTGATCGAAGTAGTAGGGCGCCGGTTGCTTCTCGCCGGCGCACTGGTAGTCGGTCAGCGAATCGGTCTGGCCCTTCTGCCCGAGGATGTGGACCTCAAATTCGGGAGAGCCTTTCAACCAACCTTCAAAGTCGTCGACGAAATGGGCTTGGCTCAGGTACAGGCCCGGCACCGCCGGCGGAACCGGCGGCGGCGGCGGGGGCCACGGAAAGAAACCCCCGCACCCGAGGCAGCCGATCGCGGTCGGGGCGGCCGGGGTGGTCGGGGTGTTCGAAAAATCGGTCTCGACCGGGACCACTGCGATCACCGGGATCGAGGGCGGTCGCTCGGGGTCGAGCAGCTGCCGGGTGCCGTGCACGTCGAACGCCACCGGCACGTCGTGGTCGCCGACCGCCGTCGCCACGAGCACGTTGTCGTCACCGGTCCAGATCCGCCGGTGCTCCGGAACGGGGACGTACATCTCGAGCGGGATCGCGCGGTCGGCTGCGCGGGCCAGGTCCGTCGTCGCGATGCCGGTGCCGCGCGCCATCGCGGCGAGCGCTCGGCCGCGGCCGGCCGCGAGGAAGCGCTGAAACGGCAGCTTGTGCTCACGGAACGGCGAGCGATCGAGCTCGGCTTTCACGTGGGCGCGGAACGCGGGGTCGCCGAGCGCGAGCGCGAGGGAGCGCGCCAAGAGCTCGGGTTGGGTCGCGCCGGAGGGGATGGCTGCCGCATCCGGGGGAGCCTCGGGTGCGGTGCCCGGTGGGCGGTCGGAACAGGCGAGCGCGCCCGCCAGGAGCGCGAGCGCCGCCACGCGTGATGTATGACTCCACATGATCACTCCTTGAGAGGTTGGGCCGGCGGGACCTACAGACCCGTCGGCGCCCCAAGGTGTGGAGTCCCCGCAGCAGAGGCGGCGTCCGAATCGCGCGGTCGGGGTCGGAAATGTGCGGCGTGCCCCTCGGCTCGATCTTTGCGGGCACGATTGCCTCCCGATGCTCCCCCTCTTCCTGCTGCTCGCCGCCTGGAGTGCCGAGGGCGTTTGGCCGGCGACCGGCCTGCGCCAGAGGGCGGACTCCGGCGAGCGCCAAGACTCTGTGCGCCGGGCGGCGAGTCGGGCCCGGCCCTCCGCCCAGCTGATGCCCGCGCTCTGGTCGAACGACTACGGCGGCGTGACGCTCGGGCTGCGCGCGCGTCCGATGCGTGGCCCCGACGCGGAGCGAGGTCTGTTCGTCGCGTCGACCGCGACGCGCGGAGAGGCCACCAGCTCGGTCAGCCTCTACGGACGCTGGCGCAATCCCTTCGGCGGCTCCGGGTCGCGCGTCGCTACGAGCGTCGCGGTTTGGTCGGTCGAGGGAAGAAGCGGCCTCGCCGTCACGTTCGATCGCACCGCGCTGCGACGGGGTGACGTCGGCGCGGACCGCCACGTCGGCGTCGCCGCCCGGTGGATGGCGACGACCAACGTGGACTACCTCGACCGCCGGCTGTGGGACGACGCCGGCTCGTTCGAAATCGGCCCGTGGATCTCGAGCGTGGCACGGCGTGGCGAGACGGTGGTGCGGGCGAGGGGCGCTGTCAGCCTGGGATTGGTCTACCAGCACGCAACGCCCCAGGGCGCGTCGGGGCACCACTACGCCTACAGGGGATTCAGCCGGGTCACGGGTGAGGTGAGCATGCGCAGGCCGCTGTCTCGCGCGACCACGTTCGGCGCGCGGGTGTTCGCGGGCGCGTTACTCGGGTCGTCCCAGCCCGTCCGGCAGCTCCGCATCGCGGTCGCCGGGGCGGATCCGTACGAGACCTTCTCCAACCCATTCCTGCGCAGCCGCGGCGCGCTGCTCGTACGGCCGGACTTCCACTATCACGCTCCTGGGGGCGGCAACCTGCGGGGGTTCGGCAACGACCTCGGAGGACGGTGGGCCGTGGGCGTGAATCTGGAGCTCACCCGAGCGGTCGTGCGCCGGAACGCGGGCTTCCTGCGCGAGGGCGCGCTCGAGGCATTCGTGGACCTCGGCGTCGTGGATACGCTCGCCGTGCCGTCATCGCCGCCGGGCCAGTGGTACACGACGCTGTACGACGGCGGCTTCGGCATCGTCACCCGGCACCAGGTGAAGGATCTGGCGTGGACGATGCGCTTCGAGGTGCCACTCGCGGTGAATCGCTGGGACCACGCCGCGGACTTCCGGCCGAACAGCACGCGGTTCGCGTGGCGGTGGCAGGTGAGTTTCGCCCCGAGCTTCTGACGGACCTAGAGCCTGGACGTCAGGGCTTGGCGGCCTTCTGGGGATCGTCCGCCGGATTGACGTAGGTCAACGCAAACGGGCCCATCGCCGTCACCGTAATGAAGGTGGCGCCCTGCGCAGCGGCGAAATGATGAGCCTTTGCCGGCAGCGACCCCTTTTCGCCCGCCTTCATCGCTTTCGCCTTCGACGCGTCGAACTTATCACCCATGCCCACCAGCAGCGTGCCCTTCCTGACTTCCACACCCTCATCTGTGGGGTGGAAGTGCGGCGGGATTTTGTAGCCGCTCGGCATCGCCAGCTCGACGGTAAACATCCCCGCCTTGGTTGGGTCACCGCTCGCCACCCGCATCCGTGCGCCCACTGGAAAGACTGCCGGGGCCGGGCCCCAGTGCGTCACGGGCGGTTTATCCGCGGGGGCGGCCTGGGCGTGAATTCCTGGGGCCACTGAGAGCAGGAGGCACGTCGAGAGGCCGAGAGCGCGCATAAAACCTCCGAAAGGGGTGAGAGAGCGTAGGCATGATGTAGCGCACCGGCGGCGCCGTCAAGCTCGATGCCGCCGGGGGGCGCTGCTCGCTCCGCTTAGGGTTACACCCGAGGAACTGCTTTGTCTCTGCCTTGTCACGGTGTCTTGCGGATAACCTTCGCGTCAACGACCGTCCACCACCCCTTGGCATCACGCCGCAAATCGAATACTGCTTGCACGCGTTCCACTCTATACTCGACCACGGCCTTCGCCCGGGAGCCGTGCACCTCGAAGCTCAGGATCTGGAGGTGCGGCCGCGTACCCACCTCTCGGTCGGGAACGATCTGTAGCGGCTGACCGAACTTCGATGGCGTCACACCGGGCTCCAACAGATGGTCCGAGACGACCAGCGGCACCCGGCCAGCCACCTCCGGATGGAGGTACGGGGCGAGCGCCGGATCCTCGACGATCAATTTGAGGACCGGCCTCGGAACGAGCGGTTGCGCTTGTTGGAGAGTGACGAAAGCAACGAGGACGGAGAAAATTCTCATTCGCTATGAGGGATCCATCTGCTCGGCGAGACGCTTCGGGGCCCGGTTCCTCCAGGCGGTGACCAGCGCTTCGCGAACCGCGCCCTTGCTCGCGGTCCGCAATTTGACATTCGTCGCCCCACCGCGACCCCAGCCGCCCTTGACCGGCGTGAAGGCGACGGGCTGTGCTCGCACGAAGAGCTCCTGCTGCTCAGGCGTGAGCTTGACCATGCCCCAGCCGCTGCGGGGATGGCCGAGCGTCGCGAAGATGCGACCCGCCACGCGAAAGTCCGGGTGACCCATGTGAGCGGCTTCCGAGGCCTGCGGCAGACTCAAGGCGATGCGTCGAAAATCAGCGGCGGTCATGCACGGCATAAGGTGCGGGTACGCACCGTCCGGTCAAGGCCCCGCCAGATCCCGCCTCCCCATCCCTACCGGTAGGCTGTAGCTTCCCCACCTCCATGCTCCCGCTCCTTTTCCTGCTGGTGGCCCCGGACACCACCGGCTACTGGCAGCAGCACGTCACCTATCAGATCACCGCGTCTCTGGACGAGCCATCCGGCGTGCTCACCGGCCACGCGCGGATCGGCTATGTGAACCGCTCGCCCGAGACGCTGCGCGACTTTTACGTCCACCAGTACCTGAACGCCTTCCGCCCCGGCTCCCGCTGGGCCGCCGCCGACTCGGCCGAGCAGCGCGAGCGGTTTCAGCACCTCAAGGACCCGGACTACGCGTTCGAGCGCATCACCGGCGCGACCGTGATGGGCCAGGCGATGCGCCCCGATTACCCGTATGCCCCCGACTCGACCATCGCGCACTGGACCCTCCCGCGGTCCCTCGGCCCGGGCGATTCCCTGGCGGTCGAGATCGACTGGCAGGCACGGCCGTCCACCTTGCCCCGGCGCCAGGGCCGCCACGGTCGGCGCTTCGACTTCGCGCAATGGTATCCCAAGGTGGTGGTGTACGACCGGTATGGTTGGGAAGACCACCCGCTCTATCCCGGGGGCGAGTTCTACGGCGAGTTCGCCACCTATGACGTCGTGCTCGACCTCGCCCAGGACCAGGTCATTGGCGCCACGGGCGTGCCGGTCGAGGGTGATCCGGGCTGGGAAAAAGCGAAGGCCGACTCGAATCTTCGGATCGACTATCAGCGCGACTGGTACCGCGCACCACGCACCACGCACCAGTGTGGTGAGGCGGCCGCCGGGCGCAAATGCGTGCGCTTCCACGCGGAGCAGGTGCATCATTTCGCCTTTTCGCTCAACCCGGACTATGTGTACGAGCAGGGCCGCTACGGCGACGCCGTGGTGCGCGTGCTGTACCAACCGGGCGACCGCGCCACCTGGGGGCAGGGGAAAGCGGTCCGAAACACCGTCCTGGCGCTCGCCTGGCTCGATTCGCTGTTCGGGAAGTACCAGTGGCCTCAGCTCACCAACGTGCATCGCATCGAGGGCGGCGGGACGGAATTCCCGATGATGATCATGGATGGCAGCGCGTCCCTCGGGCTCATCGTGCACGAGACGGGCCACCAGTACGTCATGGGGCAGCTTGCCAACAACGAGTGGCGCGAGGGGTGGCTCGACGAGGGGTTCTCGGACTTCCAGGAGGGGTGGTTCTTCGAGTCGCACGGCGGTCCGCCGGGGTACGACGGGCTCGAACCTGGCGTGCTGTGGCTCGACCTCGAGCGGTGGAGCGAGCCGGTCTCGAGCGTGAGCGAGCATTTCCGCGACTTCCTGATCTATCAGGAGATGGTCTACGCCAAGGCGCAGCTGTTCTACGAGCAGCTGCGCTACGTGGTGGGCGACGACGTGATGCGGCGCATCCTGCGGGTGTATTTCTCTCGCTGGAAGCTGAAGCACGTGGACGAGGACGCGTTCCGCGGCGTGGCCGAGGAAGTGTCGAAGCAGGATCTCAAATGGCTGTTCGGCGAGTGGCTGCACGCGACGCCGCTCATCGACTACCGGCTGCGGCGCGTCGAGCGGCACCGGCTTCCCCCCCCAGATGGGCGCTGGCGCACCGTCGTGACCATCGAGCGCAAGGGCGACGGCCGCATGCCCGTCGAGATCGGCGACCGTGATACCATCTATGCCCGAGCCACCGGCGAGCCCGCCACCGAGCGTATCGAGTTCACATCCGCCCGGAAGCCCGGCCGCCTCGTGCTCGACCCGCGCGGTCGCACCCACGACTACGACTTGCTGAACAACCGGGAGAAGCGCCCGTTTGTGGGCCGGGCGGCGGTGGACTGGCGGGTGGACGACCCGACGCGCGAGACGGCCCGGCGAGACAAGCTCGTCAGCGCGTGGTTGCCGCTGGGCTGGTCCAACGACTTCGGCGGCGTGACGATTGGCTTGCGGAACCGCACCAACTATCTGGGCCGGTACGACAGGAGCCTCCAGCTCACCTCCGTCGCGACCGACGCCGGCGCCACCGACCGATTCGGCTTCTACGGCCGCTGGTCCAACCCCATCCGCCATTTCACGCCGCGCACCGAGACGAGCGTGGCCGGATGGTATGTGGAGGGACGCGCGGGCGTCGCCCTCTCGGTCGACCGCGCGCTGCGCGAGCACCTGGGCTTCGGCGCCGATCCCCACGCCGGCTTCGACGCCCTCTGGATGGCGACGACGAACCTCGGCTACCTCGACCGCCGGCTGTGGGAGGACGCGGGGACGATCGAAGCGGGGCCCTGGATCTCCACCACCGTGCAGCGCGGAGCGGCGCTCGTACGGGCTCGCCTCGGCGGCCGCGGGGGGGTGGTGTACTCGAAGCCGGGGCCCGGGTACGGGTCCTCGACCCGCTACGACGTCGAGGGCTTCGGCCGCTTCACGGGCGAGGCGAGCGTGCGGGCGCCTTTCCCGCTCGGCACGACCATCGGCGTGCGGCTGTTCGGCGGCGCCTACGCCGGCCGCTCGGTCCCCGTGCCGCAGCGCCGCATTCCCATTGCCGGCGCCGACCCCTACGAGACGTTCACGAATCCCCTGTTACGCAGCGAGGGCGCGCTGTTCGTGCGTCCGGACTTCCATTATCATGCGCCCGGCAATGGCACCCTGCGGGGCTTCCGGAGCGACCTGGGCGGCCGCTGGGCGCTCACTGCCAACCTCGAGCTCGCCCGCTCGGTGTGGCGGCGCGATCGGGGTATCTTGCGGGATGTGGCACTCACCGGCTTCGCCGACGGCGGGTTCGTGGACACGCTGGCGGTCCCTCCCGCGACGCCCGGCCGCTGGTACACTCCGTTGTATGATGGGGGCGTGGGCCTCGTGACCCGTCACCAGATCCGGGACTTGGGTTGGACCATGCGCATCGAGCTGCCGCTCGTGGTGAGCCGCTGGAACTACGCCGCGGATCCGCGGCCCGGCGAAGGGAGGCTCGCGTTCCGCTGGCAGGTGAGCTTGAGCCCGAGCTTCTGATGAGCGCGAGCGCGAACGATCGGCGCGGCTTCTTCCGCGAGGCGTTCACTCAGCTGGTGCGCGAAGTGGCGACGCGCACGGAGCAGCGGGTCGCGCCCCGGCGCTACTTCCGGCCGCCCGGCGCGGCCGACGAGATCGCCTTTCTCGCGTCGTGCACCCGCTGCGGCGACTGTCTCCCGGTGTGCCCCGTGCACGCGATCATCAAGGCCCCGCCCGGGGCGGGCCTCGCGGCCGGCACGCCGATCATCGATCCGGCCATCCAGGCGTGTGTGGTGTGCGCCGACATGCCGTGCGCCCACGCGTGCGCCACCGGCGCCCTCGTACCGCCGGCGGGGGGGTGGGAGGAGATCCACATGGGCGTCCTCGAGCTCGACCCCGGGCGCTGCATCACCTTCCAGGGCGTGAGCTGTGGCGTGTGCGCCCGCGCCTGCCCGGTGGGGGAGCGGGCCCTGGCGATGGATGCGGGCGGGCATCCCGTGCTGCGGCCCGAAGGTTGCGTTGGGTGCGGGGTGTGCGTGACGGCGTGTGTGACAAGCCCGTCCTCTCTCACCTTGAGACTGGAAGCATGAGAACGCGGAACGCGGAACGCGGAACGGGGCGCAGCAATGCGAGCGCCCGCGCGAACGACCTCGCCGAGCGGTTCCGCGTTCCGAATCACCTATGACCGTCCTCCCTTACCGCGTGGAGAAACCCTGGGGCCACGAGCTGATCTGGGCCAGGACCGACCGCTACGTCGGCAAGATCCTCCACATCGAGCCGGGACACGTCCTGTCGCTGCAGTACCACAACAAGAAGGACGAATCGATCTACGTGCTGACGGGCGAGATCATCCTCCGTATCCAGCAGGGCGATACGCTGATCGAGCGGCCCATGTCGCAGGGGGCGGCGTTCCACATCGAGCCGAAGCTGATCCATCAGTTCGAGGCCGTGGCCCCGACCGACCTGCTCGAGGCTTCCACCCCCGAGATCGACGACGTCGTGCGGCTCAAAGACCGCTACGGGCGGGCGTGACATGAAAGTCATCGTCCCGCTCGCCGGAAAAGGAACGCGCCTCCTGCCGCTCACCAAGCGGGTCCCGAAGCCCCTGGTGCGGGTCGCCGGGCGGCCGGTCATGGACTACGTCATGGACGCGGTGCAGGGGCTCGACGTCGAAGAGCTCATCGTCATCACCGGACACCTCAAGGAGTCGGTGGAGCGATACATCGTCGAGCATTACGACATCCCGGCGAAGTTCGTCGAGCAAAAGACGCTGGACGGCACCGCGGGCGCGATCAACCTGGCGCGCCCGTATGTGGACTCCCCGGTGCTCATCATCTTCGTGGACACGGTGTTCGAGGCCGACCTGTCGCTCATCAACCGGGTGGACGCCGACGGCATCATCTGGGCCAAGGAAGTGGAGGACTACCAGCGGTTCGGCGTGATCGTGACGGACGCGGGGGGCTACATGACCCGCATCGTCGAGAA
>Ga0137415_10005951_pt1 | contig 12067 bp, 12 predicted proteins | sample CZODoug3_1_1_16f_FD_183082 | JGI IMG/M metagenome (GOLD analysis project Ga0137415, IMG submission 183082) | Vadose zone soil fungal communities from Angelo Coast Range Reserve, California, USA - CZODoug3_1_1_16fungal (Hybrid Assembly) | ecosystem: Environmental > Terrestrial > Soil > Vadose...
ACCCGCGCGTCGAAGAGCATGTCGCCAAAGCGATGGGGCTGACGCCGGAGCCGATCTCGACCCAGGTGATCCCGCGCGACCGCCACGCGATGTATTTTGCGACGCTCGGCGTCATCGCCTCGTCGGTCGAGCGGCTTTCGGTCGAGATCCGCCACCTGCAGCGCACCGAAGTGCTGGAAGCCGAAGAATTCTTCTCCGAGGGCCAGAAGGGCTCTTCGGCGATGCCGCACAAGCGCAACCCGGTGCTGTCGGAAAATCTTTCTGGACTCTCGCGCATGGTGCGCGCCTATGCGCTGCCGGCGATGGAGAACGTCGTGCTCTGGCACGAGCGCGACATTTCGCATTCCTCCGCCGAACGCATGATCGGACCGGATGCCACCGTGACGCTCGATTTCGCGCTGAATCGTTTGGCCGGCCTGATCGACAAACTCCTGATCTATCCCGCCAACATGCAAAAGAACCTCGACCGCCTCGGCGGCCTGGTGCATTCGCAGCGGCTGTTAATCGCGCTGACGCAAAAAGGCTGTAGCCGCGAGGACGCCTACAAATTGGTACAGCGCAACGCGATGCCGGTGTGGCGCGGCGAAGGCGATTTCCTGACGCTGCTGAAAAAAGACCCCGACGTGAAGAAGTATTTGAGCGATGCCGAAATCGAGGAACAGTTCGACCTCGGCTATCACTTCAAGCACGTCGACACGATCTTCAAGCGCGTGTTCGGGGAGGCGTAAACCGGTCTCTATTGATCTTTCAATAGTTCGACCGTCAGGTCGGCCTTCCCCTTGTTGTTTTGGTAGAAGTAGCCAAAGTAGCCGGGAATGCCGATAACGCTGTCGTTGACGTACACGAACAGCTCGCCGGACCTTCGCGCCTTGAACGTTGCACCATAAGCGTTGCCCGACGAATCCGTGTGCGCGAACGGCAGCACGAGTTCACCAAAGCCTTTCTCGCCGACGCGGAGAACCGTGGCGAACCAGTTCGAGCCGAGCAGGCGCCGGATCGCAAGGCCCAGCCACATCATCGGGCGCATTTTTTCATAACCGAACCCATCAGGTCCGGTCTCGATCCCCTTCGCCCTTGCCGGGTCGGCTTCGCTAGACTTGTGGCCGTCTTCCCAGGGTTCGGTCACGACCAGGGTGATCCGATAGGATTTGTGCTTTTCGACCAGCAGGCCTGTCGGCGCGCACCGCGCATCGGTTTCAAATTTCGCCTTGGCGGTGCCTGTCACCGGCTGGGCGGAAGGATTTTGGCTTGGGGTGCAAACCCGCCCGGTCAGGTCGAATGCCGCAAACGAGACCCGGTTGACCAGCGCCGTCAACGCCGACGCCAGGATCACGAAGATCAAGAAGGCGAACAACAATGGCAAGGTCCAGTGCTTGAGCACGTAGAAGAAGGCGCGATACGGCCCCGCCGATCGCAGCTTGTAAACGAAGCCTGCAGGCTCAACCGCCGGTTCACCGGGCGTTCGCCAGATATCACGCATCAGGTCGCGGATGCGCCCCTGCATCCAGCCGCCAGCGTACATCAACGCGCCGACCACAACGAGCCCGATCAGGAATCGCCCGGGCGCATTGCGGAATGCTTCCAGCCAGGGCTTTACAAAGCCCGGCAGAAACGCCCCGACCAGATCGATGATCGGCACGACGGTTTCGGCCGGGCTGGCCGGGCCGCGTCCGGGCTTCCATTTTTCGATCAGCGGCAATGCCACGAGAAACAGCGAGGCGAATACGGTCAGGAAATAGTTGATGCGGCGTCCCCAAACCCAATCCCAAACTTTTTCCTCGCGGGTTGCGCGCGAGTGGGCGGTGGTCGAGGTCATCGAGCCGGCATTGTCCACGACGTCATAGGTTTCCGGCAACACGATCGGGGCGTAACCGTCGGTGCCTATGCGAACGCGATCCAGCACGCTTTGGTGAATCTTCGGCGCCGGCCGGACGACATAGTCGTCGCGATTTGCGAGTTCGCGCTTCACCTCGCGCTCGGGATCCGCCCGGTTGTTCCAGATGTCGACGATGTGCCAAAAATCCGCGACCAGAGACAATTTGTAGGGAGGCTGGCTGTAGATGTCGGACAACCGCCGCGGCCGATAGCGATAGTAACCGGCAAGCCCGTGCCGGGACTCGTTGAGCTTGTCGTAGGGATCGGTGCGCGGCTTGAACAACTGCTCCTGGAGCGGCAGGAACGTCAGGCTATACACCTTGGCGCGCTCGATCATCCACGCCAGCGTCGCGTGGGCAAGCCCATCCCGCGCATATCCGCCGCCAATGTCGGAATGAACGCCGACAAACCACACCTGGCTGATCCGCTCATTGTCGATATGCGGCTTGCCGGCATTCGCATGCCGAGGCGGCGTCCAGTTATGGTCGACCGGGAACAGTTGCTTGCCGTCGCGCACGTAGCGATCGTCCCACAGCACGGGACGGAACGCATCGCGTTCCTCCTCCAGCGCCAGCGCATGGCATGCCCGGCCGACCTTATGCGTCACGAACTGGTCCGGCATCGACAGCGGCCAGAACCAGTAATCGATCGCGCGCGTAATTTCCTCGATCGGTCCGCCATAGGCGTCGACGGTGTCCCAGACGCCGAGGAAGTCGAATTTCTCAATGGTGACGAGGGCGCCGGCCGCTTCGAGTTGTTGGAACGTCGGCCTGCGGAAAATATGGTGGCTCACCCAGTCGCGCAGCCTGCGCAACGGCTTGATGAGAAGATTGCCGCCGGACTTGAAGTTCCTGACCTTGCGGTATTGGCGATAGGCAATCTCGGCATCGCGCGCCAGATGCGCCTCATTGCCGTCGTATCGAATAAGTCCGACGCGCGCAATGAAGCCCGCGACCACGCGAATGGTGAAGCCGCCGCGGCTGAAGCCGAAGCCATAAATCTTGTCGCCCTCCGCATAATTGCGGGAGCAGAACGAATAGATATCGATGACGTTGCGTTTCAGCCCGAAGCCGAAAATGCCGCCGAGGATGGCGAACGGCTTGAACGACGATGTTCCGACGCCATCGTCGTAATACGCGATTTGCTGTTCCGGATCGGTCAGGTCGAGCGCCTGAAACAGCCGCCAGACATTGGTCTTGAAAATCTTCGATGAACTGTTTCCGGTGCCGTCGGACAGCAGAACAATATTTTTCGCCATGGATGCCCTGTCTGAGGATGCCCTACCTGAAATGCCGCAAAAAAGGTCATGCTTGCCCGAAATTGCGATCATGGCAAGACACAATCAGAGGGAGAGTTGCGACAACGGGCCTGATCGACTCGGCCGGGGCTCCGTCCAGCCGCCGAAACGGGAATTCGCGTCAGGTCCGCGCGGGCTGCGCTGCCTTGACGGGCGAGCCGTAAAGCCGCATCAGCGCGAAGGTCACGGCCAGGATCGCCAGATAGACCACCAGCTGCATTTCGGTCGGCTGATCGGTATAGCCGATCAGGGTATGCAAAGCGCGGCCGGGCAAGCTCGTATCCGACATCAGCCAGCCGCTATCCCAAACGATGCTGTCCATCGCCGTCAGCCAGTTGGCCTTCTCCAGGAAGGCCGCCGCCTGCGCCGCCATGCCGGCGGCGAGCAGCGCGATCAGCACGGTGGTGGTCGTAAACAATGCCCGCATCGGAATTCGGACCAGCCCGAAATAGGTCAGCATGCAAACCACGGCGCCAAGCGCGAGCCCGGCAAAGCCGCCAAGCGCCACGCTAAAGGCGGTATCGCCGCCGGCGGCGAGTACCCCATAGAGGAACAGTACGACCTCGCTGCCCTCGCGCAGCACCGCGACGCCAACCACGACGGCCAGCGCGAGCAGCGATTTCGATCCCTCGACCACCGCCTGGCCGGCGGAGCGCAGCTCGCCGGCCAGTTCGCTGCCGTGGCGCGCCATCCAGACATTGTGCCAGGTGAGCATCACCACCGCGAGGCTAAGGATCGCAGCGTTGAACAGCTCCTGCCCCATGCCGGCGAACAGGCTCGACAGCGCGCCGGCGAAGGCTGCGACGACGCAGGCCGCACACACGCCCGCCAGCACCCCGCCACCGATCCATTGATTGCGATGCTTGACCGTGCGCGTCACCGCAAGCACGATGCCGATGATCAGACCGGCCTCGAAGACTTCGCGGAAAACGATGATCAGCGCGGCGATCATGATTTCTTCTTACTTCACGACCAGCGCGCCGCGCGCGGTCTTCTCGTTGTATTCGTCGACGAATTCGTAGCGGCCGGGCTTTTGCGCGCGCACATTGATGGTGGCGTCGCTGGAGCCTGCGACCACCTTCTCGATATGCAGCGTCTTGCTTTCGAATTCCATCGCCTTGGCGTCGAGATTCCTCAGCTTGATCACGATCGGCGTGTTGGCCGGCGCGCTGATCTCGGCGGGGTCGAATTTCTTGTCCTTGTAGCTCAACACAATCTCGGTCGCGCTCTGCGCGTTGGCGTGGCCGGCAACGGCAACCGATACGAAGGCGGCGGCGGCAAGCGGGATTGCCTTCGAAAGCATTCGCGAGAGGGACATGACGGTTCTTTCAATGAGGGCCAGTATGATCGAGCGATGCCATACGCTGTCGGCCGCCGTCCCGAGAAGAGGCAAAAAGACGCGATTTCTTGGAGGTATTCTAAATCGCGCGCTCAACCCGATTCGCCATCGACCATGCGTGCCGCAACGCGGTCGCGCCTGATGAAGTGATGCCACGCCACGGCCGCGAGGTGGATCACGATCAGCGCCAGCAGCACATAGGCAAAGAAGATGTGGCGGCCTTCGTACGCATCGGCGGCGGCCTTGTCGGGCGAGGTGAACTGCGGCAGGTGAAACAGCCCGAACCAGCTTGAATAATTTGGGTCGCGCGCGCCGGAATGCGCCCAGCCCAGCATCGCCACCAGGATGGTGATGGCATAGAGCGCGCCGTGGCTGACGCGGGCCGCGATGCGCTGCCAGCGCGTGGTGTCTTCGGGCAAAGCCGGCGTCGGATTGACGCCCCGCCAGATCAGGCGGAGCACGGTCAACAGCAGCACGACATAGCCGATATCGGCATGGATCGAGCGGTAGAAGAAGCGGTCGGGACGCGCCGGGAAGTGGTTCATCCACCAGCCATAGGCGATCATGCCGATGATCGTGAACCCGAGAATCCAGTGGAACGCGCGCGCGAGGCTGCCCCAGCTCGACGACGTGTTTCGGATCATATTTTCTCTGGCCTCCCGGCTTTACCGACCTGCCGGTCGTCTTGGGATTTTGTTCGCATCTGCAATGATCTGTCCTGATAGCTTTCCATTCCCTGCAACGCGATTTGAATCATTCCAGAGGCAAAACCACCCCTATGGCCGGTCGGCGGCCCGATGGGCCCACCGCCGGACATCAAAAACAACTGAATGGTAACCGCGTATCGGCTAGGATCGCGGCGTGTCAGTCCCTCCGACGATTCTCGTGTTCGATTCCGGGCTTGGCGGTCTCACCGTCTTGCGTGAAACCGTCCGCGCCCGGCCGGACGCGCATTACGTCTACGTCGCTGACGACGCCTTCTTCCCCTATGGGCACCACACCGAGGAACAGATCGTCGCCCGCGTGGTGCCGCTGGTCGGCGAATTGATCAAAACCCACACCCCCGATCTGGTGGTGATCGCCTGCAACACCGCATCGACGCTGGTGATGTCGCATCTGCGCGGCGAATACACCGTACCGTTTGTCGGCACGGTACCCGCGATCAAGCCGGCTTGCGCCAGTTCGAGGACCAAGCGCGTCTCGGTGCTCGGCACCAAGGGCACGGTGAAACGCGAATACACCCGGAAGCTGATCCACGATTTCGCGCAAGGCTGCGAGGTGACGCTGGTCGGCTCAGCCGAGCTCGCTTCGCTGGCGGAAGCGGCGCTGAGCGGCAACGAGGTTGATGATGCCGACATCGCCGCCGAGCTCGCGCCCTGCTTTGTCGAAAGCGGCGACGCCCGCACCGACACGGTCGTGCTGGCCTGCACGCATTATCCGCTGCTGCTGGAGCGGCTGATCAGGCTCGCGCCATGGCCGGTCGACTGGATCGACCCCGCGCCCGCGATTGCGCGGCGCGTGGCCGATTTGCTCGGTCCCGCTGGCCACGCAAGCGACGAGGCCGGCGCTGAAATGATTTTCACCTCCAGGCGTCAGCACACGCTGAGCCGGGCCCTGATGCCGTTTTTCGGCGGGCGGGTGCCGGCGTGATCCGCGATATCTTTTCGACATTATGACCGTCATTGCGAGCGAAGCGAAGCAATCCATCTCGAATTACGGTGCGAATTACGGCGACAGTGCTGGACTGCACCCCTGGATCGGAATCGGGTGGCGAACTCCTGATAACCGCATCAGGCGATGCTCAGCGCGAGCTGCCGTGTAGCAGCTCTCTCATCTTCTCCTGTGTGTGCTGCTCTGCCAGGGGCGTATAGACGACGAGCTTCGCGCCGGACTGATCGTCGGCAGTAAAGCTGTTGTATTCAAACACCATGCGGTCCGCGGTCGGATGATGGATCCTTTTGTTGATCGGAGTGTAGCGCGACACTTCGTGCTTCTGCCAAAAATACCGGAACTCCGGGCTGCAGGCCGTGAGCGTGCCGACGAGGCGGTCATATTCCGGATCTCCCGCATGCCCGGCATTCTCCGCGCGGAACATCCCCAGAGCGATCGGTGCGAGGTCGTGCCAGTCGACCAGCAGGCGGCGGTGATCGGGATTGCCGAAGAGCATGTACATGGTGTTCCGCTCGTCACCTACGAGCTTGGAGTAGTCGCCGAACACGACCTCGGCGGCTCGGTTCCAACACAACACATCCCAACGCCTGCCCAGAATATAGGCCGGCTGGTCGGTCAGCGCGTGCAGCATCCGCTGCAGGGGCTGCGCAACCTCGGGTTTGGGTGCCAGACCGATTTCAGCAGCCTGGCGCCCGGCAAGTTGGAAAAGATACTGCCGCTCCGCGCGATCGAGACGCAGCGCATCTGCCAGTGCGCAAAGCACTTCGCTCGATGCCCGGATGTCGCGGCCCTGTTCGAGCCACGTGTACCAGGTCGTTCCGACACCGGCCAGCTGTGCGACCTCTTCCCGTCGCAGGCCGGGAGTGCGCCTGCGGAAACCACCGTTCAAACCGACATCGTTCGGGGTCAAGCGCGTTCGCCGCGATCGCAGGAATGCGCCAAACTCCCGCCGCCTGGCGGCCTCGGAGTGTGAGACGCTCATCGTAGTACTCCTCGATACCATGATTGCACAAAGACTGTTTACGCCTGCGCGGATGATACACGCTGCGCAGGTATGAGTACAAAATCCATACGAACATTCGTGGAATGTAATGCCACCCCGGGTGGCTGATGGCCATGTGGCCTTTGACGACGGAGAGGAAGACTGATGCAACAGCATGTCGTAATTATTGGCGGAACGTCCGGCATTGGCCTGGCGGCCGCAGAGATTCTGCTACGCGAGAAATTCAGAGTAACTATTTCGGGGCGTGATCCACGACGGCTGGCTAACGCGGGCAAGGAACTGCGTAACGAAGCAGGCACCGTTGCTGTCGATGCGGCGAATCCGACTGCGGTTGCCGCGCTGTATGGCAGCCTGGGTAGCTTCGATCATCTCGTGCTCGCCTTCGGCAGCAACAAGGGACTCGGGCCCTTTGCCACGATTGACGTCGAAGAAGTGCGACTGGGCTTCACCGAAAAGGTGTTTCCGCAGTTCGCCTGCGCCCAGGCGGCCCAGAAGTTCCTGAGCCCAAAGGGCAGCATCACCTTCCTCTCCGCGGTCAGTGCCTTCGGAGCAATGCCGGGAGCAGCCGGCATCGGGGCCGCCAACGCCGCGATCGCCGCGATGGTTCCAACCCTGGCCTCCGAATTGCGTCCGCTCCGGGTCAACGCCGTGGCGCCGGGCGTCGTCGACACACCCTGGTGGGATTGGGTCGCACCCGATCAGAAGTCCGCGCTCTTCGCTGATTTCGCCAGTAAGACCCCGGTCGGCCGCGTGGGAACATCCGAGGAAATCGGCCAGGCAATCGCCTTCCTTGTTACAAACGGCTTCATGACTGGACAGACGATTGTCTGCGACGGCGGGATCCGTCTTTCCTAAATCCGTCTTTCTAAAATTACGGTGCACTTAGCTCACGGTGGTTTCGTGCATCGTAATTTCCGTTACCGAAATTCCTCCAGGCTGAAATCGCTAAACGTCAACTGCTTTGCCTCGCACGCAAGCGCAATCTCGCGACGTGGCCGCGGCAAAGCGAGCCGACGGGAAATCTACGCGATGCTGATGTCAGTCAATGGAAAGTCGTTCCCTTTGCAGAGCAACGACGCATTCATTGCCTTGGCCAGCGCGTAGGCAAAACAACCACCATAGTTCAACGCCGCGCTATGTCCGGTCCCTTTGCCGAATTGCAGATGGGCCGAGCGAGCGGCGTCTGCCTGATCCAGTGTCACCGGTTCTATCCGAATGCCTGCCGTCTTCATGAAATCATCAAGCCATCGCTCGGCTTTTTTGGGAGCAATTTTTTTCAGTCCGCGCAGGACGATCGAGGTCTCCACCAGGTTGGCGGCGGACATGATCGGATCATCGTCGGCGGCAATGCGTCGGGCGTAAGCTTCAGCGTCCTCCTCCTGGCGGAAGATTGCAATGACGGCCGAGCTATCGACCACGATCATGTCGGCAGTCCCTGATCGTCATAGCCGAGGATTTCATCGAGACTACGTCCGGTATCTGCCAGCGCGGAATACTGGTTTCCGATCTTCACCAAGCGCGCCGCGACCTGATCGGGGCGCCGGCGCCGGCGCTCGCGCGCCAGACGCTCCTGCAAAGCCAGGGTGACGGCCGAGGTCAGGCTTTCGCCGGTGAGGCCGGCGAGTTCGGTTGCAAGTTTATGGGCTTCGTCGTTCTTGATGTTCAGATGCATGCTTGGCGCTCAGTTGCACGGCTTTCTCGTGGTAGAAATATAAATCAATTCTACCATCGATGCACGATGGATTATCCCGCTCGTGCGTGGGAATAGCATTTCGCGTGGAATGGGGATTGCTGTCGCGGCGCTATCGCTCGCAGTGGCTGGAACTTCCAGTGCACCTGCCAACGCCCAGACCGCTAGTGTGTACTGGATCAACGCAAGGACCGTCGAATTATGGTGACGATCCAGTGCTGTCACCAGAATTCCCATCGTAATTTCTGCACGGCCGAAATTGCGAACCACCAACTGCTTCGCTGCACACGCAAGCGCAATCTTGTTACACGGCCGCGACAAAACAACGCGACGGGCAAATCAGTCAAAACCTGTCCAGCCCTTCCGCGAAAAATATTCCGCTTTCGCTGTCGGGCAAATCAGTGCTCTAGCTCGGCGCGTCTCACCCGATGAGAGGGGCGGCTCGCGATCGTCACGAACGCGCGGTGGGATGCGGTGGACGCGACATGCGCGAGAGACGAACGCGCGTGACGCGGACGGCGAAGTCGTGTGGTTCCGGCGCCGCGATGCTGGCGTCAAGTCGTGTGGAGCGATCCGCATGGCGACGGTGGCAAGAAAGCCCGTTCACCGAGGAGAGCACGAAGTAAGCCGTAAACCACTGCGCAGGGAAGGCCGGGATGCCTCCGCTGAACCTGTATGCTCGTGTGCGTTTTTGCTGTGCAACTTGCACACGAGACCGCGGGTGCAGCGTGCACCCGGTCTTCCCTGCGCCCTCTTCTCTCGAACAGGGCGAACGTGACGCAAAGCTCGGGCATCTGGTGCCGCGAGAACGTGGACTCACATCTTGCAGCTATTTGAAAATGGAATTTGGATGTCTCATCGTCATTGCGAGCGCAGCGAAGCAATCCATCTCTCCACACGAAGGAAGAATGGATTGCTTCGCTTCGCTCGCAATGACGCGGAGAGATCATGTGGTATACTGCGCGACATGTCGAATTATCGCCGCGCGTTTGCTCCACCGCAATTCTCGCCATTCTGATCGGCCGAACGGAGTTTTGCAATTGACCTCCGCAACCCTCCCTCCCCTCAACCGGCTGCGCAAGGAATGGCGCGAAGGTCGCCCGACCTTCGGCGCGATTGCCACCATTCCCAGCATCGCAACTGTGCAGATCATGGCCCATTCCGGGCTCGACGAGCATATCGAGGCCGTCGATCGCATCGACGAGATCATGGCAACACCCGGCATCGACCTGGCCGTGATCGGCCCCGGTGATCTCGCCACGAGTATCAACAAGCGCGGCCTGCCCGACGATCCCGAGGTGCTCGCACTGATGAAGCGCGCCGAGCAAGGCATCCTGAACAGCGGCGTGCCGATCGGCGGCGTCGCCCGCACCGCCGAACAGGCCAATGCGATGATCGACCGCGGCTATCTGGCACTGGCGCTGGGCTTTGACTGGTCGCTGTTTCAGCGCGGCATTGCCGCGAGTTTTGCAGGCATCAAGCGCTGAAGAACTGTGCGGGGGGCGCCGCCCCGGCGCGCCGCGCCTGCTTTCCGCGCCGCGGCCGCACTGATAGACTTCTCCCCACAGGGAGAAACATCATGATCAAGAAAATTCTGCTCGGACTGACCGTTGTTGCATTCGCATTCGCGGGCGTTGCCATCGCCCAGCAAACCGGCATCAAGCGCACACCGCTGCAAAAGCTCGATTTCCCGGCCGGCTACAACACGATTACCGCGATCGCGGAGGTCCCCGCAGGTGGCGCCGCCGGCCGTCACACCCATCCCGGCATGGAGACCGGCTATGTGCTCGAAGGCGAACTTGAACTCTTGATCGACGGCAAGCCGCCGATGAAGATCAAGGCCGGCGAATCCTACCAGATCCCCGAAGGCGCCGTTCACGACGCCAAGGCCGGCGACAAGCCGTTCAAAGTGCTCGGGGTTTACGTCGTCAAGGCGGGGGAACCGCTGGCCAAACCGGCGCCTTGAGGCGAACCAATTGGCGTCAAGCCGGCCGGTTCGTGCTAGATCAGGGGGCTGGCGTACTGCCAATGGCGGCGCGCCGGCCTTCTGATTTGTTTGTAGCGGGAACTCGAGCGGAGCGATGCGCGGAACGGTTCGAAAGATTTCAATACCGCGCCGTCTCGTTGCCGACCTCATGCACGCGTCGATCCGCGTGCCTTTTGTCTCGCTCGCCCGACCCCTCAACATCCGTAACCTGATCGAGGCCCGCGCGCAGCTTCAGCAGCCGCCGGGCTGGGCCGCGATCTTCGTCAAGGCGTTTGCGCTGGTGGCGAAAAGCGAGCCCAGCCTGCGCACGCTCTATGTCAAATGGCCCACCGCCCGCTTCTACGAGCTGCCGCGCAGCGTCGCGATGGTGACGATCGCGCGGGTCGAAGACGGCCAGCATTGCGTGCTGCTGCAAAAGGTCACCGCACCCGACGAAACCCCGCTCACCGAGGTCGATGCGGTGCTCCAGCACGCCAAGGATGCGCCGATCGACCAGGTGCCGGCGTTCCGGAAGATGCTGCTGGCGACCCGGCTGCCGCTGCCGGTTCGCCGCCTGCTCTGGTGGATCGGCCTCAATTGGGGCCGCCAGCGCGCCAACTATTTCGGCAGCTTTGGGATGACCTCGGTGGCGGCTTTCGGTCCGGGCGAATTGCATGCGCTGAGCCCGGGGCCGTTCGTGCTCAGCTACGGGGTGGTGAAGCCGGATCAGACCATCGATGTCGTGCTGCGCTGGGACCACCGGATTACCGACGCCGCCCTGATCGCCAAGGTACTGACCCGGCTGGAACTGGTGTTGAACACCGAAATATCAGCCGAGTTGCGGGCAAATCGCCCGCAGACCGAGCCAAAACCGGTCCGGTCGGTCGCGATCTGACGGGAAGCGCGCCGGAGGGCCGGTTTGGCCTCAAATTAGGCCCCTGGAATCGGGCTGTTTTGTTTGACAGAACGGCGCTTTCTGCCTAATAACCCGCTTGCTCGCGGGCCGGTTTCGGCCCGCGTTGCGTTTCGCGACCCGTGGTTTGCCCCAATGCTTTTGAGGCGGACCTGTCGGCCCCGGGGTATCCCGGTGCACAGGAGGGCGCGTTTCCTCAAACTCCAAACCCTTATAGAGGACCGCGATGACCAAGCGCAGTGAGGCGAAATACAAGATCGATCGCCGTATGGGCCAGAATATCTGGGGCCGCCCGAAGAGCCCCGTGAACCGC
>Ga0137415_10005952_pt1 | contig 12066 bp, 7 predicted proteins | sample CZODoug3_1_1_16f_FD_183082 | JGI IMG/M metagenome (GOLD analysis project Ga0137415, IMG submission 183082) | Vadose zone soil fungal communities from Angelo Coast Range Reserve, California, USA - CZODoug3_1_1_16fungal (Hybrid Assembly) | ecosystem: Environmental > Terrestrial > Soil > Vadose...
CCTCTATTATAGTTTCGCCATGGATACACCACCGCGGACACCGGTGCTCCTCGCAGTAAGCGCTCCGTAGTGATGCAACCGCTCGCACCGCTGGTTCCTGCGCTCAAAGTTCCTGACACGACTACAGACAAATGATCCCCGACGCGTATCGGACAGGTCGAAAGCTGCCGGGCAATGTCCGGTAAGCCGATTTGCATAATGAGTCTGTCTCAGGAGGGCAAAAGCCATGCTGACGCGCTCAGGAGAAGCCCGGGAAAGAAATTCTTCAGGTCCCACCGATCCGCGATGGAGCCGGGCCACGTACAACAACCGACAGCGGAGGAGATCGAGTCGTCCGTGGCGATCCAGGCGCAACCGACGGCGGCATAAGCGCAAAGTATTGGGCGTTAACTCCGCCGCTTCGTGGTACGTTGCTCGCTCGAAACCTTCAACAATTTCTCTGTGGAGCCAGCGACCTTGAGCTGTTCGAAGCCCCACGTCAGAATCAATTCCCCGATGTTGCTGAGCGTACGCTTCTCGCAGGCCGCAAACTCCCCTGGCTCAGTGCTGAAAGCTTCCCGGACTCACAGAGTTAGGTTCACTTTCCCCTCTCCCATGGTGACCCTACTTCTGGCGCTTTTTTGCGCGCTTCTTCTGGCGCTCTTGTTCTACTTCCACACGCCCTTCTTCGGCAGCGCCAGCGGAAGAGGGAGGATGCCGAGGACGAGAAGGCGAGGAGCACAAGGTCTCGCTGGACCAGGTGATCAAGACCATGTATCAGACGGGGCTGGATATGCAGTCTTGGTACAAGGAAACTTCTCTGGGCGGTTTGGCGGTGAATGTGATTGAGTGTTGAGGAAATTTTTGGAAGATGTTGCATGGCCAAGCACAGACATTCGAGAACGGGATAGTTGTGTTCTGCAGAATCAGCCATGAGTAGGCTAGCCATTCGCCTAGGAAGGCCAATGGCGAAAACAGGTCGTTGCTAACCGTGCCAGTATTGTGCCGAAATTCGAGGACTCAACATTTCTATCCGCTAGCCAAAGGGATCAGGCCTTGCCGCTTACCTTTGCCGACCCTTGGTGGCCGGCCTCTCTCCAGAGATTGATCAAGCCGTGATTGCCCGCATCCGCCAATCCACAGCGTACCGCTTCCGCAAAAAGCGAAGAAACCAGTTTGGTTCCAGGGTATTCTCCATCCACCTCGGCTATGAGTTCCGTCGCGAGCATTAGGTCTTTGTTCTGAAGGCGAATGCTAAAACCGGGGGCAAAGTCATTTTTGAGAATCTTCGGCCCCTGGTTTGTTAACATCCAAGACGAAGCCGCGCCGCTCGAAATCACGCGCAACGTGACTTCAGCATCCAGCCCCGCAGCGCGAACCAAGCGCAGCCCTTCCACCATGGCTAAGAGGTTGATGGCGCCCACGACCTGATTTACAAGCTTTGTTTTTTGGCCGCTCCCACTTGGACCCGCATAAATGATCGTCTTCCCCATTGCCTGAAAAAGAGGTAAAAACCTATCAAACACTTCACGCTTGCCTCCCACCATGATTCCAAGCGCTTTCTCGCGGGCCCCGTTTTCACCTCCGCTCACTGGCGCGTCGAGCATTTCACATCCCTTCTCAAGAAGCCGCTCCGAGAACTGAAGCGTCGCTCGGGGAGAGATCGTGCTCATATCAATGACAGTCATCCCCTGTCTTACTCCATGCCATACACCCGCTTCGGAAAAAAGAACCTGTTCTACGTCGGGCGTATCCGATACCATGACAATTACAACATCGGTTTGTTCAGCCAGTTCTCGGGGAGAACCGGCGACCGTCGCGCCGAGCGTCGCCACGTGCTCGCATTTGGACTTCGTTCGGTTGAAAAGCACTAGAGGAAAACCTGCTTTGAGAAGGTTGACCGCCATGGGTTGTCCCATGATGCCCATGCCGATGAATCCGACTTTTAACATGGTGGCCCTCACTGGGAAGCTGAGTGTTTGAAAACTAAGGCAAAGCCCAACGCCCCCGGCGAGCCCTCGAAATTTTGAGCCTGGCGTCGTTTGTTCGGGCTCCTGTCGGGAATTGCTGATGACCACTGCAAAGTTACTGAATGACTATTTCTTCTCTAAATCCTGAAAGCAGTTCACGGTTTCGATCAATTTCACAGCTTCCTGCCAATTGACGCCTGTCTTTTCACCTTGGCAAGAACGCAGAAATTCCACGTCCTGGTCGTGAATGGCTTTTTCATACGATTGGAGTTCGGGGATGCTGAGATTCAGACGGTCCAGGTCTGATCGGACATAACTGAAACCATCCGTCTCCACAGTATGTTGGTCTCCCACGATTTGCATGCGGAGGTGAGGAAGCCGGGAAGCAAAAGTAATCGAAATTGTGACCGGTGCCCCTGCAGGCAACTTGCCCAAAAGCGATACGGTCTGGGCACCGCGGGCTTGCGGCAAAGCTACGCAGCCAATCGGCGTGACCCCTCCAAACCAATCGAGGGTGAGATCAATCGGATGCGCAGAATGATGAAGTAACGCGTCATCCGTCCAAGCGCGCTCCTTGAGCTTATGATGGCGAACAAAAGTCACTTGCTGTACGGCGCCAAGTTCACCGGATCGAATGCTGTCACCGACGCGGATGTAAGGCAGCACATATCGACAAGTGTGCGCGCACTGCACGCGGATGCCCTGCTTTTTGGCCAAGTCACCCAATGCTTTTGCCTCTTTTAACGTCCCGCAAGGCGGCATTTCCGCGAGTGTGTGAACGCCGAGTTCCAGGCATTCGTGGGCCTGCTGGTAGTGGACAGAAGTAGGCGAGCAGACAATTGCCGCCTCGGCGAGTGAAACCGCTTCTTTGAGGCTGTTGCTTATATTCTTGATGCCGTAGGCTGAGGCGAATTGCGCCGCTTTTTCACGTTCCGTGCCGAACACAGCTACCAATTCAACCCACGGCTCGGCGGCCAATTGGCTGGCGTGGACCGTGCCCACAAATCCATGCCCAATCATTGCTACTCTCACCGCCGTTGGCCTCTTCGAATCATAATGTTTCGTCATCTCAGTTGTGAGATGGCATTCATCTTGCAGTTGGCTCAACTTTGCCTTTTCGGCAGAACGAGTCCATCGGTTCAAGATTATCCAGTACATGATCTGGGTCTATCCACCCGCATTGATGCAGCAAATCGTGCAACACTTTCTCCTGCTTCTCGTCAAGAGGGAAAAATGGGTCTCTGCAATACCCTCCTGGTAGTCCCCACAGTTTGAGCATGGAGCGGTAAATAGCCAAGTCGCTCACCGGGCCAATCTGCTGGTAGGTATACAAATGGACGATCGGCAGAATCTTGTGCCAGATGAGCAGGCCTTTTCTCACATCGTTGTGAACCACAACGGCCTGGTACATGGCCTTCGCGGCCTTACCAACTACATTTAAGACACCGCTAATCCACCCGTGAGCTCCAGCCGCGAGACCTTCCAATGCAGCAAGAAAGGAACCGTAAAAGATCGCCATTCTGTCGCCCACCAAGTAATACAAATCGTGTACGGGTTCCACCGTGCCAAACGTGGACTTAACCATGTGTAATACATCCTCGTCCGCCAAGCGGGCAATTTCAGGCGGATTGAGTTCCACGCAGGCCGAGTTTTGGGGATTGTTGTACAGCATAATCGGCAAGTTGATGGCCTGCCGCACTCGGCGGTAGTGCTCGATAACAGCGGCTTTGGGAGGCTTTTGGAAATAAGGCAGGATTATGATCAGCGCATCGGCCCCGCACCTCTGTGCTTCTTCGGAGAGTTGAATAGTCAATTTAGTGCTGTAATGACCCGAGCCATAAATGACCGGCACACGCTTGCGGACAACGTCGCGAGCCAGTCGAAACAGCCGGATACGTTCCTCCGCTTCAAGCGCAATAAACTCGCCGCTAGTTCCCGCGATCACCAACCCATCGACCCCCTGGTGGGTGATAAGCCAATCCCAGTGGCGTGCGGTGGCTTCCTCATCGAGATTGTTCTTCTCATCGAACATGGTGAGGGCTGCGGGGAAGATTCCGCGAAATCGCTTCACATCAAAAGGCATCAAACTCTCCCGAACTGAATTCACCTTGGGCCGCGGCAGGTGGAGCTTTAAGCCAATGACCTATCGGAGAATCCTGGAATCTTGGAAAGCACGAATCACGTCCTTTACGTCCAGATCAGTAAACTCGATGTAGTGACGGTCATTTAGCGGCAACTGGATTCCGTTCTTACTCGGCTTTACGGGGATTTCCTTTCCGAGCTCCTTCATCAGCCGGACTTGGCGCGGCGGGACGTCAACGTAAAGCGTCGCAGAGCCCGAAGTATGCCAGAACACAACCCAGATCTTCGCTGCCCGCTCAAAAACAAACGCACGTGCAGGCTGGTCGGCTCCAGCCACTTTTTCAATCTGAGAATAGGGAACTAATTCGAAATGACCGGCGTCATCAATCAATAGGATATGTTCTTGTTCTAAATCGCGGAGTAATTCCTTGTGGGCGGAGGTCAGCCAGTTACTCGCGCGCACGTCTTCCCAGCGCTTCACCACTTCAAGATTGTCTCCCGTGCGCGGGTGCAATTCCATCTGATCCAAATTGCCCTCGAGACTCACAGGGCAGTCCCAAGCCGCGGCGCGGCTGGTGGTATACTCGATCATATCCGGCTGCGTGCCGATCGTATCCTTTGTCGGCGCCCAATAGCCGATCCAGCCAAAGTTAATGCTGGTAAAATCCTTGGCAACTCGCTGTGCCTCGGCGGCCGGATACGCCCGGATGCATGCCTTCATAACCTCCGGCTTAAAGACATCGAATGCATTCCCGCGCGTCAGGATATGCCAGCTAAAGTGTGATTTGCAGGCGCCCTCGGCAAAAAGAGGTTTCGGCTCCAGCTGTTTCAAGACCAGCCATTGCGCTCGGGAAACGGTGAACCAGAAGGGCGGGGGCACATCCTCGGCGCCGTCGAAATAGGTGAACTTGAACCCGGCTTGCCGGTAGATCTTCCCGAGGCGATCGGCTACCTCCTCCTGGATGCTGGTATTCTGCGTAAAACGAACGAAAATCGGCCATGTATCCACGTCCAGTAATCCGACTCTACATCCTGCCTCATACGACGCCGGCGTTGTGTTGAGAGCTCCGCGCGCGCAATATAAAAACTGATAGGGTGGAGTTGAGGTAAACGTCTCATAGGTAACCAACTCATTCTGAATCTTCAGAATGCGGCGGTCTTCGTCCGTCGTGCAGAGCCTAGGGTTTTCCTCGACGATTATCGTCGTCGCGGTTGAATTTAAAGGCTGGGCTAACGTAAAAGCGCGGCTCAAATTCAATCGTGGGTCAGGCTTGGGCGTCAGATAGGCGTCAGTCTTATGACATTTATTATAATGGATATGGATTCCGGGGATGATGCCCGCGCCACTGATTTTGGCCACTACGCTTTTCAGGTCGAGCATTCCATTCGGATAGCCAGGTTGCCATTCAAAGTGGCCGACCGTCCGGGCGAAAGACAGGTAATGCATCTGCATCATCCGGAAACCGCCCTTTTGGGCATAGCGGACATGCTCGTCAATGTTTTCCGGCGTGGTTTCGCCCATTTCATAGTAGGAGTGTCTATATTCGCTGCGCTTGCGACTCTCGACACCCCGCGGAAGGTCGTAATCCTCCTCCACTGCCGAAATGCGGTCCAACAGGTTCTTCGTGGCTGTGACGATGAGCGCGGCCCCCACGCCCTCCGTTGCGACCTCATCCATAGTCCCAGCTTGAAAAAGGTAAGCGCCCGGACACGGCTTGCAATCGACTCGAGCGAATGGATCGGTAGCCAACAGGTTGACTGCGATTTCGTCATCCCAGGTTACATTTAGCCAGTCTCCAAGATTCTTCCGGGGGCGCACGGGAAGCTGAACGAATAACGTCTCTTCGATGGGGTCCTTCCGCTTTGGCCGAAGACCGGCGCTGGCCTTGTACTCTAGCTTCTCAAGCGTAAAGCCAATGTAATTTTCGGTGATTCTCAAACCGATGGTAGCTTCGTACCCAACGAGCGCAAAGGCCACAACCAACTTGTCGCCGTCGCGCCTCACTGTCTCTGCTGGGAAACTCGTGACCTTAGCGGGATAAGCCAATTGCAACTCATTGTCATACGGCCGGTATTGGATGGCTGCGAACATGGGAACTTGCATGCCCGCCGCAAGGCATTCTTGGCCGCTTGGCTTGTGGACGAGACTTTGGGCATACCCGCCCGCTGCAATCACCAGCCGCAACTCCTTATTCTCAAGAACGATTGCATATGGTTCGGCAGCCGCTGTAGTAGCTCGTGCGGGGGGAACATCCGTTGTTTCGCGAATCGCCGGCTGAGGAGCAAAAGAAATCCCGGACCACGACACGGCCGCAATAGCGCTCGCTTGCTTGAAGAACATTCGCCTGTCACTCATAAGTGAGATGCCTCCACGGTCTTCGTCCTTCAAAACAGATTGCGATGCGCGACCGGACTTTGCGCTACCGGGCTTTGCGAGCGCTCATGTTTTAACAAGACCGGCAACCAAGGATGGGAGCAGCCCTGCAGTCATGACCCCGGTTTATCACTTCGCACAGAGCTCAAATTCACGAAGAAGTGGGCCTCGCCACAAAGCTTCCATTCCCCATTTGGCAATAATCTGCACAAAATGATTACCAGGCCTGTCCCGCTCACCCCAACATCATTATTGCGCTCCCGCCTTTTGCTCGAATTCTTTGTTCTCCCATAAGAGGCCCCATTGGAAGGCTTGGAGGCGAAACCCATTCATGCTGCGCCCGTCCAAAGTTTGCCCTGGTCCGCGAGCCGTAAGCGTCAACTTTTTCCCGGAGCGGCATCCCACGTCTTCCCAGTTCTCGAAACCGGTACTCGCCTGCGAACAATTCCGTCCAAGCACTTTGATTCACCGATCTCTAAGACGCGTCGGCGTAATCTATTGATGAGCGGACGATTCTGTCAAATAGAATCATTCGACAAACTCCAGTCAATTTTAATATGTTCCAACGCCACCTCTCTTCAAGAGACAAAGCTCCGGCATCGCTGCGGATTTGCGCGGCAGCCGGGGATGAGGGAGGAAGGCGTCAATATGTCCTTTGCGTGCCTGCCGCTGGCCGCCAACCTAGCTCTCCGAAAGGCTCGGAGATGCTTTTCGGCGGGCAGCACAGAAAGACGGAGTTTTTTGTGTTTTGGGCTTGATGCCAGGAATGTGTCAGTTTGCTTGGACATCCTTGAACAATCGAATCAGCTCTGAGAGAACCTTAGGAGTATCATTCGACTTCAGGAAGACCAGTCCCACGTCTCGCGTTACCCGGTGGCCGCGAATCCTCAAGCAATGCAATTCTTTTCGCTTCAATTCTTCGGCCACGGCACGGAGCGGAATGATGCTGATCCCCAAGTCGATCTTAATGAGCGGCTTTATTGTAGCGACGTTCTCCGTCTCCATGAGGATTCGAGGTTCGATTCCCGCTTCACGGAAGAACTTCTCAAGAACGCCGCGGGTGTGAGTTTCTTTTGAGAAAATGATCAGCGGGTGTTCCGGAATCTCCTTTGCATGGATCCAGCGTCTCTTGGACAGCGTGGGATGTTTCCTGCTTACTACCACCACCATCTCTTCCGTGCACAGAGGAATGATTTGCAGATCGGATTCTCGGATAGGCAAGGTGAGCACGCCGATATCGAGGGAGTTGTCTCGAAGCTTCGAAAGCAGTGCATCCGTGGCCCCGGTGGCGATTTCCAGCTCAATCCGCGGATGAAGTGCTTTGAACTTTTCGAGAACTGGAGGCAGGATGTAAATGCAAGCCATCATGCCCGCGCCTATTCTCAGGTATCCCCACTCAAGTTGCCTAAACTTTGAGATCTCCAGCGTCGCGTTCCTCAGATCTTGAAAAATTCTCCGCGCGTACCGAAGGAACGTCTCCCCTGCGGGGGTTATGAAAATTCTCTTCTTAACCCGCTTGAAAAGTTGCTCGCCTAATTCATCCTCGAGCAATCCGATTTTCCGGCTGATGGCTGATTGGGCCACGTGCAATTGTCGACCCGCCCCGGTGAAGCTGACATTGTCGGCCACCGCGATGAACATCTCCAGTTGTCTGAGGTCCATAGGCAGCTAAAATATCTCAAGTTGCCGTTTTATATCTAAAATTCGTTGTCAGGGGACAGGCCCTCCGCTAGGCGTCCTCCCAGGATCGCCCCTTCTTCAAGCGCGCTCTGTTCCTCTCCGAATCGATGAAAAGGGTCAATCTAGGTTTGTTACCGATCTCAGCTTAAGAATCTATTAGACAGGTGTTCTGCCCAACGGTCTAATCTTCGACAACAGGGTGCCATTAGGATGAAGAGCGAAGGGGACGGGATTGAAGGTAGTGAACGAATTTCCGCGCACGTGGATTTAAAGGAACCGGGACTATCTTCTCTGCACTTATCCGAACGGCTCGCGTGTGGATCCAGTATGACAGGCGGACTAAATGACCGGAATCTGCGTGACAACAGGCCTCGGCCTGCAGCTTGCCAGTCCGGATTCGCAGGTTGGCAATTTGGACGTGGCTGGCGAGGAACAAACAAGCATCCCCCTCAGAACACCCTCAAGAGAAATGCTGGTATCTCTGAGATACGGCTTTTCGTCTACGTTCGCGGGATAGCTGCTCTATGCCACTTCCCCCTCTCATTTGTTGGCGACGCTCAAGGTTGGCATTCCGCCCTCACGTTGCGATCGTGGCCATTAGAGCGCGTAAGCAAATTCTCATTACTCCAATACGTTCGAGCGAATCGCCTCGCATGCTTGGGGAGGATTAGGATGTCGAAACGAGCCAGGTTTTCCATAAGCCCGCTGTCCATGATCTTTTTGTTGGCGCTTTCCATTTGCACGGATCGGAGCACGCTGGCGCAATCCCCGAGCACCTATGTGTCCTCCATTGCCGCCAAAGCGGGCATAGTTCTGGAGCCCCTTCCACACCTTCAGGGGACCTCTCTGCTAACGCTGCCCCCCGACGTTGCGCTACCAGAGGAAATGACTTCGCCGAAGCAGGGATCCATCTATGCCGTGCAGCTTGGTCAGGAACGGGAATACTGGCTGAAGCAGATCGCGGCGACTCCGGCGCTGCGCGACGTCCACTGGCGCCCGGACTTTTCCTCTGTGGACGCTTATCGAAGATCATTTCGGGATCATCGCGAGAATTTGCGCAAGATGCTGGGACTGCTTGACCTAGGCGACAAGAGTCCGGAAGTCAAGAGCGTAGTTTTGGAGTCGGATGGAGTGGGCGTCGAGGACGTAACGATTGAGCTCCAGGAGGATTTTCGGGCGCGTGCCCTGCTGTTTGTACCACATGGCAAGGCAGTGGGGGCGGTGATGGCTCTGCCGGATTCGGAAGAGTCGCGGGAAGCATTCGCTGGAATCGCCGAAGGTGAGACACCGGCGAGTTGGCTCACGTCGCTGCTGGAACATCGGCTCGTTGTGTGTGTACCGGTCACGGTAGAACGAGACAACGATTTTCCATTTGGAAAGCTTCATCATATTGACCGGCGCCAGCTACTCTACCGCCAGGGTTTCATTGTGGGCCGAACCCTCGTGGGTTTGGAAGTACAGCAGACGCTGGCGCTGCGAGACTATCTTGTTTCACGTTTTCTCCTTCTGAAGGGGCAGGTGGCTGTCTTGGGTGATGGGCAAGGCGGGATGACCGCTCTATATGCGGCTGCCATGGATGGCAGCTTTGGGGCCGTAGCGGCAATCAATTACTTCCGGCAGCGGGAAGACTGCTGGCAAGAGCCGGTGGACCGCATGCTGTACGGCCAGCTGAACGAGTTTGGAGACGCTGAAATCGCGGCCCTGATCGCTCCGCAACGGCTGCACATTATTTACGCACCCAACGGACCAACGCCGGCTGGCAGCGTGCATGCGGAATTGGCACGGACGAAACGTTTTTACGCGGGGCTGGGAAAGCCCGGGGAGCTTAGTGTGAGCGAAGAGCCCAGCGGGAATGAGTTGGCAACCGCGGCTTCAAAGATCGCCACTTGGATAGGCCCAACAGAGGAACAAACGAAGCCACTGATCAATGTCCGCGTGACGAGCGGCGAGGTAGTGAAGGCGCGCGACGAGCAGTTCGAGGCCTTACACCAATACCTACGCCGGCTGGATGCCGAGAGTGACGCGGCGCGGGAGAGCCACTGGAAGTTGTTGTCGACGCCGCCATTGGATAGGGTTCATCGTGCAGAGGCGCTGCGCCAGGAACTTAGGCAGTTAGTGGGAGTTATCCCTACTGGGAATGGGCCACTTAATCCTCGCACGCGGCTGCTGCGGCTAACAGACAAGTTTGCGGCGTATGACGTGCTACTCGACGTGTTGCCGGGAGTAGAAGCTTATGGACAACTATTGATTCCGCGAAATAAGGCGGGGCGTTTACCGGTGGTGATTTGCCAACACGGATTGGGAGATGAACCAGCGAATATTATCGGCTTAGAACGGCAGCCCCTGGAAGTGGAACCTACGATCTACAATTCCTTAGGTGCGCGTCTGGCCGATCTCGGCTACGTCGTGTTCGCACCCTACGTGACCGTCCCGATGCCTCAGGAAGCACTGGTGAATCCGCTGGTGCGACAGGCGGCCACCCTAGAAAAGATGCGCACCAGCCTGGAGCTCGCAAAGCTGCATCGTATCATCGATTTTCTTCAGTCATTACCTCAAGTGGACTCAAAACGGATTGGCTACTACGGGTTGTCGTACGGAGGCTATTCCGTGATCTGGATGTCTCCGCTGGAGCCGCGAATCAGGGCGGCTGTGATCTCGGGACATTTCAACGACTGGCGGACGAAAATCACTTACGAGGAGCGTGAGACCGGCTACGAGACCAGCTACCTGAAGCATCCGGACGCGGACTTCTACAACTGGAACGTGCTGAATCGCTTTACACATGTGGAGCTAATCGCCGCCCAGTGGCCGAGGCCTGTGTGCGTGGAGTTTGGCGAGCGAGACAGCACGACGACGCCGGAGTGGCACGCGCGGGCTTGGCAAGAGGTGACAGCGTACTCTCGTGCCTGGGAGCTGGATGGGCTAGAGGCCAAAATAGTGCGGGTCCATTTCGACGGGGTCCACGAAATTCATGGCATTGGGACATTCGCTTTCCTGAACCGCTGGCTTCAACCCCAACAACCCGACGGAAGAGATTATGCCTATACGCCTGTCGAACGGCAGCCCGCTGGACCATACGACGGGCTGGCGGACACTTCGACAACGACGCTGCCGTACGTAACGTATGACTTAGATTCGGCGCAGGATGCGAGAGTGGCGGGGCGATTCCACGTTAGTCGGGAGTCTCCGATTTTCGCGGGCCTTGCAATTAAGCTGTCACGCGTCGGTGTTCCCGGTGACCTGATTGTTCGCTTCGGCACAAAGGACGGAGGTAATGACCTCGGGGAGACTCGAATTCCCGCGCAAAGCATTCATCCGCTTTTCGATCTCATGTACAAGGCGAAAATCAAGCCCGTCCGCCTCGACTCTTCAAAGCAATATTTCTTTGAAGTCAGAACGCTATCGGGCAAAGCCCCCCTGGACTGCTACCGCGTCTATGGCCCGAAACCAATCGGCGGCAAAGACTATCCTCCCAACTTCGGGCTGTCTTTTAAGGTGTTGCCCACCACCGAAACTACGATGGCAACCAAAGTCGAGCAAAGATTCGATTTTGTGCGCCCATTGTTGGACGCCTACACCGGCGGGCTCCCCATCATTGCGACAGATGCGGCGCCGCCTCGTCCCGACGAAATCTCGATCAATAACGGTTGGTCGATTCGCACCGAACAGGGTGAAGACGAAGTGGTTCAGACCGCAGCGGCCGACTTGCGTCAATTTTTTCAGAACATCCTTAAGATCGACGTCAAAACGTCACAAAACCCTGCAGGGCCACATGTCGCCCTGCGCGTGGCCGCTCCCGGGATAGCGGGAGTAAGCACTTCCGAAGGCTACCGCATTAGTGTCACAAAGAGCGGAATCGATATTGAGGCGCTTACGCCCCGCGGCGTCATGCGCGGTGTATACGCTCTCGAGGACCTTTTTCGTCTTCGAAAAGGCCCATTCATTAAGACCGCGTCTTTGATTCGCAATTGCCGCTTTCCA
>Ga0137415_10005953_pt1 | contig 12066 bp, 9 predicted proteins | sample CZODoug3_1_1_16f_FD_183082 | JGI IMG/M metagenome (GOLD analysis project Ga0137415, IMG submission 183082) | Vadose zone soil fungal communities from Angelo Coast Range Reserve, California, USA - CZODoug3_1_1_16fungal (Hybrid Assembly) | ecosystem: Environmental > Terrestrial > Soil > Vadose...
GTATGCGCCAATCCGGTCAACCCACAGTATGCTAATGGTTACATCAAACCGCAATGCTTCGCTGCCCTTAATCCCAGCAATCGACTCGGAACTTCCGGACGGAACGGCCTCATTGGTCCGGGCCTGATCGAAATGGATTTCTCCCTGTTCAAGAACATTCCCATCCCCAAGATTTCGGAATCGTTCAAGGCGCAATTCCGGACAGAGATGTTCAATGTCTTTAATCGACCCAACTTCACGTCTCCCAACGACAATCGAGTGATTATGGATTCTTCCGGAGCCCCGATTCCCAATGCCGGCGTCTTTACGCTGACGAATACAACTTCGCGGCAAATTCAGTTCGCATTAAAGTTGACCTGGTAAAAAAATAAGAGTCCTCGGGGGCAGCCCGGTTTTGCGAAATGGGATTGCCCCCGAAGGGCCGCTTCCATCCTGAGAAATTTACTGGCACAGACTGAAAAGCTTGCGGCAAAAGTTTTGTTGAATTTTTCCCCAAACTCCAAGGGCATGCCCGTGTTCATTCGCCTTTGACAAATAACCTCGATTTCCAAATTAAAATGCATTAATCCCTGTAATATCATTCACCGTGCGCTTGAAGTTGGTTTCTACGGTCGAAGGCGGATGCATGGCATTGGGACAGGACAATGAAAACTTGGATCGCAGCGAGTGGCCCAGGATTACCCTGGTTACTCCGGTTTTTAACTCGGCTCGTTACATCGAGCAAGCGATCCAATCCGTGATCTCCCAGCATTATCCGAATCTGGAGTATTTCATCATCGACGGAGGCTCGACCGACGGCTCGGTGGAAATTATCCGGAAATATGAGCGGCACTTGAGCGGTTGGACGAGTGAGCCTGACAACGGCATGTACGATGCCCTTAACCGCGGATTTGCACGCTCATCGGGCGAAATCATGGGCTGGATCAGCGCAACGGATCTGTTGCACACGAGATCGCTATTTGTCGTCGGCAGCGTTTTCAAGGCGTTGCCGCAAGTCGAATGGATCACCGCAAGGCCCACCGGGTTTTCCGATGAAGGGATGGCGGTGGCGGTAAGCCGCAGCTTGAAGCGCTGGTCGCGATTTCGTTTTCTTGCCGGTTCCAATCGCTACATCCAGCAGGAATCAACGTACTGGCGTCGCAGCTTGTGGGAACGCGCCGGCAGCCATATGGACGCGACCCGCAGGGAGGGCAGCGATTTTGAGCTTTGGGTGCGCTTTTTTCGCTATGCGCGCCTTTACCCGGTGGACGCACTGATCGGCGGATTTCGCGTGCATCCTGATTCCTTGAGCCTGGAGGATCCGGGGAAAATGCGCCGCATTCACGATGAGATTATCGCGGCGGAATTGAACCGCACACCCTGGGGAGGGGCTTTCTCGAGCTTCCAGCGCATGAGCCGCGCCATTTTGAAGGTCCCCGTACTGAACGTGCTGTGGCGGAATACGGTGATGAGCGCGCTCGTCCGGTTTCCAGGGCCCGACTGGGCGCCGGTGATCCGCTATCGCAACCATACGTGGACCATCGGTCAGCTGACGTGCTTACCCATTAAGTGTGCTCAAACTTCAGCCGTGACGCAAAGATGCCAGCCAAGGCGTCGCTCCAGCGCGTGGAAAAGCGGAGCGGGCATCCATCTAAAATACCATTCTCTAATATAGCGATATTGAACGTAGTCTTGAATTCGGTACGGGAAAATATGCTCCGCGTGCGTCTGCTTGACGCGGAACCCGTGCTGCTCGAGCAAGTGGCGCAGTTCGCGTTTCGTGTAAGTGTACGTCACCGGGCAGCCAGTTTCCGCTTCCGAGTTGCGCGCCACCATCTCCGCGAGCCGCCAGAAGCGGCCCTTTCCGCGCGTCATCAGGATCCAAAATACTTTCCACGAGTAGCGGTTATAGACCATGATTTTTACCGTGCTGCCCGGGCGCACATAATTCCGGATTTGCTCGAGGACGCGCTCAGGATGCGGTGTGTGATGGATTACGCCGAACGAATAAACCAGGTCGTACGCTTCGACAGGTAAAACGCTTGTCAGATCTTCGGCACTCCCGTGGAAAAACCGGATGCTGTTCGACAAGCCAAAGACTTCGGCGCGTTTGCGGGCCATTTCGAGAGACTTCTCGGACAAGTCCACGGCGGTTACCGTCGCGCCATTGCGTGCAAAATTCATCGTGTCAGTGCCGATGCCGCAGCCGATTTCCAGAACGCGTTTGTTCCGCCAGCGCGAAAATTCGGCAAACTGCGGGATATGCGGTTCGACGAAATATTTTCTCTGCTCGACTTCGTCAAAATATTCCCGGGTGCCGGGCGGTCTAGTCGAGTGGCGAATATTACATGGCCTGCGGTCCCAATAATTCTGGACTTGTTCGATCGGCACTTCTTTGAAGGTCTGTGTGCTCATGCTGCGTCGCTGTGCCTCTGTGTGACCGGCGCCGAAAGACCCAAGTCTGTGCCTCGGTCAATTAGGACGGAGTGATAGTCGTCTGGTGTTTCGATTATCGCCACTCGGTTCTGAGGTACAGCCATCAGTTGGATCGTGCCCCCGGCTTCCGGTTACCCTTCAGATGGTCGACATCTTCCTGCTCAATATCGCGCATCAAATCCTTGCGGTGCAAGAAGTAGGTTTCCAAGGTTCGCGTCAGATGCAAGGGTACGCCTACGACTTGATTGTGCGCCATCTCGCGCCAGGAAATTTCTCCGCGTGCGGGAACCATGTGCGTCCCCCATTGAAAAATGAAGCCGAAATTCCAGATCGCCAGCAGCGCAATTCCCATTGCCGAAACAGCCTTGGCCCGTGAGCTCTTTCCCACCCACTGAGAAAAATTGCTGAGCAGGGTAGCAAGTCCGAGGATGAACACCGGCGTGAGGGATATGAAGAAACGATTGCCGAAACTCGACAGGCCGTCCCAATCCGGATAGCTGGAGATAAAAAAGTAGTACGCCAAAAACGTCAACATCGATCCGGTCCCCACAAGCGAGTTCTTCTTAACCAGGAAGAGCAATCCGATGATCGCCAGGGAGAGAATCGGCGTCCAACTCAACAATCCATGATCGGCGGAGAACAGGACCCGGAAGAGTGCTGGAGAATTCCAATTCCATTTCCGAATTGCCGGGTATCCCGTTTCAAAGACGCTTCCATAAATAATCAAGCGCGTAATGAAAGTAGGCGAAAGAGATAATAGAAACACCATGACAAATACCGTTGAACGCAATGCTAATTGGGGGGTGGCTATGGACGATCGGTCGCGATCGCGCCGCGAGGCCCGAACCTGGTAAAACAACTCCAGAAGTGGGAATATCAATAAAATGGCATTCGGATAATAAACATTTCCCATCAGGCCGGCGAATAACCCCAATACCGCCCACTGCGCCATAGTCCGCTGCAACTTGGTGCGATCCCAGTACCAAAGAAACAGGGAAACCGAAAATGCGGAAAATGCGTGCGACCAGGAAGGATTGAAATACATATAGACCGGCAAGGAGGTGGCCAGCCAGATTCCAACAGTGGCAAGGAAAGCCCACTGCTGCTCGACGTATTTTCGAGCCGTCCGGAACGCCAGAAACAAGGACAAAAACCCGTAAAAAGCTGTGGTGAGGCCCATGGCCACCAGATAAGGACGCGAATATCCATCAGCGGCAATGTGCGCGCCGAAACGATCAAGTAGGAGAACCGCAACATGAACTGTAACCAGCACGGGAGCCCACAAAATTGCAGGCCCTACGGTGAAATGATTCTCGACATGACCCGTTTTTGTGTACAACTCAGGAAGCAAATGTCCCTGCGCATCGAACCGCGACATCACGAATGATTTATTGCCCGCAAAATAATCGTTCTCGAAGTTCAAATCGTGGTCGATCAACGTGGAACGCAAATAGGCATAGTAGCCGACTCCATCGCCGCGGACCCATAGATTCACGAGTGGAAGAGTGAGAAGAAAGAAAAGAAAAAACAGTCTTACGTGCCACGAAGAAGCCGCGCTGACCGAGAGCGGAGCAGCCCGCACAGAAACATCCGCGGCAGCGCGGTCGCGCTCCAGCGATTCATAAATTCGTGCGCCGCTCATTTTTCCACTCATGCATTGATTCGGCGCCGCTCATCCGAACGAATCGCATCCCGGTAGGCGTGGCTCGTACGAAACGCCACCGGGTACGATATCGTAAAGCCGCAAAAAGCAAAAGGCCCGGACAACCGACTTGTCCCTTTCGCATAACAGGAAAGTCATCGGTGGAACCGGGCCTGAACACTCAAACTCTTGTGCTTGCAGCTTCTCTCGGCGCGGCTACCAATTCTTTTTTTCTACCCTGATAAGCGACGACACGATCGATGATTTCCGGCAACGTGGTCTTGGGGCGGAACCCCGTTAAACTTTCCAGCTTGTCCAGACAAGGGACCCGGCGGAACATGTCCTCAAACCCTGGTTCATACGCCTGATCGTACGGAATATATTTGATGGAAGAAGAACTTCCGGCCTGCTCCCGGACGCGTTGAGCGAGGTCCTCGATCGTCACTTCAAAGTCGTTCCCAATATTCGTAACTTCACCAACGGCCTTATCGTTAGCCACTAGCCGCAGGATCGCTTCCACTGAATCACGCACATCGCAAAAACACCGCGATTGTTGCCCGGTACCATAAACCGTAATCGGCGCGCCTTCCAGAGCCTGGGCTACAAAATTCGGCAGCACCATGCCGTAACGCCCTGTTTGCCGGGGTCCGACCGTATTAAACAAACGCGCAACCACGACCGGCTGTTTCTTTTCTTTCCAGTAGGAGAGAGCCAGGAATTCATCGAGCGCTTTCGACGCCGCATAACTCCAGCGGCCTTTGGTGGTTGGTCCAAGCACCAGGTCGGCGTCCTCGTGGAAGGGCACGTTGGTGTTCTTTCCGTACACTTCCGAAGTCGAGGCAATGAAGACACGCTTGAGCTTCCTGCAGGCAGCCTCGAGCACCATTTGCGTGCCGTTCACATTCGTCTCGATTGTTCGTACTGGGCTTTCCACGATCAGCTTCACGCCCACCGCTGCAGCCAAGTGGAAAATGACATCGGCCTCATCCACCAGCTCCGCCAGCAATTGGCGGTTTTCAAGTGGCTCAAGAAAATAATGCATGCGGTCATATTTCTTCAGGTGGCGGATATTTTCCATGCTACCCGTCGATAGGTTGTCCATGAGCAGGACTTCATCTCCGCGTTCCAGCAAGCGTTCCGCAAGATGCGATCCCACAAAACCTGCGCCACCGGTAATCAAATAGACCAATTCCGAATCCTCCTTCGCGTCTTAATCCGGGCCCAATTGCGATTCTGAACTTTCGGAACGGCGAGATTTTCGCGACTTCCTTCCTTCTTCTTCCCGGCCATAGCCGCCGTAAGAGTAAGGATAGTAGCGATACGAATAGTAATAGTCCGGCGAACTGGCGTCCACGGCGTTCAGCACCACACCGAGCATGTGGCATTTCACTCCGGCCAGAAGATCGCGCGTGCGGGTAAAGGCTTCCTTGGGAGTTTCGCCGCTGCGCACGACCAGCAATACGCCATCGACAAGAACGGAGAGAATCACCGCGTCGGTTGCGGCCATGATGGGCGGCGAATCGATGACCACGAATTTGTACCGGGTGCGAAGCTCGGCGATCAGTTCGGTCAGTCTGCGTGATGAAAGCAAATCAGCCGGATTCGGCGGAATGGGCCCTGTCGGAATGGCCGCCAGGTTTGTGATGGCCGGATGTGGCACGGTAATCAGGTCCAGCGAGGATACGCCGGCCAGGTAGGAGCTCAAACCGGCATGCTTGCCGTCGACCAGACTCAAGGCGCGATTAATTCCAGGCTTGCGCAAGTCGGCGTCGACCAGAAGCGTTTTGTCACCGAGCTGCGCGAGAGTCACGGCCAGATTCACCGCCGCAGTCGTCTTGCCTTCACGCGGCAGCGCACTGGTCATCAGGATGACTTGCGGAGGATGATCGGCCTGGGACAGCAGCAGCGATGTCCGCAGTGCGCGAAATGCTTCCGACATTTGCGACTGTGGCATGTTATGCGAGATAAGCTCGGCGCGGCCTTCCTTGCCTGCAATCACCGGGGCCTTCAACAATTTCGCGAAACGTCCGTTGCGTTTTCCATTGGAATTGGAAAGCGATGGAACGACTGCGAGAGAAGGCAGTCTCGCCAGAGTTTCAACGTCGTCCGGTGTTTTCACCGTGTTATCCAGATATTCGCGCAAAAGTGCCAAGCCGATTCCACCAATTAATCCAACCAGGATGCTCAGCGTGACGTTGCGCGTTTTGTTCGGGCGGGAAGGGCCGGAGGGAATCAGGGCCGGATCCACGACCCGAATATTCGAGGAACGCAACCCGGCGGTGATGCCCGCTTCCTTCAATTTTTGAAGCATTCCGTCGTACAACTGCTTATTTGTATCGGCCTCACGCTTCAGAATGTTGTATTGAACCAACTTCTCGGCCATTTGGTTCGTTTCGGCCTTCTGCGCGTCCAACGCATTTTTCAGCAGCAACTCGCGCTGCCGTGAGCCGTGATACTCCGCTTCCATTTGGTTGGCGATATTTGTTTTTTCGCGCGCGACAAGTTCGTCGAGATCTTTCAGCTGAGCCTGTAACCGGACAACCTTGGGATACTTCGGCCCATACTGATTGACTGCATCGGTGTACTGAGCGCTCAAAGCACTTTCTTGCTTGAGAATATCCTGTATGACGGCGCTCTCCCGAACGGCGGCAATCGCGTCATAATTTCCTGCTTGTGCCAGTTGATAGACCGCCTCTTTATTGATTCGGTCCGCCTGCGCGTCGGTTAGCTGCTTATTGAGATCCGCCAGCTTTTGCGAGCTGATGTCGTTTTTTTCGTCAATCGTCCAGATCTGGTTTTGACGTTCATAGGCCAGCCGGGTATCCTCGGCGTTCTCCACCTTGATCTTCATTTCGTTCAGCTGGCCGGAAAGCCAGTTGGAAGCTTGCGTCGCCGCTTCGTAACGGCTGCGGAAATTTTCCTCGATGAAATTATTTAAATGCGCATTGACGACACGCGCGGCCAGGCTCGGATCGGTCGATTCGAAGGTGACGTCGAGCAAACGGCTGTTGGGCACGCGTTTGACGGTCATCCTGCCGAGAAACGCGCCAAGCGACCGGGGACGATGTAGGCTGGCCTCGCTGCCTGGTGGCGAGGGCTTCACCGGTTTGGCCGGGTTGCCGCCGAACTCCTGCAAATTATCCAGTCCCATGGTCTTGACTGTAAGCATCGCCAGGGTTTCGCTCTGGAGAATCTTCGATTGCGTCGTGATGTAATCTTCCAAATCCGCGTACATATCGTACGATTCGGAATCAGAAAAACGAATCGCGTTGGCGTTCTCGCGGTCGATCTCGACTCTCGCAGTGGCCTGGTATACAGGCTGCATGCGGATGGTAGCGATGGACACGATGGAAACAATCGCCAGGAGAAAGAACAGGATCAGCCACTGATGCTTGCGCAAAACAATCAGATAATCGAGCAAATGAGGCTCGCGCGGCATCAGGTCCAATGCCAGAAACGGCGACCGCGTCTGGAGAGTTTCCACAGGCCCGCTTGCGGATTTCTCGCGCGGTACTAGATTGTTTGATTCATCCATAGGATTTCGTTAGCTCCAAGCTGTCAAACCGGATTGTGCGGGTCGCTGCGACTAAAATCTGCTCGCAGTTATCAGCGCGAGGCCTGTGGTGAGACTTATGGCCACATCTCCGGCGCGATGCAAAGCCTTCTTCCCTGAACTGTCGGGGACAAATAGAATGTCGCTGGGCTGCAACATCACGTCTTCGGTCTTGAGATCCATTACCTTTTTCAGGTCCACGGGCACCTCATCGCGTTTGCCCGTTTCCGGATTCTTGCGCAGGATTACGGCTTGCTTTTGCTTGGCACTTCCCGTGGTTCCCCCGGCTAAGGAAAGGATCTTCAGAGTGGTCATGCGATCCCGGTCGCTTTGCATCACGAAGCCGCCGGGGCGCTGCACCGCACCCACAACATAAATGATTCCGGCGCGTGGCACGGAAACGACGTCACCCCCCAGAACAGGAATATTAAAGGTCGAATTGCCGGTTTCGAGAAGGTCGCTCAAGCTGATCACGAATGTCTGGGGTGCGCTGAAAGCCTTTGCTGCGTCAGTCTGCCCCGATTCTTCCGGCGCCGAAGGCGGACGCGTGATGACGACAACGCTACCAGCGTCCTCCCCAACGCCCCCTGCCTGGGAAAGAACCTGAAGAAGCGTGGTTTGGCGGGCAGCCTGAATCACCATCGGACTCTTGACTGATCCAATTACAGTGATGGGCTGGCTGTGTTGCTCCTTCAGAGACACACTGACCTGCGGCGTCGAAACAAGGCCATTGGTCTGCAATAATTCCGCAATTTTATCCTGCAACTGAAAGGTGGTCAGTCCCCCAACGTGCACTTTCACCGGAATCAGCGGGAGCGAAATAAATCCTGTTTCGTTGACTCGTACGTCGCGGGAAAGTTCGGGAACGTCGAAGACTTCCACTGACAATAAATCACCGCTCCCGATCACGTAGTCGCCCTGTTTTACGGAGGAAGCTATTGCCAGCTGCGCGATACGATCGTTGAGCTCAGCTCTGCTGTCCATTTGCGCCGGCGGTGCCGCAGCCTTCGCGGGTGGCAGGGATTTCTGCTGTTGAGCAAGGACCGCCGGGGAAGCCAACAGGACAACCATACCAATTCGCCCAGACAATTGCACAAGCAGGCGATAAGCGCCCGGTTTTTGAAGAGTCATCGACTTGGTCCCCCACGCGACAGCCATTATACAGGCAGTTTTCTCATGTCAAGGTGAATTGTTCTCGATAACGCAGATTGTTTCGGATCGGTACACCGCGCCAAACCAATGTGTCAACATATCAGCGAGGTAATTTCTACTTTAGAGACCGTTTAGACTTCTTACATCGACCGCCCATGGATAGGTTCAAGCTTTATTCTGAAGACGCGAAGAGGGAGCCTGTGACGTTGCAAGCGCCGCCAGCAACAGAAAAACCAGCGCGTTGGAAGGAATGTGTAAATTAAAATCCACGATCGCGTGTACCATCAAACCGAAACAGGCAACCAGGGCGCCGACATGGAAGGCGAGCCTCATCCCATTGCGTTCCGCGGTGAGGTTGCTCCATCCGATCCAGGCCAATAAAACCAGGAATGCCAAACCGCAAAGACCTCCCACTAAGCCTGTGTCAGAGAGAAGTTCCGCATAATCGTTGTGGCTGTGATTGACGATAAGTCCGTCATAAACTGTTTCGTAAGGAGGAAATACGTCCTGCAGAGTGCCAAACCCGGTTCCGGTCAGCGGATGATCCAGAAAAATCCGCCAAGTCCCGTGGAGCATTCCAACCCTGCGTCCCTCGCTCACCTCCAACGTTTTGTAACTCGCAAAGCGCTCGATGGCGCGTCCTATGCCGAGCCAGGACACCAGGGCCATCGCGAGCACAATGACGATGCCTGCGGCCAACAGTTCCTTCCGTTCTCTTCGACGGAAAAAGATCAAGATTGCAAGTAATCCTATTTCGGCGAAGAGGCTCAAGATCCCGCCGCGCGAAGCGGACAGAAATAGGGCGCCAATGGGGAACAAAGTGAACAACGCAACCAGCGGTAACTGGTCCCGGCGCTCCGCCCTCAGGATCAGGATGGCCAGGCCGGGCGGTATCAACAATTCCACCAGGCCCGCAAAATGATTTCGATTTACGTAGGGACCGAAAGGAATCCCGGCGTAGCGGATTTCGCGCATCCAATATAATTTTCCATTGAATGTGAAATGCTGCAGAATTGCAAAGACCGATACGCAAAATCCAAGAATCAGCAAGAACCAGACAAAACCGCGCCAGTGTTCCAGTGTTCGATAGGCTTGCACGCAAAGAAAAAACAAAGCCAGCAGCGCGGTGTACTTAAGTAACTCAACGCGAGTCACAAACGGGTAAGCCGTGCGGCCTGTCGCCAGTTGCAGGGCTGCCACCAGCCACAAGCCGAGCAGCGGCCACAGGAGCGGATTCCAAGCCATCTTGAATTCACCGTCAATGGACGCCCGCACAGCCCACACCAGAAGCAATGCAGCAGCGCCGGCTTCCAATACCGCCTCCGACCAAGGCTCGACCGCACCATGTGCCAGCACGGTGAATGCGACCAAGAGGCAAATGCCGAGTCGGATCACCGTCATTGAGGCGCCCCGGCGGGAACAATGGCGACATCATCGACCCACACTGTGCCGCCGATCTGGTTATCGAAATGAGTGCCGGCCATCCGCCGCAGGAGTACATAAATCACGTGAGTTTGCGGCCCGGTGGTGAACTCCGTCTGCTCCATCGTCCACGGTCTGGTGCCGGTTTCGTTGGAAGTGAGAACGTCCAGGTCTTTCGTCCGGCGCGGATCCCTAATTTCAAACCTCATGCCGCTATCGGTGGATATGTGGTCCGTGCGGAGAAATCCGCGAAATCGATAGCGCGTGCTCGGCTCCACAAGGACCCATTGAAAAAGATGCCCGAAGTCGATGTTCTGCGTACGATCGAAGATGATCCGAGCCGAGCGCAAACCCGAATGCTTTTCTTCGGTGTCGAAATCAAAATCGGCGCCCTGGACGTTCTGCTGGCGCCAGCCGAAGCCGCCGTTTGACGGGTCGCTTTCGAATCCTCCGTCAAAAACGAGCGAGCCGTCCGAAGACGCAGGCGGAAAAGTTCCGTCGGCCGCCAGCGCCTGCTTCCAAACGGATCCCGCTTCATCGAAGCGGTCCTGATTGGTCATCAAATCGATGAAGGCATACACAATTCTCCAGTCGATGCGAGGCTTCAGACCCATCAGGTGATTCCATACAGCCATGGACGCAGCGGCCTCCTGCGCCTGAATCAGGTAGGAGAGCGCCTGCCAATCCCCTTCAGCTGTGTTCGGCAAAATCTGGTCGAGCAGCACGCGCACGTTGGGATCACTGTGCCAGGCGCGCGATACGGCCAACGGAAGCAGTTTGGGGTCCACCATCACTGCACGATGAATTTCCGCATAGGCTTCCGGCAAACGCTGCTGGCGCAAAAGGAAATTTCCGTAGCGCCAGGACACTTCCGCCGAGATCGGGTAATTTTCTTGCGCCGCGCGAAAATATTTTTCCGCCTCAGTGTCGTCGCCATTCATCTCCAGTGCGCTCGCCAGATCCAGTTTGTAATAGGGAGAATGGGGATCGAGTTCCACTGCACGCCGGTAAAAAGTAATCGCCAGCGGGATGTCGGAATGTTCGAAATCGAGCTGACGGTAGCGTCCTAACCGATACCAATTTTCGGCATTTGCGGGTTCGATCGTTGAGGCTCGAGGCCAGTCGTCGGAATTGGCGGACGCTCCATAGTGACTGGCCAGCGCGTGGACTACGCCTGCATAGGAAAGCCACGCCCCTGCGCAGACCGCCAGTACAATCGCAATCCAGCGCAAAGTGGGATTTGGCTGTGACTCACTCATCCGGCGCTAATCTGCTACGGATGGATGCCCGAACGCAACCGAAAAGGCGAGGAAAAAGGCAGTCGTAACGCATGCAGCAACAAATTGATTTGGGTTCTGGAGCGGGCTGGACAAGAAGAACCCCGCGATCTCAGGCTCGATCCTTGTCCGGCTGTGCGGCAGGAATTACGGCGGATTCCGCCGCTGGGCTTTTCCGTGGCCGCTCTGGGATCGTCCACAGATAAAGGCAACTCTCCATTCCGTTAGGTAATACCACCTTTTCCGTGCGATCCGGCGGCCAACCATAGATTCGAAATTTTCGCGAAACGATTCTGGCGCCCGGAGGTAGCTCAGAGCGTAGTCGCTCGACTGTCCCAACCCGGACGGCCGATCACGAACGGCGGCATATTTTTGTAATAAAGGCCGCGCGAAAAAACAAAATAGTCGATCCATTGCGGCGGACGCTGGTGATTCGCTTCACAGGCCAGGCGCCGCACCGTTGCTTCCCAATCCGCGGCGTAAAAGTCCACGGGCGCGGTGATATCGGTGTCCCAGCGCTGCCCGGCCATCAGAAATCTGCCGCCGAGTGCGCTCACACGCTCGGCCGCAAGACGAAAATCCGAAAGGAGAATGATGTCGCAATT
>Ga0137415_10005956_pt1 | contig 12064 bp, 14 predicted proteins | sample CZODoug3_1_1_16f_FD_183082 | JGI IMG/M metagenome (GOLD analysis project Ga0137415, IMG submission 183082) | Vadose zone soil fungal communities from Angelo Coast Range Reserve, California, USA - CZODoug3_1_1_16fungal (Hybrid Assembly) | ecosystem: Environmental > Terrestrial > Soil > Vadose...
GGCCGGAATCAGCCGATCCAACACATCCAGAAACTGCATATTCTGCATGAAGTCTTCTCAACTGTTATAAATGACAGTAGGATAATATCCCATGTTGTTGAAGTTGAGACAATTTATGACTTAACGGCATTGCCTTTAAGCTGGAGGCTTGGGTAATGGTCTTGATTCCGATCATCGTGGTGCTGATAGGGCTTATTGCTGCCTTAATCATCGGTCACCTCCATCGAGGCTGACCGGATTTTGTCGTTTCGCAATATCCGCGCACACCTACTGCCTCAAGAAATTTGGCACCGCCTGGTCGATCGGCGCTAGTTTGCTTCTGATTACTATCGGCCTCGCGATCGTCGGGACTGGCGCTGGCTGATCGGTGGCAATGCCAGGACTCGGCCAAGAGCGATCCTTCGGCTACCTGGATCACGGTTCGCGAAAGCGAACAATCGGTCGGCGGCGACAATGGATATTGTAGCGGTTGGAGCCGGCGCGGAACGGGAATGCATTTCAGGGAACATAGAGACGAGCACTGATGACGCCTACAGATCTCAAAATGAGCACCGCCTATTACCGCCTGACTTTCGCAGACACAAATCTGACGATCCCGGGCGTTGAGCAGATGATTTACATTGGCACAAATGTCTTCCCGGACGACGATCCTATATCAACCGTCTATTACTTCCCGGACACCATTTCGCATTCATGGCGTGGTCCGGTGACGGATGCTGCGTACGACGAAAAGCATCCCGAAGTGGAGGCTCGTGTCTTTCCCCATACGGCGAGCGAAGTGCAACGCGACCTCCTGACACTTGCCGAAGTGATCAACGCATTGCTCGAGGCGCAAAAACGCACAATGCTCCATGGGTAGCGAAAAGTCGGACATCAAGCGCCGTGTGGAACTGTTGGACGACTATGGCGGTCACATCACGACGGTGGACGCGCCGGCGAATACTGAGGGCTTTGAGGGTGCCGATTTCTCCGGACTCTGTGCGCCTGGGTTGAAGATGGGACTTCGTTTTCAGAACCTCAGTCGTTCCCAACTGTATTGGGCAATGCTGCAGGATGCAGACTTGAGTGGTTGCAACCTGGAGGGAGCCGGTCTCCGCGGTGCGAATCTACGCGATGCAGATCTTAGTCGAGACAATCTGGGAGGCCCCACATCATTGCAGGGAGAAAACCTCACTGGCGCAGTGCGAGCTGACAGCCAACGATCTAGATTGGCCGCCGGGAAGCGGACATAGGCGAACGCAGGACTTAAGTCAATGCGACGTCCTCCTAGCGGCCTTCAGCTCCCTGCGCATCCGTAAAGGCGGCAAAGGAGACTAAACTATGACAATGCGCCTCGTCGCCTTCCTGACAGTACTACTCATCGGTTGTTCCCTTGTTGTCGCGCGGCCGCCCGACCCGTGCTCGCTCACCTCAACTGTAACGGACGCCAAACTCACGCTTAGCATTCAGGGCGGTCGGACAGCGTTTCGCGAGGGCGAGATTATTCCGCTAGCGCTATCGTTTACGTCCACAGTGGACAATCGCTACCGTGCGGCCGACCGGAACTATGACCGCAGCGGACGGTTAAACATCGACACGTACTGCCTCGAACCGGCGGCACGCGACCCGCTTGCCGGCTATTTCTCCACGGTGGTTCCATTTGGAGGCGGCATCGGCGGCGAGCGATGGCTCTCGGAAAAGTCGTTCACCGCGACTGCGGAGTTGAACGAATGGAAACAGCCCGGGCTGGGGCATTATCGGCTTTGGGCGGTGAGTCGTCGGGTGTCTCGTCCACGGGACGCGAGCGAAGCGCCTCCTGACTTGCTGGCCGTGACGCTGCGCTCGAACACGATTGAGTTCGACGTAATCAAAGCAGATGCCGAGAGCCGCGCCAAGCAATTGCAGGAGGCCATCACGACCTACGAGAACGCGAGTGCCGGACAGCAGAAGGAGGCTGCGCGGCGACTGCGATTTCTGAACACGAAACAATCGGCTGAAGCGCTCGCAAGGTTGTTCTGGAGCCTGAACGACCAACCCGGAGGATCGAACCTGAGGTTCGGGCTTTTGGGCTCGCCCTACCGAACGGACGCTATCGCAGCGATGCGGCGTGAAATCAACAATCCCGAGCATCCCATCACGCAAGACTTCCTGGAAATGTTCACGGAGCTGCAGGTTGCCCCGGATGCCCCGGCGGAGAGTCCATCGGAGTACGATCCCGCGGGTGTGCAGAAGTGGGTGAAAAGCCTCGATAAAATGGGGGCGCACGGGCTCGAGGTGAAGAAGGCCGCGATTGCGGCTACCGTCGCGGCGCTGCCGCAGAAAAGGGGACGGGCGCACGCGCTGACGTTGCTGGCCCTGGCCACTGACAGATCGGATTTGCTCGACGAGGAGACCGCATCGCGGATTCAGCGGCAGCTCATCGCCGAGTGGGGCGACCTCCCGGAGCAGGCAAGGGACAATCTGATCCATAGTCGCTGGCCGCCGCTCGAAGGGCCGGAGGCACTCCCCATCTTCCGGGAAATCGTGTCTCATCCGGCACCGCATTTCGATAACGAGAGCGAGGGCAGCTTTGCGTGCTGGGGGCTGACCGAGCCTCAGTGCTCAGTTGTGACGAGCCGCAATGAGGCGCTGAAGCGCATTTTCGATCAAGATCCCGCTGAAGGACGCGCGCTGATTCAGCGCGAACTGAGCGACCCCAAAGCCCGACCGTCGATCTCACTAGTCAAATTGTTGTCCCCTGAAGAGGTGCGCCCGTTTGTGCAGCGAGCGGCACAGCGTATCCAGAGTGGTGAAGCGCGGCGCTGGGATTACTCCATTGTGGAGATGTTTGGAGACAAGTCCGCGCTAAGCTCGCTGGAGGCGAGGTTCAAAACGGACAGCGAGCACCTCCCCAAGGGGAACTGCTTGCCGTACGCAGTGCCGATGTTGCGTTACTTCCTGCGTGTTGACGCGAAAATCGGAGCGAGGGAGGTCCTAGCGTCGCTCGAAGCGAGAAAGGGCACTGGCTGCTACCCCACGCTGCTCGAGGACTTGGGAACATCGCTGCCGAAGGTAGAGCAACTGGCGATCAGCGCGCTTGACGATCCGGACGCCGAAGTCTCGACTCGCGCCGCGCAGGCATTGGGGCAGTGGGGATCGGCGAAGGCAGAACCCGCGTTGTGGGGACGCCTGAAGCGCTTTCACGAGGAATGGCACGATCGCGAGGGTGAGTTGCGCATCACGCCCGATCTCGGAAATCCGATTGCGCGCGCGACAGTGCTGGAGCGCACGCTCGTGGCTTCCATTGTGAGCGGTACAAACTGGATTTGCGGTCCCAAAGAATTCAATCAGCTGCGCGCCTTAACTTCGCGACAGAACTGGAGCAACTTATCGCACTGGACTGAGGAATGGGAGGAGGGTCAACCGTGGATTCTCGAGCCGTTCTGGGGTCTCGAGGACCAGTTGACCTTCAGCGTGCTGCAGTATTCCAACTTGGACGAAGCCCAGATCCGGGTGAAGCTGTCGCAGTTGCCGCGCGGCTCAAGGCTATACTTTCAGACTTACACAGGGCAACAGATGTCGAGTCCAGTGAGCATGGAAAAACAGCATGCACTATTGGAAGGGCTGCGCAAGTATGCGGCGCAATTCGGTGTGACCATCGAGGAGAGGCCGCGCTAAGAAGGGCGCGTCATGGAGTCCTCAGACAAAGAGCAGCACACCCCAAAGCTGCCATCCGTATCCGGCTCCTCTGGGTCGAGGACATTGGCTGTCAGATCGTCAGATCAAGTGTAGGTTTACACAATTTGTAGGGCTTTCGACCTCAAAATCCTTGCTGTCGTTCATGGTAGTCCCACAGTGCGCCGTCTCATCCTGGGTCGGTTCGTTTCGCGGCGCGGGCATTCCGCCCATGGCCGCCTTGAGTCGGTCGGAAACCGGGCGCCGCTTCAGTTCTCGTAGATACGCAGCCCAAGACTCAAGAGCTTCTCGCTTTTCGGTCAGATACTCGTAGACGTCATAGGTTCCTTCGAGCTTCTCTTTCACATGGTTAATAACGAGTTCAGCAACTCGTTTGACGACCCGTAGTCTGCCAAGGTTTGTACGACCCGTACGCTTCAGGTCGCGCGGCGTAAATCCACTGATCCCCAGCGCCTTGAATCGAGGCAGCAGCCGGGCCACACCGCGCGTCAGCAGTTTAGGGTTCTCAGGGCCATCTCCGGTCGCATTGGGGAGAACGAATCGCGAGCCGCGCGACAACTCTTTGAGTGCCAACAATTCTTCCAACGCCCAGTCCGTGAGCGGAACCACGTGCGCCAGACGATTTTTCGAGTGTTGTCGCGGGACATGCCACTCCCGCTTCATGAAGTCGAATTCTGACCAGGTGGCAAGCGACAGTTCGGTCCCACGCTGAAGCGTCAACAGAAGAAACATTAGGCAGTGAGCGCGCTGCGCTGTGACACACGCCGCGGCATGACCATGGACAAATGCTTCCAGCTCATCTTCCGAGAGCGCTCGGTCACGCGGCTTTTCCTTGCCGCCCGGTTTGTACAACAGCTTGACCGGCGAGTCGTCAACGATCGTTCGATGGATTCCGAACTTGAACATTTGACCCAGGTAGGTGGCTGTCCGGTTCGCCATGACCGGCGACCCCCGATCGACAATGCCATTCAAAAGGTCGATTACCTCCCGAGGCTTGATTGTTCTGGCATCCCGGCCCTTCCATGTCGTGAGCACGTCCTTCTTCAATAGCCGCACGACCTCTTCGGCGTTCGCCAAGGTGGGCTTAACGTAGTGCTCGACGTACTCGAACGCTAGAAAATGAATGCTCGATCTGTCTCCTTTGTCCGGGACGTAGATTGTTAACGGGTCGTCGGCGTCGGACTGCGCCGCAAGTTGTGGAACGGTAACGTCCGACGATGTCTCTGGACGTCCAAAAGACTGGTGTTTGCGCTCTCGGCGATGCCGGCGCGCGGCCCTGCGCGGATCAACGCCCTTGTCGAGCCATTCGCTGCATTCCATCGCGAGCTTCCTGGCCTCCGCAAGTCCTACGGCTGGAAATTGACCAAGGGCGATGCGAGGGCGCGTTTTCTTCCACGTATACCGAAAGAGCCAATACTTTGACCCGCTTGGACTTACCCGCAACACGAGGCCGGCAACGGCCGCATCTGATATGTCGCGCTTCGCGTCACTCGGTTGCACCGCTGCAAGCTGGGTCGCGGTAAGCCGCATTTTCGCCGGTCTGGTGGACCGCCGGTGGACCAGTTCCATTGCCATGGTTTGCAATGTAACGCTACGCGCTGCGACAAACCAGTCTCAATAGGAAGAATTTACGGAGTTATCTCCGCTAGCGAAAATCGCATTGTTTATAGGGTAATTGAGGCGATTGTGAGTACGATTAATTTGAGTTCTGTCGAATCTCAATACAACTAGTTGGAGTGAAGTAAAAATCTAAAGACGCCGTTTATAGTTTTGTAATCAGGGGGTCGGGGGTTCGAATCCCTCAGCCGGCACCAAATTGCGGCGCAAATTCAAACACTTACAAGCGCCAGACCCACATCTCGAAATTCTTGGCTAAAAACTTTAGCTAAAAAAATCTTTTTTTCTGTGGCGTCTGCGAGGCGGAGTTTTTCTCGGCTGTACTGTTGGATTTGGGCCCGACGCGGAAGACAGTCGACGCCGCCTGATCACCATGCTCGCCAGCCGGCGGCCTCACGAATTCGTCCCAGGCTACAGCCGACATTGCCACGACTGCGAAACGTGACCAGAATCGGAGTACCGAACGGCTCACCGCACGCCCATGGACATATCCGTTTCTTTGGCTCCCACAATCGTCGGCGCACGAACTCTTCTAAAGTCCGTGGGCCTCCCGACGGAGGACCTGTTGGAATCGCACCTGGCGCACTTCCTCTATGTGGGCACCCCCGCTGTACCTTCGGCCCTCGTAGGAGCCGAGATCTTCGGCGAGCATGCGCTGCTCCGCTCCTTGGCTGTAGGCGACGGGATGCGGGACAAGGGCATCGGATCGCTATTAGTGGCCCATATCGAACGGCACGCTCGTTCGCAGGGTGTGCGCCAGATTTATCTGTTAACCAGCACCGCCGAAAGCTTCTTTGCGCGACGTGGGTATACGCCGTTGGATCGCCAACTCGCGCCTGGCCCCATCCAGAAGACGCGCGAGTTCGCGGCCCTCTGTCCGGCAAGCTCAGCATTTATGGCAAAAGTCCTGGATACCTAGCTTCGGGACTGAGGCCAAAAACAGGTTGCATTGGGTTAATAGTTTAATATAATTGGAATAATGAAATAGACACCGTCAGACATCAGCGCCGGCCGCACACATGATGTCGTCGAAAGGAGAGCTTGGTATGAAGCGCTTGCACGTCAACTTAGCTGTAAACGACCTGGCGAAGTCCGTTAGCTTTTACTCCGAGCTCTTCGCGCAAAAGCCCACGGTCCAAAAACCCGACTATGCCAAGTGGATGCTCGAAGATCCGCGCGTCAATTTTTCCATCAGTCAGCGCGGCAGGGCGGCCGGCGTCGATCATCTTGGTATTCAGGTTGATTCCCGAGAGGAGCTCAATGCGGTCTACGCGCGCCTCAAACGTGCTGAGGGACCAGTGATCGTCGAAGGCGAGACGACCTGCTGTTATGCGGTGAGCGAGAAAAGTTGGATCACCGATCCACAAGGCGTGCAATGGGAAGCCTTCCTCACGACGGGAGAAAGCGTCGTCTACGGCACCGACGAGATAACACCGGCGAGCGAGAAATCCCCGACGGCATCGTGTTGCGCACCGAGTTGTTGCAGCCCAAGCGTCGCCTGATGCTGTGAATGATCCGGTCTACAACGTGCTTTTTCTCTGCACCGGAAATTCGGCGCGCAGCATCATGGCCGAGGCCTTTAATTCAAGGGCTTCAGCGCGGGTAGCCATCCAAGCGGCGCCGTGCATCCAATCGCCCTGGAACTCCTCGAGCGCTTGCATGTGACCCACGAGGGAGCGCGTAACAAGGACTGGAGTGAGTTCGCGCAGGAGGGGCCCGGTGATGGATTTCGTATTTACAGCGTGTGACCGCGCAGAGCCGAGGTCTGTCCTGTCTGGCCTGGTCAGCCGATGACCGCGCAATGGGCTGTCGAGGATCCGGCTCTCGTTGAGGGAACCGATGCGGACAAGACCCCCAGCGCACGACTCGACGCCTCGAGAATAGCATGTCCAAATTCGAACGCTATTTGAGCCTATGGGTCGCACTATGCATCGTAGTGGGTATTGTCCTGGGACACGCGCTGCCGGGGTTATTCAAGGCGATTGGGTCCGCCGAGATCGCGCACGTCAATCTGCCAGTAGCCGCATTGATCTGGCTCATGATCATTCCAATGCTCGCAAAAATCGATTTTGGAGCGCTACACCAGGTTAGGGAGCACTGGCGCGGCATCGGCGTAACAATCTTCGTCAATTGGGCCATCAAGCCTTTCTCAATGGCACTTCTCGGGTGGCTTTTCGTCGGCTACCTGTTTCGTCCGCTGTTGCCCGCTGCAGAAATCAACTCCTACATCGCGGGCCTCATCATACTGGCCGCGGCGCCGTGCACGGCCATGGTCTTTGTCTGGAGTCAACTCACCAAAGGCGATCCGCATTTCACACTGTCGCAGGTAGCGCTGAACGATGCTCTCATGATATTTGCGTTCGCCCCGATCGTCGGAATGCTGCTAGGACTGTCAGCTATCAGCGTTCCCTGGCAGACGCTTTTATTGTCGGTTGTTCTCTACATCATCGTGCCGGTTATCATCGCTCAGGCAATGCGTCGCCGTGTTTTGGCGGCTGGGGGAGCCGCCGCTTTGAATCGCACTCTCGTGATTCTTCAGCCGCTTTCTCTCGGGTCTGTGCTAGCGACGCTCGTCCTGCTGTTTGCCTTCCAGGGGGAACAGATTCTCGCGCAACCCCTGGTCATCGCATTGTTGGCTGTGCCAATTCTCATCCAGGTGTATCTCAATGCGGGTTTGGCTTATTTGCTGAACCGCGCGGTCGGAGAAGTTCACAGCGTCGCGGGCCCGTCCTGTCTGATCGGCGCGAGCAACTTCTTTGAGTTGGCGGTGGCGGCTGCGATAAGTCTATTTGGCTTCAAATCCGGAGCCGCGTTGGCGACAGTCGTTGGCGTACTCGTTGAGGTGCCGGTCATGCTGTCGGTAGTTTGGATCGTGAACGGAACCCGGGAATGGTACGAGCGAGGCGCGGCCGTGCAGAAGCATTCGACGTCTCGCATTGAGCGCGCAGTGGCTGCAGCCCACAGCCGGGAGTAAACGTGATGAAGCGCGTTCTGTTTCTATGTGTAGCGAATTCGGCTCGCAGCCAGATGGCGGAAGGGTTGGCGCACGAGATGATGGACAAGGAAGTCGAGGTACTCAGCGCCGGATCGCGCCCATCCAGGGTCAATCCGTACGCAATTGAGGCGATGTCCGAGGTCGGTCTCGATATTTCCTCTCATCGATCCAAGTCGGTTGATGAAGTCGATGCCGCCTCTGTGGACCTCGTGATCACGCTTTGCGCAGATGAGGTGTGTCCGATTCTGCCCGGCCGCGTGCAGCGGCTGCATTGGCCGATTCCAGATCCGGCAAGCGACGATCCGACGATGACCCCTGAAGAACTTCGCAAACGGTTTCGCATTGCGCGAGATGAAATCCAGAGCCGCCTGCAGGAGTTCATATCGACGCCTGCCCAGCCGTCGACGGCCAGTTAGCCAACTTGCGCGCCGAGCATTATTCAATAGACTCGGAACTATGAAACCAGATGACGCTATTAAAGTACTCGGCGCGCTTGCATCGGAGTCGCGCCTGGCGGTCTTTCGGCTGCTCGTAAAGCGCGGTCCGCAGGGGTTTACGCCTGCCGAACTGATCGAACGGCTCGAAGTCGCGGCTCCGACTTTATCGTTTCACCTCAAGGAGCTTTTGCACGCGGGGCTGGTCGTCAGCCGTCGCGAAGGGCGCAACTTGTATTACAGCCCAAGCATGGAGCGCATGAACTCTCTCGTGGGCTTTCTCACTGAGAACTGCTGCAGTCTGGCAGACGAAGCCTGCGACACAGACTGTCGGCCAGTTGCCCCGGCGAGAGGTCGCAAACGCGCATGAGCGTCGTTATCTATCACAACCCTGAGTGTGGAACCTCGCGCAATACGCTTGCCATGATTCGTAATGCCGGCATTGAGCCGGTCGTCATCGAATACCTCAAAGACCCGCCTTCGAGAAAACAAACAGTGCAGATGATCGCCGCAGCGGGGCTCACTGTCAGGCAGGCGCTGCGTGAAAAGGGCACCCCCTTTGCAGAGCTCAAGCTCAACGACCCCGCATTAACCGATGAGCAGTTGCTCGATGCCATCGAGGCGCACCCCATCCTGCTCAACAGGCCCTTCGTGGTGACTCCCCTGGGGACGAAACTGTGTCGGCCATCGGAAGTGGTTCTGGAGATTTTGCCACAACCACAGAAGGGGCCTTTCGTGAAAGAGGATGGCCAGGTTGTGGTGGACGAGAGGGGACAGCGGATTGGCTGACATTGCGGAACTGCCGAACATCCGCGGCGATGTCTTTCAACGGACGGATACCGCGAGTCTCGGACAGCCTCGGTCAACGCATCTAACGCGGTCAACACGCTCCGGCTTTCGGGCTGAGCGTGTCCGCGTTTCTCGGGCCATTGGCCGGACGGCTCATTGATCGACATGGTGGTCGGTCTGTCCTGTGTAGTTCAAACGTTCTATTCATGCTGGGCCTGGTACGACTTCGCTCTCCCGCAGGGACACGGGCCAGAAACCCCCAAGTGTCCTCGTCGATCACGCCCGCGGAGATCCGTCCGCTCGCTACATCAATCGTCACATGGGCCGCCGAGTCGGGCGGTCTGGAATTGGCAGACGACCCGTTCCTGTTGCAGCGTTGGCACTTCGGGTTGAAGTTCAAAGCTGTATAGGTTTTGCTCGCGCTATTTGTTACCGCAGCAAGGCTGGGCGGCTTGGATGGGCGGGCAGGGGACAGAGCCGTAGGAGCAAAAGACGCAACAGTCGCCGCGCCTTGGGCGGAGCATCGTGTTGCACTCGGGGCACGGATGAAAATAGATGCAGGCATCCGTTGGCATGGTGTGGATCTGCTTATACCCGCAATGCGGGCAGGTCAGTTCGCTCGTCAGGGTGACGTCAGCCGTCATAGATCGACTCCCGGATGCCCAGTCGTTCCTCCGACGCGTGCCATTGAACGCCTGCTAAAATGAGAGGGTATGCACACAAGAGTCGGATTTTACTAGTAATCGAGGGTGGCAGTGGCCACAATCCGGACTGCTGTTGTGGCCGTTGGAGCATTCCGGCTACGATATCTCGAGTACGCGCGAAATTATCCTTCCGCATTGCCGGTCTCTATATCCATGCGCAGGTTCAGGCTACTGATTGTTCTCGTTACCTTGCTGACGCTGCCCGGCTACGGGTTTGCGGGGCTCGGGAACGTGCGCAGCTGCCAGGCGCAGATGAAGGCTCCCGATCGCGTTGTCATGGCGAGCGATTGCTGTCCGGGAAATGCAGATCAGAGCGTCCCGTGTAAGCGGTCTGGCGACGCACCTGGAAAGAACGGCTCCTGTACGTCATGCAAGGCCGGCTATAACTGCAAAAGCCCCCAAAGCTACGAGCCGACACACCTCGTGGCGATGCTGGTCGTGCCCACCCGACCGATGCTGACCGCAGACCTTCCGACACTCGTCATCTCACACAGCCCCAACGGGCTGTGGCGTCCCCCCAGATTCATCTGAACGGCTTCTTGCCGGCTTAGCCGGCGCTCGCTCGTGTCTGAGCCACTATCGGCCTGACTCGATCGCGCGCTGTCGCTGCGCGCACCCTGCGTAACTCATTGTCACGCAAGCCGCGCAATCCCCAAAGCCTCCCTGCTTGGAATTCGCGCCATGTTCAGATGTGTTCCTTTGATTTGTCCGCCCGACATCGCAGTGCTGACCTCCAGCGTCAAGACGGGCCCATCCTCCGCGGCCGCCGCCGAAACGTCGCGCGAGACACGGATGGCAGATTGTTTCCGTGGAGACGGCCGTTTGATGGAAAAGCCCGTATTCACGACCGATTTGACTGTCGGCCCGAGTGGACATGCGATGACAATTCCTTCAAGACGAGGTAACCGACACGTGTGTTTGTCCGTACTACTCCACAGAGCGACGGCACTGTTTTCGTACGATGTATCGCAAAAATTGCAATCGTCTTTCAAGGGCAACGGTTACGAGAAACCAAGCAACATGAGGCTGTCCAATTCCTCCTTACGTCTCGGAACTTTCTGCTGGTTGCTGCTCCTGTCGATTGCTCGTCCGGCGCAGTCGGCACAGATAGACGGGCTGCCCAACTCCTCGGCCCACATGGCCGAGTTACCGACAATTGATGCGGGACCGTCGTTGTCGCTGGACGAAGCGTCGGATTTGTCGCTCGTTGATCAGCCCATCCTGGCTGGACGCGAGGCGTTGATCAACGCTGACGAACGGCAGGCCGTCGCCGCCGCACAATTGCCGGACCCCAAACTCTCCAGCGGACTCAAGGAATTGCCTATTGATAGCGGAGAGGCATTCAGCGTCCGCCGCGATAACTTTACCGAGTTCACCGTCGGTTTGAGTCAGGATTTACCCCGAGCCGATAAGCGCCGCCTCAGAGGCGAGCGTAAACGACTCGAAGCCGACACCGAGCGCGCCGCACTCGACAATGACCGACGAGCATTACGGCGGAATGCTTCTCTCGCCTGGCTCGATGTGTATGAGGCTGAGCAAGGACTGGTGCTGGCCCGGCAACTGACATCAGAAGCGGCGCTGCAGGTGCAGTCGCTCGAAAAGGACTACGACAACGGCAAAGCGTCGCAGGCGGACTGGCAGGCAGCGAAAGTCGACGCCGGTCTCGCTGAGGATAAGGAGCACGACTGGCTGCACCGTTCACTGCGAATGCGGACGGAGCTGGCGCGCTGGATCGGCGACGCAGCCCGGCGGCCGCTCGCGAGCGATCTGTCGTTGCCCGCCCTGCGCGGTGCACTGCCGGAACTCATCGCGGCGGTCGATCATCATCCGGTGATTGATGGGCTGGACAAGCAGATCGAAACCTCGGCGAC
>Ga0137415_10005957_pt1 | contig 12064 bp, 14 predicted proteins | sample CZODoug3_1_1_16f_FD_183082 | JGI IMG/M metagenome (GOLD analysis project Ga0137415, IMG submission 183082) | Vadose zone soil fungal communities from Angelo Coast Range Reserve, California, USA - CZODoug3_1_1_16fungal (Hybrid Assembly) | ecosystem: Environmental > Terrestrial > Soil > Vadose...
TGGGGCGTCGGCTTCGGCCTGGTGCTCGCCGTGCTGGCCACCGCGGTGCCGCGACGGAGCGTACGAGGCGATTCCACCCATCGGGTCGGCTCCCGCCGCTGAGCCGGGTGACGTTTGCTGAGTTTTCATCAGACTGCGTCAGGTAGCCGCGACAAGATTATTTTGAACCGAGCGTCGGGGGATGTCTCCCGGCAGGTGGAACCGGCGATCACCGCTGGAGGGCTTACTTGCTGGTCAGGGCGCAGCCGGCAACCGAGCGGCGCTGTGGTAGCGTCGCCCTATTCCCGCCGGAAGGCGGGGAGCCGGTTGTCAGTGTGGCATAGACCAAATGGGCCGGGGGGCCACAGTCGGGCGCCACACGGGTAGGGGAGAAGCGTTTGAGCGATTGTGGCCGGCCGGCCGATCTGACCCGCTGACACCGACGGGCTGAGGACGCGGTGAGTGGCGAGGGTCCCGAACTGGGCGACCTGCTGGGGATGGGCGTAAGCATCGCCGGCAGCTTGGTCGTGGGGTTCGGCATCGGTTGGCTAGTCGACCACATGCTGGGTTCGTTCCCGGCATTCGCGCTGGTCGGCTTGGTGCTGGGCATCGTCGCCGCGTGCTTCTACGTCTACGGCCAGTTCAAGAAATTCATGTGACCGACCGAATCCGCGGCTCGACGACACATCGGGCAGCTCGACGACACATCGACATGAGGTGGCAGCGCAAGTGATCCTCGGTGCACCGACGATGGTGCCCCCCGTCAACCGGCGGACCCTTCGCAGGACGCTGGTCTGGGCCGGGGTGGCTGGGCTGCTGGGTGCGGCCGTTCTGGTGGGTGTGGGTCAGCCGCTCGCCGCGCTGCTCGGGTTGTTCGGGATGGGCCTCGGCGCGCTGAACGCCCGGATGGCCCAGGTGTCCGTGGCCCGCTACTCCGACAAGGGCGAGTTCAGCCGGGGCCGCTTCGCGATCAGCGTGCTCGGCCGCCTCGCCGTGATCACCGCCGTCGCACTAGGCTGCGCGGTGCTGCTCCGCCCGGCTGGTCTCGCGGTATTCGCGGGCCTGGCCATCTTTCAACTTCTCACCATCGTGAGCGCCATGCTGCCGCTGGTCAAGGAGATCCGACAGTCATGAACGACATGGTCACGAGCCCCCAACTGGTGCTCGCCGCCGAGCAGATCCAGCCGGGCCACCACCCGACCGCCAAGCTCTTCGGCTTGACTTTCAACACCGACACGCTGATCAGCACGCTGGTCGCCGGCCTGATCCTGCTCGGGCTGGGCCTCTACATGGCTCGCGGGGCCTCGGTCGGCAGGCCGACCAAGCTGCAGCTCATCTTCGAGGTGCTCGTCGACTGGGTGCAGGGCCAGGTGAGCGAGCAGATGGGGGTGCGGGCGCCGAGGGGCGTCGTGCAGCTCTGCGTCACCACGTTCTCGTTCATCCTGATCGCGAACTGGCTGGCCGCGCTGCCCACCGAGCAGGTCGCGCCGCCGCCCACCTCGGATGTCAACCTGGTCTACCCGATGGCCCTGCTGGTGATCGTCTGGGTGAACGTGGTGAGCTTCCGCCGCAAGGGAGCCAAGCACTACTTCGGGCACTTCGCCAAGCCGTACGCGTTCCTGGCGCCGATCGAGGTCATCACCCAGTTCTTCGGCCGTCCGGTGTCCCTGGCGCTGCGGCTGTGGGGCAACATCTTTGCCGGTGGCCTGATGGTCATGGTGATCGGCCAGATGCCCGCCTATGTGTTGTGGCTGCCGAACGCGGCCTGGAAGTTGTTCGACATGTTCATCGGCCTGCTGCAGGCCCTGATCTTCAGCCTGCTGACCATCATTTACTTCGGCGAAGCGGTGGGCGAGGAAGAGGGCGAGGCCGCGCACTGACCGTGCGCGTCCGCGTTGCTGTGCTCCCCACAACAACCACACACGTATCACAAGGAAGACGAGGAGAGTCATGAGTCTGACCACCCAGCTGCTGGCCCAGGGCGGAACCGGTGCCGGCGAGCTCAAGGCGGCCGGCGCGTTCATCGGTGGCGGTCTGGCCCTGGCCGGAGGCGCCATCGGCGCGGCGATCGGCGACGGTCTGGCCGGTGCGGCCACCATCCAGGGTGTGGCCCGTCAGCCGGAGGCCCGCGGCCGGCTGAACACCATCATGTTCCTGATCATCGGCCTGGTCGAGGGCATGTACTTCATCAACCTGGCCTTCATGGCGCTGTTCGTGTTCGTTCTCGGCGCCTGATCGGCGAATGACCGTGGGGAGACCGTGATGACCACCACCGTCCTGGCGGCCGACAACTTCCTGCTGCCGAACGGCACCATCTACGCCGAGGTATTCGCCTTCCTGATCATCCTCTGGGTGCTGTGGAAGTACGTTGTCCCGCCGCTGTCCAAGTCGTTGCAGGACCGGCAGGACATGATCCAGAAGCAGGTGGAGGACTCCGAGGAGGCCAGCCGCAGGCTGAAGGCGGCCGAGGAGCGCTTCGACCAGGCTCTGGCCGAGGCCCGCACCGAGGCCGCCAAGATCCGTGACACCGCCCGGGCGGACGCCGAGCGGATCCGCGAGGAGCTGCGCGGGCAGGCCAATGCCGAGGTCGCGCGGATCCGGCAGCGCGGCGAGGAACAGCTGGCCACCCAGCGCGAGCAGGTGGTCCGTCAGCTGCGCGGCGAGCTCGGCGGGCTGGCGATCCAGCTGGCCGAGCAGCTCGTCGGGCACGAGCTGTCCGACGACGCGGGCAAGCGGTCCACCGTGGACCGGTTCCTGGCGCGGCTGGACGAGGTGCCGGCCACCCGGTCCGGCGAGTCGGCCCCGGCCACCCCGAGCGGCGCCGGCGGAACGGGCACCGCTCCGGGTGGGGCCGGCTGATGGCGCTACAGCTGCGCGCGGCGAGCCGCGAGTCGCTGGCCGAGGCGGAGGGCCGGCTGGACGGCCGGGTCGACTCGGCCTCGGTGACCGAGTTGGGCACGCTGGGCGAGCAGCTGTTCGCGGTGATGCGGCTGCTGATCTCCGAGCCGAGCCTGCGGCGGCACCTGGCCGACTCCGCGGTGCCCGGGGCACAGCGGTCTCAGCTGGCCGACCAGCTCTTCGGCCGCCAGCTCGACCGGCCGGCCCTGGACACCCTCTCCGACCTGGTGGCGGCGCGCTGGTCGCGTCCCGCTGACCTGGTGGAGGGCCTCGAGGTGCTGGCCCGCCGGGCCACCCTCGCGGTGGCCGAGAAGGACGGCTCGCTCGCCGAGGTGGAGGACGAGCTGTTCCGGTTCGGCCGGATCCTCGACCGGGAGCCCGAGCTGTCCTCGCTGCTGGCGGACGTCAACGAGCCGGGCGACGGTCGGGTGGCGCTGCTGGACGGGGTGCTCGGGCAGCGGGTCCGCCCGGTCACCAGGGCCCTGCTGGAGCAGACGGTGCGCACCCCGAGGGGACGCAGCCTGGACCTCGCGGCGGAGGAGCTCTCCGAGCTGGCCGCCGCGCGCCGGGACCGCTACGTGGCGCACGTCGGCACCCCGGTGGCCCTGACCGCGCAGCAGGAACAGCGGCTCACCGACACGCTGAGCAGGCTCTATGGCCGCAGCATGTCGTTGCAGATCGAGCTCGACCCCTCCCTCCTGGGCGGCCTGGTGGTCCGGGTCGGCGGCGAGGTGATCGACGGCAGCGTGTCCGGCCGGCTGAGCGCCGCCAAGCGCGCGCTGCCGAAGTAGCCGCTGAGTTGATCGCTGAGTTGATCTAGCCCAGGACGAGACGTAGACATCCGCAGAGAAGGAACCGTGAATATGGCAGAGCTGACGATCTCCTCGGACGAGATCCGGAGTGCGATCGCGAGCTACGTCTCGTCGTTGGAGACCGAGACCTCGCGGGAAGAGGTGGGCACCGTCACCGACACCGGTGACGGCATCGCCCACGTCGAGGGCCTGCCCTCGGCGATGACCAACGAGCTGCTCGAGTTCGGCGCCGGCGTGCTGGGCGTGGCGCTGAACCTGGACGTGCGCGACATCGGCGCCGTCATCCTCGGCCCGTACGGCGGCATCGAGGAGGGCCAGCAGGTCAAGCGGACCGGCGAGGTGCTCTCCGTGCCGGTCGGCGACGGCTTCCTGGGCCGCGTGGTGGACCCGCTGGGCGCCCCGATCGACGGGCACGGCGAGATCCAGGCCGAGGAGCACCGCATCCTCGAGCTGCAGGCCGCCTCGGTGGTCGAGCGGCAGGGCGTGAGCGAGCCGCTGCAGACCGGTATCAAGGCGATCGACGCGATGACGCCGATCGGCCGAGGCCAGCGCCAGCTGATCATCGGCGACCGGAAGACCGGCAAGACCGCGGTCTGCGTCGACACGATCATCAACCAGAAGGGCAACTGGGCGAGCGGCGACCCGAAGAAGCAGGTCCGCTGCATCTATGTGGCCATCGGCCAGAAGGGTTCCACGATCGCCGGCGTGCGCCAGGCGCTCGAGGACGCCGGTGCGCTCGAGTACACGACCATCGTGGCTGCCCCGGCCTCCGACCCGGCCGGCTTCAAGTGGCTCGCCCCCTACACCGGCTCGGCCATCGGCCAGCACTGGATGTACCAGGGCAAGCACGTCCTGATCGTGTTCGACGACCTGTCCAAGCAGGCCGAGGCGTACCGCGCGATCTCGCTGCTGCTGCGCCGCCCGCCGGGCCGCGAGGCCTACCCGGGCGACGTCTTCTACTTGCACTCGCGGCTGCTGGAGCGTTGCGCGAAGCTCTCCGACGAGCTGGGCGCGGGCTCGATGACCGGGCTGCCGATCGTCGAGACCAAGGCCAACGACGTGTCGGCGTACATCCCGACGAACGTCATCTCCATCACCGACGGCCAGTGCTTCCTGGAGTCCGACCTGTTCAACCAGGGGGTCCGGCCGGCCATCAACGTCGGCATCTCGGTCTCCCGGGTGGGTGGCGCCGCGCAGGTCAAGGCGATGAGGTCGGTGGCCGGCTCGCTGCGGCTGGACCTGTCCCAGTACCGCGAGCTGGAGGCCTTCGCCGCGTTCGGCTCCGACCTGGACGCCGCGTCCGCCGCGTCCCTGGCGCGAGGCAGCCGCTTGGTCGAGCTGCTCAAGCAGAGCCAGTACTCGCCATTCCCGGTCGAGGAGGAGGTCGTCTCGATCTTCCTGGGCACCCAGGGCCACCTGGACTCGGTGCCGGTCGCGGACATCGGCCGCTTCGAGACCGACTTCCTGGACCACGTGCGGCGCAACGAGGAAGGCATCTTCGCCGAGATCCGCGACTCCGGGCAGCTGTCAGCCGACAACGCCGAGCGCCTGGTCAACACGGTGAGCGAGTTCAAGAAGGGGTTCACCGCGACCGACGGCTCCTCGGTGGTGCCGAAGGAACTCACCGCCGAGGCGATGGACGAGGCCGACACCACGAAGGAATCGGTGAAGGTCAACAAGCCGGCGCCGGCCAGCGGCTGATCGGGTAGGGCGGGACACTCATGGCGGCACAGATTCGAGTCCTGCGGCGGCGGATCCGCTCGACGCAGTCGATCAAGAAGATCACTCGCGCGATGGAGCTGATCGCCACCTCCCGGATCGCCAAGGCGCGCGCCCGGGTGGTGGCCTCCAAGCCCTACGCCGAGGAGATGACCCGGGTACTGACCGAGCTGGCCACCAACTCGGCCCTGGACCACCCGCTGCTGGTGGAGCGGGCCAACCCGCGCCGGGCGGCGATCCTGGTGGTCACCAGTGACCGCGGCCAGTGCGGCGGCTACAACGCCAACGTGCTCAAGGCTGCCCGGGAGCTGGAGACGTTGCTGCGGGAGCAGGGCAAGGACGTGGTCCGCTACGTCATCGGCCGCAAGGGCGTGAGCTACTACCGATTCCGTCGCCGCCCGGTCGCGGCGTCCTGGACCGGGTTCTCCGAGCAGCCCAGCTACACCGACGCCAAAGAGGCCGCTGACACGCTGGTGGCCTCCTTCATGGCCGGCGCCGATGACACCGCCGAGGGCAGCGCCGGCGGAACGAACATCGGTACCGACCGCGGAGCCGGCCCGGACGGCATCATCGGTGTGGATGAGCTGCACCTGGTGTACACCGAGTTCAAGAACATGGTGACCCAGCTGCCGAGGGCCCACCGGATGGCGCCGATGGAGGTCGAGTACGTCGGGGAGGGCGAGTCGGCTCCGGCCGCCACGCACTCCGAGCGGGCCTACGCGTTCGAACCGGACGCCGACACGCTGTTCGACGCGCTGCTGCCCAAGTACGTCAGCTCCCGGCTGTTCGCCGCGCTGCTCGACTCGGCGGCGTCCGAGTCGGCGGCCCGGCAGCGCGCCATGAAGGCCGCGACGGACAACGCGAACGACCTCATCAAGAGCCTGACCCTGGAGGCCAACCAGGCCCGCCAGGCCCAGATCACCCAGGAGATCAGCGAGATCGTCGGTGGCGCCGACGCCCTCGTTGCAGCGGGAAGTGAGAACTAGAGATGACTGTCACCAGTGACAACACCGCGACCGCTTCCGGCGCTACCGAGCAGAAGACCGGCCGAGTTGTGCGGGTCACCGGGCCGGTCGTGGACGTGGAGTTCCCGCGCAACTCTGTGCCGGAGCTCTACAACTCCCTCTCGGTCGGGGTGACCCTCGCCGGGCGGACGAGGAAGCTGACCCTGGAGGTCGCCCTGCACCTGGGGGACAACCTGGTCAGGGCCATTTCCATGCAGCCGACCGACGGCCTGGTCCGGGGCGCCCCGGTGACCGACTCAGGTGGACCGATCTCGGTGCCGGTCGGTGAACAGGTGAAGGGCCACGTGTTCAACGCGCTGGGCGACTGCCTTGACGACCCCGAGCTGAAGATCACCGGCGAGCGCTGGGGGATCCACCGCAAGGCCCCGGCGTTCGACCAGCTCGAGGGCCGGACGGAGATGCTGGAGACCGGCATCAAGGTGCTCGACCTGCTCACCCCGTACGTGCAGGGTGGGAAGATCGGCCTGTTCGGCGGCGCCGGTGTCGGCAAGACGGTGCTCATCCAGGAGATGATCACCCGGGTGGCCAAGAACTTCGGTGGCACCTCGGTGTTCGCCGGCGTGGGTGAGCGCACCCGTGAGGGCAACGACCTCATCACCGAGATGACCGAGTCGGGCGTCATCAACGACACGGCGCTGGTGTTCGGTCAGATGGACGAGCCGCCAGGCACCCGTATGCGGGTCGGGCTGTCCGCGCTGACCATGGCGGAGTACTTCCGGGACGAGCTGAACCAGGACGTGCTGCTCTTCATCGACAACATCTTCCGGTTCACCCAGGCCGGCTCCGAGGTATCCACGCTGTTGGGCCGGATGCCGTCCGCCGTGGGTTACCAGCCCACGCTGGCCGACGAGATGGGCGAGCTGCAGGAGCGGATCACCTCCACCCGGGGCCGCTCCATCACCTCGATGCAGGCCATCTACGTGCCGGCGGACGACTACACCGACCCGGCCCCGGCGACCACGTTCGCCCACCTGGACGCCACCACGGAGCTCTCCCGGCCGATCTCGCAGAAGGGCATCTACCCCGCGGTTGACCCGTTGACCTCGACCTCGCGGATCCTGGACCCGCAGTACATCGGCGAGGAGCACTTCCGGGTCGCCAACGAGGTCAAGCGGATCCTGCAGAAGTACAACGACCTGCAGGACATCATCGCCATCCTGGGTATCGACGAGCTCTCCGAAGAGGACAAGCAGCTGGTCGGCCGGGCGCGGCGGATCGAGCGGTTCCTGTCGCAGAACCTGATCGTCGCCGAGGCTTTCACCGGACAGCCGGGCTCGACCGTGCCCCTCAAGGAGACGATCGAGTCATTCGACAAGATCGCCAAGGGTGATTTCGACGACGTGCCGGAGCAGGCCTTCTTCCTCTGCGGTGGCCTGGACGACCTGGACCGCAACCGCAAGAAACTGCAGTCCTGAGGTGCGGGGCCTGGCGGCACTCACGGGCACGACGAAGGAGTGCATATGGCAGAGATGACCGTCGAGCTGGTTGCCGTGGAGCGGCGGCTGTGGTCCGGCGAGGCGATCTTCGTCTTCGCCCGGACCACCGAGGGTGAGATCGGTGTGCTGCCCGGTCACGAGCCCACCCTGGCTCAGCTGGAGCAGGCCGGCCTGGTACGGATCGACACCCCGCTGGGTACCTCGGTGACCGCGGCGGTGCACGGCGGGTTCCTCTCGATCACGCCGGAGGGCGTGACCGTGCTCGCCGAGGTTGCCGAGCTGGCCGAGGAGATCGACGTGGAGCGGGCTCGTTCGGCCGCTGGCCGGGCGGACGAGTCCACCGACGCGGGCGCGGCGGCGAAGGCTCGCGCCGATACGCGGCTCAAAGCCGCCGATTCGGCGGTCTGACCGACGAGCGGCAGGGCGACGATGGGAGTGTCGGAGATCGTCGGAATCGCCCTGCTGCTCGCCTGCCTGGCGGTGGGTTGGCTCGCGGTTCGCCGGCTGCGGTTGATCCGGTCCGGTGGGGTGGACGCCGCGCTGCGCCGGGTCCGTGCATCCGCGCCGACCTCCACCAGGGGGTGGAATCTCGGGGTCGGCCGCTACCGGGGTGACGAGTTCGTCTGGTACCGGGTGATCAGCCTGGGTGGGCGGGCGAACGTGGTGCTCAGCCGGCTGTACCTGGAGATCACCGACCGACGCCGGCCGGGGTCCACCGAGGAGTACGTGGTCCCCGTCGACTCCACGGTGCTGCGGCTGCGGGACGGCCAGCGGACCGTCGAGGTGGCCATGACGCCGGATGTGCTGACCGGGTTCCTGGCCTGGCTGGAGGCCACCCCGCCCGGCCGCTACGGCGGATACCGCCAGGCCTCGTGACCCGTGAGTGGTTGGCGTCGCTCTGGCAACGCTAACCACTCACGGGGTCTGACCAGGGCTTTCGCCGCCGCCTGGGCGCCACTTCACGTCGCCGCCGGGGTTCGCCACCCGGCCGAGGATGAACAGCAGGTCGGAGAGCCGGTTCAGGTACTTCGCGGTGAGCGGGTTGGACCGCGCTGTGCCGGCCCGCTGGTCGTGCTCCAACAGTGCCCACACCGAGCGCTCCGCCCGACGCGTCACGGTGCGCGCGACGTGCAGGTACGCGGCCGCCGGGGTGCCGCCGGGCAGGATGAACGAGTCGAGCTTGGCCAGGCCCGCATTGAACTCGTCACAGGCCGCTTCGAGCCGCTCGACGTAGGCCTCGGTCACCCGCAGCGGCGGGTACTCTGCCTTCTCCCCGGAACCGTCCGCCGAGGGCACGATTGGTGTGCACAGGTCGGCACCCACGTCGAACAGGTCGTTCTGCACCCGGCGCAGGACCGAGGCCACCCCGGCCGGCGGCGAGCCCATGGCCAGCACCACGCCGATCGCCGCGTTGCACTCGTCCACGTCGGCGTAGGCGGCGAGCCTGACGTCGGTCTTGGGGACGCGGCTGAAGTCGCCCAGCGCGGTGGTACCGGCGTCCCCGGTGCGGGTGTAGATCTTCGTCAGGTGCACGGCCATACCCGCAGCGTAGGGGTCGTGAGTGGCAAGTGGTCCGATAGAGCCACTTGCCACTCACGGGCCCGGAGGGCACTACGCGTTGGCGCCGCCGTCGACGAGCAGCGACACCCCGGTGAGCATGCGTCCCTCCGGGCCGGCCAGGTGCGCCACGGTGGCCGCGATGTCCTCGGCGCCGCCGTAGTGGCCGAGCGCGGACAGCGCGCGCTGGGCGTCCGCCCGCTCGCCGTCGGCCGGGTTCATGTCGGTGTCCGTGGAGCCGGGATGCACCACGTTCGCGGTGATGCCCCTCGGACCGAGCTCCCGAGCCAGCGCCCGGGTCAGCCCGTCGAGCGCGGACTTCGTCATCGAGTACAGGCTCATGCCGGCGGCGGGCGAGCGGCTGGCCAGGTTGCTGCCGATGCTGATGATGCGGCCGCCCTCCGGCAGCAGGCGGGCCGCTTCTCGCGCGGCGGTGAACGCGGCGGTCACGTGCACCGCGATGGTCTGGTCGCGCTGCTCGTCGGTCAGCTCCTCCAGCGGGCCGAACGTGCCGATCCCGGCGTTGTTCACCAGGATGTCCAGCCCGCCCAGCTCTCGCCCGGTGCGCCGCACGGCGTCCGCGACCGCCTCCTGGTTCGCGCTGTCCGCCTGGATCGCCAGCGCCCGCCGCCCGGCGCTCCCGATGCGCTCGGCGACCCGCTCGGCGAGGTCCTTGCCGACCCGGTAGGTGATCGCCACGTCCGCGCCGTCCTCGGCCAGCCGGGCGGCGATCGCCGCGCCGATGCCCCTGCTCGCGCCGGTGACCAGCGCAACCTTTCCGTCCAGCGGTGCCATCAGCTGCTTCCCCATTTCTGTAGTGAAGACTAGGAAAGTGTGTGGTGCGACGGGTAGTGGCGTCAAGGAGTAATTTAGGGATTGCTACAGAAAGGGGTATCCGGTGGCCGAACGAGGACGACCGCGCTCGTTCGACCGCCAGCAGGCCCTGCGGCGGGCCATGGAGGTGTTCTGGGAGCACGGCTACGAGGGCAGCTCGGTGAGCGAGCTCACCGCCGCGATGGGCATCAACGCGCCGAGCCTGTACGCCGCCTTCAGCTGCAAGGAGAACCTGTTCCACGAGGCCGTCGCGCTGTACGAGGAGCAGGAGGGGGTGTCGCTGCCGGACCTGGCGTCGGCCAGGGAGGCGGTGGCTGGGCTGCTGCGCAACGGCGCGATCGCCTACACCGAGGCGGGCAAGCCGCACGGGTGTCTGATCGTGCTCGGCGCCACCACGTACACGCCGAAGACCGAGGGGATCCGGGATCACCTCGCCGAGCGTCGGCGGGCGTCCTCGGCCGGGCTGCGCGAGCGGCTGGACCGGGCGACGGCGGAGGGGGAGTTGTCACCAGAGGTGGACACCGGCGTGCTGGCCGGCTACGTCACGACCGTGCTCACCGGGATGTCCACCCAGGCCAGGGACGGGGCCAGCCGGGAAGAACTGCTCGCCATCGCCGACGCGGCGATGGCGGCCTGGGACCGGCTGGCCGGGGACCCAGCGGGGTGGGCCGGCCGCTCGGAGCCGACGGCCAGCCGCTAGCGTGCAGCCCGTGACGGAGCACTTCCGGGTGAGCGGTGGCGCACGGCTGACCGGAGAGGTTCAGGTCGTCGGTGCAAAGAACAGCGTGCTGAAGCTGATGGCGGCGGCGCTGCTTGCGGAGGGCACCACCACGCTGACGAACTGCCCGGAGATCCTGGACGTGCCGCTGATGGCGGACGTGCTGCGCAGCCTCGGCTGCACGGTGGAGGTCGATGGCGGCACGGTCGCGATCACCGCGCCGGCGAAGCTCTGCGAGGAGGCCGACTACCGGTCGGTTTCGCGGTTGCGCGCCTCGGTGTGCGTGCTGGGGCCGCTGGTGGCGCGCTGCCGCCGGGCCGTGGTGCCGCTGCCCGGCGGGGACGCGATCGGCTCCCGGCCACTGGACATGCACGCCAACGGGCTGCGCAAGCTGGGTGCGCACACCGAGATCAGCCATGGCCGGGTGGTCGCGCGTGCCGAGGACCTGCGTGGCGCGCAGATCTGGCTGGACTTCCCGAGCGTGGGCGCCACCGAGAACATCCTGATGGCCGCCGTGCTGGCCGAGGGCACCACGGTGATCGACAACGCCGCGCGCGAGCCGGAGATCGTCGACCTGTGCACGATGTTGCAGCAGATGGGCGCCAAGATCGAGGGCAGCGGCACCTCCACGCTCACCGTGCACGGTGTGGACGGCCTACAGCCCACCCAGCACCGGGTGATCGGTGACCGGATCGTCGGCGCGACCTGGGCGTTCGCCGCCGCAATGACGCAGGGTGAGGTCACCGTGCGCGGCGTGGACCCGCACCACATCGACCTGGTGCTGGACAAGCTGCGCGCGGCCGGCGCCCGGACCAGCACCGGGATCGACGTGTTCACCGTGGCCATGGACGCCCGGCCAGGGGCGGTCGACTTCGTGACGCTGCCCTTCCCCGGCTTCGCCACCGACCTGCAGCCCATGGCGATCGCGCTGTCCGCCGTCGCCGACGGCACCTCGATGATCACCGAGAACGTGTTCGAAGCACGGTTCCGGTTCGTCGACGAGATGATCCGGCTCGGCGCGGACGCCCGCACCGACGGCCACCACGCCGTGGTGCGCGGGGTGGAGCGGCTGTCCAGCGCCCCGGT
>Ga0137415_10005958_pt1 | contig 12063 bp, 12 predicted proteins | sample CZODoug3_1_1_16f_FD_183082 | JGI IMG/M metagenome (GOLD analysis project Ga0137415, IMG submission 183082) | Vadose zone soil fungal communities from Angelo Coast Range Reserve, California, USA - CZODoug3_1_1_16fungal (Hybrid Assembly) | ecosystem: Environmental > Terrestrial > Soil > Vadose...
TACAGCCAAAATGGCGTTGGGAAGAAGCCCTCGTACAAAGCTTGTTTCCGCGATTTGTGTCCCCATCCTAACCTCCACTCATCGAGATTCGGGTTGGCGGGCCTAAGTTGAATGATTATATGCCCAAATACTGTGAAGTCCGCTTCTCGGGATGTGGGAAAGACCAGATTCCCAGTTTCCGTTTCTCGGGAACTACGGCTGGACGGGCAAGGTTGTGGCTTTGCGTGCTGCGAGCGAGCCGCGGATGCGACGCCAACCCAAGCGGACGGGCCAATAAAAAAGGAATACCCAGAATAGTAGGCTGGGCGCGAAGAGTAATACAAGAGAAAGCGTGGTGGAGCCTTGCTGAATAACTCCTTGAAGTCCATCCACGATCGAGCTGCGGAGCCGCGCCGATATCGTCGCAAGCTCTATATCGAAGCGGGCGGCATACTCTTCTTTGAGGCTGAGCCGCACCGCGCCATAGCGGACGCGTTGTGCTTGCTTCCGCTGTTGTGCTTGCAAGTCTTCGATCTGGCCGCGAACCTTCGAAATCTCTTGTTCCACTTCCAGGTATTCTCCTAACTTGCCCGTATGCCCGTGCACGAGGCCGTTGAGCCGGCCCTCTGTGACACGCGCTGTTACGAGTCTTGCGTCTAATCTGTCCGACTCGGTTCCAGATTCTGCAGAGGTCTGCGATTCTTGCTCGGTGTCTCCGAGGGTTTTCAGCTGGGCTAGAGTGGAATCAAACACTTCAATTGGCACACGAAGGTTTGCCATGAGTGCGCGGCCGGAACCCTGGCGGACACCAACCTGAAGCTCATCAAAATATCCCTTATATCTCCGGACGACAGTCTCCATTCGGGTGCGTGCGGATTCAAAGTCACGAGTTCCTAGAACTAATGACGCTGCGCGAACGATTTGAAGATCGTCGACAGAACGAAGAAGAGACGAGGATTGTGTAAGGTATGGCATAGGCGCAGACAACCCGGTCGCTCGCTCGCTTTCGATCCCGCGCCAAACTGCCTGCGTGGCCACCCGCGATGATACAAAGAGCAGAACAAAGAAGACGAAAGTAGGTGCCACGGTCCAGGAGAAGAACCGCAGGAATCGTTTGCCCCGCCCGGTCGGTATTGGCGTTGAGACCTCCGATTGAGACGTCATTGCAAACCTCCAGCCGCGATGTGGGCATCTTTGACACGCTCACTTGCGTCGCTCAGGCCCCTGACAGTGATAGAGGCCGCAACGGCAAAAAAGTTCCCGATATGAGAAAGATTTTCCAAGCCAAAGGCAAATGACGGGCACAATCTGGACCCAAGCCCCGAGAAGTCTTATCGGAATCTGGGATTTGCCAGATCCCAGTTACCGATCCCGTTTATCAGATGGGAACTTGGCCTCAGAGAAGGTTCTCAACAGCTATGGTGGAATGGTTTGAGATTTGGAAGTGCCAGTTCGCAGTGCGTGAAAAATAATGAAGACGCCAACGACGTGCGCGATAACTGTTGAGCCTTGCCATGCGATGGTCGTGCCCGACGTATGGAAGGTACCGTTCACCCGGACCCATATTGATATAACGAAATTAAGGCCGAACACAAACGTATCAAGGGAATAGGCCCAGAAACCAACCTTCGCGGCAGCACGACTTCCATAGGAAACCTTGGCAGCGAGCACTATAAGCACAATTAGAAATAAGGCATCGATTATCAAAGCAGGAAGGGCATCAACATACCAGTAGTGGGAGCCTTGCGGCTCTATCGCCACTCCTTGGAACATCGCGTCCACGAACTGTGTAAATGAGAGGCCGACTAGCAGGTCAATAAAACGCCCGTTCCTGTTCAGGATTATGGAATTGACGAGGGTCGCGGCGGCCACGAGATACAGCCAGATTGCGGCAGTTTTCACAGCGTCAGAGTTTCTGAATCGTGCCATGCATCCCATTCGATACCCAGCAGCATAAAGGCCAGGGATAACCGCATCTGACGCGATTGTGCGGTTCCACTCGATGTATTAGCAAGAGTACCGTAGGTGGGTCGTTACGGATTCCTAATCGAGGGAACGCCACCTCATGAGGGAAGGGTCAAGTTCCCAGTTACCGAGAATCCCGGTTAACAGGCACTGGCGCGGCGTGTTTGTAACAGGGACTATCGCCGGTCGATCGGCGGTGCCAAGTAGCCCATTTCAGGGCTGCTGGTCGGCTCCGTGGTGGGCTGCCGTTTGGGATTTGGGCCGAACCGATTTTCTCCGGGGTCGCTGTTCGTGACGGTGATGCCAAACAAAATGAGAGGGCCGACCACCGGAAGCATGCTGATCAACAACCACCAGCCGCTGCGGTTCGTGTCATGGAGCCGCCGGATCAAGCTGGAAAGTGATGGAATCATCGTCGCGACAATATAGAGAAATGGCAGGCTCAAAAAGTACGGATAACCCGCTTTGCCAAGCTTGACGGCCAACACGAAGAGCGCTAGTGCGATTGCCGAGTTCATCAGTTCAAAGATCCAGTATTCCCGGCGACGCGCCCGTCCCTTGATCACTGCGCATTTGCGAAGGGCATGTAAATACCATTTCATGGTTCGCTGACTCTACACCTGACTTGGTGTGGTCACAATAACTTGCAGTCCGCCGGTTTTACTCAATGCCCGAGTCTGCTTCTCGGAATGTGGGATTCGGCACACAGGACAACGTTGCCGATTAAACGATCCTGGAAGGCGATTTGGTCATTATATAGAAGCTTGGAACCAGGCCCCCCGGGAGTCTGATTGTGCATGCCGAATTTAGGTCTGCTTCTGATTTGCGCTCATCGACGGACAAAGACAGGAGAAATAGCAGAAAAGTCGCTCTGTGTGCGGACCGGGCGGGGAGTCTGGCGGGATGGGTCCTGCATCCGTTGTGCCTCGATAGAGTAACTGGACGAACGTACAGTTAACCTGTTGACCGACGCGTTCGCCAGTACCATGGTAGGAGAATTGTGTTCCCCATAAGATCGTACTGCGTTTAAGACTAGGAGAAATCATGCGTTCAGCTATATTCCGATGCCTAACGACCCTTCTCATTCTCGGCTGTTATTCGTTAGTTGCTTGCGCACAGGCCACAAGAGAACCTGTTACTGACAGCGAATTGATGGCGCTGGTTGCCGGCAACGCGCTCAGCGAAAACATCGTCCATGAGATCGCTACGCGGGGATTGACCTTTCGTCCCAATGACCAATACCGCTCGCTGATGACCACAGCGGGGGGCAATGCCGTCGTGCTAGGTGCGTTGAAGAGTGCAAAGATTCGTGAGAATGCGGACCGCGGCGAAAGCAGCAATGTCGCTCCCTTGGCCCAGCATCTGGCGGCCGCAGGGAAACTCCTGCGTAACAACGACTATGAAGCAGCGGCACAAGAGCTCGACGCGGCGCTACAAACCGGCAACGGACCTGAAGCGGGCTTTGTGATGGGTGAATTGCTTCGTCGACACGAGCAATGGCCGGAAGCGTCAGCGGTGTACGCTGAAGTGCTTAAGCAAGCTCCTGATTTCGCGGAGGCGCACACGAAGTTGAGTTATGTCTTGTACCGCCTAGGAAATCCACAGGAGGCGCTTCGCGAGGCCAAGGCAGCATTGGCCCAGGCTCCTGAAAACGCGGAAGCCCACAAGAATGCGGGACTAGCTTTCCAGACCCTCCAGAAATACGACGCCGCAGAACTGGAATACAAGCAAGCGCTTCGCCTCAAGCCTGACTACGCAGTGGTGCACTTTGATTTGGGGAATCTCTTCAATGACAGGAATATGTGGGACCGCTCGATTGAGGAGTACAAGAAGTCCATAAAGCTCAGTCCCGATGAATCGGATTGGCACTACAATCTGGGCCGTTCCTACTACGGAAAGGGTGACCTCGATTCAGCCATTCGCGAGTATCGGGAGGCCATACGCCTGGATCCAAATAGATTTGACGCCCGGCAAAACCTAGGGCACACGCTCATGACTCGCGGCATGTACGCTGAGGCCGTCGTTGAGTTCCGCGAACTGGAAGCAATGGTGCCCGAATCCGCAAGTTGCCACACGTGTTTGGGCAGTGCGCTCTTGGGCATCTCGGATTTCCAGGGTGCGGAGAGGGAGTATCGCAAGGCGACCGAGCTCGATCCCTCAAATCCATTCCCTCATATTGGGCTCGGCAACATTCGCCAGGAACAAAAGGATTATGATGCGGCTTTGGAGGAATTTCGCATCGCGGAACACCTGGATGATACCAACGCTAACGCACACGGAGGCGCGGGGAGAGCTTTGCTGGCGAAGAAAGACTTACCTCATGCCTTGGTGGAGCTCAAATACGCCGAAAATCTTAATCCGAGCGACGGGAGAACGCATGACGCCTATGCCCAAGCATTGTTGGCATCGGGCGACACCGCCGCCGCAGTAGCTGAGTTCAAGCAGGCGGTCGCCATCGAGCCCAAGGAGGCTTCGATCAAGGTTGAGTTGGCGGCGGCCTTGGAGAAGAGCGGAAACTGGGGCGAGGCTCTCGATCAATATCGGCAAGGATCTCTGGCGGACTCGAGCCAGCAAATCCAGAGCCAATATAAGGCGGCGCAACAGCGGCTCGACGCGCGCATCGCGTCGATGAAGGCCACCGGAAAATCCACAGAGGCAAAGGAATTGAAAAAGGGCCTCCGGACCACGGACGCAACACGAGGAATTTCAGAGAAACTGGACGCAGCCATGCAAGAGGGAGTGAAAGCGAACAGGGGAAGACGCTTCGACGAAGCACAAAGTCATTACAAGGAAGCGGTGGATCTTGCCGAAAAACTTCAGCCACACGATGGCCGGCTGATAACCTCGCTCCTGCAACTTGCAGATCTCTATGCCTGGACTCGTGACTTCCCTCACGCGGAAGCTAGCTACCAACTGGGGCTCAAGGTGACCGAGGAGCTTTACGGTTCACAATCCCCCATGATGGCTGAGCCGCTTCAAGCCCTCGGCAACTATGAGCTCCGAAAGCAAGACGTGAGTTCCGCTCTGGATTTCTTCTCCCGGGCGGTTGATGTGAATGAAAAGACTTACGGCGAATCCAGCGACAAGGTCGCACGCAGCCTCCAGTTTATGGCGGTCGCGTATTTTGTCCAAAAAGATTTCGCCAAAGCGGAACCCTATTTGCTGCGCGAGGTGCATATCGACGAAACGCTATTCGGAAAAGACGGAATTGACATGAACCCCCCATTGTCTTTTCTCTGCCAACTTTACGAAGCATGGGACAAACCCGACAAAATTGAAACTTGCGACCGCCGGCTCCTTGCCGTGGTGGAAAAACAATATGGCGCGGACAGCCCCTTCCTACTGGCCACGCTGGCCAGCGAGGCAAAGGCGCTCCGTGGGCTCGGGAAATCGGAGGAAGCCGCAAAGGTTGAACAACGCGTGAAGTTCATCCAGGAGGCCACGGGACAATCGGAGGGGGCAGAACTCGCGCCGCACCCGTAATGGGGTGAGCCTGACGCTGCAATCGGCGAATTCAACTTGCATGTTTGATGACCGCATCTGAAGGCGAGTACAGCAGCACGGTGCGTCCCGGCACTCCTGCGGGCAATCGGCGCAACATGTAATGGAATGGCCGCGGCGCTGGCCCAAGTGAGTCTGTCTCGAGCCGGTAATAGCTTTCCTGGTAACACACCACTCGTGGGGGAGTCCAGTCCTCTTTTCTGCGAGAAGCACGAATCTCCAGAATTTCCTCCGACGCGTCTCTTCGGAAACAGAGTTCATCTGAAACAATCGGGAGCCTCGCTGCCAACACCCTTTCACGAATTGCGCTCACCAAAGAAGAGTTGTTGCGCGAATCATCTGCTGCATTCCTATTCTTCGGCCCGAGCCGGCGGAAAGGTGCGACGAAGACCTTATCGAACAGGAAGAGTGGGAAAATCCCCAAAATATTATCCGAAAATGCCGCGGCGCATAGACGTATTGCCCCTTCAAGACCGAGGTATCCGAGAAACAACGTAAGCGGATGGGTCGCCCATACGGCAAGAGCTACGGTGCCTATTTGTTGGGGTGTAACACCGGGACCCGATTTCCCCTCCAGTGCTGAGTCCACAGCTCGTCCCACCCAAGCCGTCATAGCGTATGAATACCAGTAAGAAAGCGCAATGAGCGCAAGAACTGATTCTGAAAGCCCGCTGATCGCTGTTGCTGGCTTCCACTGAACAGACATGGAGAAAGGCAGCAATTCACGCCACCGCCTTGGAAAAATCGAAACGAACGGTCCGAGGATATAGGTCAACATGGAATGCACCCATTTCAGTTTAGGGCAGTCGAGAATTGAGTAGGGCCTGGACAGGGGGGATATGTGCCAAACGGTAACCTCAATTTGTATTAGCCCTGCAAGATGGTGAAAAGCGCAGGCTCAGGCAGAAGCTAGCAGCGGCGAAGGAGGAAGCAAAACAAAACAACAAAAAACGACCGAGGTAGAGGCTATGAAAGCCCGTCAGGCATGCTGCTTATTGCCTGGAACAGCCTGACAAGGCCCCTGGTGAGTCGCTTGCGCCCGCCCGATTTTTCCTACGCTGGATTGATACTTTTGGAATAGAAAGGACCTGGAAAATCGGGAGAAAATCCACTCGTGTCCAGACCTGGCCGATATTCTGGGGGCAATGGCCCGCCACTGCGCACCGTTTTTTCTAAAGATCAATGAGGGCACCACGGCGTTCTTACCATCCTGTGAAAATGGAAACATTTCCAGAACCTGGAAACGAGGCCTGCGGAGCCCATGGGGTCCCCACATTCCGGTAATCCCCGTTTCTCAGGACTTGACCAGATTACTCGCACTCACCGATTGCTCCCTGGTAACTCCCGTACTTCGGACCAGGTTCATTCACCATCAATGAGATTTAATATGGGATAGAGGATGGCCTCGACGCAGTCCCCAGCAAGGAAACCGCTAATCAGGATGAACTCACTTGGAATTTGGATCGCTAGGTTAGGTGGGGAGACCAAACGTGAAGTTGACGATCACGATTTGCTGTTTTGTCCTGTTCTTGAACATGACGACAGCACGAGCCGAAATTGAGAAGAATGCCGTGCGATGCGATACCGGTTTTTGCTTCTACTGGTGGCCGAAGCTTCCACAACTCAAGGGCTGGCATCAAGACAAGGACCAGAGTTACCATTACGGAATAAACGCTTTGGCTCCCGACGGTTCCTCGTTTGCGAATGCGGAAGCAATCATGTATGCGAACGCAGTCTATAAACAACGTGTACCTGAGACAAAATCCTTGAAGATGTTCATCGCGGACGATAGGAAGCACTTCCTGGTTTCAGACCCCGGTGTTGCCATCACAGAAGTCAATGAGTTCGTGACAGGAGATGGCAATAAGTTTCGCTCGTTTACATTGTTTCCAAAATCCAAGGGGAACTGGGAAGAGGTTACCTACGGGGAAGAAGGGGAGTATTACCTGACTTTCGTCATGAGTTCGCGCTCGAAGGAAAGCTTTAACAAAACCCAGGATGAGTATCGTCAGCTTATCGGGCATTACAAACAGAACCCCGAATAACAATCAGCCAATTGGGAAATGTACGCTTAAATCTTACTTCATTCGGCCAAGTCCCGATAAATCCGCTTATCGTCATGTGGGATTGGCCGGATTCCCAGATACCGCGAATCCCGTTTATCAGGACCTATCCCTAACGGCACAACGTCGAAGATCATTTTGGTTTAGGTGGAAACATCCGGTGTATAAGTATTTCTAACTAGCAGAATGTACGAGGAGGTGACACTTTGAAGAAGATTCTGGTCATCACTCTGTCCATCTTTCTATTTGCCTCTTCAATTTCGCTTTACGCGGTTGGCTCTCACGACGCTCAATACGTAGGCGGCACGGTCGCAGCAATACCCAAGTCGCAATCCGGACAATTGAACGTTGCCGACGCGAGCATCGACTTCCAGTATCAAAAATCTTCCTTTGCGATTCCCTACGCTTCTGTCACTGACATGGAATACGGTGACAAACCTTCCACGCGCATTGGAACGTCGATCGGTGTTGCCCTTGTCTGCTGGCAATGCGGCATCGCTACACTGTTCGTCAAAGCCAAACATCATTTCCTTACGCTCGAATTTACCGATAGCAACAACACGAAACAGGCTGCGGTATTCGAAATCGGCAAGGCACTACCCGACACGTTATTGCCAACACTCGAAGTGAAAACGGGCAAGAAAATCGTGCACCAAGATAAAAAATAGCCTTCATGGTTATGCCAAGCGAAGGTGCCCTCCGCCAAAGCCTCATTGAGGAGGCTGCTGGCGCGTTCTCGCTGACGTAAGTTGGGCCTTAAGTGCTGATCGGAATGTGGCTTTCGGTCCTTACGGGCCGGATTCCTACATTCCGATAATCCCGTTTCTCAGGACTTGGCCAAGCTGCACGTCCGATTGCTTCTAATTGGCATCACCGACTGCCGCGATTAAGAGCGGCTAGCTCTAATTCGTCTTGGCCTGGTCCAGCTGGACCCTCTATGGCGACGTTGCTCATTGACTGCGAGTTCGCAACGGGTAGTTTAATTTCATCCTAATGCTTGGCAACTTGCAGCGTTTGGGTCGCATTACCTTCTGATCGAAAAATTGGATAGTCTCTGGAAGGCCTCGACAATTCAAGTAAAATCCCTATAGAATCCCGTGTCTCTCCGAGGTCCGTTAACTTTTTGCCCGACGTCATGCGGGACAGCCCGCCCCGTAAAAGGACCTACAGAGCTAAAAGAGGAGGATCACCACATGAAGAGGTTGCCAATCAGTGTATTGAGATTCCTCGTGCTGGCAATGTTTCTGATAAGCATCTTGCCGGCTCGTGGGCAACAGTCGGTCGTTCAACTCCCAGATACTTATGTCACCAGTGACAACTATTCGATTCACGTGAGTCATAAAGCCGGCGCCCACGCGAGTAAGGTTCCCGTATTGCTGATACACGGAAGTTGGGGAAATGCCCAGACCTGGGATTTTCCCGGGCGCAGTGTGATGGACTATCTGGCGGTGCAGGGTTACGACGTTTACGCGCTCGATCTTCGTGGCATGGGCAAATCTATACCAAGGCCAACCGGACCTGCGGACTATTTTCCAATAGACATCCTCGGTCGGGTGAGGGATGCCGCCGCAGTGGCCGGCTACATCAGAAATAACACTGGGCGCGTGCCCGTTGTCATGGGCTGGAGTCAGGGCGGGCTGATTGCTGGGTTACTCGCCGCTTCTGATCCGCAACATCAGTTGGCTGCGGGCTTGGGGTTGCTATCCGTGGCCCCGGGCGGCTTTGTCATACCAGGGGACCTACTCGTATCCGGGGAGGTGCAGAGGATACTATTTTCCGCTTTCCCCGAGGCTTTGACGCCAACGCAATCCGATATTGATGAAATTCTTTTCGGGACCGATCCCCTTACCGGCAAACCGACCATTTCGCCGGATGCATTAACAACGTTCTCTGCGCCGCCGTTTTCGCAGCCGGAGAGTTCGATCGCGATCGTGCAGGAAGCGCAGATATGCCCGGCCTTTCTTGGTGCTGTTCCAGGCCTTACCGTATGCCCGGCTCAGGCCGTGCCTTGGGGCAATATCACCGTCCCGGCGCTTGTAGTTGACGGCGCTCTGGATCTCCTCGTTGGCGAGGATCTCGCGACCAGCCTATTTGAGTCGCTGGGATCGACGAACAAGCAATTGATCATATTCCCGCGCAACTCGCACGGCTGGTTCCTGGAAGACAATCACAACGCGACCATGCGAGTTTTCGATTATTTCTTATCCCAGTTTTGACGTTGAGCATCGTGTAGCAGCCGGAAGCCAGATCTCACATCCTGATAAGTCCGCTTATCGTCATGTGGGAAACACGGATTCCCAGTTGACGATAATCCCGTTTATCAGGAGTTGGGATTCTGGAGTACACTTCCGCAATGTCGCTCGGTGAATTCCTGCTCGAAAACTTCGCGGGTGATCTGGAGTACCACCCTCGTCGTGCCGCTCTTTATTTGGGACTAGGCATGGCCGCAGCCTGTTTCTGGGTCTTCTCGTCCCCCGAAACAAGGTTCACTCCGATTCCTTTGATCTTTGCCCTCGGCAGCCTCACACTTGTAATTAAGGGAGTATTTCTCTTTCGCAAGTCATCGGAAGGCATCGGTCTATCGGAACGAGAAGTTTCTGAATTGTCCAATCGATCGAATAGGAAGGACCTTCCGTCTCTCCCCTACCATGTTGCGCAGATCGTCCAGGATTTCGGCGCTGGCGGCATGCTGCTTTGGCCCCTCCTTCGGTACGGCAAAGGTTTGGACAATTCTTGGGACAATGCACCCAGCTTTAAAGTGTTTGTTTCGGGTGCGTTTCTTTTTGGTCTAGGCTGGCTTGTCCGTCGTTTGACCTCGCCTCCACAACCCTGACTCCAGATTCCGATAATCCCGTTTCTCAGGACCTATCTCGCCGAGTTGTCTCGTTCGTGTCGGATCACTCTGGCAAATGTAGTTCTTGTTGAATCATCTTCCTGATTGTGGGCTCACTCTCATTTGGGAGATGATCCCGCATCGCTTGCTCCGCCACCGGAGAAGTGATGTTTGCCAGTATGAAGAAGGCACGTTTTCTCATCGAGACATCACCGCGCGAAAGAATATCTGCGATAGCAGGAACGGATGGGTCGCCGATGTCCGCTAGGGCTCTGCCAACAATGTCGTATCGAAGTTTTGCGCCTTCCGACGGAGATGGGTAATTATCGCTGACACCGTAGTCGTACCCACCAACGATCGACCTACGCAAAAGCGCCTGTATCAGTGCTGGGATTGCCCTTGTAACTTTGAGCTGTCCGGCTAGCCGAACCGCGTTCATCCAAATGATCGTAGGTAGCTGACGAGTCGATCCTGTAGGCCACTTACCAATCATTGACGGAAGCCGCTGTGCTATGAAATCTCGTGTTGTTGAATCCTGGCCAGCCAGTTCTCGAATCTTTTGGGCAGCAGCATTGGTAGTCGTTGGTTTATTCAGTTGATCGAAGAGCGTTCGAATGTTGGGCGGAGTCTGTCCAAGACCGCCCAGCGAGTAAAAGAGAGGCACTGAAGCGTAAAGAAGTCGGTGCATAGATCATTTCGCCTTAGAACGAGACGGATTGCCCACCCCAAGCCCACAGTCGGAGAAGACCGGATGATGAAGACGGCAGAGGCTGTTCTGCTGGTCTAGGAACCCGTTTATACCCTGCGGGCATCGATACTGTTATCGTGTTCAAAAGCAAATGGCAAGCGGGAGCTTTCCTTGGATTGAACCCAACTCCCGTTAAGTCCTGAGAAGTCGTGCCGGCTTCTCGGAATGTGGCACATTCGTATCGCATCGTGCCGCCGCTTAGGCCAGGCTACGCGCTCCTGGGCACAAGCTGGCGTGCCGAGAGCGACAGCATGAGCCGGGAAGTTCCGCTGAAGAGCATGCTGAAGCCTACGAGCGTTCCGATCACCCACTCGGTACTCAACGGCCAAGTCCGCCAGATCATGACCGCGAGAATTAGCGTGACCACACCGTCGAAGAGCAGCCAGCCTGCGCCCGGCAGCCTCCGCAGAAAGCCCCACGCCGTGAATTCGAGCACGGCTTCCAGGAACAGGTAAATGGCCAGTGCCAGAGTCAGCGCCACCAGGCCCGCGACGGGTTGCGCTAGCAAATAGATGCTGATGAGGGCGTAGACCAGGCCCAGCAGCACTTCCCACACCGCCGCTCCGACGGTGCGCGTGTGCCAGGCGAACACCAGATGCATTGCGGCGCTGAATAACAATAGCCACGCAATTACGATGTTTACCGCGAGGCCCGCAACGGGCGGCATGGCGATCGCGGCAACGCCCGCAAGAATCATAAGGATACTGAAAATGATGGACCAGCTCAGGGAACTCTTTGCGATGCTGACGACGGATGTTGCGCTCATGGAAACCTCCACTTCGGCGAACTGCGGGGGAATAGAATTGATGTGCGGACCAACGACGTGAGTATACACCCTCCGCCTCGCCATAAATCAAGTCGGCCATTCAGGGAATGGGTTTCTCCCAGGCCGCCGACAACGCCGAAAATTCTTCCGATTGAAATGTGTTCTAGGGGCAAACGGGTTCGAGTCCCACATTCCGAGAATCCCGTTT
>Ga0137415_10005959_pt1 | contig 12063 bp, 15 predicted proteins | sample CZODoug3_1_1_16f_FD_183082 | JGI IMG/M metagenome (GOLD analysis project Ga0137415, IMG submission 183082) | Vadose zone soil fungal communities from Angelo Coast Range Reserve, California, USA - CZODoug3_1_1_16fungal (Hybrid Assembly) | ecosystem: Environmental > Terrestrial > Soil > Vadose...
TCGGAAGAGAACGTCAAGACTCAAGAGTAATGAACTAGTGCTGCCGTAGTTCGGTCCTGAACCTCGGTTCGAACCTGAACTTCTCCGAACTTGACCGAAGTTAGGGTTAGGTTAGTATGAGTGTATTTTTCACGGTTTATTCAAGATTCAGTGCAAAATTAGAACTTTCCGCTTGTTTCCGAAGTTTTGGTCACAAGTTTTCGCGAGTTCTGTATGTTTTGGTTTTAAGTTTCACCATTGCCTGTACAAGTAAGTGGTACTCTGTATTCTGAATGCCGCTAGTTTTGCTATGTGCCTGTGAAGATTGAACTGTGCTCTGTTGTGTAGGGTACTCTTAGAATCCAATTGCTCGAGCCATTGGTTGGCTCAGGGTCTGGCTTTGGTTATATCCTGGTCCAGGTGTAGCCCTCTAGTCCCGCACCATTGGTTTGTGCTTGGTCTGTCTTTAGTTACCAATTGCCCAGCATTTAACGCAAAGTCTCGGCTCGGTTTTGGAGAGCATCGAAATCTCACGCTCTCATTGGCTTGTCGTTCAGGGGGCTGCCATATCCGGCATTCGATACTCTCTCGCGTCCCACTGGACCCCCTGGCCTCATGCTCCCCCTACCTCCCTTCATATCTCTCCTCCTTCCCCCCTTCTGTGCTCCCAACATTATATACATATATACATTTCCTACCGACTTTTTTATCCCATTCCAATGCCCCCATGTATATTATATACTTGCCTGCCCCCTACCTTATTTTCGCTTTTTTGGACAATCTTTCACCATCTCCCTGCTACCAGCACCCTCCCCCACAATTTTATATCTATTTCCATTGTATATCAAGGCTCTCCACCCCATGTCTGACCCATCCCATCCCCCTGCCCCTGCCTGCCCCCCTGCCCCTATTTTCGCTTTTTTGGACCATTTATGAATGCTTTATTGCATGTATTTCATTCCCATCTTATCTCTACATGTACATATACAACTATTAGCATTGAATAGAGAGAATTTTACCACTATTTTGGAGTGTAAAGAGCTGCAAGGGCAGGGGAAATGGATTGCCAATTTCTGCAGGAATGAGGCCCCCAAAAAGTGTTCAAAAATCCATATATGTTCTCTGTTACATACTATACACATTCCCCATGGTGTGTACACAGTATGGAGGCCCTGTGATAGCCTACTGGTGGTCAGTAGCTCAATATTTCCTTTTTCTTTTCTTTTTTCTTTTATTATTTCATCCCACAAACACCAAAACCAAGCCAAAGTCTCCACATGGTTTAGGCATGATCAGCAATTTGAGTTTTTATTTCTCAGTGGCCTTACATAATTGTGAAATTAATTTTTCATCTAAGGAACAGGCAACAAACTGACAATTCATTGAATCCCAAGGCTAGTGCTACCATCCATAACGAGCTCCACTCCAGAATATAATGTTCAGAACAAATCACCATACATACTGCGTGCATTGGCAAGCCCATGTTGCCATAGGGTGATAATATCAGCATCTTGAGAGCCTTGCAACCATTGTCGGATGGCGGAATCAAGACTGTGTTCTTCGTCAGAGGATAAAGGCTGTGCTGGAGGCTCTACGAAAACCTCATTCAAGTTTTCTGGTGGTCCAACTCGCCCGACCCATGAGCTCCACCCCTCTCTGTCAGAATTATTAGCACGCTGTGATTGCAGCAAGTGTTCATCACGTAGTGCCTCCCAGTCAACCCTATAAACCTCTAGCTCCTCTTCAGTCAGATCTTCTGGGAGCCGATCTCCACGAACACCGTGTACCATCATATCAAATCCAAAAAGATCAGCTGGGGAGCGGTTCGGACCATCCCTGATTTGGATACGGTGCTGATTCCATGCATCGGCAAAGAAAGCCAGTTGCTGGTTAATGGTGGACAGGAAAAGGTGATGAAGTAACCATATATGATGAATGTTGTTGATGTCTAGTCCATGTCGAAGCTCAAGCTGTGTGAACATCTCAGCCCAGAATGTACCAACTTGGGCAGTAACATCGACCCAGAGGCGTTCAATCCGTACATTATGCACACTTCTGTAAAAGAGGCAATGTTTAATTAATCACAATGTATGGTGTGTTTGGGATCCAATAACAAGATACCTCCCCCAAATATATGCTCCAAGTCCTCGACTCTCCACCATCCAAATGGCCAGCAGAATGTTCTCTACCCCATGATCACCTCTCATCCTCAGTGGAACTCCGTATACATGGGCTGCATTCAAGAACACATCTAACACAGTCTCACCCAAATTATTATTACTGGCACGAAGGCCAGTAATTAGACGTGAATATCCGTCAATGAAACCATGTATTACAATGCCCCATCGGATGAGGCCTTTCACTCCAAGTTAGCACAGTTCTGCAGAGTTGACAATCAAAACTTACCGTGCTGACCATCATGATGCCATAAGTACATAGGTCCAGGGACAGAATATTTTCTGCGTCGAATGCGTATGCGTTGAAAGACACGCTGAACAGGATCGATGCGCATCAACGAAGCACTGATTCTCTCGCGTGGCACTCTGTGTCCTAAACGGCGTAGCATTCCGTCGAGCATGCTAAGGCCGGCCCGACGAAAGTGGGACCGGAGACGTAAAATCAGATCGTCCAACTCATCGTCCGTGAGCATTGAGAGTGGTCCTGTATAAGATGTCACGGAAGGACCCAAAGAAGTAGTGGAATTGGGAGGTGTGTGGATTGGTGGTGCGGCTGTGGCTGCGACATCTGGCGGAAGCTCAGCAGGGATTGGAAGATGAGGATCAAGCAGCTCATCTTCCGGGATAGTATCATTGCCACTCGGCATTCCGTCGACCTCAGTGTGCATTTGGAAAGGGTTTTGGTGCGGCTCAGCTATGCCATAATCTAAAAGCGCATTTCGAACCGTGTCTCGATTAACATCAAGAAATCGGCTGATGCCCGAGACACTTCTATGACCGTAAGCCCATTGAAGGAATTCGGGATCAATGACTATATGGGGGCGGCCTCGATGCCCTGTCCGTATTGTTTGAACAAGTGCCGGTCGTCCGTGATGAGATTCGTCTAAGGTATCTTGATACTGCAGTCTTATGTCAGTCTGCATGTGACTGAGGTTTGTGCGCAGAGTATGCAGTTCTTCGGGTCCAAAGAGAGAGCCATTCTGCAAATGAAGCATCAGGTAATTTTGAAGGATCGGAAATGTGGCAGTCGGCTAACCTCGATAACCAGTGAAAGAAACTCATCCAAGTCATCTCCTAGCCTCGCAATCATGGTTGTATCACTTGGGACGGTCACGATCTCGTGTACCGCTCGCTCAAAGCGATGGTAATATATACGGAAAGCATCTAGGAGAGACTGAGGATGTGAAAAAGATGGGTCCATGTCTGACATTCTGAGGGAATGTGTTACGCAAGGGTTAGTGTCGTTCTTGAAATGCGGGTTTGGCAGTGATCGACTGAAGATAAGATAAAGAACCGAAAGCAAAGTGTGTCACATCATGTGACAGTGATGGCAAACTGAACCGTGATGACATGGAAATTTCTTCAGAGGATCGCGCTAATGCCAGTATGTATCCAGGTAAGCTTGTGTCTCAGTAACTTTCAGCCTTCTAGGATCTGAGAATTTATAACCTCCAGTTGGCATCACTTGCACGGCTGTGCTTCTGCCATGCCACGCGTCAACCCTCCAATCTTATACGTTTTTGAACCTCTCGGTCGAAGAGATTTACCTATCGCAGAGGGATGGAGTCAAATCGATATTGATTGGATCACTCCTATGTGTTCTACGTCAAGCGATATACGTGCTTGATGGAGTTCCTGCCGGACTTGTTAATATCATTGGAGGCTGTACACGAGACATTGTCGTGGCTACCTCGAAGGTGCCAGCTTTTGATGATGACGCACAGAATCCTATATACGGTTATCGGACGCTGGGCATACTTGAATTCATACCCGTGAATTTTGAAATCCCGTCCTTCGTGTTTGACCCCAAGCGGGAGCTTTTGGCAGTTCATTCTGTTGAAGATACAAAGACAGAGCGATTTAACAGACGATGGCGTCCATGTGGGGTCGAAATCTCGAGTCACTTCATTATTATCTTCACAAACACTGCTCCTTCACCCACTCTCACATCACGTCATAGTTCACCCCTTGGCCATTCACCCCTCGGCCATTCACCCCGCGGCTATTCGCCCCGCAGCGGATTTGGAACCCCCATCATAGGCTCGCGTCATTCATCAGTCGGTTTTGATGATCAACAGCACCGTACGCCATCACCACTGGTTATCAATAGTACGGGAGTGGATTTCGGCTTGTTTGGGTTTGGTGACGGGCCATCCCAGCCTGTACAAGATCCTTCTACATCGAGCAATGGTATCGGTCATGCTGATTCTGGATCTGGCATAACCCACCCACCGTCCGTTTCGCAATACCATCGCAATGTCATCATAATCGACAAGGTTTGCAGCGAGCACCACATCCCTCGAGATACCGTTGAGAATGCAGTTTTCCGGCGGTCGGGTGATGCAAAACATCTCCTGGACATGGTTCTCAACCACAAATCCATGTCACAGGTATTAGTAGCCCTTCGACTGCAGGAGCGCTATGGGGAGCCTTTCGCGGCTTCTGCAAGTGTCGTTCTTGATGGTAGAACTTGCACAGCGGCCGAGATCTTGAAGGAGTTTAAATGGTCGTCCGACTCTTACAACCACAAAAGTGTTTGGTATGGATGGGCTGCGAATGTTGCATGGTCATACAAGTGGCTTGAACCTGTTCCAACGGAAAGTGCGTAATTTCACTTTCTCTCAATTATAGGTGAACTGGAGACGAGCTCTATTACAGCATCGCCTGTGGAGACCTACGCGCTTTATAAAATCTGGCTTGGCATTCAATACTTTTGGGGTCCCGATGGGCCTGTAGAACGCAGGCAGTACCCACACCCCGCTAGCAACAATCTTCAGGTCCAGTCAGCATTGACTCTGAAACAGTTTACCATTACGGACAACAAGACCGCCATCAGTGGATACCTTGTACCTATTGTTTTGACAGCAGCTAATAGTTACTTAGTTCATTCCCAATAGCAATGCCAACATCTTGAATACATGTTCAATGACTCGTTGCATACAAAACAGTAGGAAAACCATAATACAAATGTCAACATAGTTCATATGAGGATGCAGCGTAGCACTATCCGAGATGTTCAAGAGAAAAAGGCCTGAGACAATATCACCCTGTTTAAAAAGTCCTTTGGATGTGCTATCAACCCTCCGACCCATCTGATGACTCCAACCGCAACCTTTTCAACGGCCTGTCCGACAGATCCCAACCGGTCTTCGTTTTCCTCCTGTTCCCCACTGTCTCCAGAACTAATGGCTGCAGCTCGGCGCAATCGTCAACAGGCCACATTTGTTGCTGTGCAACTGCAGTTGTGAGCAACTGAGCAACATGGGTGTGGGCTTGTGACTTGAGTACCTGAAGACGTTCCCGATGCTTCCAAGCCGGAAGAAACGACGCCGACCGTGCACTAGTCTGTTCGAGTTCTGCGAGCACGTCATATTCATCATTAGACGGTTTTGTCTCATAGCGGACCGCAAATAGCGTTGCAAAGTCCTTAAGCAATGGTTGTAGCAATGGTCGTCTGGTGAATGATAGACCTAGCAAGTCTGCGCGACCGATTAAAAAATTTGCTTTGCAGTTACCACCGGTGCCTTGATACTGCGCTGGATCTAGGACTGACTTGACGAAGGACGTGAGAGCTGGTGGGGACATGGAATTGGGCGAATACATCAAGGCAAGCCATACGATCACATAAAAGAATGATTCCAAATCGTCCACGAAGGTCTGGGTTGCCCTCCTGTCCCTGACGAGAGCAGCAGACATAAACTGCCAGGTACCCTACAGCAAAGTTAGTGCCTTAATAATGCCATTGCATAGCATTAGTACGCACCGTTCGCGTAGGTTGTCTCACTGTGTCGCGTGTGTGATAGGTTTGACGGTCATCCGCGTGAAGTGTATCAGCACAACTTTCGGTCTGATGGTCATCCGCGTGAAGCGTATCAGCAAAACTTTCGGTCTGACGGTCATCCACGTGAAGCGTATCAGCAGAACTTTCGGTCTGACGGTCATCCGCGTGAAGCATATCAGCAGACCTTTCGGTCTGACGGTCATCCACGTGAAGCATATCAGCAGACCTTTCGGTCTGACGGTCATCCGCGTGATGCATATCAGCACAACTTTCAGGCTTCTTTAACCGTTTCGAGAGGTCCCAATCAATCAGGATACCTCGTTTGCCTGCAATCAAAATATTCCCGGCACTGATATCACGGTGAAGAACCCCCGCTGCGACTGCATCCTTGTGGCCTAAAGATACTAGAATGAGTAATTGGCCAGAGCAAACAAATAGGAAATGCATACAGTACACTGCATCCCGCACACTAGATAGCATTACGGATGATGATGGGAAGCTTGTCAGATTCAGCCCAACGGTGTCCATCACCAACCGATAATGGTGATGTGGAACCAGTTCACATGCTGTCTTGCAGGCCCATGTTTCGTTTCGGAAATGATGTGTGACTGTGGTGTGGTTACTTATGTCACCAGCAGCAGAACACACAGCAAGATTTCTAACACCTGCTTTGTGCAATAACTCGTAAGTTTCGCCCTCTCTCTCGATACCTGGCAAGTCCACCCGCCACGTGTCCTTGACGTACACCTTTTTGCATCTTTGGACGTCGTATGCCTCAAAACCACGCGTGGCCCGTCCGGGAGGTGTATAGTGGCTCGCTATTGGAGCACGAACAACGTACTCCATCTTCGAATTAGGACTTGGTACAGTTATTTTCACAAGGATTGCCTTCTCGTCGGCTTCCAAGCAAATCCTCGCAAGACGGGCCTCGTCAGGAGTTGGCGTAGTGACAGTGGTGTCCACACCGCGGAGCTTGGGTGACGCTTTATGATATCGGCGAAAGAACTCTGCAAGCTTATCGCTTTTATTGTAATGGATGGGCGCAGTGACGATAGCGCCTGTCCTGTCCCATCGAATAAGTCTCGCCCAGGATTTAACGATGAGAACGGAGTAGACACATGTGCGAAATTGGGAACCCAGCTGAGCTGCAGCGTACGCCGTAATTTGTCCTGTAGTATCAACACCGGCCTTGGTGTCGCGTAGAAAAGAGTATTGTTGGACCGGGTCATTGCCGATTGGGTACGGATCGCAAAATGGATCATCAGCTGTGTGCCATTTGAATTCCATGATGATCTCAGCACGAGCGACATCTGTCAGCCCTCGGCGCCCGCTCCCCTCAGTGTAAACACAGATATCTGGTTTAATATCAAAACTAAATTTGGATTGGCCAGAACTGTCGGTATAGGCTGACGAGTCGAAAAACTCCAATGAAGGAGCAAAAGGACTGACAGCGTCAACCTGTGTCATGGAGCCATGTCAATAACAGCAACGCGTGGGCATAAGGAACAAACCTACAAAAGGACAATATGCTTGTTTTTCGCCCTCACATGAGACAACCTTGTTGAAACTTCCTTTCGTGAACTGCTTTGCTTTGAGGGCGTTATTGATGGATTTTTTGGGGAAAAAGGTGTCCAGAAACTTGGCAGCGGGCATAGGTCCAACAAAATAGCCCCTCATCTCGTTACCCATATCCGACATCTCCTTCTCCCGATACTTGTGGTTCGTGCTGAATTTATACATAGTTGATAAACCATGCTTAATAGGCGTTGATAAAAGAGTTGGTGATTGGGGGACAGAGTTTGCCATGGTAGGTTGCAAGAGCGACAATGTAAACAAGGTCAAACTTTGGAACCCATAAGCCACTGTCATGGTTAACTGTAAACCACTCAGGTAGTGGTTGTGATTGACGGGGTGATAGATATTTGCTCATGTCAACCACCTATAGTTCTGCACGCCTGGGAGGATTGTTTGCATCAGGAGGTGACCCACGAAAAAATAAAATAAATGCAAAAGGTTTTATTGTTGGGACGCGAGTAAAGAGCAATGAGAAATTAAATCCAGGAACAGAGATGTAAGCGCAAGATAGGTTGGTATCGAAAGGAAGGAATGACTATTAGAAGGAGAGGTAGTGATATGAAGCGAAGAGGACCCGCAATAATTAGAACCAGTACGCAGAAGTCAAATTGTATGGTCGTCAAATCGGAATAGGTAGGACTGGTCGCAAGACTTGCAAAGAGTCAGAGTTTGGTAGCGAGTGGATAATGTTGGCTAGATTGCTGTTTAGGAAATTGTGTGATTACCAATGGCGTTAAGGGTCTCGCAAAGGAGCCAATGATCAAAAGCCTGGCGAAAGGAAAGAAGCTCGCCTGTTGGCATAGGGTAGACTGTCGTAGCAAGGCGGACCACATGACTTATTGGCACAAATGTTCGCTGGAAACAAGTCCGGAAGCAGAGCTTCCCTTCCCGTATCATGCCAGGTGCAACACGTGCGGTAGCGTAGCTGGGGTCAGAGTCTTCGACAAAACGTATCTGCAATGATAGTCAATGATGATATAATAATTAACAAACACTGAACATACAGAGATTCGTGGGGCATCGAGCTCCCGGTCACAAGATCCAGTAGTTGCCCAACAAAACATTTTTGACCGAAACCCATCTGTGCCGATTTGGTCGAGGTCTACCATAGTGTTGAAATGCACCCGGGCATCTTCGAAGAGCTGGACGCAAGGAATTCCAGTGCCTTTCAGGAAGTCGACGAAAAGTGACGTAAAAGTGATGCCGTCGTCATTGAGAGCTTCTTGTAATTGATTTCGGTAAGTGATTGATGGTTCTGTGAAACTGAGATGATCTTGCAATAACGCAAATGATGACATATGGGAAGTCCAGAGCATTGTCAAGAATTTTTCAGAGCCAGCATCAAACGACTTTACAGCCTTGTGAGAAAGTTAGCGGCTTTATCTACAGGAGCTTCAAATGGTCACATACCTCACAAAAGTTGAAGCCATTGCGGCAAGGCAATTGAAAACCTCGCCTAAATGCCTGGAGTTCCGGGTGCGTATGAGGCTCAGGCCCCATTACCGATCGATACAGCATCTCTGCAGCGAGGGCGTTATGTGAGTTTTCATCTCGATCACGTAAACAAGCGACCTAGATGTGTATAATCATCAATATCTCAAAACATTTCTGCTGCTCGACGCCTGACCTGTAAATCATGGAACGTTGCAAAATGCTCTTGGAAGGGTGCAGGGTTTCCATGTGGGCCAAGACGAAGCCAGTCGGAAATAGTTTGCCTTAAACGGGGGTGCCATTCACCTAGGATTGCAGGATGTATCGAGTGGATATCACAATCATGTATAAAGAAATGAATGACGATGGGATCCAATGGCATCGTTGACATGCCCCTAATGAGACACAAGGCAACTGCCGCCCCGAGTATGGCCATATTCTGTTTGCGCGCCATTGACACAAACCGAGCTGAGGATAGTGTATGCGAAGTGGATAGTGCACAGTGACCATCAGCACGCATATTAAACCACTGGGCATCGTCACCGCGAAACACTTCCAAGATTGCGCACATCACTTCGCGCTCGATACCTTCACCAAAAGAACGTGTGCTGTTGATATCATGCTCTTCCGTGCTGTGAGAAAAATAAATCGAATGAGTGGATATTGTGGCGAATAACAAAGTAAAACTTACACTACAAATGTGCGCTCGGGAGCAAGGATGTCGGTAAAATCTCCAGCTTCCGCAGCACGGCCAAGCATAGCCATGAACGTCTTTGCCATAGCGGCAGCATTTGGTCCACGGACTTCCAGTTCGGCTACTACACCACTGGTTGCAACTTCATAAATGCGCTCTCGGTTAAGTGACCCCAAAGAGAATAAACCATTATAACGGCCGACAGGTGGCGCCCACGGTGTCTGCCATATGGCCGATGGAAGAGTGGACAAGGAAGAGAGGGAGAGACCGCGTTGAAGACCAGTCGTCTGTGTATTAGATGAGAGGATGGACGCAGGAGTTGCTGGCAGCAAAGATGATGTTTGGCCAGAAGAAGATGTCGTAGAATTGGCAACCAATGTAGATGCAGCGCCAGGGAGCCGGGGAGATCGGCGGGGTTGTGGCTGAATGTCTGGGAATGTGCCTTCCTCGTCCTCGTCACTCGATGGCTCATCACTGCTATTGGTTGCATTTATACCATCAAACGCGAATCGGTGGTAAACCTTCCGTGATATACATGAGTGTAGGCGCGCAGGAGCATCGGCAATGTTGAGATCAGTCAGGGCGCTGAAGGGATACACCCGCACAACTATGACTCTGTTAGCATGTTGGATGTAAAACAAATAGTGGTCGCTTACCGAAATGGATGACAAAATTGTTCCCTTCAATGGCAAGGGACGGAATGGCATAGTGCAGTCGGTTACCAGTCAAGGCTGCGATATTCATGGTTGTGTTAGGTGCCACTCGTCGCAAACGGATTTGGCCATCTGATGGACGGGGTACTCCTCGGTTTATGATCTCCAGCAGCTGCAGCGGTAGAGTCTCGGCATGCACAAACATGGCACCCCTCGAGTTTAAGGTAAAGCTATAGTTAAGGTCCGAGGCCTGCATGTCTTGAGCAATACGCTCAATCAAGTCTGTAACTAGCGTAGTTAAGGGAAGCTCGTAATGGTACAGTAAGCATAGTTGCTCGAGCGTAGCATTGAAAGATTCTCGAAGAAATCTATATACGAGCAGGCTGTCGCTCGCAGACTCCTGGAAAATATCAGGTTAATGAACAGCCGTCAGATAAGGTAGCCGGATTACTCACCTGTGGAGGGTATATTTTAACCTTTAGTCGAATGTTCCCAGTTGTCGTTCCCGTAACAGACAAACAGTCTTCCACCCGTGAGGAGCGAGGAAGGGTTGGTGGTCGGATTGCTGGCCCTCTGCGACGACCTCGTGTCTGAAGCTGGTGTGCAGATGAATGATGAGCAGCTGAGGCGCGACGTTGTTGATTGACCTGGCCTGCCATGCTGAGGCCGATGTTGTGTAGACCAAGGAAAGGCTGCGATGGACCACCTGCAGAAATGCTAGAAGGGTGACCATATGGCGCAGAAGGCAGCAATGGGGCTGAAGTCCCTTGGATACCACGTGCACTCTGGTACTGATGATGGACTGGGGTTGTCAACGGAGTGGATGGCAGTTGGGTCATTGAAGGCTGCGGTAGGGCCATAGAAGAGAGGTGAGGCGTCATATTACCTGTGGTGCTCACAGTCGAAGAACTCAGTTGTAAGGAGGGCTGAGAGGGCTGAGGTGTGCCAATCGACTGATTAGCCTGCTGAGATGGGACCTGCGGATGCATACGGTCGAACAGCCTGTGTAGCTGGGCTCTTTCCTCCGGAGTCAATTGATTTGGATCCATACTATCGGGCGGTTATGAAAATTTGAGTCTGTTCATCAAATAAACGAGAAAAACATACAAGTAGAATAGAATGTTAAATCGAGTAAAGACGGTCTTCAAAATGAGAGAGTGATTGAGAGAACAAGAGAAATTAAAGCGAGAGTGATGGGGGCGAGACGAGACAATTATCTGGAGCCCATATATATAGGACCAGCCAGGGCGCCAACCAAAACCACCAACAACAGCCAGGATGCCCCATTGCACGACCAAGTGTCTGATTGACACGGGTACCAACATGGGCGCTAACCAGGCACTAACTGACCAGCGACAAACCAATGCCACACTAATGGCAGCGAATGAAAACCAAACACTATTTGTAATCAACCAACGATCGAAATGACTGACCAAGGACAAGCCAATGGCCACTGAATCAAGAACGCTGACTGATACCAGCTCAGACCAAAAGTTTGGCATAGTCGCCAATTTAGGAAGTGACAGCTTCGGTTCACGAGCTCGATTTTTCCGTGAAAAATGCTGTCATACGTTCCGCATGGTCACTCGTTGAGGTTGTTCGAGAAAAAGGTCCGAAGATCAAACAGAAGCATCCTTTCATGGCCCCCGAAGATGGTAGTTAGTCGATGACGCAGTAGTATGGAAGTATGTTGTGAGTCCCAGAAGAGGCTCCATCCGTATCGTGCCTTCTTCGTGCTACTACATCAGGAAAAGTCGGAGCGGACTTGAAATC
>Ga0137415_10005960_pt1 | contig 12063 bp, 15 predicted proteins | sample CZODoug3_1_1_16f_FD_183082 | JGI IMG/M metagenome (GOLD analysis project Ga0137415, IMG submission 183082) | Vadose zone soil fungal communities from Angelo Coast Range Reserve, California, USA - CZODoug3_1_1_16fungal (Hybrid Assembly) | ecosystem: Environmental > Terrestrial > Soil > Vadose...
TCTGACTTTCCAAGGCAGCTTGGCTTTGGAGGTAACATATAACTGGCTTGGAATATTGCAGACAGACATTCTAGCATTTTTGCTTGCAGTAGTTGCATCAATTTATCCTGCCTACAAGGCAACGAAACTACAACCAGTGGAGGCTATGAGATTTGCCTGATTTGGTTCTTGAAGTACGTGGAGTAGACAAGATATACGGTGAAGCAGAAACAGCTATTTACGCATTAAAAAACGTGTCATTTTCTGTAAAAAAAGGCGAATTCATTTTAATTGTGGGTAGCTCTGGTTCTGGTAAATCGACATTACTTAACATGATTGGCCTTTTGGATAGGCCCACAAACGGCAATGTCTTCATTGACGGAGTCGATACTTCTACTCTAAACGATAATCAAATTTCATCATTTAGAAATTCCAAACTAGGATTCATTTTCCAATTTTCAAATCTACTTGCAGATTTAACGGTACTAGAAAATGTTGTTCTCCCAAGACAAATTCAAAAAACTGATACAAATGCAACTGAAGAGGCAAAATTATTGCTAAAAACGGTGGGCTTGGAAAATCAGATGAATAAATATTCCAATAAGGTCTCTGGTGGTCAAGCACAAAGAGTAGCTATTTGTAGATCTCTTATCAATAAACCAACAATAGTTTTAGCTGATGAACCGACAGGAAACCTGGATTCGGTATCTGCACAGACAACTGTTCAGTTAATGAAGTCTCTTAATAGAAAACTTGGACACACTTTCATAATAGTAACACATGATCGTCCGCAATTTGGGGATGTGGATAAAATAATCACAATTAAAGATGGTAGAATTGATGATGACTAGATGATAATGGAGATTCCAACAATAACATGATCTACAAAACAATAGTTATAGCTACCATACTTTTATTGGGACAAACAATAATTCCAAGCTATGCTGTTAGTACAGAAAATCTAGCACCAGGTGAATCACCTTTTACTCACAATTTTACTGACATAAAATTCCTTGATGCATATTTTGGAACATCTTCAGGAAAAATTGAAGTTCAACCAGGTGACAGAAATGTGCCCCTTACTCTTGTGTTCTCTAGTGTAGGCTCAGAGGATATTAATGGCATCAAGGGATTCCTTAGTTTACCTGTAGGATTTTCTTCAGCTATTGCTAATGCCAATACCGATCTAATAGAAGCAGACAATACAGGTGTCGCACCAAGTGGCCAATCATTTTTCCTGACCTTCTTTGTAAATGTGGATAAAAATACCAATGTCCATTCCTATTCGGGAACAGTCAAGGTAACCTATTCAAAATTAAGAGAGAATGGAATTCACACAAATTTCTTTGACTTTAACTTTAAAGTCACGGGAAAAAGTGTCCTAAACGGTAAAGTAGAAAATCCATTCATACAGCCTGCATCAAACAACAAGATTACGATTAAAGTCTCAAACGATGGTACAGCAGCCATTAACAACATAGACATCGCGCTCAACCAGCAACCATCTAACTCTAGCAGTTCATCTAATTTACAAAATATCGTAATAGACCAAAAACACTGGAACATAGGGACTGTTGATGTCCAGTCATCGGACACATTTTCATTTAACATTTTTGTACCGTCTGATCTTGCCGGTCAAACTTTGCACCTACCATTTACTATGACATACTTTGATGGGCAAGGAAATCAAGTAACAGCTTCTAGGATGGTAGATCTTATAGTGGGAGCTGCAAGCTCAACTTTTATTGTCAAGCTTTCAACTCCTCCTTTTCTCATGATGGGAGTTATGCAAAATCTTACTCTTGGACTGGAAAATCTTTCCCCATCAAAGATCTCTGACATATCCATTACACTTGTGCCAAGCTCTTCCAATCTAAGGATTCTAGACGATCCAAGATGGTTTGTAAAGGAAATAAATCCATTAGAGAGAACCGTGTTGAATATTCCTGTATTTGCTGACCAAAGTATCGGTAATCAAGCCATCAACTTTGACGTGAACATCCAGTATACAAAGGATGGTTCTACAGTGTTAGAAAAGCAGAGCTTTGCCACTTATATCAGACCTGTGATAGATGTTTCAGTTTATGGTGTGGATATAATGAAAATAGGAGGCAAACAAAACATTATAGGAAATATTCTGAATCAAGGAAACATCAAGGGACAATTTGCTACTGTAACCATAGAACCGGTTGATAATTCAAACATCAAAAAATCATTTCAGTATATTGGAGATATCGATATTGATGCTCCAACCCCATTTAACATACCAATCGAGTTTACAGGAGACACAACATATGGGAAACATACGGTAGTTGTTACTGTGACCTACAAGGATACACTTTTGCAACCTCATACTATAACACAAGAGGATACCATAACTCTAACAAATCCAACTCCTCAGACAAATGACAATTCCCAAATTCAACTCATTATTCTTGTGGCTGTAGCTGCTGGAATAGGAGGAATTGTATTCAAAATACGTAAGGCAAAAATTCCAATCGTAAAGAAAGTAACTGAAAATCCAAGCTAAAGTTATATTTAGTACAGACAATTTTTGTTCATGACTTGGGATGAAATTGAGGTCCCAAAAGAAATCAGACCTTTTATGCTTGAAGAAGCTGAAGAAACAAAACTAGGACAAAAAAATGGTGCAGATAAACAGTATCGATATGGTAACTTACACATCCGAGAATATGAGGACAAGTACATGGTTCATATGGATAAGATTGATCCACGCAAAGATCCACTTGGTCATCTTGTAAGAGATGCTCCTGAAGTATTAATTGGTCTTGCATCAGCATTTTTTGGTGGAAAGAAGGTTGCATCACAACTCTACAAAATGCAAAAAAATTCAAAGCTTGCAAAGGACACTTCTTTACTTGGAGGCCTTTTGGCATCTCTAGCACTTGGTTATCTTGGATATTCACTTACTAAAAAAATTAAAAATTTTTAGGGGGAATTTGTTATATCAAAATTAAGAACTATTAGGATTTTTCTCAAACTCTTACCTCTTATCTTGATACTAAGAAAAGATAGAAGAGAATGGGTTAGAAAACAAGGTAAAAATATCAAAGTTGAAAGATATCAAAAAAATGCTCGCAAGGTTCTCAATACTTTTGTATCATTAGGTCCTGTTTACATAAAACTTGGACAGTGGCTTTCTTCAAGAGCTGACATCTTACCACAACCATACATGGAAGAGCTTGCTAAACTTCAAGACGATGTACCTGCAGCTCCTTTTGATCAAGTAAGACCAATTATAGAAAAAGATCTTGGACCACTAGAACAAAACTTTGATTATATCAATACTAATGTTATTTCTGGCGCATCACTTGGTCAGGTCTATCTTGCCAAGATTAAAGAAAAAGATGTAGTTGTAAAGGTAAGAAGACCAAACATTGACAAAATAGTAGAAGAAGACATTAGCATTCTTAAAAAAATTATTCCTGTTGCAATGAAATTTGTCGATCCAAATCTGCGTTTCTCAGCAGAAGCAATGCTTGCTCAGTTTATTGAAACAATTCATGAAGAGATGGATTATAGAATCGAATCGGAAAATCTTAAGACAATTAAAAGAAACCTTCGTTCCTATCCCAAAGTAATAATTCCTTCAGTAATAGATGATCACTCTACAGAGCATGTACTTACGATGGAGTACATACCTGGAATAAAAATAACCAATGTCAAGGCACTAGATGACATTGGACTAGACAGAGCACAGCTTGTAGTTAGAGTCCATAAGGTCTTTTTTACAATGCTTTTACATCATAACATATTTCATGCTGACCCACATCCTGGTAACATCTCGGTCGCAAACGATGGTTCTTTAATTCTCTATGATTTTGGGATGGTAGGAAAACTGGACCATGAAACTCGCCTAAAACTAATCAGACTGTATCTCTCGCTTGTGGAAAAGGACCCACCAAGAACAGTTAATGCTATGGATGAGCTTGGCATGTTACTTCCTGGTTTCAACCGTTCTATTATAGAAAAAGGAATTGCAATGTCAATTCAGACAATGCATGGAATCAAAGTCGACAAAATGGAAGTCAAGGCTTTGATGGAGCTTGCAAACAAGACAATGAGCAGGTTTCCATTTAAGCTTCCAAAACATTTGGCACTTTACATGAGGATGGCGTCTATACTGGAAGGAATTTACCATACACATAAAGTGAATTTTAGATTCATCAACGTTTTACAAAATATTCTGGAAGAAGAAAATCTCATCAAAGATGCATATATTGAAGAGCTAAAAATTTCATTTAACAAGTTTGCAAAATCAATTAATGACGTAATTGCTATTGCACCAGAACTTAAACAGTATCTTGAAGAAAAAAGATCTTTTCAAAATCAACCACAAAAATCATCTAAAAACATTTTCCTTTCTGGAAGCATACTTTCTGCAGCAGTATTTGTTGGCTCAACAATACTTTATGGAAGTAATCAACTTGGAGGCGAGCTGGGAATGATTAGTTCTATGGTTATAATGTTGGCTGCAGTTCTAATGAGAGAGCACTAGCTATTCTATTATGATATCTTTTCCACGTTTTACTGGAATCTTTAGAGTAAGAACCCCATTATGATATTTTGCAGAACCTTCTAGGTCTTCGCCTTCCGTTACATCAACTGGAAGACGAATTTTTTTATCAATTAAATGTGGTCTTTGATGCCAGATAACTGCACCATCGTGATCGGTTTCTCTTTCCGCACTTATTGAAAGGATATTCCCATTTATCCTTAATTTGATATCTTTTTTGTCAAAACCTGGAAGATCTACAGTTATTACAAGATTATCATTTTGAATTTGTATGTCTATTGGTGGAAGTACAAACTCGAAAAATTCTCTTGATTTGTTGCCTATTTCTTTCATTACTTCTTTTACCATATAGTGTACCAAGCCCATTTTAATATAATAAAGTCTTTTTTGGTTATAAACCTTATAATAGATTCACAATTTATCTACTTCCCAATTTAATTACAATCAAATGATTATTGTTATAGAAGGGTTCGATCAAGCAGGAAAAAGAACTCAGTCAGAACTTTTGGCCAAAGCTTTGAGAACAAAGAAATTAAAATGCAAAATTTTTAGCTTCCCTGATTATAGTACTCCATTGGGAAAAGAAATCAAATACTATCTAAGCGGAAAACGAAAATTTCCTCCTCAAGTAATACACTGTTTACTTGCTGCAAACAGATGGGAAAAATTAAAAGAAATACAAGAAGCTCTCTCAAAAAATTATATTCTCATAATGAATAGGTATTACCAATCAAATCTAGTTTATGGCAAGGCAAATGGCCTTGATTTAAAATGGCTCTCAAATCTTGATGCCGGTCTTCCAAAAGAAGATCTTGTGATTCTTCTAGATGTAAGACCAAAAGATTCATTCACGCGTAAAAGAATTCGGCGTGATAAATTCGAAAAGAATAAGCAATTTGCACAAAAAATAATTCATACTTATCGAATATTGGCAAAAAAGTTTGGATGGAAAATAGTAAATGCATCTCAAACTCAAGAACAAGTCCATAGATCTATCAAGGAAATAGTTTTAAAATATTTAAAATAAAAAATGACAAAAAAATATCTAGAAATTATTGATCCAATTCACGACTTTATTAGAATTTATGAACCTGAAATCAAAGTCATAGACAGCCCAATCTTTCAGAGATTGCGCAGAATTAGACAACTTGCAGGTGCTCATCTGGTCTATCCAAGTGCACAACATTCTAGATTTGAACATTCACTTGGAGTAACTCATCTTGCTGGTCAAGCAGCAACGGTACTCAAAGATAAAGGATTTTTGAATTCAGATGATGTTGCAAATCTGAGATTGGGTGGTCTCTTACATGATATAGGTCACGGGCCCTTCTCGCATCTATTTGAGGAAGTTTTGCAAAAGAGAAAAAAAATTTCACATGAAGAGATTGGCAAGAAACTCATATTACAAACTGAGATTGGAGATTTGTTATCAAAATCTGGTTTTAATAAGAAATTTCTAGCTGATCTTACCCTTGGAAATTCAAAATATCAATTTATGAATGAAATCATATCTGGCGGTCTCAGCGCTGATATGATGGACTATCTACCACGAGATGGATATTTTACAGGTGCAGAACACGCTAAAATTGATTTTAAAAGAATAATTCAATCCCTTGACGTTTACGAAAAAAAACTCTCTCTTGATAAATCGGCACTTTATTCTTTTGAGTCAATGATGATTTCAAGATATCAAATGTTCAAAGCAGTTTATTTCCACAAAACTGTACGATCTGCAGAAGTCATGCTGTTAGAAGCGATGAGTCTTGCAGATAACGAACTTGAGCTTACTTCAAACAATCTTGATAATTATATTAAACTGACTGACGAGTTTGTAATTTCAAAACTAATTTCCCTTCCAGGAAAATCTTCAGACCTAAAAAGAGCAAAACAACTTGCAAAAGACTACCAAGAACGTAGATTACTCAAATGCGTCTTTGAAAAAATTCTTTCACGTAATGATCCAATAAGCAAGGTAAAAACAAGTGATATACAAAAAGAAATTTCTAAAAAATCCAAAATAGATGATTCAGAAATTTTTATTGATGTATCTATGACCCCATCTATTCCTCTTACTCCTTCAAAAAAAGAATCTGAATCAATAATATTAACATCAAAGAAAGACACTATTCCCAAAGAGGTTTATGAACTTTCGATCTCAGAGATACCACTTGTTTCTGCAATCTCGGGATTTATGAACATCTTACGAGTTTATACAGCTCAAAAAAACAGAAAAAAGGTTGAAATTGCAGCAGAGGTCATCCTTGGTGAAAACAAATTATGAGAAAACGGATTGTCATAAAATTATCTGGAAGTTTGTTCGGTATAGATGATCCAAAATTACTCAAAGATTACGCAACATTTTTCATTAGAATATCGAAGATTTGCCAGCCAATCATTATAGCAGGAGGAGGCAAAATTGCAAGACACTACATTTTACATGCTAGATCCTCTGGGGCAGATGAGTCAACACTTGATGAACTTGGTATCGAAGTATCAAGGCTTAATGCTAAACTCTTGATTTATGCTATGCAGGATAAAGCCTATCCTCACCCCCCAACCAATCTAAAAGAAGTCACACACGCTGCCGATAGTGGATTAATAGTAATTACCGGTGGCTTACATCCTGGTCAGAGTACCAATGCAACAGCAGCACTAATTGCAGAAAAGGTAAGAGCATCTGTCTTTTTGAATGCCACTGATGTTGATGGGGTATATGATTCGGATCCCAACAAGAGGAAAAATGCAAAAAAATTCAAGCGAATTGAGCTGAAAAAACTTCGAAATATGCTTGTACATCAAGAATCTATTGCTGGTAGTTATGACTTAATGGATATTGTTGCACTAAAAGTAATTGAACGGTCTAAAATCAAGACACGCATCATAAAAGCAGACATCAAAACTTTAGAAAAAGCAATCAAAGGTTCTTCTGAAGGAACTGAAATTATACTAACTTGACTTTTCCTATATATTCAGGAATTCCTGCAACCATTGCTTTTTTCATAATCTCCTTTGCTTCATCTTCGTTCAAAGTTTTGGATTGAGCCTTGGCATATCCTTCCTCATCTACTATTACCGTGATCCAACCCTCTGGTTTTTGAACAATTGCCACCAATTCCTGCTCACCCACCGGTACAAACGTTCCTTCTGACTTTTTTACTGTGAGTGTAAGCATAGCAAAACCTGCATGGGAGAATAGGTTCATCTGAGATTTTCTTGCTCTTTCTTGCCCTATCCTAATAGCTTGATGGTACTGCATGAAATTACCTTCCAAACTTTGACTAAAAGTCTTTGCCGCTTAACATTTATGTAAAGAACAAATCGTAAAAGTAAACCTTGGACAAAAAGTTATTGGTTGGTGCAGCAGTTGGTGTACTTGTAGCAATCATAGTCGTGGTTGCATTATTACCCAGTTCTGGTTTTTTGAAAAACATTATTCAAGAAAATCCTCAAGCCCCAGGGGGACTAAGGGCAGCATCTACAGAAATAAAACCGGTTATTGTCACTGTTAATGGAACGTCAGTGTTATCTTCTACTGATAAAGAAGCAATCGTAGTTACAAAGTTTGATGTTTTAAATCCAAATGATGTTACAGTCATTCTAGAAGCAATAACCTATGATCTTTACGAAAACGGTATCTTGGTAGGTCATGGTCAAATAGGACAAAGACTTGAAGGTGCTTTGGAAAGTTCAAACTATTACACACTTGTAGAACATTATCCAAACCAAATGGATGGTAAAGTTACCATACAAAACACTGGTAATAATCCTGAACTTTGGTCTGCATTACAAAAGAGCGATACAAAATGGAACATTATGGGTCAAGCATTTTATAACACAAACACTGTTCTTGGTGGTCATCCAGGTTTAGTCGACTTTAATTTTACTCAATAGAATCTAATTTACAAAACGAGATTTTTGTAAAAATTTTTTTCAATTAATTATCTTTGAAATTTATCATTTAAAAAAATCAAAAAAGATCACTTTGTTGGATTATATCTTGATCTGATAAATTTAACCAAATAAATAAAACCCAAAATTACCCAGGTAATCATCATGCCACTCCATAGATACATGATCCCAAGGTCTACATTTGCTCCAAATTGAGAGGGAATTACGACTTTTAATTGATACAAGGGAAAAACATAGTGATTAAGGTCTTGTGTATTTTGATAGACCATCATTGTTACACCTGATATCTTATTGATAATCTGAATAATAGCATGCCAGCTAACAAAGAATGTTACAAAAAAGAAAATGGCTTTTTGACCAATGTGTTTTTTATATCCCTTCTTCTCTAATTTGGCAAGTCTCTCGTTTACTCTTTTTAATTCACTTCGTAATTCATCTATTGGATCATTGCCTGTTGATATGCTAATCTCTCGCCTTTTAGCGGAATCGATATATGTTGAAATTAATGTATCTAAATATTTTTTATCAGATGTAAAGAGAGACCTTCCATTTTGAAGCGTATTTAAAATATAGTTTAATCTTCCAACATCTCCTTTTTTTGATTCAATCAAATAAAGAACTGATCTGACTAGATCACTAGACATCTAATTTCCTCATAACCTTGTAGTATCTAACCAATAGGAAATGACCATCCATAATAGTATTAGATAAATCTATCAATATTATCAAGCTCTTTTGGAAAAGGATTTTAATGTTATGAGATTAGCCTATACTCTTTATGAAATTAATTACTGGTTCTCTATCTGAATTTGATAAGGTGGAAAATCCTTCCAAGAGTTCCCTTTGAATTATTATTGATTCATCAAGAGCATTTCTAACGCTATTTGCATCAAATGGAACTAGACGATCTATCTTTCCAATACTATATGCTACTACATATTTTCTAAGTATTGAAGAAACAAAGATTGGTGCAACATTCAAAAGTAATAGCATCGATTTTTTGAAATCTTTATCTTTTGAATTAGAATTTTTTTCGAAAAATTGTTCCATTAATTTTTGACGTTCTTTTTCCATTTCTTCAAGAGATGCTGCAACAAGTAAACCGCCTTCGTTTAGTTGGTAATATGGTACTCCTTCTTCTTGTAACGCTTTTGGACCACGTTTAATTGGTAATCTTCCTGCTTCTTCAACAATTCCAAGAGGAAGTAAAATCTCATCTAAATCTCTAAAAATTCCAGAATAGATATTTTGCCAAGTTGTGTTATTTCTTTCCGCAAGTCTGTGTGCGATGGCCGTTCGGGTCCTTTTCGTTGGAAGTGTTTCCGTTGCAAGATGCATAACTATCCCTTGTTGACGCATTGCTTCTCCTGTAAACTCTTTGCCTTTGGTCTTGAATGTCTGAAAAACCGATAACTTTGGCGTCGTTCTCTTTGTCTCTAGCATATTCATTCACTGATCTTTCCTAGAATAAATCCAGAGATAGATACGTGCTTATCTTTCATATATTGATGACCTAAAATTCGCATTTTATGATAATATCCTATTTCTTGTAAGATATAAGAATTTACGAATTGCGAAAATTGTAACAAATTATGTAGGTTTCAAGTATATGGCACAGTTTATCTATGAAAAAATTTCAACAAACTTTTAACTCTGAGCTCATTTATTTGGTTTCGCTATGCTGTGAAATGAATTTACATCACCCTGTCTTGAGTTAACATGTGTTCATGACACCAACTGAGTTAATGGAAAATCTTGAGGAACCAAATCTAATTGTGATTGATTCAAGGTCGTACAAAGAATATTCCGAAGGACATATTCTAAGAGCAGTCAATCTTGATCTATTTTATTATCATTGGTCTGATACTTCAAAAGAAGGCATCAAGGCATTTGAAAATCAGATGAAGAATCTTCTCTCATTTGTTGGTGTAAGAAAAGACAAGACAATAGTATTCTATGATGAGGTGTCTGGTATGAGCGCTGCTAGAGGTGTCTGGCTTTTAATGTATTTTTCGCATCCACACGCTTTCATGCTAGACGGTGGATTCAAAAAGTGGAAGAGTCTTGGTCTTCCGACAGAAACCAAAACAAATGGTTTCAAGCCTGTAAGGTTCACGGGCAAGATAAATAAGGAAATTATTGTTGGGTACGAATACATCAAGAAGAAAATCGGCAAGATAAAGCTTGTTGACGCCCGGACACAAGACGAGTACGAGGGAACCATTATACGAGCTGCAAGAAGGGGTCATATACCAACTGCTGTCAGCATTGATTGGAATCTGAACATAAACGACAATGGAACTATGAAATCAAAAGAAGATCTATCGAAGTTGTATAAATTTTCAAAAAATGATGAAATAGTAACTTACTGTCAAGGTGGATACCGAGCCGCAAATTCATTCTTGGCACTTAAGAGACTTGGTTTTAAAGATGTCAAGGTCTATCTAGGTTCGTGGGGAGAATGGGGAAACAAACTAGAACTTCCAGTTGAAAAAACATAATTTTCTATTGTGGTTTGTCATGCAAAAAGAACATGCGATGATCGTACAATATCATTTCTTATTTTTTGAAAAAATGAAATTGTTGTTTATAAGAATTAGATTAATATAGCCTCTTTAAATGAGCCATACGTAATGGTGCTTAACAAGCGTTCCAAGTTATCGCTTATTATAATAACAGCGGGGTTGACAATTGCACTATCTACCTTTCTTACGACACCGGTATTTGCAGCAGAAACAAGTACAAGTAGCAGTAGTTTAACAAAACCACTTTTGGCTATTGCTGCAGCTATTGCAATTGCTGGTGGTTTGATAGGTACTGGTAACGCACAGCAGGGTATAGGTGCGGCCGGTATGGGTATTATTGCTGAGAAGCCAGAGAAGTTTGGTCAAGTGCTATTCTTCTTCGTAATTCCAGAAACACTCTGGATCATCGGATTCGTATTGGGAATTATCTTGTTACTGGGCATACTATAGTGGTTTCAGTAATGAGCATAGAGACCTTCCTCCTTGAGATAGAGAATAGAAAAAAAAAGGAAATTGAAAGTCTCGAAAAGGATCTGGCAGAAAAAAAAGCAAAGCTTCAAGCAGAGATGAACCATACTGTCAAGGAGATTCAAGATCGCTTTGCAATCGAGGCAAAGATAAAATCCGAACGAGAGTATGCGAGAATAATTGAGGCTGCCAAGCTTCAATCAAAAAAAATCCTATTTGACGCTATAAACTCTAACATGCAATCTGCCTTTGACGTAATCAAGCGAGAAATCGAGAATTACACAAAAAGCCCCCAGTACAAAAAGGCGCTTGAAACTATGATAGCAGCTTCAAAGAAGAAACTAGGTCAAAGTATTGTGATTCACTGTCGCGATGAAGACAAAGCAATACTGAAGGATCTTGGAGTTACGGTAGGCAAGTCAATTAAAACTCTTGGTGGTATAATCGCTGAAAACAACGAAGGAACAAAGGAATTAGATCTTACTTTTGAAGAATTACTTAGAACTCATGAAGACCAGATCAAGAGCTTTCTCTCGGAGAGAATGTAATGCCAACGTCACAATATGCCTCATCGTATGGTAGACTACAAGCAATTTCACTCAATCTTCTATCAAAGGAAGTAATGCAGAATCTTCTGAAAGCAAA
>Ga0137415_10005961_pt1 | contig 12062 bp, 13 predicted proteins | sample CZODoug3_1_1_16f_FD_183082 | JGI IMG/M metagenome (GOLD analysis project Ga0137415, IMG submission 183082) | Vadose zone soil fungal communities from Angelo Coast Range Reserve, California, USA - CZODoug3_1_1_16fungal (Hybrid Assembly) | ecosystem: Environmental > Terrestrial > Soil > Vadose...
GCCCGGTGACTCGTGGGACTCTACCGCGAAGGCCGGGCCCTCTCATCGTGCCGCTCGGGCCGAACGGATCAGATCAGGAAAAGCCCACGGCTTGTTAGCCATCGCCGATGGGAGGGTGGTTGGCTGGTGCAACGCAATGCCTCGGTCTAGCTTCCTCAACATGCGGAGGTATGCTACAGTCGTAGACAATCCCGCTGAGCCCGTTGGCTCGATCATGTGCTTCCTCGTAGCCCCTGGACACAGAGGGAAAGGAGTAGGCTCCGCGCTTCTGAACGCCGCTTGCGACAAGTTCCGTCGAGACAAGTTGCAGGTTGCGGAGGGTTATCCCACCACCAATCCGGTCAAGAGAACTTGGGAGACTCCCTGGGCTGAAGAGAACTACAAGGGATCCTTGAACATGTATCTCAAGGCCGGCTTCAGAGTCCATCGCCAGCTAGAACGTTTTGCAATCGTAAGAAAGCAGCTCTGAGCCTTACAGCTCTCTGGCCATAACGATACTATCGATGAACTTGCCATTCCTCAGCATTTTCTTTGGTATCCTGCCTGCTTCTTTGAAGCCGGTTCTCTCGTAGACGTGGATCGCGCGTGGGTTGTTCGCAAAAACCTCCAGTTGGATTGTTTTCAATCCTGCTTTCCGAGATTCCTTGATCAACGTGCGCATCATCTCCAAGCCTATTCCCCGATTCCTATGTGTCCTTGAGATGGCTATTCCAAGGTATCCGTGATGTTTCGTGTCCTCGTAGGATCCTTTCGTTACGTCGCCGCTTGCCTCTAGTCGTCCTCCCACTTCCGCGACAACACTGACTATGCTCCCCTTTTCTATTCCAGTTATCTGGTTCGCGAGCCACTCCGCCTCTTCATCCCTCGTCTGTTTTCTATCAGCTACTATTCCGAGGTCCGGCTCACTATCTTTTTCACCGACCAGATGGTTGATGAAAGCCACGCAATCGTCGAGGTCCTCCCACTTCAGCGCTCGCAGAGTCACGGTCTCCCCTCTAGACGTATTGATACGTCGAAAGATCTCGCCCGTTTTCATTCTCGGTCTGCGCACTATTCTACCGTCCAAGTTGTTCCCTTGATAGGTTGATGCACCTTACACAGGTCTTTGATGAATAGCTCGTAGAGGTGTGGCTGTTCTGTATGGATCGGGACAAGCGTCTTAGGCCTGATCCTTGCGATAGTCTCCCGTAACTCCGTGGGCATCATGTGTCCCGAGCTGTGAATCTGGTACATTGGCAATCCGAAATGGTTGAGCCAGTTGACGAATCGTTCGTGGTCGATCTCCATTTCCTCGTTGAACGGTTCCGAGCTGCTGTTGATGAACGCCCCACCTGCATCAGGCTTGATGTCCAAGACCTCATTCATATCGTAGGAGCTGGCAGCTAGAATGAATTTTCCCTGCTTTTCCTTGACATCCTTCGATGTCTTCACTGTGCTATTCTTCATGACTTCTTTTTCCCAGTTGTAGTAGGTCTTTTTCGTTCGCTGGTAGACGACGATGTTGGGGTCATGAGAGATATCTGGAATATTCAGGTGTTTGTCTTTGACCAGTGCTTGCAGCAGATGCGCCTGTCTCAACGAGACTGCTAGTGTCCTGTTGTTCTTCTTGGCAATCTCGTAAAACGTTCTCAATCGATCCACGTCTGCGGTCGAAAAATTTGCGAGAACCAGCCCACTTGTTTTCCGAACCACATGTTCAACCTTGTCAACTACTTCTGCCTCGGACTGCAAGTCACCCCGGACTAGGTTTGTGCCTTCGCAGAGAAACAGATCCGGATTCGATCTCTCCGCTTTCTCCGAAAAATCCTGCGTCATGTCGGACCTCGGTCCGTGAGCCCGAAAGTCTCCGCTGTACGCCAGCGTCCCTATTGAGGTGTGTAATAGGAACCCGTAGGATCCAGGCATGCTATGGTCTACATGAACCGGCTCCACCTCTATTCCTCCCATTTTCACCCGGTCTCCGGTTCGGAATGTTTTGAACTGGATTCCTTCAAGGTCGTTCTCGAAACCACCTGGACGAGCCGTCGACAGGGCCTGCAGAATCATCTTCGTGGTTTCGCCGCAGTAAACCGGTATCTGACGGTTCAGGAGCGAGATCGACATTGAATGATCGATATGGGCGTGGCTGAGGAAGACGGCGTCCGCAGGTATTTCCCCTTCTCCCTTGTACAGGCCAGCGACGTCGGGAATGATTCCGAGACTGATTAGCCCGCTCTCGTTTCTGGGCGATAGAAAGGGTTCGGAGAAGAACCGTCCTCTTTCTCCCAAGCTCATGCCGAAATCAAGCATGATCCTTGAGTCTCCGTCACGGACGAGGATCATGTTTCCGCCGATCTCGCCGGCTCCCCCGTAGAAAGTGATCTTGATCATGAACTCATATCCTCGGGCTGTTTCCTATTCTTCGTATTATAGAGCTTCAGGCGTTTCTTCGAGGATGGCTTTGGACCTGGAGAAGATAGCGGGGTCCGCTCTTTGAATCCTTTCGAACGGTAACGCGGTCCCCTGACCTCAATGCTTTGACCCTGATGAAAAAGTGTGAGTGGGGAAGCTCCGGCCCTCTACAAGAGCACGGATATGATTCTACCATGGCTCTTCGCGAACGACCGTTCTGTATCATCTGGAATCTCCGGCCCGATGTAGGGAAGAAAGAAAGCCGGTCTTTCAGGACGATCACGTAACCACCCTGCTCCTCTTCCGATGTGATCTTCTTCGAGTATGCATCCTTCGTCCTCATCCTGTCAGCTCCTCCCAACCATGGTTAGCGAGAAGAAGAATTCCGCTCAGAAGAACTTTCCTCAAGGCGAGTGTGTCTACATGTGCCCGGCCAGATAGCTTTTCAACCCCTTTCCAGATAGAGCGTGATTGATCTAGCATCATGGTCGATCTGATTGGATGGATAATCGGTTTTTTCTCGGCCCACCCTTCCGGTCTTCTCGCCACACTCCTATTCGTCCTTGTAGTCAGTATTGCAGGGAATATCATCCCCTTCTTTCCAACACCCTACCTCCTCCTCATAGTCACTATCGCTATCGGTGACACCTACCAGGGGATCGGGATCATACAGATAGCAGCAGTCGCGGCCCTCGGCGCTGCCTCCGGAAAACTGGTAAGCTACGCTCTTGGATATGGCGCAAGGCGAGCCATTCGCAAGCAGGAAAGGTTCGACTCTCTCAGAAAGCTACTCGGCGGAAGCACCTTCCTTGTCGGGGTCCTCTTCGCCGCGTCTCCGCTGGTCGACGCGGCGTTCATTCCTATGGGCATCATCCGCTATAGTCCTGCGAAAACCTATCTGGCGCTCTATACTGGCAAATTCATCTGGATTCTCTCCGTGCTCTTTGTTGCTAGACAATCCAGCCAGTTTGTGGACCAGTTCCTCGGAGAAAACGTCTACGCGTCGATCTTGTCAGCGGCACTCGTTCTCTCCACAGCATACCTCATCATCAGTGTCGATTGGGAGAAGAGGTTGCTGGGACACAAGGATAGTCTTCGAAGCAGACTACTAGGGAGGCTTCGAAACCTTTTCTCAAGGGGGCAAAGAAGCAATGGACAAAGACCATCGCAACAGGACCCGGCCACATAGGGAACCCGAAGAAGTTGGACTCTCCTCAGCTACCGAAAGGGTATCCTATTCTTCGGACTGCAACGTTTCTCGCCCTGATAATTTTCACGTTACCCTGCGTCACGACTCTCAGTGTGCGTGGTCAAACTTACAATTTGAAATATGAGCTGGGCTATGTTGGCGTACCCTTTGCTGGCGGCGCCATCTCGCTGGTCAGTAACTTCACTAATACTGGTCAGTTGACCCTACGGGTCATCAGTATTTCGTTAACATCAGATTTCTGGTCCAACGGAACACGTCAAGTTACCTCGGGTTTCCCATTCAACCTCACAGCTGGTATGAACAAGATGATCAATACTGCGGTCCTCATTCCGCCAAACGCGTTCATAGGCAACCACAACATCACGGCAACGGCTGCTTGGCAGTATGGCAACAGCAGTGGATGGTTCAATGCCAGCCCAGTTGGCGTTACCAAGACTGTTCTGGTTTCCCAGACCATCGGTTCGCTATTCTCCAGCTTCACAACAATACTGCTAGTTGGGCTTGGGGTCGCTGGAGTGGTCGTTGTTTCAGTTGTATTTCTGATGACAAGACGCGGAAAGAAGTCAAAATCAAGCACTACTTTGCCGTCTGGTCCCAGGCCGACCTAGCCTTACTGTTGCGTCTCTGACTCTCCCGAGGCATCCAATAGGTCGAGGGAATCTCCATCGAAGGCTCGCGGTTTTCGCAAGGCAATTTAACCAGGGCCACGTCTCCAATTTCGGGAAACGCCTCTGGGCACCGCCAGCAAGCCTGATCGACTGCGCAATGTATTGCAAGCGTTAGACATTGATGAGGCCAAGGGAATAATCACTGCCTTCGACGAACGGTTTCTTTTCATTCCTGTTGCACTAATTCATTCAATCGAGGACAAACTGACCGAAAGCTTCGGCCCCATTACTGCCACTAGCTTCCAGTACAGTATCGGGAAGCAAGGTGGGGCGCAATACATGAGCATGGCGAAAAAATCCGGGCTAGATATCAGGAGCCCAGGCGATATCCAGAAGATTGCCGAGCGCCTAGGTACCCTCGGTGGATGGGGAAAACTCACGATCGTCGATGTTGACCTTGCAAAGAGGATGGCTAGAATACGATGGACAAACGGTGTCTCAGTAAGAAACAGAAAAGGCAAGACACCTGTCTGCCATTTCGGCCGCGGCATCCTCACTGGAGCAATGGAGGAGACCTTCGGCAGAAAATGCGAGTCGCTCGAGGTATCCTGCCAAGGAAAGGGGATCGATTCTGTGAGGCGATAATCGGTGAACCCGCCGAGATTACTCGACTTGCTGAACAGTCGAATAGAACAACGCATTAGTGGTTCGAGTTCGAGATCGACGATCTCAGCAGTTTGTCTATTCCATAGAAGGACTGGTCGCGATACTTCTCACCTTGGTCGGTAATTCTATACACTCGCCTGCTTCTTCTTGTCGGCGACATCCATTCGCCCGCGACGAGTCTGCGTTCTTCTAGCTCGTATAGCAATGGGTAGAGTGTGCCTGCACCGATATGGGCGCCAGTCTTGGTCTTCAGTTCTCGCATGATCTCGTATCCGTGCTTCCCGCCGTTATCAAGGAGGGATAGCACGAAGAGGTCGAGAAAGCTCTTCACCATTCGCTCGCTGACGGCTCTTGTCATTCTTTCACAGGGAACTATCGAGATTCGATATTATCGAGTTTCAATATGAACACCCCTCTTAAGAGGATATCGCGTCCGGACCCTCATCGAATGCAATGAGCGACGGCACCGCTTTTCAGGGGTTACAGTGCACCGAATGCCACTCCACCTATTCGAAAGGAGAGATTCTCCAAAAGTGCCCAAAGTGCGGCGGGCTACTGGATACAATAATCAATCCAGAGATTCTCAGCGAGAAATCGAAAGACGATATCGACCATACTCGATCCATGTGGAAATTCAGGGACTTCCTCCCAGTTGACGCAGCGGACAAGATTGTCTCGGCTGGAGAAGGAGATACTCCGCTCAGAAAGCTGAGCTCCGTCCGAGGAAACGTATGGGTAAAGGATGAGACGAGGAATCCTACCGGGACGTTCAAGGACCGGGGCGCTTCTCTCGCAATCACAGCTCTATCCCGATTGGGCGTTAAGGATCTCGTTCTGGCATCTGAAGGCAACGCAGGATGCTCTTTCGCCCTCTATTCGCAAATTGCAGATCTAGATTGTCGCGTGTTTCTACCTCGACAGGCGAATCCGGCGAAGGTCGAACTTTCCCGGAAGCTGGGGGCAAAGGTTACCCTGGTTCAAGGTACGATTGCCGACGCAGGGCGCAGCGCGGAAGCCTTTGTCAAGAAGGAAGGGACCTACAACGCCTCGACTTTTGTCACGCCTTACCGCCATGACGGCAAGGGAACGATGGCACTGGAGATTTGTGAACAGCTGGGTTGGAGGAGCCCTGACTGGGTCGTGTATCCGGTTGGGGGTGGGGTCGGCCTTGTTGGAATGTGGAAGATGTTCTCCATTCTGGAAAAAATCGGCTGGGTCAAAAGAAGACCTAGATTTGTAGCTGTCCAGCCTGCCGGTTGCGCCCCAGTGGTCAAAGCCTACAACTCGAAGAAGGACGACGTTGACGAATGGAATAATCCCAGGACCGTTGCCTTCGGGCTGAGAATTCCCAAGCCATTGGCGGGAAAATGGATTCTCCGCTGCCTCAGAGAATCCAACGGCATAGCCTTGTCGGTCATAGACGAGGAGATCCGCAAGGCCATGGGTCAAGCTCTCAAGGATGAGGGTCTTCTCCTCGAACCTTCAAGCGCCGCAACAATCGCCGCTCTTCCTCATTTGTATAGCGAAAAGATGGTCGATAGGTCGGAAGAGGTCGTTCTCATAGCGACTGGGTCGGGGCTCAAGACTCTAGAGCAGTTCTAGGAGCAATTTCCCACCGTAACGTGATAATGGCTGAACAGTCTTACTTGATGAGCGCTGATAGCCTCTCTGTTATGGTCCGTATTTTGTCGGAATAGGATTCAAGTTTCGACTTGTCGGTTTTGCTCATGTCTTCGAAGTAGGAGACGTAGCCGCTGATCTCGTTTAGCATATCGTCGACCGATCTGGGACCCGCGAAGTGCGATCCGAAAGGCCACTCGTCTTCATTTCTTGTCTTTGTGGTGAGTTCGTACTTGCCATCCTCTCCTTTCTTGACGAGACCGTCTTTGACCATTTCGTCAAGCATCGGGTACACTGAACCTGGGGAAGGTCTCCACCATCCCTGTGTCATGTTCTCTATCTCGTCCATTATCTCCATCCCGTTCCTACGGGAACGTCTCAGGATTGTGAGGATCAGTGGTCTGAGCCCTCGTTTACGGAAGTGTCCAAATCCACGAAACATTCGATATCGCTTTTCCGATATTGGTTATCCGATAACAGAATAAAAAGATTCCCCTCCCTAAGCATGTGACCTACATAACCAACGAAACGAGTAGAAATCGCCCGTTTTCAACCCTGATCTCGATCTTGTGCTGTGCCCCATATCTCGCCCTAGAATCGTTCGGGAATCGATCTAGATTTCCCGTCTTTTTCCCTTCTCATCCAAGCCCGATTACTGCCCTGAATCGCGAGATTCGCCTATTATCCATGCCAGACGGAAAAATTCTCTCTAGAAAAGGAGGGAGGGGGGGTATTGCACGAAGCACCACAAGACGCAAAGAAGAGGATCCGGCGAATCACGCTTATGTCCGAGTGAGCGGGAACTAGACTTACAATTATGACTGTCCAGATCGGTGACGCCGGTGTCGGCGACCTCCTCCACGGAGTCGTCGTTGGTGTGCATCGAAAGGAAACTGGGGAGTTTCACTACGACATGATACCGGTTTCCTTGTTTCAGAGCCCGAGTTTCGGGAGAAAGATGTATCAGAAAAAGGCCACCGAGCTCGCGGTCCAGCTCCTCTACCAGATGAAGCTGGGAGAGGATGAAGAGATCGAGATATGCAGTAGCTTCCTCTTCGACGAGACCAGACCCTATCTTGCCGAGAAGTATGGAAAAACAAGAGTCAAGACCGCTGTGATTACTGGAGACGCCCAGAATAATGTGGAGACAGCATACCTGGACGAGATAAGGAACCTGGGCTACGAGCCTATTCCTGAACGGGAAGACAAGCGTGCGAGGAGCTTCTTTCACATGCTAAGGTGGGTCAAGAACAATCCTGAACGGCTCAGATACGCCAAGACTGGTTGGCCTCGGCTTAGGAGATACATCAATCTGGCAGGAAGGCATGACAGTCCCCGCTCGACACGTTAGGCCAACCGTGGACGAGAAAGAAATAAGTCGCGTCCCACGCCATCTCGCTATTGGTTATGAGCTTACTTGATATGATTGCGGGTGAGATGCTTCTGGTCCCAGGCGTCGAGATGAAGGACCATGGAGACGAGGAGATAGAGTTGCATGTCCGCGGCAAGTCCTTCGCGCACATCCACAGTCCAGACCGGATAGAGCTACGACTGCCACCCGACCTCAAAGAGGTCATGATCAGCCAAGGCACAGTTTCTCGCTCCCCAGAGGTTCATGACCGGGAAGGATGGGTTCTCCTCAAACTAGGGCCAAGACCAGACCTTCGCCGGATAATGAGGATCCTGCAACAGTCCTACCAGTTCACCTCATCCACAGTATAGCCGGATCCGCAGAACCCTCCTCTCAACGCTTATACTGTAACCACTCTCTTAGGCGGCCTATGCCGCTGGACCGTGGAAAGGTCTTCGCGCACATCGACAAGAACCTCCCGCAACACATAGCCAAACTCCAGGAACTGATCCGCCAACCCTCCATATCCCCAGAGAACAAGGGAGTGAGAGATTGCGCGAACCTCGTCCTCAGCTATCTCACGAGTCTCGGTGCCAAAGCAAGCCTGGAGGAGACCAGTGGAAATCCAGTAGTCTACGGCAATTATGACTCTGGAGCTGACAAGACAATCGTGGTCTACATGATGTATGATACCATGCCCGTTGACGAGCCCGGCTGGCGCGTAGACCCACTAGCAGGAACGCTGGAGGATGTTGCTCCGTTCGGTCGATGCCTTGTAGCGAGAGGAGCTGTCAACACGAAAGGAGAACTTCGCGGATTCCTGAACGCCTGCGAGTCGATCAAAGCCACCCGACAAAAAATACCGGTCAACCTTGTATTCGTCGTTGAGGGAGAGGAAGAACTCGGAAGCCGCCATCTTCCCGAGTTCATTACAAAGCACGAGAAAGATCTGCAAGGAGCCAAGGCCGTATTCTTCCCGTTCTGCTCGCAAGACCGAACCGGAAAGGTGGTAATGTATCTGGGCGTCAAGGGGATCGTGTTCTTCGAACTCGAACTCGACGGCGCGACCTGGGGAAAGGGTCCAAAGGAGTTTGGGATTCATGGAAGCAACAAGGCCTGGGTTGACAGCCCAGTCTGGAGGATGATCCAGGCGCTGGCCACAATGACAGGTCCTGACGGCAACAAGGTAACGATCCAAGACTTCTATCGTCACGCTCAGGTCCCCAACAAGGAAGACCGCGAGCTCCTCCCGAAGCTGGAGAAGACCTTCAACGATGCCGCTCTCAGAGAGGAGATGAAGGTTGACAGGTTCATCGGCGACAGCCATGGTATTGAAGCATTGAAGAAGTATCTTTTCGAGCCAACGCTAAACATTAACGGGATAGGGAGCGGTTACACGGGACCGGAGACAAAGACTCTGCTCCCACACAAGATTACTGTCAAGATGGACGTTCGCCTCGTACCGAACATGAGGAAGGATGACGTGATACCGATGATCAGAAACCATCTAGACGCTTATGGATTCAAGGAAATCCAAATACGGTTACTAGAAGCCGGTTACGGAGCGTCACGGACAAGTTATCAGAGTCCCCCTGCCCAAGCCGTAATCAAGTCCTACAAGGAGCTGGGAAAGGATCCGGAGCTATGGCCCACGATCGCGGGGAGCGCGCCGTTTGCCATGTTCAATAGGAAACCCCTCAACCTCCCTGTAGTGATCGGAGGTCTCGGCCACGGAGCCCTGGCACACTCACCGAACGAATACATCGTCATAGACGAAAAGGGGCCAACCGGTGGCTTGGCTTCGATGGAGAAATCCTTCGTTACGATTCTGGACAACTTTGGCAAGATGGCCTAGCTGGTAGGTTAAGGTCGATGTTGTCGAAGGACTGATTCCCTAGGCTAGTGTTTGCTCGTGAAAGGGTTGCTTATTTTTCGACTCGAGCCGGTCCGCTTTCTAGACCTGTTCGTCTTTTTCTGTCGATTCCTTATCCGGAAAGTCCTTGACTGACGCGGCAACCCTGTTCAGTGGGGTCGTGCGGCGGGACTAGTATATCTACGTTGGACCCGGATTGGTTCGGACAGCGATGTGCTCACGCGTTCAAGGTTGCATCAGGTCTAATTCCCTACTTTGTTATCAATATCATCGGTAACCTTCTTAGCTTGAGAGATAACCGGTTGAGGAGACGACCTTGGAACTAGGACCAGAAGCCGAGGAAGAAGAAATCGATGTAATCTGGGACGAGAACGGGACAGCAAGGTACAGGCTGCTGAAGGACTATAGAATTGTCGACTTCGATGGCCACAATATCGCCTGGATGGACGAAGACGGGTTCATCTACGATTACAACGGACACTACAAAGCCTACTACGAGACCGGTATCCTTCGCGATCCACAAGGAGCTGTCATCGGACAAGGTCAAGACCCAGTAGGACCCAAACCTGTTCTCCCGAACAAAGGCCTGATCCCGGAAGCATCAAGACCCGAGAAACCTCCCAGCAAGCCTAAGGTGAAGAAGGACAAGGATTCTCCCAAGAAACCGGCGGCCTCACTCCTCTGGTCCCAGAAGATGCTCGAAGAACTGTAGCGCGTCAGTAACAGAGTGGAGCTTGGTCTGCTAAAAGCATAGATCCGATTTCCACGTGTCACCGCAAGCTCACCTTAATCTCAAATTCACTATTCCTCCAAGCACACTAGACTGAAAGGAATCATACCGGATCTTTCTCACAAATTGACCTTGTACTACATTCCAGTCGCAATCTTCGTAGCAGTTTACGTCCTGATTATTCTACGAAACCTACGATGGTTTCGAATTCCAGTCTGGACCATTATGATGGCAGGAGCCGTCGCAATGATCTTCTCAGGCGCCATCCAGCTAGGAGACGCTTACGCATCAATCAATCTCAACGTCATTTTCTTCCTCCTCGGAATGTTTTCCGTGGTTGCCGCGATGGATCTTTCCGGTCTCCTAGAGTACCTAACCTTGAGACTTTTGCGATTAGCAAAGTCGCCGCAGAAAGCCTTCGGCCTAGCTCTGGTCGGAATAAGCACAATGTCGGCATTCTTAGTGAACGACACACTAGCGCTTATGGCCACGCCGATAATGTTGAGCGTCGCCAAGCAGCTGCGGGTCAGACCTGGAGTGTTTCTCATCACTCTCGCTTTGGGAGTGACGGTTGGCAGCGCGATGACAGCGATCGGTAACCCGCAGAACCTACTGGTCGCGCTGTCGACAGGAATTCCAAATCCCATGCTGGACTTTCTCTACTATCTTGCCCCTCCAACACTAGTAGGGCTCGGAGTGACATACCTGATTCTAAGATGGTACTACAGGAAGGAATTCGCGAACTCAACACTAGCCGAACTCCGTGTCAAGCCTCGAGAAGCGATCAAAGATCGAAAACTCGCAAAGCTCTCAGGCTGGGCCGCCGGAATAGTTGTGCTCGGCTTTTTCCTAGTAGGCGTCGCCGAACTTTTTGGGATTCAGGGAATTTTCAACCTTGGAACCGTCTCACTTCTGGGCGCCACGATAGTATTCCTGGGCAGCGGAAGACGAGGAGAGATTTTCAGATCCGTCAACTGGGGCATTATCCTCTTCTTCATTTCACTCTTCATCGTGATGCAAGCGTTCTGGGAATCAAACGCTCTCCAGAGCCTCATGACCTATCTGCCTGTCCTCAACAGGTCGGACCCTGGACTCTCGCTTGTAACGATAATTTTGGCCAGCGCATTCTTCAGCCAGCTCCTGAGCAACGTTCCATTTGTCGCCGTCTACATCAAAGCGCTGCAAGCGGCAGGCTTCTCCGGGGCCGACGTCAAAGCATGGATGGCGCTGGCCGGTGCCAGCACATTCGCTGGAGGAATCAGTCTCTTGGGCGCGGCCAGTAACGTCATAGTTCTAGAAGAGGCCGAGAGCCGCGGGTCACGGTTCGGATTCGTTGAGTTCTCGAAGATCGGGCTACTCGTAACCATTCCAAACCTTCTCATCCTTTACCTCTTTCTCCGAGTGCTATAGCTCGAAATCACACACTCTCAAACACTCCAAGTTCAATTATGCCAAAAGGCTCGATTTGACACCTTTCTGGCTGTTCAAATCGTTGTATCATATACTCAGCCCTCTCAAACCGGGTTTCAACTCCAAGAAAAGGGAGAAAGGAAAAACAAGAATGGATTCATCAGCCAAACGCAAAGTGGGCGCCATCGCCCTGATCGCTGCAG
>Ga0137415_10005962_pt1 | contig 12061 bp, 8 predicted proteins | sample CZODoug3_1_1_16f_FD_183082 | JGI IMG/M metagenome (GOLD analysis project Ga0137415, IMG submission 183082) | Vadose zone soil fungal communities from Angelo Coast Range Reserve, California, USA - CZODoug3_1_1_16fungal (Hybrid Assembly) | ecosystem: Environmental > Terrestrial > Soil > Vadose...
GCGGCATCAGGCTGCCAGACATAGCCATAATCGGCCACCTGGTACCAGTTACCGCCGTTCAAATTGTCATAAAAAAAGTTAACTGAGACGTCCGCTCGGCCCGACTGGAACGCCGTCAACGCAAACGCACAGACCGCCGCAGATATTAAGAAACGCTTCATAGGTTCTTCAGTGTTTATGGCGTCTTAGACTTCGACGCCCATTCGTTTATTCACAAGGGGGATTCGGATGCGCCCGCGCCATTGCGCGCCGCTTCCCCCCTAGCGCGGTCGCACCACAATGAATGAGCGAACGCGATGGCGGCACATGGAAAACACGTGGGTGTTGTCTGGGTCGAGCCCGGCCACGACTTTGTTGAATTCGTTCACCGAAGTCACTGGCTGCTGATCAATTTCTTCGATGACATCCCCGCGCTGCAATTCCGGGAAGTCCGCGGCATCAACTATAACTCCGTGGACGCCTGTCGGCAGATCAAGACGCTTGGCCAAATCGGGTGTCAATTCACTGACCCGCATGGAACCGAACGGGTTCGCATTGCTTTCACTTTCATCTTGATCCGGTGTCGTATCCGGCGCATTTGGCTGCGGCAAAGGATTGCTGGGATTTGGTTGTCCAGGCTGTGGGATGGCCCGCGCGGTTTGAGAATCCGGGGGCTGCTCCCGAAGTTCCGCAGACACCTTCAGCGGTTTGCCGTCGCGCATTACCTCCACCTCGATCTTCTTGTTTAACTCCGCTTGCGCAACGAGCGATCGAAGCTCCGGGAAATTCTTAACGTCGCGTCCGTTGAATCTACGGATCACGTCGCCCTTTTGTAAGTGCGCGTCCGCCGCAGGCGATCCTGGAAGAACATCTCCCACGACCACGCCGTCCCCGTTCGCCGCGAGGTTCTGCGGGTTCACCTGCGCCTGGATTCCGAGGTAACCTCGGATAATACGCCCCTTCTTGAGCAAGCTTTCGAGCGCGACTCTCACCGTGTTTGATGGAATGGCGAACCCGATCCCCTGCGACCCGCCGGTGCGCGAAATGATCGCAGTATTAATTCCGATGACCTCACCACTGAGGTTAATCAACGGTCCGCCACTGTTTCCCGGATTGATAGCGGCGTCGGTTTGCAGAAAATCACCGAAGCCGTCCACCCGATTCGGGCGTCCCTTTGAGCTGATGATTCCCTCCGTCACCGTTTCCTCGAAGCCGAAGGGATTGCCGATGGCCAGCACCATGTCCCCGGCCTGCACCGCGTCGGAATCGCCCAGCTTCAATGGTTTTACCCCAGGCTCATCGATTTTTAGAACTGCCAAATCGACCTGGGAATCGCTCCCAACGAGTCGCGCCTTTTTGGTCCGGCCGTCGGACAGTTGCACTTCAATTTCATCCACCTGATCGACCACGTGACTATTAGTGATGATGTGACCTTCGTTGGTCACGATTACACCCGAACCAAGCGAATTTTGCACCATTGCCTCCTCATTGGGATTGCGGAACTGGCGCGGGTTGCGGAAAAAAAACTCGAATGGATCGAGCCCGTATTGCCGGCGCGCCGCGATTTTTTTCGATGTCTTCACGCTGACCACCGAAGGGAGGATATTTGACACCAGGGTGCGGCGCTCGCGATTGAACTCCTCCAATGTGCCAATTTCTTTGCGATCAACCGGAGGCGCTGTCGCCAGCGAGTATTTTTCCGCCGTTGCACTGGGCCCGACAAGGCCGCCATGCTTCATCCGGTAATCGTAGAGCAAAGAGATCCCAAAACTGACCAACACCACGAAAACCAAAAATTTAAGAAAATTTTTCATCAGCTGACGTGCGAGAAAGTTTGTCCCTGTCTTTCGACAATCAAGTCGCGGAAACGTTGATTCTCCGGGGAGTCCAATCCCGGATCGTTTTCTAACAGTTCGAGCGCGGCCTGGCGCGCCTTCCGCATTAAACCAGCATCCCGCCTAAGGTCTCCCAGTTTTAGTTCCGGCAACCCGCTTTGGGCAGTGCCGAGGAGATCGCCCGGCCCGCGCAATTCCCAGTCCGCTTCGGCAATCTCAAAACCGTTAGTTGTTTTCTCCAGCACCGACAGCTTCGTTATCGTTTCGGTGGATTTATCCGAACTGACCAGCCAGCAATGCGAAGTGTGCGCGCCTCGACCGATTCGGCCGCGTAACTGATGCAGCTGAGACAATCCGAACCGCTCGGCATTTTCAATAAGCATGACTGTGGCATTAGGAATGTCGACGCCCACCTCGATCACGGTCGTGCTAATCAATGCTTTCGTTTCTCCGGAGCGGAACCTTTGCATGATCGATTGCTTGTCGGATGGAGCGACTCGTCCATGTAACAATTCGCAGCGAAACGGTCGCAACCGTTCCTGCCAGATCTCGAACTCTTTCGCGGCGGCCTTGGCCTCGAGCTTTTCGCTCTCATCGATCAGCGGATAAATGATGTAGGCCTGGCGTTCGTCACTCAGTTGCTCACGCAAGAACGCGATCGCTTCGCCTAACTTATCGCCCGTCAGCAGATGCGTGATTATTTCGCCCCGGCCGCGCGGCATTTCGTCAATCGTCGAAATTTCAAGATCGCCGTAAATGGTCATGGTTAACGTTCGTGGAATGGGCGTTGCCGTCATAACAAGAACATCGGGCGCCGGTTCGCGTGAGGTAAGCTTGGCCCGCTGTGCCACCCCGAACTTATGCTGCTCGTCGATCACGGCGAGGCCCAGGTTGGTGAAGTTGACGCCCTCGTAGAGCAGGGCATGCGTGCCGACGATGATGTGGGGGATGCTTCTGTCTTCTTCCTTCCGGGTAGCGCACGCGTCTCGCGTGTTGGTTTCCGCGTCTCGCGGAAACGAACTTTCCTTCCGGCGATCATCTTCCTGTGCCCACACCCACGGATAATCCTCGTTCTGCTGCGCCACTCCCGAATCCCACGGATTTCGCAAAATGTAATTGAATTTTTCGATAAGATCCGGCTGCGATCGAATGTAACGATCGAACCTTTCCTTTTCCCATACCACACCACGTTTCCGTTCCGCTTTATTGATTGCGTGCGCAGAATAAGACTTGATCAAATGCAGCAACTCTTTCAGAGACCAGAAAACCACATTCCCCGCATCGTCATTCTCTTTCGGCCAGGGTTGAATAAGAAAATGGACATGATCGGGCATCACGCACGCTGCGAAGAGCTCGTACCGTTTAGTGTGAAAATATCGCAATGCGTCGAGGGCGATCGCGCGAGCCTTCGGTGACAAGCAGCGCCGCTTCTTGGTGCCGATCGTAACTGCGTATATCGTCCAGGGTTTCTCAAAATCCGGCAGTCTTCGACGTGAATAGCGTGCTTCTGGAGCTTCGTCGGTTTGCGAAAAAGTCCGCGACGGCGTGACACCGTCGCCAACACGCGAGACGCGTGCGCTACCCGATCCGATACTTCCGGACGCGTGAGCAGCGCGGGCGGCGGGCACATTCTTCGCGGAATCTCCCTCTGCGCCCCCCGGAGAATTGAAATCCGATCCTCGCAAGTGCGCAAACAACGGCAACGGCGCGTTGTCTTCCTGGCGTGCGCCGGTGCGGAGCGCGATTCGAATTCCGAGCGGATCGAGCCAGTTGCACAAAACTGCGTAATGTTGCTCCGCCAGAATCTGTGTCGGCGCCATCAACGCCGCTTGCGATCCGGACTCGACGGCGAGCAACATTGCTGCGATAGCCACGACCGTTTTCCCAGAGCCAACGTCGCCCTGCAGCAAACGGTTCATCGGCGTTGCCACCTGCAGATCGCGCTTAACCTCGTTAAAGACCCGTTGCTGCGCACCGGTAAACGCGAATGGGAGCGCCGCAATGAATTGTTCCGCCAGCAAACCGCGGCTTTGATGACGGCAACCGACCCGCGCGGAATTTTCCGCGCGCGCGGCCGCGATCTGCATCTGCATCCGGAAAAATTCACCTAGCACCAAATGATCGCGCACTTTGCGCAACTGTTCGTTGTTCCGCGGAAAATGAATTTTGCGAAGCGCGTTTTCGTCTTCCCCATTACTTAACGACGCCGGCAGAGGGACATCGGCCGGTGCGACCGCGACTTCTTCGAGCAACCGAAAAATTAATGCCCGCAGGACCCGCTGCGACAAACCTTCCGTCGACGGATAAATTGGGGTGATGCGGCGGAAATGAATCAAAATTTCTTCGTCGTCTTCGATTACCTCAAATTCCGGATGATCGATGAGCAAACGGGGGCCTTTGCGTTTGACGCGACCGAACACGACCAGCTGCTGCCCGGTCGCAATCATCTTTTGGATGTAATGCAGATTAAACCAGCGACAGGTGAGCGGTTGGCTGAGCGCATGCGCGCCACTTTCTTCCAACACGGCTTCAAAAATTTTGCGTCCGCCGAAACGCATCAGTCGGGTCTTTGCCACCTCGCCGCACAAACAAACCGGGCCGATAGTTTCTTCACTTGGAAACCCACGGAATTCTCGCCGATCTTCGTGCCGGCGTGGATAGTGCCTGAGCAAATCTCCGGCAGTCTCGAGCGCGAGCCGGCGTAACGCGAGGATGCGCGGCCGCGGAATCCAACTCAATTCTTCCAATGAAGTATTGAGGTCCATCAATCTAACGAGGCCGCGCTGCGCAGCGCTTTGACGTGCAAATCGATTCGGGTCTCACCTTCGTAAACATTGGTGTGGATATGAAAAGCGACGTCCCAGGGCGCCGGCGGCAGGTCGGAAGTTGCGCCGTCAAAAAAGATCGCGCGTTGATGCCAGTTGCGCTGTCTTAGTCGGAGCTCGAGATGCCGTTCCCCGACCAGCCGCGGTGGGCGGGCCGCTTCCACCGCCGAAGAGACAAAGATCGGTTGCGGATTTCCATTACCGAATGGTTGCAACATTTCGTGCCAATGCAGGAAATCGAAGTTGATCTCCGCCAGCCCGATTTCCGCGTCGAGGTGCAATCGTGGAGCGAGCCCTTCGTCCGACAATTGCCCGCGGACGGCATCCAAAAACTGTCGGCGAAATTTCGGCAGATTTTCTTCGCGCAAACTCACTCCTGCCGCCATTTCGTGCCCGCCAAATTTTTCCAGCGCTCCGCTGCATTCGCCGAGGGTCCGCACCATTGAACAACCCTCGATACTGCGTCCGCTTCCTTTTCCTGCGCCGCTCTGGTCAAACCCCACGATGATCGTCGGGCGGTAATATTTTTTGGAGATGCGCGACGCGACGATCCCAAGAACGCCCGGATGCCAGCCACGCGCGCCCAGGACGATTCCGGCATCCCGGGATGCATCAAAATTTTTGACGAGTTCCTCTTCAGCCTGTCGCAGAATCTGTTTTTCAACTTCCTGGCGTTCCCGGTTCTGAGCGTCCAGTTCACGCGCGAGTTCCCCGGCTTCGATCGGGCTGTCCGTTATCAACAAACGCAGCGCTTTCTCCGCCGTGGCCAGCCGGCCGGCCGCATTCAAACGCGGACCAAGCCGGAAGCCGATGTCATCCGGCATCACCGCCTGCTTTACCCCAGCGACCTCCATTAGCTTCGCAATTCCGGGGCGACGCGATCGTTCGATCATGGTCGAGCCGCTTCTAACAAAGACTCGATTATCACCATGCAAGGGAACTATGTCCGCGACCGTGCCCAGTGCGACGAGGTCAAGCACGGTTTTAAGATCGAAATCGATGCGTCGTGTTTTTAAGAGGGCGTGGCAAAGTTTAAAAGTCAGCCCGACACTGCAAAGGTAATCGAACCCGGAATTCGTGGTCTTCGGATTCACCACCAGGCAATCTGGCAGCTCCGACTTGGGTTCGTGATGGTCGAGAACAATGACGTCGATACCAGCGCGTTTAATTGAATCAATTTCACCGGGCGAGGACGTCCCACAATCAATCGCGATGAGTAGTTCCGGATTGTGCTGGCGGAGACAGCGCGCAACTCCCTCCGCGCTCAGACCGTAGCCCTCTTCCATTCGGAGAGGCAAAAAAAGTGCCGGCTCGTTTCCATAAGCACGCAGAACTTCGGACAAAAGCGCAAGAGAAGTTACGCCATCGACATCGTAATCGCCGAATAAGACTATGCGTTGACGGTGATCGATGGCGTGAAAAATCCGCTCAACCGCCTCATGCATTCCACCGATCAAGAATGGGTCGGCGAGAGCGGCGAGCCGCGGATTTAGAAACGAGAGAACATCGTCGGTGCATTTGAAATCGCGGCGCTGAAGAAGGCGTGCGATGCACTCAGACCGGCACAGGTCCGGCCACGAAATCCCACTGCTGGCCGGCGCGGGGTCGGGCGCCAAAATCCACCGAGGTTGCACTGATTATTTTATGCGCGGGTGAACCGCTGACAACCAGCGCCAATTTCTTTGATTTTTGTGTTCGCTCGTTGGGGAGTTTTCACATCATTTCATTTTGCGGACGAGCGTTTGAGCATCGAAAGGGGCGTGCACTTTCGCGTCGTTGTCAAAGTAGACGAATAAATCGTGCTCCTCGGATTTTCTTTTGGTTGCAACGAGTTTCGCATCCTTCGGCTGCTGTCCTTTGCGCCACAGCTTTAGTCGCGTCGCCCACCAATCGAGCGCATGGTCACTGTAACCGCTGGTATAGAGTTGGGTATCGCCATGGAGGCGGCAATAAACGAAATTTGCGGTCAAATCTTCCGCGTAAGGCCATTTTCCGGCGGTGTCGGCAAAAACGAAGGCAATATTGAACTCGCGCAAAAGTGCGAAAAAATCAGGGACCAAAAAACTGACGTGCCGAATTTCAACGCAATAACGCAGGGCCCGATCGCACTTTACTTTCAGCCAGGCGCGCGTCTTTAGCTTCGAGTCATGCCGGCGACCGAGAAGCGCGGCTTTTTTTGTTGTTTTTGGCAGTAATTGAAAAAATTCCCGGAAACGTTTTTCGTTCCAACCAAAGTTCGGTGGAAATTGCCAGAGAATCGGGCCCAGTTTTTCCTCAAGCGCGAGAACGCCGGAAGCAAAGAAATTCGCCAACGGCACTTCAACCTCACGCAATTTTTTCATGTGGGTGATGAAACGCGCGCCTTTGACGCTAAAGAGAAAATTTTCCGGCGCTCCCTCGTACCAGCGCCGATAGCTCGTCGGTCGTTGCAGCGAATAAAAAGATCCGTTGATCTCAATGGAATTGAATGCGCGGGAGGCGAATTCCAGTTCGCGTCGATGTGGCCATCCCTTTGGATAAAACACGCCACGCCAGCCGGCATAATTCCAACCGGAAATGCCAATGCGAACCTCGCTTTTCACACCAGATTCAACCGCAAATCTGGAGCAACATCGATTTTGTTCAGAAGACAACGACGATGAAATTCACGCAGCCCGGCTTTCTCGCGTTCACCGAAATCAAAGAAAAGGTGCTCCCGATAATATTTCCGGCAGAACGTCGGAGATACTTCCGATTGGGAAAGAGCGAGCTCATCGATGCTGGCGACGTTGTGGTCACGAAGCGCGCGCAGTTTATCTGCGATCTCTTTTGCGTTTTCGATTTCCGGGCGAATTAACCAAAAGGCGAAGGCAAATGGAAGCGATGTCATTTTCGTCCAAGTTTCCGCCAGGTCCCAATAGTGATAGCGCTCGCCATGCTCTGCGCGAAAACGAATCGCCTGGTCACCGATGAGCAGCCGGAACCCAGGCCCTTGGCCTGTGTTTCGTATGCGCAGGCGCGGATTTAGATCACGTTGATCAAGGAGACAGCGCAACAGTGCAACGGACGTTTCCGAGGCAGGATCAACGTCGATTTCCTGCGCGCGCGAAAGATCTTCATTGTGCGCGACGATGACACTGTAGACCGCGCCGTGGGCGGAAATTGAAACTCCATCAACGATTCGGTAAATCGGCCGTCGCAAATATTCCAAGCTGGAGACCAGCGCAACATCGAGATCCCCATGCTCAAGTTTTCGGCAAAGGGCGGCCGGATGATCGAAATCAACCGCTCCTGACCAGCCGTAAATCAGCGGGCGAGCATTAAGATATTTAACGCAGCCAATGCGCAGCATTTGTCGCGTGTGAAAGGGATTGTGCCCTGATTAGACGCAGGCGAGTTCCGCGTCCGCCGATCGGACACCGGTGGCCGAGCCATTTTGGGATGAAACGACACGTCGGTAATAACTGTCGCGCTGGATCGGTTCGCGGCCGGCTTCACGGATGGCGTGCTCGAGCGCGGCCACGGTTTGTTGCTGAGGGGTGGTCGCGCCGGCCATGTGGAAAATCTTTTCCTCCAGAATTGTGCCGTGTAAATCGTCCACGCCATAGCTGAGAGAGACCTGCGCCAGCGGCAAGCCAGTGCTCACCCAATACGCCGTAAGGTGATCGATATTATCGAGGTAAATACGGCTGACGGCGAGATTGCGAAGTTGTTCGATGGCTGAGGCAGCCTTGATGTGGGCCAGAATCGTGGTCTGCGGTTCGAAGGCGAATGGAACAAAACCGGTAAACCCGCCAGTTTCATCCTGTAGCCGGCGCAACTGACTCAAATGATCCACCCGATGCGCGAGGGTCTCGATGTGACCGTAAAGCATCGTGCAGGTGCTCCGCCCACCCAGTTCGTGCCAGGTGCGATGAACGTCCAGCCATTCGGCAGCGGTTTCTTTGCCCCGACAAATGGTATCGCGCACCACGGGATCGAAAATTTCCGCACCGCCGCCGGTAATCGAACCGAGACCGTGCTCGCGCAAAAGCTCCAGCATTTCTCGAATCGGGAGGCGAAAGATGCGCTGAGCAAGGTGACGCACTTCGATAGCGGTGAAAGCCTTGATATGTAGGTCTGGATCGAGCGCGCGTAGCTCACGTAACAAGTCGAGATACCAGTCCTTTTTCAGCGTCGGATGCAGCCCGCCAACCATATGCACTTCAGTGATCCCGAGAGGAAGAGCTTCTTTAACGACGCGAATGATCTCCTCAATCGCATATTCAAAAGCGTGGGGATCGCGCTTCCTGGCAGCGAAGGCGCAGAACTGACACGAAAGAACGCAGATGTTGGAGTAGTTGATATAACGGTTATGAATGTAGCTGGCATAATTGCCGTTCTTTCGTTCGCGCACGAAATTGGCCATCATCCCCAGCGCATTGAGATCGCTGGATTGATATAAAGCCATCGCATCGGCGTCGCTGATGCGTTCCTGGCTTGCGATTTTTTCTGCAATGGGCCGAAGCGCATCTGGAATTAAGCGGTGATTCATTCGCAAATTGATACGCGTAAAGCGCAGCTGAATGATGCATGGTTCGAGAAATTGATGCAACCAAAACGACCGCGGACCCGCTTCGACCCCGAAGTCTTTTCTGGGTTTAACGAATAAGCATGAGCGCGTTTCCGTCGTCCTTTTCTCATGTCGGAGCAACGGGCTGAGGATATTGACGATACTGCCTTGATGGCGGAAGTGGCACGCGGCGATACCGTCGCCTTTGAACGCCTAATCGAGCGTCATCAGGCGTTGGTGATTGGCACGGTGGGGCGAATGCTGGGCAATAATTCGGAAGTGGAAGACGTAGCCCAGCAGGTTTTTATTCGAGTCTGGAAGGGCGCTCCCCGCTACCGGCCAACGGCAAAATTCACCACCTGGCTGCTCACGATCACACGCAATCTCGTTTTCAATGAAGCCCGGCGCCGCAAACGCCATCCCGGCGACGCCCTCGACGTCCACGAAGGCGAAGAGGCGCTGGCCCTGACCGACCCGGCGCGACATGTGCCGGACGAAGAATTGCTCGAGGCCGAGCTGCAAGAGGCGATTGAAAAGGCAATTCGCGCTTTGCCGGAGAAGCAGCGAATGGCGGTGGTCCTGCGACGTTACGAAGGTAAGAGTTATGAGGAAATCGGGGAAGTCCTCGGACTTACGGTGGCAGCGGTAAAAAGCCTGTTATTCCGTGCACGGACTGAACTGAGGGCCGCGCTCAATCGCTACCTCGAAAAATAGACAGCGCTTTCCTCGGCGACCAGGAACACAGGCCTCCGGCCTGTGCGCCCAGCGGGTTTGTAACCCGCTGCGTCTCGCAATTTAGGCGGCCACTCCAAACAGCGGAGTTAAACTCCGCTGGGCGCACAGACTGCCAGTCTGTGTTCCGCGGGAGGCAAGCCCACGCCTCTATTCCTATAACGGGAAAGGGCGAACGCCGCGAAGCGTCCGCCCCCTCTCAACCCCACATTCCACTGAAACTCTAGAAATCGCGATCCTTGGCTGAACTCTTGAATTGCACCTCGGATTCTCCCGTTACCGGCGGCGGCGGTGTCCCTGGTTTCGGATAATCCGCAACCACTTGTCGGTGACCGGTCGGCACGAGGCGAACAGCGCCCTGGGCGTTGTTGCGCCAGCCATTGATGTCGGCGTATTCCTCTCCGACATGGTGTAATCCACTGACCTGGTCCTCGAGGCCGGTGCCATACTTCGAGTTGATAATGGTCGGAGTGACAAAGACCAGCAGGTTACGTTTGGTGCGGCTGTTCAGGCGTTCCTGAAAGAGATAACCAAGAACTGGGACGTCGCCGAGCAGCGGCACTTTGTTATGCGCTTTGGCCACTTCATCCTGGATCAAACCGCCAATCGCCAGTGTATCGCCGCTTTGGATCAAAACGTTAGACTCCAAGGTGCGGGTATCGATGATCGGGCTGCTCACCGTTGCGCCGGCAAATACGAAGGTGGAATCCCCGACCTTGTTACTGATCTCCGGCTTCACCTTCAAGGTGACAAAGTTATCCTTGTTGATGCTGGGGGTGACGATGAGGGTGTTGCCAAACTTCTTGTCCTGGAATCCACCGAAGACTGCCGTGGCAGTCTGTTCGTTGAAGTTTAACTGCGGAACAGGCTGGGCCCGGTTGATCTCGATCTTCGCCTGCAAATTATCGGCGGTCACGATTCGCGGGTTAGCGAGGAATTCCGCATCCGCATCCTCATTCAGGAAGCGCAAGGTAGCGGACATTTGTGGCACGCTCAAGATGGCGAATTGGCCGAGAGCCAGGTGGCTGAAATTGCCCAAGATATTGTTGTTAGCAGGGTTACCCAGAGCAAAATTGTTTAACGGAATATTGCCGGTCGTGCTCGTGCTCGTGCCGCTGGTATTGGCGGGCGCACCGTACGAAAACGTCTGCGCGTTGGTGGAGCTGCCGACAGTGCCAGCCCAGTTGATGCCGTAGCTTTGTTTCGGATTCGCGGTCACTTCTACCAACCGCGCTTCAATCATCACTTGCTTGGTCGGCTTATCGATTGTCACCAGCAATTTCCGCACAGTGTCGATGTTGCTGCGCGTCTCACGGAAGAAAATGGTGTTGGTGCGCTCATCGAACTGAGGGGGATCTTTGCTTGAAAGTTGTGATGCCAGCAGAGGTGCCACATCTTTTGCGCGCGAGTAACTGAACTGATAGCTGTCGCTTTCGGTCGGCTCGGCGGTTTTTTCAGCCGGCGTCTTAATATAGTAAACGTGGTCAATCTGGTCCATGAAGAGACCTTTGGCCTTTACGATAATGGCGATGGCTTGAAGAGCAGTGACATCTTCTAATCGCATCGTCACCGTCCCAGTCACCTGATCGCTCACCACCATGTTGACCTTGGCCTGGCGGGCCAAAAGACGTAGCACCTGTCCAACGTCGTCGCCCTGAAACTCACGCACGCCGACACCACCGCTTTCCGTAACGGTATCGGCAGGGACAGGCGGAACAGTCGTGGTGGCGGGCGTGCTAGTAGATGGTTGGGGGGGTGCAGGCTTAACCGCAGCAGGCGTAGACGTCGTACTTGTCGCCTGAACAACGGTCAGAGGCGAGACTGCTGACGCGGATTTGTCAGCACTCTTGGCAGGGTTCGTCGAAGGCCCAGAAGGAGCCTTCGCCGCCGTTTGTTGGTCCGGATTGCTGTCCGGAGCGGGCAGGCTCGCTTGCCCGAAGGAAACGAAAATGGCCGCGAAGAATGCGATCGTTCCGTAAGTCAGTTTGTCAGTGAAAGTTGGCATGGTAGTAATGCGATTTGGTTAATGCAATCGGCGTTAAAGCAGGAAGCAGACCAGCCTTGCGGTGTTGTTTCCGACCCTAAAATAGCCGATTTTCGAACCGCCTTAGGCAGAGCGCGCAGCGGCAATAAAATCGCGGACCCTATAAATATCTTTG
>Ga0137415_10005963_pt1 | contig 12061 bp, 14 predicted proteins | sample CZODoug3_1_1_16f_FD_183082 | JGI IMG/M metagenome (GOLD analysis project Ga0137415, IMG submission 183082) | Vadose zone soil fungal communities from Angelo Coast Range Reserve, California, USA - CZODoug3_1_1_16fungal (Hybrid Assembly) | ecosystem: Environmental > Terrestrial > Soil > Vadose...
TAGTTGATGCCACGATCAAGGGCATGCCGGACGCGGGCGGAAGACCCGACTTCAACGGCGTCTGGCAGGCGTTGAACGAAGCCAATTGGGATCTCGAGGCCCATGCGGCGGGATTTGGCCGGGTGGTCGCACTCGGCGCGGCGGACGCGATTCCCCCCGGGTTGGGTATTGTTGAGGGCGGACCGATCCCGTATCTGCCTGCGGCGGCTGCAAAAAAGAAGGAAAACTTTGAGAAGCGCTTGACTCTTGATCCGGAGATCAAGTGTTACCTGCCCGGCGTTCCGCGCGCCATGTATCAAGGAATGCCGTTCCAGATTATTCAAAGTCCGAACGTGATCATGATGGTCTTTGAGTTCGCGGGAGCCGTGCGCACCGTCAATATGGGCAAGCCCACCGAAGCGCCTGCCGATAGCTGGATGGGATGGTCGAACGGACATTGGGAGGGCGAGACGCTGGTCATCGATACCACCGGTTTCAACGAGCAGACCTGGTTCGACAGGGCGGGGAATTTCCACAGCGATGCACTTCACGTTGTCGAACGCATCACTGCGCGCAGCCCCGACACATTGAATTATGAAGCTACGATCGAGGATCCGCAGACGTTTTCGCGGCCGTGGAAGATCACTATGCCGCTCTACAAGCGCGTCGAACGAAATGCTCAGATCATGGAATTCAAGTGCGTGGAATTTGTCGAAGATTTGATCTACGGGCATCTGAGAAAACAGCCAACGACCAGCAGGTAAAAGGAGAATGCAGATGAGTCGTCGATTTCTGGTTTTGATATGTGTTCTGAGCATCGTCCTGCTGGCAACCCTCTCTGTTGCCGGTCAGGCGCCTTCGGCTGGAGCAAAAGCTCAGCCAGCGGCGAAGGTCTATAAGGCGCCACGTACGCCCGACGGCCAGCCGGACCTGCAGGGGTATTGGACGAACTCCACCTATGTGCCGCTCGAGCGGCCCAACGGCGTAACGAAAGAGTTCTATACACAAGAGGAAGCCATCCAAATTGAAAAGCGGGCGGCTGAGCGCGAAAGTGAGCAAACCGAGCCCGGCACCATAGCCGACGTGCACTATGATTTCACTCAGTTCGGGCTCGACCGGAACCAGTCCACGCACTTATCGAGCGTGCGGACTTCGATGATTATCGATCCGCCCGATGGAAAACTTCCTTCGGTTACCCCCGAAGGACAGAAGAGAGCGGCCGACCGCGCAGCGGAGAGGCGGCGGGCCGGCGCCACTACGGACGCGGTGCAGAACATGCCGATAGGCACACGCTGCATCATCATGGCGGGTTCCGGACCGCCGATGATGAACGCCGGCTACAACGCCAATTATCAGATCGTGCAGGGTCAGGGATACGTGATGATTCTCACTGAGATGATTCATGACGTCCGCATCATCCCCCTCGACGGCCGTCCCCACGTTTCACCAAAGATCCGCCAGTGGATGGGCGACTCGCGCGGCCATTGGGAGGGCGAGACGCTGGTTATCGAAACGACAAACTATAACGACAAGAACCCGTACAGAGGAGCCAGCCAGAACATGAAAGTGACTGAACGGTTCACGCGCCTGGCCCCGGACACTATCGACTACAAATTCACCGTCGACGATGAAACGACGTGGACAAGGCCCTGGACCGCAGTGCTGCCCCTGACGGCGAGTGTGGGGCCGATATTTGAGCACGCCTGCCACGAAGGAAATTACGGCGTGAGGAACACGCTCTCCGGTGCCCGAGCCGAAGAGAAGAGGGCCGCCGAAGCGGCCGCGAAGAAAGGATCGCAGCAATAAACTGTAGCGGCGGTGTGTGACCGACGGAAAAACCGGCGGTCACAGAGCGCCGCTACAGTGGAATTCAAAGCAGTCGTGAGGTCACATGAGCCATCGATTCTCCGTTTCAGTCGGTGCGTTAGTCTTGTTAGTGCCACTGGCGGTGTTTGCGCAAACCGCCAAATCCTGGACTCCTCCAAAAACTCCAGATGGCCAGCCGGACCTTCAGGGAATCTGGACCACAGCCACCCTTACGCCTCTGGAGCGGCCCGCTGAGCTCGCCGGAAAAGAATTCTTTACGGAAAAGGAAGCGGCGGAATATGAGAAGCGCCTGCTCGACCAGGGTAATCGCGATCGCCGCCCCGGAACTGCCTCGGCCGATGTCGCCGGCGCCTACAACGAATTCTGGTTCGAACGGGGATCGAAGGTTGTCGAAAGCCGCCGAACGTCGCTGGTCGTCGATCCGCCCGACGGAAAAATCCCCGCCCTGACTCCTGAGGCGCAAAAGAGACAGGCCGCCCGCGCCGAATACCGCAGGCTGCATCCTGCCGATGGACCTGAGGATTTGTCGCTCAACAACCGCTGCATTCTCTGGCCGACTGCCGGCCCGCCGATGCTTCCCGGCGCCTACAACAACAACTATCAAATCGTGCAGTCTCCCGGTTACGTCGTGATCTTCGTCGAGATGATCCACGATGCGCGCATCATTCCTTTGGATGGACGGCCGCATGTACCGCAGAATGTCCGTCTGTTGATGGGCGATTCCCGAGGCCGTTGGGAAGGCAACACTCTGGTCGTCGAAACCACCAATTTCACCGACAAGACTGCTTTCAGAGGATCCGGCCCGAACTTTCATCTCATCGAACGCTTCACGCGCACATCTCCGGATACGATCGTCTATGAATTCACGGCGAACGATGAAAGCTCATTCACGAGGCCCTGGACAGCCCAGATTCCCATGAAGAAGACTCCGGATCCGATATTTGAATACGCGTGCCACGAGGGGAATTACGGCATGGAGGGCATACTCAGAGGCGCCCGCGCCGAAGAGAAGACAAAGTGAAGCATCGATCTGGTACTAAATAAGGAGGACTCTTATGCGAACAAAGTTATTCATGATTGCCGGCATCGCGCTGCTTGCGGCGACAGTTCCGGCTTTGGCGCATCACGCCTTTACTGCGGAATTTGATTCCAACCAGCCGATCAAATTTCGGGGGGCCGTTGCGAAAATCGAGCTGATCAATCCCCATTCCTGGTTCCACGTGGACGTGAAAGAACCGGACGGCAAGACGACGCGTTGGATGGTTGAAGGCGGTACTCCGAATACGCTGCTCCGCCGCGGATTCACGAAGAATTCGTTGCCCCTTGGAACGGAGATCGTCGTCGATGGCTATCGCGCGAAAGATGGATCCAACAGGGTCAACGGCAGAGATATCACGTACCCTGACGGAACGAAGCTCTTCCTCGGCGGTTCTTCTCCCGACGCACCCAAATAGTAATTCGGTAATTCGGGGACAGACGCATAAATCACCTAATTAGCAAGAAACGTGACTTTGAATGCTAATTAGGTGATTTATGCGTCTGTCCCCGAATTACCGTCCCCGATAACACATGGAGGTTTGATGTTTCGTGCGTTAGCCGTTCTCATTTTGTCTCTCGTAACGAATTCCGCATTTGGCCAGGCCGCGCAGGCGCAGCGAATACCGCGTATGCCGGATGGCAAACCAAACTTCACCGGTCTCTGGCAGTCGATAACGACCGCCAACTGGGACATTCAAGATCATATCGCGCAGCCTGGACCGTTCTTCCAGCTGGGTGCCGTCGGTGCGATTCCTGGAGGCCAGGGCATTGTGGAGGGAGGAGAGATTCCGTATCGTCCGGAGGCATTAGCGAAGAAAAAGGAGAATAAAGCAAACTGGTGGAAGCTGGATCCCGAGGTCAAATGCTACATGCCGGGAGTGCCTCGCGCCACGTACATGCCGTATCCGATTCAAATTGTCCAGGGGACGAGCAACATCGCAATTGCTTATGAGTATGCGACGTCGAATCGCGTCGTCAATATGGGCAAACCCACGGAGGCCCCCACGGATACATGGATGGGATGGTCGAACGGGCACTGGGAAGGCGATACGCTGGTCGTTGACGTTACAGGAATGAATGATCAAACATGGTTCGACAGGGCCGGCAACTTCCACAGCGAGGCGTTGCACGTCGTTGAGCGATACAGCTTCCGCAATCCCGATGTCATCAACTACGAAGCGACTATTGAAGATCCGATGGTCTTTACGCGGCCGTGGAAGATCAGTTTGCCCCTCTATCGCCGCCTGGACAAGAATGCGCAACTCACGGAGTTCAAATGCGTGGAGTTTGCCGAAGAATTGCTTTATGGCGATCTGCGGAGGCAGCCGAAGAAGTAAAAGAAGGGCCCAAAGGAAGACCAAAGGAAGAGAGGATGAGAAATCGATTTTTTGCTTCATTTATTGATGGCTGCGCCCTGTCGGGCTTGCATTCGCTCCGCTCATTAGGTATCGCGATCCTGGCAGTGGTGCCGGTCGCCATTCCTGGACAGGCGCCAAAGGCCGCGCCGAAAGCAGCGTCGAAGGCCGCTCCGAAGGCTTGGACCGCGCCAAAGAGCAGACTTCGCTGATCGTCGAATGCATGTCACGAGGGTAATTACGCTTTGCACAATATCCTGAGCGCGGCTCGAGCTGAAGAGGCAAATAGAAAATGATTGTAGCGGCGCTCTGTGCTGCGTAATTCGGGGACAGACGTATAAATCACCCAATTACGATTAACGCTCTCTGATCCGTAATTGGGTGATTTATACGTCTGTCCCCGAATTACGCAGCACAGAGCGCCGCTACAGTGGGAGATACAATGAGGAAAACACTTTTAGTTATGGTTGCGGGTGTTGTGATGCTGTCGGTCTCGGCGCCCGTATGGGCGCACCATGCATTTGCGGCGGAGTTTGATGGGACCAAGCCGGTCAAGTTCCGAGGAACAGTCACGAAGATGCAGTGGATCAATCCGCACGCCTGGGTCAACATCGACGTGAAAGGCGACGACGGCACCGCGACGAACTGGATGATCGAGCTGGCCGCGCCGAACGCTTTACTCCGGCGTGGCTGGACGAAGAGTTCCCTGCCGGTAGGCACCGAGATCCTGGTCGAAGGCTATCAGGCCAAAGATGGAGCAAAGCGGGCAAACGGCAGTATCGTGACGTTCACCGACGGCAAGAAGCTGTTCGTTGGTTCGTCCAATCCCGACGCTCCGGACATCGACAAGAACAAATGAAGGTTGCGAGTTGGTTGCTCCTGCTGATAACAGTGGCCGCGAGTGCGCCCGGCTTTGCTCAGGCTCCGGCGGGCGGTAACGGCAACACGTGTGACATGTCGGGCGAATGGAGCGCACGGTCTCGAGAAGATTGGGAAGATCGCGCCCTGCTGGGCACGCATCTGGGCGACTATACCGGACTCCCCATCAATGATGCCGCTCGCCAGCTCGCAAGAACGTGGGACGCATCCATACTGTCGCTCACAACTCAGCAAGCCCTGCCGCACCCTCCGCAGTACTTTATGCGCGGACCCGGACCGAACTTCCGTATAACGAAGTTTACGAATGAAGACGGCGACGTGCTTGGGTACAAGCTGCTGGGCGTTTATGGGCGTGCCGACCGGACCATCTGGACCGACGGACGCCAACCCCCGCCGGAGTACGCGGAATTCACGTGGGACGGCTTTTCGACCGCTGTCTGCGAACGCGGCATGCTGAAGGTCACCACCACGCATATGAAATACGGGTACCATCGGCGCAACGGAGTCCCTGCCAGCGTCAAGGCCAGGCTGACCGAATACTTCATCCGCCGCGACGGCACTCATTTGACTCACGTCCAGTTCACCGAGGATCCCGTGTATCTGGAGGAGCCTCTCATTCGAACCACGGATTTCGAGTTGAACCCCGCCCAGAACACCGGGGCACGAGGACTCGGCAACGAGATCGTGGACGAAATTGTCACCTGGCCGAAGGGATACGTGCCCAGCTTCCCGCTGGACACACTTCCAACCGAGTTTGCGAATGACCTCGGGCTGCCGTTCGAGGCCACGCAGGGCGGCAAGGAGACGATCTATCCGGAATATCTCATCAAGCTCAAGAAGTTGATGAGCGAGATGGAATCCAAGAGATGAGCGGAGCAAAGAAGAGGACCCAGCCGCGAATGACGCGAATTACGCCAAATGGGCGCATCAAAGGATTCTTGACGCGCCCATTTGGCGTAATTCGCGTCATTCGCGGCTGGGTCCTCTTCTTTGCATTCGCTCCGCTCATCCTTGCGCAGCAGAACCAGAATAGCGACGAGATTGGCGTGCTGCCGGTGCAGGGTAAGGTATACATGATCCACCTGCCCGGCGACATCAACCTCACTGCCCAGGTTGGTGACCAGGGCATTCTGCTGGTGGATTCGGGTCCCGCCAACCTCGCCGAAAAGCTTCTGGCGAAGCTTCGACAACAGTTCGGAAACAAACCGATTCGAATCATTATCAATACGCATGTCCACGCTGATCATACCGGCGGAAATGCAGCTATCCAGAAAGCGGAAGCCGCCGTCAGAGCAGCGAGGCAAGGCGGTGGTGGAGGCGGTGGAGGCGGCAACAACAATGCCGCAGTCCGCATCATCGCGCATGAGACCACGCTCAACAGGATGAATGGCGCGACCAGAGGCGAGACGCCTGCGCCGGACGGTGCGCTGCCCACGTCGACGTTTTTCACCGAGAAGAAAGAGCTGTTTTTCAACGGCGAACCAATTGAGATCTTCAACCAGGCGGGTGGACATACAGACGGCGACCTGATGGTGTTCTTCCGCGGGTCGGATGTGATCAGCGCCGGAGATCTGTTCGTCACCAACAGTTATCCGATCATTGACGCGCAGCGAGGCGGCAACATCCAGGGCGTGCTCGACGCACTGAACCGGATTCTGGATCTCACGATTCCCGAGTTCAATGAGCAGGGCGGTACGCGAGTGATCCCGGGCCATGGCCGGTTGTGCAACGAATCCGACGTTGATGATTACCGCAACTTCATGACGATCATTCGCGATCGGATTCTGGACCTGGCAAAGAAGGAAATGACGCTCGACCAGGTGACGGCGCGAAAGCCGACACTGGATTTCGATGGAGTGTACGCGAACCCCGCCTGGACACCTGCGATGTTCATCGAGGCCGTGTATCGCGATGTCAGTAAGACTTTGAAAAGGCCGCGATGAGCGGAGCGAATGCAAGCCCGAGGCGAAGCGCAAGCGCGATAGCGCGCAGCCTCGAGAAACGGCGCGGCCATTAATAAATGATGGTCCATCCAGATAATGGAGAAGCTTCAAGGAGAAGATTCATGAAACGTACTGTGCTGATAGTCCTTGTTGTCACCCTCGTGATCGTTTCGGGCATTCGAGTGTTTGCACACCACTCCCAGGCGGCCGTGTACCAGGGTGGGAAGAAGGTGACGATTGAGGGAGAGGTGGCGCAGGTCCTCATCCGAAGTCCGCATTCATTCGTTCACGTGCTGGCCAAAGACGAGAAGGGCGAGATGCAGCGATGGGCCGTTGAATGGGGCGGCGCCAGCGCGCTGTCTCGAACCGGCATCGACGGAAAGACGCTCAAGGTCGGCGATCATGTGATTATCGAGGCCAATCCCGGCCGCAATCCGGTCGATCACCGGATGCTTATGGTGACGATTACGCGGCCGTCCGATGGATTCACGTGGGGCCGCAAGCCCGGCGAGGTTGTGGACTGATCATGCTTGCATTGTTCATCGCCTTCGTGATTGCCGCGCAGGTTCCGCAGGGCCCGCCCCCGCCGCCGCAACCCGTGCTCGCGCCGCGCGCTGCCGCGCCCTTCGACCCGACGGGCTACTGGGCCTCGGCAGTGACTGAAGACTGGCAGTGGCGTTTTGTCACACCGGCCAGGGGAGATTTCATTGCGGTTCCTCTCAATACCGAAGGCGACAAGCTCGCGAAGGCCTGGGATCCTGACGCCGACGTCAGGAATGGGAATCAATGCAAGCCATTCGGCGCGGCAGCCATCTTCCGGCTGCCGACACGCGTGCACATCACCTGGGTGGATGATTCCACGTTGAAAATGGATTTTGATCTCGGTACGCAGAGCCGGACAGTTCATTTCGACAAGTCGAAACCACTCGGAGAGAGAACCTGGCAGGGCCATGCGATTGGTCAATGGATCGACGTGCCCCCACCGCAGCCTCCTCGCGGCGGTACGGCAGACGATCCGTCCGCGCGTCGAGGCGCCGCCCCCGAGGCTGGCGGCCGCGGTGCTGCGCGAAATCAGATCGGAGGTCTGAAGATCGTGACGACCAACATCCGCGCTCAATATCTGCGCATGAACGGTGTCCCCGTCAGCGAGAAGGCTGTCGTCACCGACTATGTCGATCGCGTGCCGGGACCCGACGGAGCCGAGTGGCTTATCGTCAAGACAATCGTCGACGATCCCACATATATGTCGCAGCCCTACATCACAAGCTCACAATTCAAGCGCGAGCCCGATGCTTCCAAATGGAATCCGACACCCTGCGAACTGCTTCCTCGCGTGAACCAGGCCGCGCCGCTCGGCCGATAGAAGAAGCCAGAAGCCAAGAAGCCAGAAGCCAGAATAGGGACCAACCCATTCTGGCTTCTGGCTTCTTGGCTTCTGGCTTCTTTTTGTGCTTTATGGTTTCTCTGGAGCCGCACCCGGTGTGCCCGGAATTGTCCCGTTGGCACTAAGGAAAAGCCTGGTTCCGTCGGGCAAAGTGAAATTTCTGCCGACCGCTTTGTTCGTACCTTCCTTGGCTTGATACGCGTCGATGGTAAGCTCCGTTCCAACCTTAACTGTATATTTGGTCACGCCCAGCCGGATCAGGGTGTTCGGGCTGCCGCCTTCGATCATCCATTCGGAGACCTTTCCGTCCGGTCCTTTTACATCGATATGGAACCACGAATGAGGATTTATCATTTCCCATTTCGTGAGTGTTCCCTTTATTGTGAGCGGCTTGTTGACATCAAATTCGGCTGAAAATGCGTGATGCGCCCACACCGGCACCGCGGCCAGCAGTAAAACAGCACCCGTAATCACAACGGCTAGCTTTGTTCGCATTTAGTTTCTCCTTTTTTTAGCGGCCCCAAGGTCTTCTGCTTCCGCTCGAATTTTGAAATGAAGCTCCTGTTTAACCCCGTCTGGATATATCACATACGGAAAGTCGGGTCGAGCTATTTAGCTCGGCGCAAACTTCGACCTCAACATTGCCTGTTAGAGACATCCAAGCGTATACTTTCGCGCACCGCATTGAAGGGAGACAACATGAAGCTCACATCCAGGCGAATGATTGTCGGCACCGTGGGAACAGTGGCCGTCTGCCTGCTGGCCGTCGCGTTCGCGAGCGGCCAGGCTGCGCAGCAACCCAGACCACAGATGGCGGAAGAAGTCTTCAAGAACGTCCAGATTCTCAAAGGAATTCCCGTCGACGAATTCATGGACACGATGGGAATGTTTGCCGCCGCCCTGAGCCTGAACTGCATTGATTGCCACACGCCCGAAAGCAGTGGCAGCTGGGACAAGTTTGGCGACGACACACCGTTGAAGCGGACCGCGCGCAGAATGATGTTGATGGTGAGCACCATCAACAGAGACAACTTCGCGGGGGTGCGCAATGTGAGCTGCTACACCTGCCATCGCGGCGACCTGCGTCCCAAGATCGTACCGAATCTTGCTCTGCAGTACTCTGTGCCTGTCGAAGATGCAAATCGTTCCGATTTCCGGGGGACCTTCAGTCGATCAGATTCTTGACAAGTACGTTCAGGCACTCGGCGGGACGCAGCGGCTGGCCAACTTTACCAGCTTTACTGGAAAGGGTACCTATATAGGTTTCGATACCGAGCAAACGAAGGTTCCTGTCGAAGTCTTTGCCAAAGCGCCGGCTCAGCGCACCACCATCGTCCGCCCGCGCATCGGAGACAGCGTCAGGGTCTATGACGGCCGCGCAGCCTGGGTTGCGGGGTCGGACAAACCAGTGCCGTTGTTGTCGCTGACCGGCGGAAATCTGGATGGAGCCAAGATCGATGCGGCCCTGTCTTTTCCAACACAGGCACGAATAAAACAGATGTTTGCTCAATGGCGGGTCGGCGCGAGTTCCATCAACGATCGCGAAGTGCGGGTTATCCAGGGAACCAACCCGCGACAGCCGCCCGTAAACTTTTACTTCGATGAAAATACCGGCCTGTTGGTGCGGACGTTGCGCTTTGTCGATACGCCGGTCGGCCGTGTTCCCACCCAGACCGACTATAGTGACTATCGGGACGTCTCCGGCATCAAGATACCCTACAAGTGGACCGCGACATGGACGGACGGCCAGGCAACCACCGAGCTGAGCGAAGCACAGGTAAACGTCCCGGTCGACGCCGCGAGATTCGCCAGACCGGCCCCGGCGCGGCCCAGGTAGGAAATTCGAAGCTACGGCACCTTCTTCTTTCGTCTTCTATGAAGCAGGTGCCAGGTTCGACTGAAATACAAATGTCGTCGCGGCAGGTAGTAAGGAACTTCCCCTCGTGCATTCTTCTCAATTCCGTGTATTTGCGTAGGAAAGTGTTGAACAATTTTCTCAGTTTCGACATATTCTCGTGATGAGTTTTTAAGAGCTTATTGGGACTCTTCAAGGAGGAAATGCATTATTTCTATTCGGAGATCAAGTGCGAAAGATTGAGGAAGCGGTTGCTCAGATAGTTTCTGTTCGCGATATCGCTTTACGATCCGGCCTGCATGCAAACGCTGCGCGACGCATTCTTTTCCGAACGGATGAGTTAGACATCGACCTCACGATTGCGGAGGGAAGCACGGCCGGGAAGAAAACTATTCTGGGCCAGGTATTGCCCCGGTCGAGCGACGACTTTTACGCAAGCGCTCGAATCGATTTGCAGTATGAAAGCGGGCGCCTCGCAACAACGACCAACGATCTTGGTGAATTCCGATTCGATAACATGCCGTCGGGTGAGATGCGTCTTGAAATCACTTTTCCCGACTATCATGTGGTGGGCTACTTCATGGTACACGACCAACGTGCACCGTAATTGGCAAGAAAGGCTTCCAACCTGTTCCGTGTTCATCCTGGTGCAGCGCGGGATTTACTCCTACACGGAAGCGGACATTTTTCCCTTTAGCAGGATTCCGGGACGTCTGCCGTAGTCCGACCCAGGACTCATAAGTCTTTTGTACGCTAGGTGACACGAACTTGCCGATTAATCCCAATGGGATCAATGGTGCGTGGAATCGAAATTGCCTACAACCCGCCGACATGGGAAACGAGAACCTGGTAAATCAACAATCGTTGAGATCGATCGCTCGCAGAGATCAATTCGAGCAACTGATACGAGTGAGGTATGAGTTGGCGTCGCGTCTACTCCACGAAGTACGAGGCATGATGCTGGCCGTTCGGGGCTACACGCGGATGGTGATTGAGGGCTCAGCAGGTTCGGTTAATGAAGAACAGCGCAAGCTACTCGCGGTCGTGTTTGAGAACGCCAACAGAGCGACGGACCGCCTGACTTCAATAGGCGACCTCCTCCCAGATCGGGAACAAATTTCGGAGCGTGTGGATGTGCTGGGGTTACTTCAAGACAATCTGGCATTGATCGAAGACCGTGCCCGGGCCATCGGTACACGCGTTGAGAAGCGGCTGCTGAGCGAACCGTGTTCGGTCCTGGCCGATAGGCCGGCACTCAGCATTGCATTGTTTTTGATGATGTTAAACATGCTCAGGATTTCCCGAGGTACAGGGAAGGTGGTCGTCGAGGCATTCAGCAGCGATGAAAGCTCGCAGTTAGCGATTAACGTGTCTCACGAAGGGGCAAGCCTTGAACCTGAACATTTGAGCAGAATCCTCGAACTTGGGCCCACTCAGATTCAGGATGACTTTGAATTAGGACTCTGCCTGGTCCGGGACATCGTTCGCCGACACGGAGGTCATTTCTTAATAGAAAACAGGTTTGGGGAACGGCTGAGTTTTGTGGTCAGGCTTCCCGTGACTCCAACTAATCTCCTGGAGCTGTGAACGAGAGCAATGCAGAACACACCTGTGCTCGTCGTGGATGATGAATGGACGGTTTGCGATTACGTTGCCCGCTTTTTGTCCTCGCGTGGCTATGTTGTCGATTGCGCCTCCTCGGGCGAGGAAGCCGTCGCCCGGCTGAAACGTGGGAAATACCCTTCGCTGATGATTCTGGACCTTCTCCTGCCGGGATTGAGCGGACTCGAGTTACTCGAAT
>Ga0137415_10005964_pt1 | contig 12060 bp, 12 predicted proteins | sample CZODoug3_1_1_16f_FD_183082 | JGI IMG/M metagenome (GOLD analysis project Ga0137415, IMG submission 183082) | Vadose zone soil fungal communities from Angelo Coast Range Reserve, California, USA - CZODoug3_1_1_16fungal (Hybrid Assembly) | ecosystem: Environmental > Terrestrial > Soil > Vadose...
TTACGACCTTGCTCAGTCAGCTCGGCATTGACCCGGGCGTGACCGACGCGATGGCCTTCTACCGCGAGCACGTTCTCGGATGAGGTCGGATCTAAAACTTGGGTCAGTCGGCGACTACACGAGCGGCGGCACCACGCCGTGAAGTAGCAGACAGATCATCCGCCGTCCTTGTGCGCTGGGGACTGCTTCCTGAGGATACTGAGGATGCCGGTGATAACGGTCCCTGGGACGGTTCGGATGAACATAACCTCGCTTCCGCCAGCGACGATCACAAAGTCGGCCGTGTTCCCGTTGGAAATAGCCCATGACCCGGTGCAGTTGGGATTCACCGTATACGTGCCAGTGACGTCGACCGGCATGATGACGCCGTTGCGGCTGTTGGTGAGATGTTGCGAAAGGTTTCCTTCTCCGTCGAAGGTGATGACCCCGACGTTAGCGATCGGCACGTTAACGATCGGCCCGTTAGCGACGAGCCTGACGCCGATAAGAGTCCCGGTGGAAATGAATCCATAGAGGCCCTCCAGGCTACCAAGTGTGCATGCGTGATCTTCGTCTGCTTGTGCATCGGGCACGGCGATGCCCAGGGCCAGGGTCATTCCGATGACGGTCATGGACCTTACGATCGCTGGTCTGAGGATGCTCATGCGAGTTCTCCCTTTGTCATTGGTTGGCGTTCACTGCGTTTCGTCTCGAGATCCCGATTCGCGTTCGTCTTCATGCTGTGAACGTCGCGACGATGCGGAGTGGCGTGAACGAAAGCAATCCCGCCGATCTCTCGAAAAAGACACTTGTATCTCCCCGGCTAACTGGTTGAAACGGAAGGCCAACAGAAGGTGGGGAGCGCAGGAAGCTTCACGCTCTGATGGACTTTCTCCAGTGATAGACTCCGCGCGGGCAGAACATTCCCATGGAAATGATCCCCCGCTCCGCCCGCGCCCTCAGATTTGGGCCGTTCGAGGTGGATCTTCGCGCGGGCGAACTCCGCAAACAGGACCGAAGAATCCGGTTACCGGATCAGCCGCTGCAGATCCTCACCGTGCTGTTGGAGCATCCCGGAGAGATGGTGACCAGGGAGGAGCTTCGGCAGAGGCTGTGGCCGGTGGATACCTTTGTTGACTTCGATCACGGCCTGAACAACGCCATCAACCGGCTTCGCGAGGCGCTGGGAGACTCCGTCGAGAAACCCACCTACATCGAAACGATTCCGCGCCGTGGCTACCGCTTTATCGCCGCGGTGGAGGACACCGGTCCAGCGCCCCTGCAGGAATCCCTGAAGGCAAGGGAGGACGTTCCGGGGCCGGCTAGAGCTGCGGGGCGGCGTCTCGCGCGCTCCGTGGGCGTCGTCGCGAGCGTGCTGGCCTTGGCGCTCGCAGCTGTGGTCATCGCCGGAGGCGGATGGGAGCAAGTGCTCCGCCGAGCAAGCGCGGTCTATCGGGACCAGCGTGCCCCTTCACCGAATCAATCGGTGAATCGGGAGGCGCTGGAGTATTACCTGCGTGCACAGCCCTACTTCGGTTTGGCGAAACGAGATGACAATGAAGCAGCGATTCGGCTACTGGAGAGCGCCGTCACTCTTGACCCCAATTTCGCGGGTGCCCACGTCGCGCTGGCGGACGCGTACCGACTTCGCGGCAGCTTCGAACCGCAGAGGAGGGAATGGAAGGAGAAAGCTTTCGCGTCGGTGCAGAAGGCGCTTCAGCTCGATGAGAGTCTCGCCGAGGCCTACGTGGTCCGGAGCCATCTTTTGTGGTCCCCGGCCAATCACTGGGCATACGAGCGCGCGGTGAAGGAAGCGCGTCACGCACTGGCCCTGAACCCCAACCTGGCCGAGGCGCACCAGCAACTGGCGAACCTCTACAATCATGTCGGCTTGCTTGACGAGGCCGCAGAAGAAATCCAGAGAGCCGTCGCGCTCGACCCGTTCAACACTGCCGCCCAATTTCGGGTGGGCGTCAATCTTGTATACCGGGGACGCTACGAAGAATCTCTGACGGCGATGCGCAGCGCTCAGCGGTTCAACCCGTCGGTGTGGGCGTTCCAGACCTCCTTCGCTTTGTTCCAGCTCGGTCGTCGGCAGGAGGCGAGGGAGAAAGTAGAGGAGTTCCTGAGGAGGGACCCGGACGACCAAGGTGGACTCCTCGCCAGTCTGCAGGCGTTGTTTGCGGCCGCCGAGGGAAATTCGCGCGGGGCTGAGCAATGGATCCAACAGGCACTTGGGAAAGACGGAGGCTATACGGAGTTTCATCACACCCAGTACATAGTCGCAGCGGCGTACGCGAGGATGAACAAGCCCCGGCTGGCACTTCAGTACTTGCGTCAGGCCGCGGATAACGGCTTTCCCTGCTACACGTTCTTCGAAAAGGACGCCAATCTCGATAGCCTTCGGGGCGACCCTGGATTCAGAGATTTCATGACCCAGCAAAAGAAGCAGTGGAACCATTTCAAGGCCACGATGTAGTGAAGGGGTACACGTTCGCCACGATCGCCTCGTTCGCGCTTCTCGTTGCCGCGCCTCCCGCGGCCGCACAGTACCCGACGCGGCCGATCCACCTCATCGTCCCCGCGGCCCCGGGCGGCGGCACCGATATCGCCGCGCGCAGCTTCGTGCCGGCGCTGCAGGACAACCTCGGCCAGCCGGTGGTGATCGAGAACCGCGGCGGCGCGGGCGGCATCATCGGCACCGACCTCGTCGCGAAAGCGGCGCCCGACGGCTACACGCTGCTGCTCTGCTACGTCAGCCACGCCACCAACCCGACGCTGGCGGCGAAGCTGCCCTACGACACGCTGCGCGACTTCGCGCCGATCACGCTGGTGGCGCACGAGCCGACGCTGCTCGTGACGAATCCGTCCGTGCCGGCGAACACGCTCGCCGAGTTCATCGCGTACGCCAGGGAGCGCCCGGGCAAGCTCAGCTACGGGACCGATCCGGGGAGCGCCGGCTTTCTCGCGGGCGAGCTTTTCAAGCAGGCGACGGGCCTGACCAGCATCGAGTACGTCGCCTACAAGGGCAGCGGCCCGGCGGCCGCGGATGTCGTCGCGGGCCACTTGCCCTACATGTGGTCGGTGATCTCCATCGTGACGCCGTTCATCAAGGCCGGACGCCTGAAAGGATTAGCGATCGCCGCCGAGCGCCGCGCGCCGAACCTTCCGGAGGTTCCGACCACCGCCGAAGCCGGGTTGCAGGATTTCCAGGTCAGCGGCTGGTACGGCCTGGTCGCTCCGGCGAAGACGCCGAAGGCCGTGATCGACCGCGTGCACGCCGCGGCGGCGAAAGCGCTGCAGAACGAGGCAGTACTAGCGCGCCTCGCGACGTCGGGCTCGCTGCCCATCGGCGCAGGCCCGGAGCAGCTCGACGCGCACATCCGGAGCGAGATCGCGCGCTGGGAGAAGGTGCTCAAAGCCGCGGGCGTCCAGCTCAAATAGGTCCGTGGATGGCGTAAAGTTGCCGGTCTGCCAACCGGCAGGATCGCATTTTCACGACCGGGGAGGTCACTCATGTCCGCACTGTCTAACCGCGTTGCCGCAGCCGCCGTTGCCGCGTGCGCTTGCGCCTTCGCCGCGCCCGCGAGCGCGCAGCTGCTCACCCAGAAGAATCTGTCCGCCGCCATGGCGCTGACCATCGCGCAGACCGCGCTGGAGACCTGCAAGGCCAACGGCTACGCGGTATCCGTGACCGTGGTCGGGCGCAACGCCGAAGTGCTGGCCCAGGTGCGCGGCGACGGCACGGGCCCGCACACCATGGAGAACAGCTTTCGCAAGGCCTATACCTCGCGCACCTTCCGCATCCCGTCCGGCGAGATGGTGGAGCGGCTCAAGGCCAACCCGCAGCTCGGCCTGATCCACCTCAGCAACGTGATCGCGAACCAGGGCGCGCTGCCGATCAAGGTCGGCGAGGAGACCATCGGCGCGGCCGGCGCCTCCGGCGCGCCGGGCGGGGAGAAGGACGAGGCCTGCGTCAAGGCCGGCATCGACAAAGTCGCCAGCATGCTGAAGTAGCTCCGCCCCGAGCCGCAAGGCGAGCCCTTAGCGTCGACCGAGCCCACCTTCCCGGAAGAGCGCCGCGATCCAGTCGACGAAGACGCGCACCTTCGCGCTGAGGTGACGATTCGCCGGGTACAGGACGTGCACTGGAATCGGCCCCGGCTGCCACACGGCGAGGACCGGCTTGAGCTCGCCCAGCGCGGCTTGTTTCATCATGAACGCCGGCATCTGCGCGATGCCCAGTCCGGCGCGCGCAGCGGAGAGATGCGCGTTGCTTTCATTGACGGCGACAGTATGGCGAGCTTCGATCTCGATGCGTTTGCCGTCGCGCTCGAAGACGAGCGGCAGCACGCGGCCGGTGCGCGCCGAGACGTGGGCGGCGATCACGTGGCCGCTGTCCAGGTCGGACGGATGCGTCGGCGTACCGTAGCGTTTGAGATATTTCGGTGTCGCACACGTGACCCATGGCAGGTCACCGATGTGGCGCGCGACCAGGGATTGCTCCTGCTCTGTCAGCGAACCAGCGCGGATCACGCAGTCCACGTTCTCGCCCACGAGGTCGACCATCCGATCGCTGACGCCGAAATCGAGCTGGATTTCCGGGTAACGATCCACGAACGCAGGCAGCGCCGGGATGATGAACATGGTCGCGATGGTGCCGCCCGCGTCCACGCGCAGCCGGCCCTCCGGGCTCGCCTGCGCGTTCGCCACGCTGGACTCGATGTCCTCGAGATCGCCGAGTAACCGCGTCGCACGCTCGTAATACGCCGCGCCATCCGGCGTGACGCTGACCTTGCGCGTGGTTCGGTTGAGAAGCTTCATGCGCAAGTGGCTTTCCAGCGCCTGCACCAGCTTCGTCACGGTGGGCTTGGGCATTTGCAGCGAATCGGCTGCCCTGGTGAAGGTGCCGGCCTCGACGACCCGCGCATACACCTGCATCGCGAGCAACACGTTCAGCTTCGGATTCACGTTCATGCGCAGCGGCTCCCGTCGGACCGCCTTCGATTATTCCCTATTGGAAATAAAGAAGCCACGAAAAGCCTGTTTATTGGCTTGTAGGAAACACATACACTCGAGCGACGCAGCGGGATTAATCGATTCATCACCGGCGCGAGCATCGACGTCGACGGCGGCTACAACGCCTGATCCCACGGCGCTCAAGCGACACGAACAAGAAGTTACCCACGCACCACTCTTATGAGAGGACAGCAATGAATAACGGCAATCCGAAAACCGGCCTTGGCGCGCTGCTCACGCCGGACAACTGCGTTCTGCTGCTGATCGACCACCAGCCCTTCCAGTTCGCCGGGCTGCGCAGCCACGACACGCAGACGATCATCAACAACGTCGTCGGGCTCGCCAAGTCGGCCAAGGTGTTCGGAGTGCCGACGCTGTTCAGCACCGTCGTCGAGGACAAGGGCGGCCGGCTGCTCAAGCCGCTGCAGGATGTGTTTCCCGATCAGAAGCCGATCGATCGGACCTTCATCAACACTTGGGAAGACCAGCGCGTCGTCGCCTGGGTGAAGAAGACCGGCAGGAAAAAGGTCGTGATGGCGGCCCTGTGGACCGAGATTTGCCTCGCGATGCCGGTCATCCAGGCGCTGGGCGAAGGCTATGAAGTTTTCATCGTGACCGATGCCTCCGGCGGCGTCTCGGTGGAAGCGCACGAAATGGCGATCCAGCGCATGGTGCAAGCCGGCGCCGTGCCCATCACCTGGACCGTCTTCGGCTCCGAGTTGCAGCGTGACTGGGCGCGCACCGCCACCGTCCCCGGGCTTGCCCAGATGCTCGTGGAGCACATGGGCAACGTCGGCACCAGCCTCACATGGGAGCAGCAGCTCCTCAACACGCCGCAGGACAGCAAGGCCAAGCAGTCGGTCGCGGCTTAAGGCAGTTGGTCAGGAGGTATCGCGTGAAGATTGGAGTCATCGGCGCCGGCGGCATCGGGCAGGCTTTTGCAGCGCACGCTGTGAAGGCCGGCTACGAGGTCATTCTCAGCAACAGTCGCGGGGCGCAATCGCTGGCAGAGGCGGTGAAGAAGCTGGGGCCTCGTAGCAGGGCCGGCACGCGCGAAGAAGCCGCGCAGGCGGACGTCGTTCAGCTCGCCGTAGGCTGGGAGCAGGTTCCCGAAGCGCTTTCCGGTTTGCCGCCCTGGGGCGGCCGCATCCTGATCGATTCCACGAACCCTGCCGTCGCGGCGGCCGGCGGCCTGAGGCTCGCCGAGCTGAATGGGAAGGCTTCGAGCGAGATCGTGGCTTCTCACGCGCCCGGCGCTCGGGTGGTCAAGGCGGCGAACACACTGGTGCGCGCGATGCTCGCCGCGGATCCTCGGGTCGCAGGCGGTCACCGTGTTTTGTTCATTTCGGGAGACGAGGCCGCAGCCAAGAGCACCGTAAGGGAGATCCTCGAGAAGGCCGGCTTCGCCACCATCGACCTAGGCGATCTCTCGAGCGCCGCCAGGCTGCAGCAATTTCCTGGCGGCGTCTTGCCGACGCTGAACCTGGTCAAGCTCGGCTGAAAGAAGCCCGCTTATGAAAGACGTTGCTTTGTGGTACGAGGCATTCAACCGGAAGGATCCGGCGCTCCTCGACGAGATTCTCAGTGCGACATGGGTCGACATCCCGCCGGCGCCAAGCCAGCCGGCCGGACCGGAAGGCGCGAAGCAAATCCTGACCGAGTTGACGACGTCGTTTCCCGACTTGAAGATCACGATCAAGGACATCCTTCAAGACGGCAGCAAGGTCATCGTGCGCTCCGAAATCGCCGGGACGCAACGCAATGCCTTGATGGGATTCCCTGCGAAGAACCGCAAGATGGCTATCCAGGCGATCGATATCCACGAATTCAAGGACGGCAGGATCGTCCGCACCTGGCACACTGAGGACTGGCTGACCGGCCTGCATCAACTGGGCATTCTCGAGAAGTAGCGAGCGCCTTACTCGCTCGTAGCAGATAAGCGCCGGCCATTGCGCCTGCCGATTACAAAAGCCCTACGACAGCGTTGTCCTTACGATAGAGTCCTCCGATGGAAAACTACACAGCATCCGGCGCGCATTGGCCGGTGGCGAGGCGGTGCGCGGGGTCGGGTAAAGATGGTGTAATTTGCAACTCCTGATGCTGGCTCGACTACCGGATGTACGTCAGCCTGCCGTTTCTGTATCGCGCGCTTGCCTGATGGAACCGGCTCGCCGGCCGGTGCGCATCGGCTTCCTCGTGCCGCCGGGCAACCCGACGGTGGAGGTGGAGATGATCGCCCTGTCGGCTGCAATGAGTCCACCCGAAGTTTCGGTGCACTTCACGCGGATGGTCGCGCACGGCCCGGCCGGTTCTCACCAGGGCCAGGAGGAGCGAAACCGCAGCCAGATCGCGCACCTCTCCGAGAACGTCGCGCTCCTCGCCATGGTCGCGCCCAAGGTCATCGTGCTCGCGCACACCGCGACCAGCTACACGCTCGGCAAGAAGGGCGAGGCGGAGCTCGTCGCGCGCATGCAGCGCGAGACCGGCATCCCCTTCATCACCGCGTTCGGCAGCGTGCTCGCCGCGCTCGCGCACCTGAACGTAAAGCGAATCGCTTTCGGCACGCCCTACGACGCCGACGCCACCGCGAAGGGCAAGGCGAGCCTCGAGGCGCACGGCATCGAGGTGGTCAGCGTCGGGCGCCTGGAGAACGTGAAGAACATCTACGAGGAAACCGCGGAGCGCGCCCACGGCCTCGCGCGCCGGATCGACGTGCCGCAGGCGCAGGCGGTGTTCCTGAGCGGCGTCGGCATGCCTACGATCGCTTCGCTTGCTCGCATGGAGCGCGACCTCGGCAAGCCCGCCGTGTCCGCCGCCGCCGCGATGATGTGGAACGCCTTGGTCGTCGCCGGCGTCGCCGCGCCGATCGCGGGCTTCGGCCGCCTGCTCGCCGAGCCGCGCTGAGCCGGCCTAGTTGGCCGCCAGAAAGATCCTCGCCTGCGCGAGCTCGGGCCGGGGGTCGCCCTTGGCGGCGAGTTGCGAGAGCTTCGTGAAATAGCCGCGCGCTTTCGCCGTGTCGCCGCTGTGCTGCGCCGCGAGCCCGGCGCCGTAGTAGCCGCGGAAGCGGTTGGGATCGCGCGCCGCCGAGGCCTCGAACTCCTTCAGCGCTTCGGCCGGGCGCTTGAGCTGCAGCAGCATCTCGCCGAGCAGCTCGCGCGCCGGCAGCAGCCGGCCCGGCGAGACGGGCGACTTTTCGCTCGTCTCCTCAAGGTCGGCGGCCTTGTGCATCTGCGCGAGCGCCGCGTCCCGGTTGCCCTGGGCGAGCTCGCTCCAGGCGATAACCGAGAGGCGCTGCACCTCGACTTCGGTGGACCAGTACTTGTCGTTCTGCGCCTCGAGCGCCTTCTGCAGGCGGCCGAGCTCCGCGGCTTCGCGCTCGGCGCCGGCGGCGTCGCCCAGGCGCGCGGCGCCATAGCCGCGAGCGAAATTCGTCAGCCCGGCGGTGTAGAGATAAGCGCTCTGGCGCACCTCGAGCCCCGACGCGAGCTTCCAGTCGCCCCGCTCGAGCGCATAGCGCGCGGGGCTGGCCGCCTGGGCGTAGTAGCTCGCCCGCTGGTCGGGGTTCGGAACGGTCGCCGCGATGCGCTCCAGCGCACGGCGCACCTCGCCGTCGCGCGCGAGCTGCAGCGCCGCATAGACCTGGTAGTCGAGCGCGTGCAGGGTGTCCTGCGCGGCCTTGTTCTGGCGCGCGTTGGCCTCGGAGCGCAGGTTGGTGGCGAGCGAGTCCTCCCAGGCGCCCACGCGCGTGAAGATATGCGAGGGCATGTGCAGCGCGTGCGCCGCGGAGGGCGCGATGTCGGAGTAGCGGCGCGCCGCGGACAGGCCCTTCTGCGCGATCGGCGGGTAGTCGTAGCTGTGGATGAGATAGTGCGCGACACCCGGGTGCTCCGGCTGCTCGACGAAGATCGGCTCGAGGATGCGCGCCGCCTTGAGCTGCCGCGCGAAGGTCTTGTCCATCGGGTCGGCGGCGATGTTGAGGGCGAGCGCGTAGAAGATCGACGCCTCCCTGTCCTGTGGATAGTGCGCGGCGAGCTTCTCCATGGACGCCTCGTAGCGCGCCGCGCGTTCGCGAAAGCTTGCGCGGTCGCGTCCGTAGAACGACGCGATGGCCGCGAGGTAGTCCCGCTCGCGCTCGGTCTTCGCGCCCGCGGCGACGCCCTTGTCGACCGCTTCCTGCCCCTGCAGCAGCACCGCTTCGGCCGCCTGCCCGCCGAACGGGTTGAGCAGGCGGTTCACGCCGATGCCCCAGTAGGCAATGCTGCACGAGGGGTCGCGCTTCAGCACCTCGTTGAAGGTTTTCAGGCCTTCGGGAAACCAGAAGGAGTGCAGCAGCGCCACGCCGCGCTCGACCATCGGCTGCACCGCCGGGTCGCACGAGGTCGGGAAGCGCACGCTTCCCAGCCTCTCGGGCGGACGGCCGCTTTCTTTCTCGTCATCATGGGCCGAAGCGAACGCGGGGAAGAGCAGGGCCGCGACAAGCGGGGCGATTGCGACGCGTAGCATTATGGGGTTCCTCCTGGACGCGAATCGTCGGACAAGCCGCGCTTCGGCACAAGCCCCCCGTTCGCCGCAGCGCCGGGCCATGCATGGCCTCGCTGCTGGTATCTTTCGCGCATGTCCGTGACACGCATCGGTTTCCCAAAGCCATGAGCGCGCCAAACGATCTCGGCAGGATCGCGGTGATGGGCGCAGGGGCGGTGGGCTGCTACTACGGCGGCATGCTCGCGCGCGCCGGCCACGACGTCACCTTGATCGCCCGCCCGCAGCACGTCGAGGCGGTGCAGAAGAGGGGGCTGCGCATGGAGACGAAGGCGTTCGACGCGTACGTGCCCATGCAGGCGAGCGCGGAGGCGAGCGGCGCGCGCGGCGCGAAGCTGGTGCTCTTCTCGGTGAAGTCGACCGATACGGAGCGCGCCGGCGCCGCGCTCGCCCCATACGTCGAGCCCGGCGCGGTCGTCCTCAGCCTGCAGAACGGCGTCGACAACGCGGAGCGCCTCGCCGCCGCGCTCGGGCGCGACGTGGTTCCCGCCGTGGTCTACGTCGCGGTCGAGATGGCTGGACCTGGGCACGTCCGCCACCACGGCCGCAGCGAGCTGCTGATCGGCCGCTCGCCGGCGAGCGCGCGCATCGCCGCCGCGTTCGGCGCGGCCGGCGTGCCGGTCGAGGTCTCGGACAACGTGATCGGCGCGCTGTGGGCGAAGCTCGTCGTCAACTGCGCCTACAACGCGCTCTCGGCGATCGCCCAGCTTCCGTATGGCCGCATGGTGCAGGGCGAGGGCGTGCCGGCCGTCATGCGCGACGTGGTGGACGAATGCCTCGCCGTGGCGCGCGCCGTGGGCGTGGAGGTGCCCCGCGACCTGCTGCAGGCGGTCCCGCGCATCGCGGAGACCATGCCCGGGCAGTTTTCTTCCACCGCCCAGGACCTCGCGCGCGGCAAGCCCACCGAGATCGATCACCTGAACGGCTTCGTGGTGCGCAAGGGCGACGCGCTCGGCGTTCCCACGCCGGCCAACCGGGTGCTCCTCGCGCTGGTGAAGCTCCTCGAGGAACGCGGTTCGCCGCGCGGATGAAAGCCTCCTTCTTCAGCCGCTTCGGCGGCCCGGAGGTCCTCCAGTACGGGGACCTGCCGGACCCGGTCCCCGCCCGCGGGGAAGTCGTCGTCGACATCCACGCGGCGAGCGTCAATGCGGCCGACTGGAAGATGCGCGCGGGGCAGTATTCCAGCGGCATCGCGCTTCCGCATGTCCCGGGCCGGGACTTTTCAGGCGTGGTGGCCGCGCTCGGCGAGGGGGCGAAGGACTTCAAGGCCGGCGACGCGGTGTTCGGCGTGTGCGAAGTGCCGCGCGAAGGCGCCTACGCCGAAAAGATCGCGATCCGGCAGGAGATCCTCGCGAGGAAGCCCGCGAGCCTGACCCACGTGCAATGCGCGTCGATCGGGCTCGCCGGCCTCACGGCGCTCGTCTCGATCGAGGACACGCTCAAGCTGAAAGCGGGCGAGACGATCCTCATCCACGGCGGCGCGGGCGGCGTCGGGGGCTTCGCGCTCGCGCTCGCGCGGTTCTTCGGCGCGCGCGTCGTCACGACCGCGAGCTCGGCGAACCACGACTACGTGCGCGCGCTCGGCGCGCACCAGGCGATCGACTACCGCACGCAGGACTTCACCAAGCTCGTTTCCGGCTGCGACGCGGTCTTCGACACGGTGGGCGGAGACGTCACGCTGAAGAGCTTCGCGGTCCTTCGTCCCGGCGGGCGCCTCGCGACCATCGCCTACGGCGCGAGCGCTCCGGCCTCGCCGCGTCCCGACGTCACGTCGCTGCGCCCGAAGGTCGACCGCGACCGCCCGCATCTCGACCGGGCCGCGGCGCTGGTCGTGCAAGGCGTGGTTCCGCTCCCCGCCATCGTCGAATATCCGCTCGCCGAGGCGGCAGCCGCCCACCGCGTGAGCGAACTTCGTCACCTGCGCGGCAAGCTGGTCCTCCGGGTGCGTTAGTTGCCGCGCGCCATCGTTGCAGCCGTGCAGTTGTCCAGCGTGAGCGACGTCGAGTTCGACGCCTCGCTGACCGAGCTGCGCCAGCTCGCGAAGACGCTGGGGTTCGAGGTCGTCGGCAAGTTCACGCAGAAGCGCGCCGGGTTCGACAAGACGGCCTACTTCGGGACCGGTAAAAGGGAAGAACTCAAAGAACAGATTTCAGAACACCAAGCCGAAATCATCCTGATCGACCACGAGATCTCCCCCTCGCAGGCGTTCAACCTGGAGAAGGAGGCCGGCTGCCAGGTGATGGACCGGACCATGGTGATCCTCGAGATCTTTCACCGCCACGCGAGCTCGCGCTTCGCGCGCGCGCAGGTCGAGATCGCGCGCCTGGGCTACATGGCGCCGCGCCTGCGCGAAGCCGCCAAGCAGGCCGGGCCGAAGGACCGGGCGCGCAGCGGCACCGGCGGCCGCAGCGGCGGCGAGTCGCACGGCGAGCTCGACCGGCGCAAGATCCGCGACCGCATCACCGAGCTGCAGAAGGAGCTCGATGGAATGGCCCTCGAGCGCAAGACGCAGCGCGCCCGGCG
>Ga0137415_10005966_pt1 | contig 12058 bp, 11 predicted proteins | sample CZODoug3_1_1_16f_FD_183082 | JGI IMG/M metagenome (GOLD analysis project Ga0137415, IMG submission 183082) | Vadose zone soil fungal communities from Angelo Coast Range Reserve, California, USA - CZODoug3_1_1_16fungal (Hybrid Assembly) | ecosystem: Environmental > Terrestrial > Soil > Vadose...
GGACATGACATGGCAGTCAACGGGGCGCACGGCGATGGCTGACCCGCGCCCGCTGTGGCGGCAGGCGTTCGACGCGGCGGAGAAGCTCGTGGGGCCGCCGCTGGAGTCGGTGGTGCGCACCGACGAGTTCGCCCGCGCCACCGCACTGGGCCTCAAGGCGCAGGCCGCGCTCACCCACCGGGCGAACCAGGTCGCCGCGAAGCTGTGGCACCTGGTGAACCTCCCGGCCGGGACGGATGTGTTGCGGCTGCGCGCGCAGGTGGGCGCGCTGGACCGGGAGGTACGCCGGCTGACGCTGCGGCTCGAGCAACAGCAGCAGCAGCCACCCGGGGCCGCCGGTAGTGCTCCCGGTAGCGCCGCTGCCCGTAGCGCCGCTGCCCGTGCCGCCGAGACCGACGAGAGGACCGACGATGGCGTCGCTGCCGAACCCGCTCGCGGCCCTCGAACACATCCGGAGCGAAGTCGAACGCGAGGTCAGACGCGGCGCCCTCCGGGCCCGTAACGGCATCCGGCTGGCCGCCGGCACCGACCCGGTGGGCGTCGGCCAGTCACCGAAGGACGTGGTCTGGCGGGCCGGGCGGTGCGAACTGTGGCACTACCGCAACGAGCACGTCACGGTGTCCCCGCCACTGTTGATCGTGTTCAGCCTGATCAGCCGCAGCTACATCCTGGACCTCACCCCGGGCAACAGCTTCGTGGAGAAGCTGGTGGCGGCGGGGTTCGACGTCTACCTGCTGGACTGGGGCGAGCCGGACGAGCGGGACGCGCAGAACCGGCTGGAGGACTACACCGACGACTACATCCCGTCGGCGCTGCGCCGGGTCCAGGAACTCAGCGGCGCCGACGAGGTCAACCTCCTGGGTTACTGCTTCGGCGGGGTGCTGACCCTGCTGCACGCCGCGCACCACCCGGACTCGCCAGTGCGCAGCCTGACCGTGATGGCCACCCCGGTGGACTTCCGGCACATGGGACCGCTCGGCGAGGTGTTCGCCTCGGGCGGGCTGGGGATCGACACGGTGCTGGACGACAACGGCAACGTGCCGCCCCGGATCATCCTGCAGGGCTTCCGGTCGCTCACCCCGATCGCCGAGGTCACCCGGTACGTGAACCTCTGGGACAAGCTGTGGAGCGACGAGTACGTGGCCGCTTACCAGGCGATGACCGGCTGGTCCACCGACCACATCCCGTTCCCCGGGGCGGCCGCCCGGGAGACCGTGGACATGCTGCTGCGGGACAACGGGATGGTCACCGACCGGCTGACGGTGGGCGGCGACCCGGTGCACCTGGCCGACGTGCGGGTGCCGCTGCTGACCGTGCTGGCCTCCCGCGACCACATCGTGCCCGAGCCGGCCGCCGCCCCGCTGATCGACCTGGTGGGCTCTCCGGACCGCCACGAGCTGCGGCTCAACGCGGGCCACATCGGGCTGGTGGTCGGCCGGACGGCGGCGAAGACCACCATCCCGACGATCATCGACTTCCTGCTGACCCGGAGTGAGGTAACCAGGTGACCATCGCCGAGCTCGCCCCCGGCCACGCCGAGGCGCTCGCCCAGTTCTTCCTGGAGCTGCCCGACGGCGACATCACCTTCATCAAGGAGGACGTCACGGACCCGGGCACCGTGCGGTCCTGGGCGGGCGGTGGTGGTGGCGCCTCCCGCTGGGTGGCGACCGAGGCCGGCGCGGTGACCGGGTACGTCGGGATCCGCCGGCTGCCCGGCTGGTCCGACCACGTCGGCGAGCTGCGGCTGGTGGTGCACCCGGACCGCCGGGGGACCGGGTTGGGCCGAGAGTTGGCCCGCCACGGGCTGAGCCGCGCGCTCGAGGCCGGGCTGCGCAAAGTGATCGTCGAGCTGGTCGCCGACCAGGAGCACGCGCTGGAGATGTTCCTCAAGCTGGGCTTCACCGGCGAGGCGCTGCTGCGCGACCACATCCGGGACCGGGACGGCGGCCTGCGCGACCTGATCATGCTGGCCCACCACGTGGACACCACCTGGGAGGCGATGCGCGCGGTCGGCCTGGCCAGTGAACTCGGCACCGAACCCGGCACGGAGGGGACCCGATGAGCGTTCTTGATCAGTTCCGGCTGGACGGCCGGGTCGCGGTGGTGACCGGGGCGTCGTCCGGGCTGGGGGTGGCGTTCGCCCAGGCGCTGGGCGAGGCCGGGGCCGACGTCGCCCTGGGTGCTCGCCGGGAGGATCGCCTCGCCCAGACGCGCGCGGCGGTGGAGAAGGCCGGCGGCCGAGCGCTCGCGGTGCGCACCGACGTGACCGTCCCGGAGGACTGCACCGCGCTGGTGGAGGCCGCCATGGCCGAGTTCGGCAAGGTCGACATCCTGGTCAACAACGCCGGCGTGGGCACCGCGGTCCCGGCGACCAGGGAGACGCCCGAGCAGTTCCGCTCGGTGATCGAGCTGAACCTCAGCGCCTGCTACTGGATGGCACAGGCCTGCGGGCGGGTGATGCGGCCGGGCAGCACGATCATCAACATCTCCAGTGTGCTGGGACTGACCACGGCGGGGCTGCCGCAGGCCGCCTACGCGTCCAGCAAGGCCGGGGTGATCGGGCTGACCCGCGACCTCGCGCAGCAGTGGACGGGCCGCAAGGGCATCCGGGTCAACGCGCTGGCACCGGGGTACTTCGTCTCGGAGATGACCGACCAGTTCGAGCAGTCCTACCTCGACGACTACATCATCCCGCGCACCTTGTTCGGCCGGATCGGGCAGCCCAGCGAGATCACCGCCGCACTGATCTTCCTGGCCAGCGACGCCAGCAGCTACCTCACCGGCATCACGCTGCCGGTGGACGGCGGCATGCTCGCCACTTGATGCGGCGAAATGCCGTAGGTCGAGCGGCGGTTCGGTGCTGAGATCCGCACCGAGGCCGGACGGCAGGGGAGCGCGGCGATGAGCTACACCTTGAAGCTGAGCGCCGAAGAACTGGCCCGCTACCGGATGATGGCCGAGCAGGCCCAGGTCACCGAGAGCGCGGACTGGGCGGCCGCGGGCATCTCCCCGGGCGCCCGGGTGGCCGACATCGGTTGCGGCCCCGGGGCGCTGCTGCGGGTGCTCGCCGAGTTGGTCGGCCCGGGCGGCGCGGCCCACGGGGTGGACCAGGACCCGGACGCGGTGGCGGCGGCCACCGAGCTGGTCGCCGGGCTCGGCCAGGCCTCGGCGCGGGTCGGCTCGGCGGCCGACACCGGGCTCGAGTCCGGCGGCTACGACGCGGTGATGTGCCGGCACGTGCTCGCGCACAACGGCGGCAGGGAGTTGGAGATTGTCGCGCACCTGGCCACGCTGGCCCGCCCCCGTGGCGCGGTGGTGCTGGCCGACGTCGACGGCACGGCGGTGCGCGTCCACCCCGACGACCCCGCGCTGGCCGATCTCGACGAACGCTACCGAGCCTTCCACCGCGCGCGGGGAAACGACCTGCTGGTCGGCGTGCGGCTCGGCTGGCTGCTGGAGCAGGCCGGCCTGGCCGTCGAGGTGTTCAAGCACGTCGGCCCGCTCATGCGGGTGCCGCCGGGGCTGCGACCGCCTGGCTGGGCGGCCCGCGAGGCGATGGTCGCGGAGGGGTTCGCCGACGCCGAGGACCTGGTGCGCTGGGAACAGGCATTCATTCGCTACGACCAGCTGGCCCAGCGGCCGTGGATACACGTCGCGGGCTTCCTCGCCGTCGGACGACGTCCGGCCTGAACAGTGCTGCCCGCGGTGGGTAACCGGGCCGGCCCGGGACACGCCCACCCGGCGCGGCTGGCTCCCGCCGCATTGTTCACTAAACTAGTCGACTTAGTGGATAGAAACGCGGACCCGGAGCATCCGATCCTCGCGATCGTCGGCGGCGGCGCTGCCGGGGCACTTACCGCGACCGCCTTCGCCGCGGCGTCGGCCCCGTCGGCCCGGCCGGCCACCGTGCTGGTCCTCGACCCCCGCCCGTCGGTGGGGCCGGGCACGGCGTACTCCACCGGCCACGCCTGCCATCTGCTCAATGTCCCGGCCGGGCGCTTGGGCGCGCACCCGGGCGCCCCGGACGGCTTCCTGAGCTGGCTGCGCCGCCACGGCCACCCGGAGGTGGGCCCGGCCGACTTCGTCCCCCGCGCCTGGTTCGGCGACTACCTCACCGCGACCTACCTGAGCGCGACCTCACACAGCGCGACCTCACACAGCGCGACCTCACGGGACGTGGCACCAGCGGTGCGGGCGCGGCACGTGCGAGACCGGGCGGTCGGGCTGCGCCGGCGGGCGGGCCGGATCGAGATCGAGCTGGCCGGCGGGGAGACGCACGCCGTGGACGCCGCCGTGCTCGCCGTGGGCAACCTCGGCGCCCGACTCGACTGGGCTCCGGCCGCACTGCGCGCGTGCGAGCGGTTCGTGCCGGACCCGTGGGCACCCGGTGGCCTCGACCGGCTCGGCGACGCCCGGACGATCCTGCTGGTGGGCACCGGGTTGACCATGGTCGACGTCGCGCTCACGCTGGCCCGGCCCGGCCGGGTGCTCACCGCGGTGTCGCGCACCGGGCGGCTGCCCCGCGCCCACCGGCGGGCGCCGGGGCCCTCGGTGGCGCCGCCCTCGGGGCTGGAGCACTCCCCGGACCTGCCGGCCCTGCGCGCCGAGCTGCTCGCCCACCTGGGCCACTGCGGACGGGAGAGCGGTGACTGGCGCCCGGCAATGGACGGGCTGCGGCCGATCACCACCCAGCTGTGGCAGCGACTCACCGTGGAGGAGCGGGCGCACGCGATCCGCGAGCACGGCTCATGGTGGAACCGCCACCGGCACCGGGTGGCCCCGGAGATCGCCGACGCGCTGCGCCGCACAGTCGCTGCCGGGCGGCTACGCGTCGGTCCCGGTGAGGTCGCCGAGGTCCACCCGACCGGTACCGGGCTCCGGGTCGACCTGACCGACGGCCGCGCGGTGCACGTGGAGGCGGTGGTGAACTGCACCGGCCGCGAGCCCGACCTGCGCCGGTCCACCGACCCGCTGATCCGCTCGGTGCTGGAGAACGGCACCGCGCGCCCCGGCCCGGTCGGGCTCGGGCTCGACACCGACCTGGACGGCCGGGTGCTGGACCGTGCCGGGACCGCCGTGCCGGGGCTCTACACCCTGGGTGCGACCCGGGTCGGGCAGCTGTGGGAGAGCACCGCGATCCCGGAGATCCGTGAGCAGGCAGTCACCGTGGGGGCGTGCCTCGCAGACCTGCTCGGCGCCGTGTCCCCCCGCTGATGGGCTGCGCCGGGCCGGGCCCTTCGGTGGCCGCCAGCACCGCGCGGACCGCCGGCCGGTGACCCGCTTCGCCGACTCGTAGCCACGCGCGGTGGCGTAGCTGAACAGCCCGCCCGCGCTGAACAGCTCGTTCACCACGGCGACTGTGCGCTCGCCCAGGGTGCCGTCCGGAAGCAGCAGCGTGCCGTCCAGGTCCGAGACGTACAGCGCGGAGGGCGCCGGGCCCACTACTCCGGCCGCTCGAGCGCACGCTGGATGGCGAGCTGGTCGTGGTCGCGCTGGCGCTGCAGATCCTGGTAGCTCGTCCCACCGAACGCCCGCGTGGCCTGCTCGGTGAGGGTGGCCACGGTCGGCTCGTCGAAGTGCGGCGCGCCGAGCTGGGTCCAGCGCAGCTCCAGGCCCGGGCCGAGGTGCTCCAGGAAGTGGGGGAGCCCGCCGGGGCCACCGGCCAGGTGGAAGGTGCGGAACGGGCCGCACGCCGCCCACCGCATACCGATCGAGCTGGTCACCACCTCGTCGAGCTCGCCGAGGTCCACCACGCCCTGTTCGACCAGGTGCACGGCCTCACGGAACAGCGCCGCCTGCAGCCGGTTGGCCACGAACCCGGGTACCTCCTTACGCAGCACCATCGGCCGCTTGCCCAGCGCCCTGTAGAACTCCACCGCCTCGGCCACCGCGCCTGGGTCGGTACGCTCGCCAGGCACCACCTCGACCAGTGGCACCAGGTGCGGCGGGTTGAACGGGTGGCCGACCAGCAGCCGCCCCGGCCGGGTCAGGTCCCGGGCGATGTCGGTGACCCGGGTGCCCGAGGTGGAGGTGAGCAGCAGAGTCTCCGGCCCTACGACCTTCTCGATACGGCCGAACAGCTCCCGTTTGAACGCCAGGTTCTCCGGTCCGTTCTCCACCACCACGCCGGCGCCGTCGACCGCCAGTTCCAGATCCGGCTCGAAGCGCAGCTGGTCGGTCAGTCCCTCGGTGGGCAGACTCAGCTCGGCCAGCATCGGGGTCACCTCGGCCAGCTCGGCGCGCACCCGGTCTTCGACGTCCGGCGCCGGGTCGTTCACGGTAACGGCCAGCCCGTGACCGAGGAACAGGGCGGTCCAGGAGATCCCGATGGTGCCGGCGCCCACCACGGTGACGTGGTGGAACCGTTCGAGGATGTGCCCCGGCGTGGTCATCGCTTGGTCCTTCCAGGTGGGGTCAGTCGGCCAGGTAGTCGAACACCACGGCCGGGCGGCCGAGGGTCAGGTCGGCGACGAAGTGGCTGGCCTCGACCACCTCGAGCACGGGTAGGTCGGCCAGCGGCGCCAGTGCGTGCTCGAACAGCTGCAGGCGGGCCGGCCCGGTCCAGGCGCCGTGCACCGTGACGTCGGTGATCTGGGCACGCACCAGCTCGGCGATCCGGAGCGTGCGGTCGTAACCGGGAACCAGCTTGAGCATGAACGTGGGGACCCCGATCTCGGCCAGCGCTGCCCTGGTGTCCATCGCCCCGTGCTTGTAGCCCATGGTCGCGGTGGCCACCCGCAGCGTGCCGTAGTCCAGCGTGCCCACCAGCGCGTCGGAGTCCACGAACAGCCTCGGCGAGCCCAGCTTCTTCGGGAACGCGCTGATCTCCCGGCCGCTGGCGATCGCCGGGTGGTTGTCCACGTACATGGCGTGGATGTACTCGCCGCGCTCGCCCTGGTACTCGACGGCCACCACCTGGCCGCTCTCGTGGTAGGAGCCCAGCCCGGTAGTGTCCGGCATCTTCATCACCTCGAACCGCACCAGCGGCTCGGGCACCTCGAGTGGCTCGGGCACCAGTCGGCGCAACGCGTCGGGGTCGGTGCGATAGGTGATGTTCAGGTACTCCCGGTTGTGGAACCGGAACGGTGGGCGCGGGAACGCGGGCGCACCGAGTGGCGTGGTGAGCTGGTTACGCACGGCGGCTATGTCCATGATCGGTCCATCACCCTCCTCGTGACAGCCCGCCCCGTGGCCGTCCTGCTCGGGGCTGCTTGATCAGCCTCCCACGGACCCGAGTCAGCGGCGCGGCACGTCGTGTCCTCGGCTGTGCGCCCGGCGCGACCTGGCCCCGAGCCGGCCCAGCTCCACCCAGATCCGCCCAGGTGAGGATTTGATCGTGGTTGCGGAGCCGTTCCCGCTCGCGCCGACCACGAGTGCTCCAGCCAGCGCTTTGCTCTGCTTACGCATACGCAACAGCCCCGGCGGCACACGCGTTGTGTGTCCCTACGCAGAGCCAGACTGTTGCGCATCGGTACGCAGAGCAAAGCGCTGCGAGAAGCGACCCGGCGCAGCTGTTGCGTACAGGTGCGCAGAGCAAAGCGGCGCGAGAAGCCGGGCAGCGGCGGTGCCGGTGCTGTTCAGAGGGTCGAGACGTCGAGGACGAAGCGGTAGCGCACGTCGCCGTTCACGACGCGCCGCCAGGCGTTGTTGACGTCGGCTGCCTTGATCACTTCGACCTCGGCGCCGATGCCGTGCGCGCCGCAGAAGTCGAGCATTTCCTGAGTTTCCCGCAGCCCACCGAAGAGCGAGCCGGTGACCGTCTTGCGCCCGCGCAGCAGCAACGGCGCCAGCATCGACGTCGCCGGGATGCCGACACCCAGGGTGACCAGCGCTCCGTCCAGCCGCAGCAGCGGCAGGTAGGTCTCCAAAGAGATGTCCGCCGAGACGGTGTTCAGGATGACGTCGAACGTGTTGGCCAACCGGGCGAAGGTCGCCGGGTCGCCGGTGGCCAGGAACCGATCCGCGCCGAGCCGGATGCCATCATCCTTTTTCGACAGGCTCTGGCTGAGCACGGTGACCTCGGCGCCGAAACTGTGCGCAAGTTTGACGGCGACGTGACCGAGCCCGCCCATCCCGATGATGGCCACCCGCTTGCCCGGTCCCACCTGCCATTTCCGTAGTGCTGAGTAGGCGGTGATGCCGCAGCACAGCAGGGGCGCCGCCGTTTCCGACGGCAGCGAGTCCGGGATCTTGAGGACGAACGAGTCCCTGACCACGATGCTGCTGCTGTAGCCGCCGTAGGTCGGCTCACCGTCGTATCCGACCGCGTTGTAGGTATGGATGTTTCCCTTGAGGCAGAAGGGCTCCTCGTCGAGCTTGCAGTTCTCGCATCCGCCGCAGGAGTCGACCAGGCAGCCGACGCCGACCCGATCCCCGGCCGCGAAGTCGCGCACCGAGGACCCGACCGCGGCAATGGTGCCGACGATCTCGTGGCCGGGCACCATCGGGAAGATGCTGCCACCCCAGTCGTCGTGGCCCTGGTGAATGTCGCTGTGGCAGATACCGACGTGCGAGATGTGGATGAGCACGTCGTCCGGGCGCGGGTCGCGGCGGTGGACGGTGCCCGGCTTGAGCGCGCCACCGGCCACTCCGATGACAAGTGCTTTGGACATAGGCATAGCGACTCTTCCTTCTTGATAAGTGGGTGAAAGTGAGGTGAATTGCCCCGGCCAGGGTCGGCGGATTGAGGTATTCAGTCGTCAGTTTTGTCTCGGGTGAGGATGAGGTTGAGGCCGAATTCAAACCTGCTGTCGAATTCGTTGTCGACTAGATAGGGCAGCACCTGGGACAGCGCGGGATAGTCGCCCGGCGAGATGGTTGGCTCGAGCCGGCCAGCGAGCGCACCGGGAACCGCCTGTTCCTCTTGGGTCAGCCCGAGGGTGAAGTAGGTGAGCGTCCAGCAGAGCCAGCCGGCCTTGTGGTGCGAGACGCCGCCGCTCAGCAACGCCTCAACGACCGCCTCGGCATATCCGAGGGTTGCCGGGCCCGGTGTGAACGTGCCGGCGACGACACGGGCGCCGTCACGGTGCGACAACAGGGCACGCCGGTATCGCCGGACCAGTACCAGGACCCGTTCCCGCCAGTCCTCCGGGAGCCGGTTCAGCGGGATCTCGGCAAGAATGGCCTCCGCCAGCAGATCCTGCAGTCCGGCCTTGGTCTTGACATGCCAGGACACCGTGTTCAATCGGACGCCGAGCCGCCGGGCGATAGCCCGCAGGGTGACCGCTTCGTAGCCGGTCTCCTCCAGAAGATCCAGAGCGGAGCGCACGATCTCGTTGCGTCGGCTGTCGACCTCGATTTTCACGGCCGGCCTCCCTTGGTCAATGACCAAGCCTAACACTCTTCTAGGTCAGTGACCAAGAGCGGCAACACGCGGCCCGGCCCGGCGTCGGTATCCGGCGCGGACCAGCGAGCCAGACCGCTACGGCGGGTGCGGCCGGTTACCGGTGCAGCGAGCCGTGCCGCCGGGTGGCCGCGCCGGCCAGTGCGTCGGCCACCTGCTCGGCGTCGGACGAGGGCAGCAGGGCCGTGGTGATCCGTACGTGGTCGCCCCCCACCGGCGCGGCCAGGAACGGCCGCCCGGGGGCGGCGCCGATGCCCTGGGCGGCCAGCAGCACCATCGCGTCCCGCTCGCTCGCCACCGGCACCCACACGTTGAACCCGTCCCTGGCCAGCACCGGGACCCCCCGCTGGGCGAGCGCCCCGGTCAGCGCCTCCCGCCGGTGGACGTAGACCCGGCGGGCATGCGCGACCGCGGCCGAGCACCCGGCGTCGGTGAGCATCGCGGCGAGCAGCTGCTGCAGCAACCGGGACGACCAGGCCGGCCCGAGGTTGCGGCGAGCGATCACCGGCTCGATCAGCTCGGCCGGCCCGCCGACCGCCGCCAACCGCAGGTCCGGCCCGTGCGACTTGGAGAAGCTGCGAATGGTCACCGTGCGCCCCGGCAGGTGGGTTGCCAGGCTGACCGGCTCGGCCACCGCGATCTCACCGACGTGGTCGTCCTCGACCACCACGCAGGACGGTGCGCCGGCACGCATCACATCGGCCAGCTCGGCGGCCCTGGCAGGGCTCATGCTGATCCCGGTCGGGTTGTGCGCCCTCGGTTGCAGCAGCAGCACCGCGGCATCCCCGCCGGTGCCGGCGAGCGCGGCGCGCAGCGCGTCCGGCCGCATGCCGTCGGCGTCGATGGGCACCGGCACGGGCTGCGCCCCGATGAGCTCCAGCAGGTCCAGGAACGGCGGGAACGTGGGGTTTTCCACCAGCACCCGGTCACCAAGGCGGACCAGGCTGGTCAACACCCGGTCGACCGCGTCCAGCGAACCGTCCACCACGGTGAGGCACTCGGGGTCGCAGATGTCCTTCCAGATCCGCCGGATGACCAGCTCCAGCTCGGGCAGCACAGGCGGGTCGAGGTATCCGGACAGCTGAGGTCCCCGGTGCAGCCCGGCGAGCACACCGTGCGGTTCGGGCAGCAGCGCCGGGTCGGGAACCCCCGCGGAGAGGTCCATGGCGAACTCGCCGGCCGCGCTGGCGATCCGCCAGAACCGGGTCGGCCAGCCGGCGTGGGAGGTCTGGGCGACGAACGAGCCGTTGCGCCCCTCGGTGCGGACCGCCCCGATCCGGACCAGCGACCGCCACGCCTCGTTCACCGTGGTCGGGCTGGTACCCAGCGCCTTGGCCAGCGTGCGCACGGTGGGTAACCGGGAACCGGCGGCCAGCTCGCCCGACTTGATGAGCCGGTTCACGGCGGCCGCAATCCCGGCGGCGGAACGGCTCACCACTGCCTCCGCTATCCGGGCGACATCGGGCTCCATCCGCTACTCCCATTCGGCGATGCCGTGGCAGACGAATTGTCCTGTAACAAAACGTGTATTGCCCCAGTACGCGACGAACAATATCGTCCCTCGCACAGTCGCACACCCTCGATCGGGAGTTGGCATGCCAAACCTCGTCCGCGCCGCTCTGGTACAGACCAAGTGGACCGGCGACTCCGCCTCGATGATCGACCTCCACGAGAAGTACGCCAGGGACGCCGCCCAGCAGGGCGCGAAGATCATGGGCTTCCAGGAGGTCTTCAACGCACCGTACTTCTGCCAGGTACAGGAAGCCGAGCACTACCGGTGGGCCGAACCGGTGCCCGACGGGCCCACCGTGCGCCGGATGTGCTCGCTGGCCAAGGAGCTGGGCATGGTGCTGGTGGTGCCGGTCTACGAGGTGGAGAGCTCCGGCTTCTACTACAACACCGCGGCCGTGATCGACGCCGACGGTAGCTACCTGGGCAAGTACCGCAAGCACCACATCCCGCAGGTCAAGGGCTTCTGGGAGAAGTACTACTTCAAGCCGGGGAACCTGGGCTGGCCGGTTTTCGAGACCGCGGTGGGCAAGGTCGGCGTCTACATCTGCTACGACCGGCACTTCCCGGAGGGTTGGCGCGCGCTCGGCCTGGCCGGGGCGCAGATCGTCTACAACCCGTCGGCGACCAGCCGGGGGCTGTCGTCGTACCTGTGGCAGCTGGAGCAGCCGGCGGCGGCGGTGGCCAACGAGTACTTCATCGCCGCGATCAACCGGGTCGGCGTGGAGGAGTACGGCGACAACGACTTCTACGGCACCAGCTACTTCGTCGACCCGCGCGGTCAGTTCGTCGGTGAGGTGGCCAGCGGGACCGACGAGGAACTGGTGGTGCGCGACCTCGACCTGGACGTGATCGACGAGGTCCGCCAGCAATGGGCGTTCTACCGGGACCGCCGCCCGGACGCCTACGAATCGCTGACCCGGCCCTGAGGACGGAACGCATGACTGGAATCCACGCCGAGCTGCTCAAGCGCCGGCAGGCCGTGCTGCCCAGCTGGCTGTCCACCTTCTACGCCGAGCCGATCGACCTCGACCACGGCGAGGGCCGGCACGTGGTCGACGCCGAGGGCAACCGCTACCTGGACTTCTTCGGCGGCATCCTCACCACGATGACCGCGCACGCGCTGCCGGAAGTCACCGCCGCGGTATCCGAGCAGGCCGGGAAGATCCTGCACAGCTCGACGCTCTACCTGAATCGACCGATGGT
>Ga0137415_10005967_pt1 | contig 12055 bp, 7 predicted proteins | sample CZODoug3_1_1_16f_FD_183082 | JGI IMG/M metagenome (GOLD analysis project Ga0137415, IMG submission 183082) | Vadose zone soil fungal communities from Angelo Coast Range Reserve, California, USA - CZODoug3_1_1_16fungal (Hybrid Assembly) | ecosystem: Environmental > Terrestrial > Soil > Vadose...
ATAGACCCTGGCGAGCGCACGCAGGATACGGTCGAGGCGCATCTGGCCGTGGAACGGGCCTCTGTCCCGCCGCGCCCAGGCGGGGCCGACCGAGATGTGATCCTGCAGATTTTTGCCGACACCGGCGAGCGGCACATCGGTGGCGATGCCATGGGCGGAAAGCTCGGCCGGATCGCCGATGCCGGACAACATCAGGAGCTGCGGCGAGTTGATCACGCCGCCGCACAGGATCACTTCGCGCTCGGCATGGACGGTCGTCTTGCGTCCGCGGCGCATATAGTCGATGCCGATGGCGCGCGTGCCGTCGAGCAAGACGCGGCTCGCGAGCGCGCCGACCACGACGCTGAGATTGCGGCGCTTGAGCGCGGGCCGGAGATAGCCGACCGCGGCGCTGCAGCGCCGGCCGTCGCGCACCGTCATCTGCCAGCGGCCGAATCCCTCCTGGCGCGCGCCGTTGTAGTCGGCGGTCGCCGGATAGCCCGCCGAGGCGCCCGCGGCCGCGAAGGCGTCGACCAGCGGATCGGCGAAACGGGTGGTGCGCACCGTGAGCGGCCCGTCGCCGCCGCGGAAATAGCTGGCGCCGCCTTCCCACGATTCCTGCCGGCGGAAATAGGGCAGCACATGCGCATAGGACCATTCCGGCAGGCCGGCGGCCGCCCAGCGGTCGTAGTCGCCGCGATGGCCCCGCACATAGGCCATGGCGTTGATCGAGGACGAGCCGCCCACCACCTTGCCGCGCGCGCATTCGACGCCGCGTCCGCCCATGCTGTCCTCGGGCTCGCAGAAATACATCCAGTCATGCATGCGGTTGAGCAGCAGCCGCGGCCAGCCAAGCGGAATATGGATCCAGGGGTCGCGGTCCCAGCCGCCGGCCTCCAGCAGCAGAACCTTGGAGTCGCTGTCCTCCGACAGGCGGTTCGCCAGGGTGCAGCCGGCGGAGCCGGCGCCGACGATGATGTAGTCGTAGGTTTTGGTGTTGGGCATGAGCTCGACTGCTTTACATACCGATACTCGTAGGGGTGGGTTAGGCGCGAAGCGCCGTAACCCACCGTCGGCCTATGTGTCCCCCGAAATGGTGGGTTTCGCTTCGCTCAACCCACCCTACGGACTCTTCTTCCCATCCAGCAACCAGCCGAATTTCTCCTTGGCCTTGCGGGTGACTTCCGGGCTCGGCGTATTGCTGGGCGGAAACTTGTCGCGCCAATGATAGGGCTTGCAGGCGTTGATCACCGCGACCGAATGGGTCATGTCGCCGACGGCGCGCTTTTCCGGCGCAAGGCGCGGATCGGCGGGCGAGTCCCAGGCATTCTGGATGAACTGGATGGACTCCTTGGGCTCGGTGCGGGTCAGCATCGCCCACAGCAGGTGATCGAGATTGGTGACGTCGACGTCGTCGTCGACCACGATCACGTATTTCGACGCATAGGCGGCGGCGCCGCATTGCGCCGCGATGAAACCCGCCTGGGTGGCGTGGCCGGGATATTTCTGCTTGATCGCGACGCCGTGCAGGAGGCGCGATCCGCCGATCTCGTGGCACCAGACCTGGGCGACCTCCGGCACGCCGGCCGCCGTCATGTTCTGCTTGACCATGGCGGAGCGCAGCACCGCGCGGTAGCGCGCCATCTCGTCCGGCCCGGCCCCCATTGGCGGCACGCCGAGCAGGATCGGATCGTTGCGGTGGTAGATCGCCTTGATGTCGAGCACGGGGCGCGGCGCCGCGCCGCCCGCGTAATGCCCGGTCCATTCGCCGAAGGGGCCTTCGGTCGCGCGCTTGTCCGGGGTGATGTAGCCCTCCAACACGATCTCGGCATGCGCCGGAAAAGGCAGCCCGGTGACCCGGCCCTTCACCATCTTCACCGGCCGCCCGCGCAAGCCGCCGATGATGTCCATCTCGAAGACCCCGTAGGGCGCCTCGGTGCCGCCATAGAAGAAGGCGAGCGGATCGCCGCCCAGCACCATCACGATGGGCAGCGGCTCGCCCTTCTTCCAGTATTTCTCGCGGTGCAGGTAGCCGTGGTGGCCGGTCGCCATCAGGACGCCGACCGAGTTCTTGTCGTGCACCTGCGCCCGGTAGGCGCCGGCGTTGAGCCAGTTCTCGTCCGGGTCGCGGGTGATCGAATAGGTGCCGGTGCCGATATAGCGGCCGCCGTCCTTCTCGTGCCAGACCGGGGAGGGGAATTTGAGGACGTCGACGTCGTCGCCCGTCATGATGTTCTCGAGCACGGGGCCGTCCGCCACGATCTCGTGGGGTACCAGCCTCATGTCCTTGAGATAGGCCTCGCGATAGGCCTCGCTCAGCTCCCATTTGCCCAGGTGGTCCGGAAAGCCGAAGGTCATGTTGCGGCGCGTGCCGGCAAAGATGTTGAGCAGCAGCCGAAAGCCCTTGGGGCAGCCCGGGATGTCGTCGAACACCACGCAGGGGCCGTTCTCGGCGCGCAGGATCGCCTCCGCGGCGAGGCCGATGTCCTCCTGCCAGGTCGCGCCCTTGACGTGGCGGACCTCGCCCAGGCGCTCGGCATGATCGAGCCACTCGCGCAGGTCGTCATAGGCGATATGCCCCTGCAGGTTGCTCCGCTCGTTCATCGCTGGTTTCCACTCGCCCGATGCGGGCCGGCACCGTACACTCCGGCCGGACCGACAAGCTATGCCGGAAGCTATGCCAGGTCGTCATAACAGATGGCGGTTGGTGCCGGGAGTAGGCCGGCGCGCCGTCGGATGGGCTCACGAGAGGCTACCGGCGGACCTCCGGGTGGACATCATGGGTCGACGGTTCGCGCACAACCTGGTCGCGGTCGCCGCCACGCTCGGCGCCATGGTGGCGGCTCTGGCGGCTGCGACCGGCGGAGACTGGCCGGCCAAGCCGGTGCGGGTGATCGTGGCCTATTCGGCGGGCGGGGCGAACGACCTGCTAGGCCGGGTCTTCGCCGAGCGCCTGGGCGACGCGTTCGGCCAGCAGTTTTTTGTAGAAAACCGCACCGGCGGGGGCGGCCTGATCGGCACGGCCGCGGTGGCGCGGGCGGAGCCCGACGGCTACACGCTGATCGTCTCCGGCATGCCGTCGCACGTGCTCGCGCCGGCAATGAACCGGAATGCCGGCTTCGATCCGGTGCGCGACTTCACCCATATCGCCTATCTGGGCGGGCCGCCGAACGTCTTCGCGGTGCACAACTCGTCGCCGGTGAAGACCTTCAAGGAGCTGCTCGCGCTCATGCGGGCCCAGACGGACGGGCTCGAATATGTCTCGCCCAGCATCGGATCGGTCGGCAACATGGTGGCCGAATATGTCGCCGCCCGGGAGCACATCCGGCTCACCCACGTGGTCTATCGCGGCGGCGGCGCGGCCATCCTCGACCTCGTCGCCGGCCACGTGAAGCTCGGCAGCATGACGCTCTCGACCATGCGCGAGCATATCCGCGCCGGCACGCTGCGACCGCTCGCGATCTCCTCGGCGCAGCGTGTCCCGGAATTGCCCGACGTGCCGACCCTGGTCGAGCTCGGCTATCCGGAGCTCGTGGTGCGGACCTGGTACGGGCTCTCGGGCCCGGCCGGCCTGTCTCCGCAGATTGTCGATGAGATCAACACCGTGGTGAACAAATCGATGCAGCTGTCCAAAGTCCAGGAGCAGTTGGCGGCCGAGGCGATCGAGACCAAAGCCATGACGCCGGCGGAGTTCACCCGGTTCATGAAGGACGAAGTCAACAAGTGGGTGCCGGCGGTCAACGCGATGAATCTCGGGGCGAAGTAATTGAGCTTCTTCCCATTCATCGCCAGGAGGCACTCGTGCCGTCATGGGCGGCGCACGGGCCGGATCGGCCCTGGCTGCCTTGTGCGCCGCCGATCTTCACGGCATTGTCGTCATGTTTCGGTCCGGTACCGTGAGCATTCGGGGAGCTGCCATGTCGAGTCGTCTGTTTGTGACTGTTTTCACGGCTGTTGGGATTTTCTGCACAGGCGCAGCCAATGGCGCCGACGTGCAGGCGCTGGCGCAGAGCTGTGCCGCCTGCCATGGCGAGAACGGCCTGCCTGCCGACCCGAAGACCACGCCGGTCATCTGGGGTCAGCAGGCGAGCTACCTCTACAAGCAGTTGCACAACTACAAGAGCGGCGAGCGCAAAAACTCGGTCATGGGGCCCGTGGTGGCGGATATCTCGCTTCAGGACCTGCGCCAGATCGCCAATTACTTCGCCGCCAAGACGTGGCCGGCAAAAGAGGCCAGCGGCGCCGGCGGCTCGCCGCCCAACGGCATTGCCCAGTGCCAGCCTTGCCACCAGTCGAAATTCGAGGGTGGCCCGCCGGCGCCGCGGCTCGCCGGATTGAGCTATGAATACCTGGGGGTGGCGATGAAAAGCTTCGCCGACGGGACGCGGACCAATAACGGCGACATGCCGGGATTCATGGAGGCGCTGTCCGACAGCGAGCGCGACGCCATGGCGCGTTATCTCGCCGGGCTCTGAGCGGCGAAGCGGCCGTCGCTCAATCGTTCAAGATCGCAATGTCCTTGGCGTTGCCGCGTCCCGACAGCGACTGCACGAAGGCGTAGATGTCGGCGATGTCCTGGTCCGACATCACGGCCTCGGAATAGGCCGGCATGTCGTTGGACGGCGCGCGCACCTGGCCCTTGAACCCGTCGAACGGCATCGGGGTTTTGGCGAGGAGGGGCGAGGGGCCGTTATAGGCGCCACCCTGGCCGGAGCGGCCGTGGCAGACGAAGCAGCCGTCCGCCAGATAGATGCGCTTGCCTTTGGCGGCGTCGCCCGACGGCGCATCCTGGGCGCGCCCGGGCGTCGCCAAGCTGCCGGCGCCAAGGAGAAGCGCGGCAGCCGCGACGAGATGAAAGCGTGTCATGGGGCTGCTCCTCAGCGCGGATCGGTGACGACGTCGACCAGCGCGGGCTGGCCGCTCTTGACCGCCGCGATGGCGCGCGTCAGCGCCGGTGCGAGATCTTTCGGGTCGACGACCGGTCCCTCGCCATGGACCCCGAAGCCGCGCGCGACCGTCGCATAGTCGACATTGGGATCGGTGATGGTGGTGCCGATATGCGCGTTCTCGATGCCGCGGCCGAGGCGGGCCGCCATCGCCTGCAGATACATGTATTCCTGGTGATAGGCGCGGTTGTTGTGCACCACGTAGAGGATCGGGATGCGGTGATGCGCGGCGGTCCATAGCGTATTGGGCACCATCATGAGGTCGCCGTCGCCCTGGAAGGCCACGGTGAGCCGCCCGTGCCGCTTGTTGGCGAGCGCCGCGCCGAGCGAGGCCGGCGCGTTGTAGCCGACGCCGGCGCCGCCCGAGCCGCCGTTCCAGCGGTGGGCCTGGTCGAAATTCCACAGCTTGTGCGGCCAGGTGTTGCGGATCGCGTTGCCGACCAGCGACCAGTCCTCGTTCCGGATCTGGGCATAGACCTCGGCGCACATGCGCGCGGTCGTGATCGGGCTCGCGTCCCAGCCGATGGTGGCGTCCGACTTCGCGCGCTCCACCATGGCGAGCCGCGCCGCGCCGAGCTTCTTGCCGCGCGCCTCGTAGGCCGACTGGCGGCCGAGGTCGACCAGCCGCTTGACCGCCTCGATGAGCGCCGGCAGCGAAGCTTCGCCGTCGCCGGCGATCGCGAGATCGACCTCCTGGTAGCGCCCGAAGTCCTGGTAGTTCGCCTTCATGTAGAGGTCGCGCACCCCGAGCGTGATGATCTTGGCGTCCTTCTTGGTGACCGAGCGCGTGGTGCGCACGATGCGGTCGCTGAAGGCGTTCACGGCGCCGAACATGTCGTTCATCTCGATCCCGAGGATCACGTCGGCCTGGCCCAGCACGGCGTCGCGCCGGAACGTGTGGTTGAGCGGATGGCGCGACGGGAAATTCATGCGGCCCTGCATGTCGAGCACGGGGCACTGCAGCGTCTCGGCGAGCTCGACCAGGCGCGCCATGCCGGCGGCGGTGCGCGCCAGGCGGTCGCAGATGATCACCGGGTTCTCGGCCGCGACCAGCATTTTTGCGGTCTCGGCGAGCGCGCCGGTATCGGCCTGCGGCGGGACCACCCGGGAAAGCCTGGGGATGCGCAGGCCTTCGGGATCGGGAATCGGGTTTTCCTGCAGCTCGGCGTCGAGCGACAGCAGCACGGGCGCCATCGGGGGCGTCACCGCGATCTTGTAGGCGCGCACCGCCGATTCGGCGAAATGCTGCAGCGAGGTCGGCTGGTCGTCCCATTTGACGAAGTCGCGCACCAGCGCGGCGGGATCGATCGCCGAATGCACCCATTCCACGCCGGGCGCCCGCTTGTTGGCCTCGACGATGTTGCCGATCATGACATAGACCGGCACGCGGTCGCACCACGCATTGTACATCGCCATCGAGGCGTGCTGGAGGCCGACGGTGCCGTGGCACATCATGGCCATCGGCTTGCCTTCCATCTTGGCGTAGCCCTGCGCCATATGGACCGCGATCTCCTCGTGCGGGCAGGTAAGGATTTCGGGCTGGTTTTTGCCGTAGTTGACCAGCGCCTCGTGAATGCCGCGGAAGCTCGACGCGCAGTTCATCGCCAGGTAGTCGAAATCGAGCGTCTTCAGCACGTCGACCATGAAGTCGCCGCCGCTTGAGCTCTGATTGACCGGGTCCTTCGACGGCGGCTGGGTCTCGACCGCGACCTGCCGCGGGCCAGGCACCGCGGCCTTCAGGGCGGGGCGCGGGGCATTCCCTTGTGCTGCCACGGCGACCGGCGCGGCCAGCGTCGCGGCGCCCGCCAGGGTGGCGCTTTTGAGGAAATTGCGGCGGCTCGAGTCAGGGGATTGACGGCGCTTGGACATGGCATTCCTCCCGTCGGTTATTCCGGATACCGTTGGCCGGTACCGGTGCATTGGCTGCTTGTTGGTCGAACTGTCGCGCCGGCACAGGGGGCCGTCAAGGCGGGTGCGCAGGGTCCGGCCGCGGCGGCGGACGGCGACGCCATGAGCCGCGACCGTTTTGGCGCCGGCGGCCATCGGTTCCTGACTTGGAACCCGTGGGACGCCCAGGCGTTTCCTTGCGGGGATACTTGCGCGCGAGCGCAGCCGGATCAGCGAGCAACGCCATGGCACCGCGAGCGAATTGGAGAGGCTATCTCAAGCTGTCGCTGGTCACCTGCGCGGTCGATCTGTTTCCCGCCACGACCACGCGCGAGCGCGTCCATTTCAACATCATGAACCGCGCGACCGGCAACCGCGTCCGCTACGACGTGGTCGACGCCGAGACCGGCAAGGAGGTTCCGCAGGCGGAGCGCGTGAAGGGCTACAAGCTCGAGGGCGACCGTTATGTGCTGCTCGAGGAGGACGAGCTCGACGAGGTTGCGCTCGAGAGCACCCATACGATCGATATCGAGGCTTTCGTCCGGCGCCAGGAGGTGGACGATATCTATCTCGACGCCTGGTATTATCTGGTGCCGAGCGACAAGGCCGGATACGAGGCCTATACGGTGATCCGCGACGCCATGCGGGAAAAGTCGCTGGTCGGGCTGGCGCGCGCCGTCGTCTACCGGCGCGAGCGTCTCCTGATGCTGTCGCCGCGTCAAAAAGGAATTGCCGCCACCGTGCTGCGCTACAGGAACGAGGTGCAGGACGCGGCCGCCTATTTCGACGACATTCCCGACATCAAGGTGCCCAAGGACATGCTGCAGCTGGCGGAGCATATCCTCGAAAGCAAGACGACGAAATTCGATCCGGCGAAATTCGTCGACCGCTACGAGTCGGCACTCAAGAGTTTGATCAAGGCGAAGCAGCACGGCAAGCCACCGCCGTCCGCGCCGTCGCCGCAGCCGAGCAACGTCGTCAACCTCATGGATGCGCTGCGCGGCAGCCTGAAGGGAGGGTCGCGCGCGCTGGCCGGTCGCGGCCGCACCGCGCAGAGGGGCGCGCCCAAGAGCGCACCTAAGAGCACGTCCAAAAGCGGGCCAAAGCGCGCGCCAACGCGCGCGCCACGGCGCCGCAAGCTCAAACGAGCGGGCTGAGCCATGAGCCTTCAGGCCTACCACGCCAAGCGCAAATTCGACGCGACCCCCGAGCCGCGCGGCAAGCAGGGCCGCCGCAAGGGCAGCCAGTTCGTCATCCAGAAGCACGCGGCGCGCCGGCTGCATTACGACCTGCGGCTCGAGCTCGACGGCGTGATGAAGAGCTGGGCGGTGACCCGCGGCCCGAGCCTGGTACCGGGCGAGAAACGGCTGGCGGTCCAGGTCGAGGATCATCCGATCGACTACAACAAGTTCGAGGGCACCATCCCGCAGGGGCAATATGGCGGCGGCACGGTGCTGATCTGGGATCGCGGCGAGTGGTTTCCCGACGGCGACCCGCACAAGGGCCTTGCGAAAGGCCACCTCTCGTTCAGGCTCGAGGGCAAGAAGCTGCATGGCCTCTGGCACCTCGTGCGCATGCATGGGCGCCCCGGCGACAAGAAGGCGAACTGGCTGCTCATCAAGGCGCATGACGAGGCGGCGCGGAGCCCGAAGGATGCCGATATCCTGGAAGAGGAGCCGCTGTCGGTGGTCAGCGGCCGCTCGATCGCCGACATCGCGGAGGGCAAGGGCCGCCACCGCGTCTGGCAGTCGAACCGCGCGCCCGACCAACAGGCGAAGCCCGCCTTCAAGCCGCGCAAACTCGCGGCGAAGCCGCGGGCCGCGGCAAAGCCGAGGCCCGCCGCCAAGCCGCGGCAGAAACGCGCGCGGGCGGCGCGGCGGTCCGACGCGAAAAAGCAAAGCAAACCCGCTCGCAAGAGCGAGGCGGAGCCCAAACGCCACAGCCCGTTGCCGGATTTCATCCCGCCCTCGCTCGCGACACTGCGGGCCGAGGCCCCGGATGGACCGGGGTGGGTGCATGAGGTCAAGTTCGACGGCTACCGCATCCAGGCCCGGATCGATCACGGCAAGGTGCGCCTCCTCACCCGCAAGGGCCTCGACTGGACCGCCAGGTTTCCCAACGTGGCGCAAGCCGTGGCGCAGCTGCCCGCCACCACCGCCCTGATCGACGGCGAGATCGTGATCGAGGACGAGCATGGCATATCGAGCTTCTCCGGCCTGCAGGCCGCGCTCAAAGCAGGCGAGCGCAAGCGCTTCGTGTATTACGTTTTCGATCTCCTCCACCTCGACGGGCGCGACCTCATGAATGAGCCGCTGATCGAGCGAAAGCGCCTGCTCGCGGACTTGCTGCACCGCGCCAAGGCGCTGGGCCCGATCAGGCTGAGCGAGCATTTCGCGACCGAAGGCTCGCAGGTGCATCGGCGGGCCTGCGAGATGGCGCTCGAAGGAATCGTGTCGAAACGCAAGGACGCGCCTTACCGCTCCGGCCGATCCGAAACCTTCATCAAGTCGAAATGCGCCAATGCGCAGGAGTTCGTGGTCGGCGGTTACGTGCCCTCGACCGCGCTGCCGCGCGCGGTGGGGTCGTTGGTGCTCGGATATTATGACCACGGCGACCTCGTCTATGCGGGCCGCATGGGCACCGGCTACACGCGTGCGACCGCGCAGGATTTGTGGAAGCGGCTGCATCCGTTGGAGGCCGACAAGCCGCCCTTCGACCGGATTCCGTCGACGGAGCGCCGCCGCGATACGCGATGGGTGCAGCCCAAGCTCGTGGTCGAGTCGCATTTCCGTGGCTGGACCGCCGACGGCCTGGTGCGCCAGGCTGCGTTCAAGGGGCTGCGCGAGGACAAGCCGGCCAAGGAGGTCGTACGGGAGGTCGCAACCATGCCGGGTCGAGACGAGACGTCGGGGCGCAGCGCCAAGGCGCCAAAGGAATCCAGACGCACGAGAGCCGCCGCCCATGCCGCGAAGGCCGCGGTCAAGCGCACCAAGCCGGCCCGGCCGAAGGCCGCCCCGAAGGCTGCCGCCAAGACCGGCGCGAAGACCGGCGCGAAGCCGGCCGCGGCGTCGCGCGGGGAACACCTGGCCAAGCACGCCCGGTCATGGGACGACGGCGATGTCCGCCTCACCCATCCGGACCGGGTCTATTGGGTCGACGTCGGCATCACCAAGCAGGACCTGGCCGATTACTACCGCGAGGTATGGGACTGGATGGCGCCACACGTGGTCGGGCGTCCGCTGTCGCTGGTGCGCTGTCCGGAAGGCACCAAGGGTCAGTGCTTCTTCCAGAAGCACGCTTCGGCGGGCTTGACCGAACGCAATCTGCGCACCGTGACGGATTCGAACCGGCGGCAGATCATCGCCGTCGAGAGCCTCGAAGGATTGCTGTCGCTGGTCCAGGCCGGCGTGCTCGAGGTTCATGTCCGCGGCTCGATGATCGACCGGCTCGATCGCTGCGACCGGATCGTGTTCGACCTCGACCCGGGCGAGGGCACCGGCTGGCCCGATGTGCTCGCCGCCGCCCAGGACGTGCGCGAGCGGCTGGCGGCGATCGATCTCGAGAGTTTCGTCAAGCTTTCGGGCGGCAAGGGCCTGCATGTCGTCCTGCCGGTCGAACCCGCCGACTGGGACACGACCAAGACTTTCGTGCAGGCCTTCGCGCAGGCGATGGCGGCGGACGATCCCGACCGCTACGTCGCCACCATGGCCAAGGCGGCGCGCAAGGGGAAGATCTTCGTGGACTACCTGCGCAACTCACTCGAGCAGACCTCGGTCGCCGCCTTTTCGACGCGCGCACGCGAAGGGGCGCCGGTGTCCGCCCCGGTGTCCTGGCGCGAGGTCGGCCGGACCACCGGCGGCAACCAATATACGGTCCTCAACCTGATGAAACGCCTGCGCGGTCTCAAGCAGGACCCGTGGAAGGACATCGGCCGCGTCCGGCAGAAGCTGCCCGACCTGCAGAGCCTGCGCGAGCGCGGTTGAGGCCGGCGGCCGCATGGGACGGGAACCAACAGCTCCCCGACGGAGTGGGGGGCAAAACGATGAGCATTTCCAACCCGGTCGGATTGCGAGCGCGGGGGCGCGGGAGCGGGGGCTCCTATGCCTGCGGCGTCGCCGTGCTGCTGTTCGGCGTCTTTGGGGCCGGGTGCGCGCTCGCCGCGGAAGGCGGGGCAGGGCCGTCGGAGGCGCTCTTTCTCACCCAGATCGTGGTCCTGATGCTGTCCGGGCGCCTGCTCGGCGAGGCCATGCTGCGCATCGGCCAGCCCGCCGTCATGGGCCAGCTCCTCGCCGGCGTCATCCTCGGCCCGTCGCTCTTGGGCCTCGTGTGGCCCGACCTGCAGCATGCGCTGTTCCCCAGCTCGCCCACGCAAAAGAGCATGCTCGACGCCATATCGCAGTTCGGCATCCTGCTGCTGCTGGTGCTCACGGGAATGGAAACCGACCTCAAGCTGGTCAGGAAAGTGGGCGCTGCCGCCATCAGCGTGTCTCTGACCGGTGTGGCGGTGCCGTTCGCCTGCGGGGTTGCGCTCGGCGAATTCCTTCCAGAGTCGTTGTTGCCGCGGCCCGACCAGCGCCTGCTCACGTCGCTCTTTCTGGGCACGGCCTTGTCGATCTCCTCGATCAAGATCGTGGCCGCGATCGTGCGCGACATGAAGTTCACGCGCCGCAACCTCGGGCAGGTAATCGTGGCCTCCGCCATCCTCGAGGATTCCATCGGCTGGATCATCATCGCCATCACGTTCGGCCTCGCGCAGGCCGGCACGATCGATATCCTCAACGTGGCGAAAAGCGTGATCGGCGCGGCGGCGTTCATGGCCGTCAGCCTGACGGTGGGGCGGCGGGTGGTGTTCTGGCTCATCCGCTGGGCGAATGACAGCTTCGCGAGCGAATTCGCCGTGATCACGATGATCCTGGGCATCATGGGCGTGATGGCGCTGACCACCCATGCGATCGGGGTCCACACCGTGCTCGGCGCTTTCGTGTCCGGCATCCTGATCGGCGAATCTCCGATCCTGACGCGCCACATCGACCAGCAACTGCGCGGGCTGATCATGGCCTTCTTCATGCCGGTATTCTTCGGCGCGGCCGGCCTGAGCGCGGACCTCACGATCCTGACCAGCGCCACGCTGCTGCTCATGACCCTCGGGTTGATCGCCATCGCGAGCGTCGGCAAGTTCGCCGGCGCCTTCATCGGCGGAGAAATCGGCGGATTGAGCAAGGCGGAGTCTCTGGCGATCGCCT
>Ga0137415_10005969_pt1 | contig 12053 bp, 6 predicted proteins | sample CZODoug3_1_1_16f_FD_183082 | JGI IMG/M metagenome (GOLD analysis project Ga0137415, IMG submission 183082) | Vadose zone soil fungal communities from Angelo Coast Range Reserve, California, USA - CZODoug3_1_1_16fungal (Hybrid Assembly) | ecosystem: Environmental > Terrestrial > Soil > Vadose...
AAGCAGGCTCCGAACGGCAACACCGGTATCAACGGCAAGCAGGCTCCGAACGGCAACACCGGGACCACCGAGCACAAGAAGAACGAGTCCAAGCCGATCGTGGTCCAGGCCCCGAAGCCGGCACCGGCCCAGTCGGGTGTGGCCACGAAGCCCGCGCCCGTGAAGGACGGCGGCGAGGTCCTGGTCAAGGAGCAGGAGCACAAGAAGAAGTCCGACTCGAAGTCCGACTCCGACAACTGACGCCCACCACCACAGCTTGGACCCAGTGCCCCGGGCACCGGGTCCAAGCGCATGTCCGGCGCCAGTTCCGCACCGCGCGGGGAGTCCGAGTCAGCGGGCCGCACGGACCGCACGGGCCGGCGAGGTCGCCGGGGTCACCCGAGCCGGCGAGGTCGCCCGGCGACTGGGGGCGGCGGTCAGCCGGGGTGGGGCGGCGCGGGGGTGTCAGGGGGTGGGGCCGGCCAGGAGCTCCTCGCAGGTGCGCACCAGTACCTCCGCGGCGTCCCGGACGGCGGAGGTGGTCGCGGGGTGCGACGCCAGCCGTTGCCAGTGCGCCAGCTGCTCGCCGGCCGCCTCCCGGATCGCCTCGAGGGTGGCGTCGGCGGCCAGCCCGAGACGGGCGCTCGGCTCCGCGCCGTCGGCGCCCAGGAGCCTTTCGGCGGCCTCGCGGTCGGCGGCGCCCAACCGCGGCCTGCCGGCCCGCAGCGCGTCGGCGAGGTCGATCTCGACCAGCTCGTGCGCCCCGGAGCGGATCCGTTCGAGCTGGTAGAGCAGTTGGTCGACCCTCGGCCCGCGCTCCGGTGAGGACCGCACCAGGCCCTCCAGCTCGGCCAGCGTCGACCGCACCCGCAGCGCCTGGGCCGGCCGGGCGAACCGCCAGGTCAGCACGTCGCGCAGTTGCGGCATGCCGCTGATCCGGACCAGTTCCTCGCCCAGTTTGGCGGGGCTCGGCGCGCGGCCGGCCCGGATCAGGCGCAGCGCCTGCTCGATGCCGTACCAACCCAGTCGCGCCAGCAGCGCCGGCGTGGTGTGCTCGGCGAGCTCGGTCGGCGCCCGCTGACTCAGCGTGAGCAGCGACTGGAACTCGGCCTCCTCCAGGTCACCGCCGGCCACGGCGAGCAGCGCGGCCACCGGCACCACGGTCTGGCAGTGCGGCGCGATCTCCGGTGCGTTGCGGTACTCGGCGGCGATCTCCTTCGCCCGGTCCAGGGCGTCCAGCGTCGAGCCGCCGAGCTCGTCGGCGCGGGCCAGCACCCCGATGGTCGGCACCGGCCGCGCGGTCGGCACGATCTTCGTGGCCGGCGGTGTGGTCGGTGCCGTGGCCGGCGGTGTGGGTGGCGGTGTGGTCGGCGGTGCCGTTGGTGGCGACTCGCTCGGCTGCTCCGCCGCGGGCTCCGTCACCGGCTCCGTCACCGGCTCGACCGCGCGCTCGGGCTCCGGCTTCGCCGCCGGCTCGGTTGCCGGGGCGGTGCCCGGCGAGTTCGGGTCGGGCTCCGGAGTGCTGTCTGCCGAGGTCGGCTCGGGCTCCGCGGTGGGTTCGGGCTCCGCGGTGGGCTCGGTCTCCGGGGTGGGCTCCGGGGTGGTGGGCTCGAACAGGCTGGCGTCCTCGAGGCCCGGTCCGCGCAGCACCATCAGCACCGCGTCGGCCGGCTGGGCCTCGGCGCCCTCCTGGTCGGTGAGCTCCAACGCCGGCGTGTAGCGCTCGTTGCGCAGCGCGCGCAGCAGGGTCCGGGTGCCCGCGCCGGCCGCGCCGAGCACCGCGACCCGGGTCGGTTCGGCGAGCCGTTCGGCCAGCGCGGCGAGTTGCTCGCGCTGGGGGGTGTCCGGATAGATCTGCTGCGTCGCCCGCAACAGCGCCCGTGCCTGGCCGAGCAGCGAGCCGTCGCCGTTCGCCGGCTCGCCCACGTCTCCCACGGCGGCGTCATCCTGGCTCTGCGCGGTGGGCACGGGACGGATCAGCCGGGTTGCCTCGGCGACGGGCCCGAACTGTTGGGTGGCGGCCACGGCGGCTTGCGCGTCGGCCTCGGTGGCGGCTGTGGTCGGCGACGGCGCGATTCGCTGTGTCGTATCAACGGCGGCCGGGCTGGGTGCCGGCCGCGCCGGCTCGGCGCCCGGTGCCGGCTGGATCGGGATGCGCTGGGTCTGGTCAGCGGGCTGGGACTGGCCGGGCTGAGGCTGGGCGGGCCCGGGTTGGGCGGGTTCGGGCGGCTGGGGGCGGATCACCTGGGTCGCCTCGGCGGCGGACTGGGTGGGTGCGACCTGGGCCTGGATCCACTGGGTTGCCTCGGCGGCCGGCTGATCCGTCGGCTCGGGCCGGTCCGTCGGCTGGGACCCCGGCGCGGGCCGCTCGGGTGCTGGCGGTCGGTCCGCGGGAGCGCCGGTCCCCGGCTGCACCGCGCCGCCGGGCTGGCGGGGATACGGCTGCGGGGCGCCACCGGGCTGGCGGGGGTGGGGCTGGGGGCCGCCGGCGGGCTGGCGAGGATAGGGCTGCGGGGTGCCGGTGGGGGGCTGCGCGGGCGCGGTTCGGGGTGCTCCGGCCGCGGGCTGCCACCACGCCGGCTGGCCGTACTCCGGCGGGTCGAAGCCCGGCTGGCCGTAGGGCACCGGCTGGCGGTCGGCCGGTGGGCCGTATCCGGGTTGGCCGGCGGCGGGATCGCGCTGGGTCGCGGATTGGCCGTACGGCTGCTGGCCCTGCGGCGCCGGCTGGCGGTACGGCGGTGGCCCGTAGCCGGGCTGGCCGGCCTGGTTCGGTGTCGCGGGTTGGCCGTACATCGGGGTGGGTCGTTCGACGCGGACGGCGGCGGCCGGTGTCACGTCGGCCGGGGACGGCTCGGGGTGGACCGGCGCGATCAGTCCCGGCTTGACCGGCGCGGGCGCGATCAGGCCCGGCTTGGGCGCGCGCCCCGGCTTGAACCGGGACATCCCGGCGCGGGCCGGCTCGGCCGGCGCGCGCTGCGCCTCGAGCAGCGCGGGAGGTACGGGCTGGGTGGCGTCCGGCGGGGCCTCGGCCGGCACCGGCACCGCGCCGGACACCGTGGTGCCCGCGCCGGGTGCCGACTCGACGCTGAGCCGCCCGCCCACCGCGCTGAGCCTGGCGAGCAGGTTGCGCTGCCCCCGCCCCGGGGAGCCGGTGGCCGCGCCCGTGTCGAAGCCCGGTCCCTCGTCGCGGACGCTGAACCAGAGCAGGCCGTCGGCCAGCCCGATCCGGACGCCGACCGGGGCGCCCGGTGCGTGCTTGCGGGTGTTGTTCACCGCTTCGAGGCAGCAGAAGTAGACCGCCGCCTCGACGTCCGGGCTGAACCGTCGCTCGTCCGAGCCGCCCTCGAAGGACACCGCGATCGGCGGGTCGATGCCGCCGAGGTCGGCGGCGAGCGCGGCGGCCAGCCCCCGTTCGGACAGCACGATCGACGACACCCCGGACGCCGTCTTGGCCAGCACCGCCTCGGTGTTGCTGAGCTGGACGGCCAGCTGGTCCAGCCGCCCCCTGGCCTCTTCGAGCTTGCCGCTGGACACCTCGTACTCGACCAGGCCCAGCGCCAACCGGAGCGACACCAGGTGGTGCTGGGCGCCGTCGTGCAGGTCGCGCTCGATCATCCGCCGCTCGCTGTCCATCTCGGCGACGGCCTGGCGGCGGGACTGCGCGATGTCCTCGGCGTGCGCCAACGCGGCCCGCAGCTGCCGCTCCAGCTCGATGCCCAGCCGGCTGGCCTGCAGGATCGCGCCGAGGCTGTCCGCGACGTCCTCGAGCAGGGTGCGGCGTTCGGTGTGCAGGCCGGCCACCGCGCCCCGGTCCACCGCGATCGAGCCGATCTGCTCGGTGCCCTGGCGGATCGGCAGCACCACGTGGTCCTCGGCCTGCTCGCCGCCTTCGGTGCCGTCGGACCACGCGTAGGTGCGGTCCCGCAGCCCGGGGCGCAGCACGGTGAGCCGGCAGGACCGTGCGCCGAGGCCCCGGCCGATCGCCTCCGCAACGCCGGCCAGGTTCGGCCCGTCCGACGAGCTGCCCCTGGACAGCGCGGCGACGTCGGCCAGCACGCTGTACGGGGCCGGCCGTCGCCCGTAGAGCAGCCGGTCCACCAGCCGCTCGGCGCGCAGGTAGGCCGGCAGGAACGCCAGCGCGGCCAGCCCGGTGGCCGCCGCCCCGGCGATGATCTCGCCCCGGCCGCTCTCCGCGCCGGGCAGCCAGGCGGCCACCGCGCTGATCACCACGTAGCCGCCGCCCACGATGACGATCACCATCATGGACGCGAGGCCCCGGCTGAACAGTCGCTCGGCCCGCCACAGCCGGCCCCGCCGGATCGCCACCAGCACGGAGGCCGCGATGCCGGCGGCGGACAGCCGGGAGAACCAGAACAGCAGCGCGGTCTGCTGGGTCTCCCCGGCGTGGCTGCCCGAGGCGGCGTGCGCGGTCGGGTCGACCAGGATCAGCCCGGGTACGCCCAGGTAGGTCAGCAGCAGGGTGAGCACACCGAGCACGCAGCTGGTGCCGAGCGCGGCGAGCAGCACGCTGAACAGCAGGCGGGCCTGGGTGCGCCGCTCGGCGGTCGCGCCGTGCCGGATCCGCTGCGGCAGTACCACCAGCCCGGCCGCCGGCACCGCGAAGCCGAAGAACAGCACGCAACTGAGCGTGTGTGGCAGCAGCGCGGTGCCCAGCCCGACCACGCCGAGGGTGCCGATCCCGACGGTGAGCAGGGTCGTCCGGCCCGCCCCGGTCCTCGGGCCGATCTCCCAGCGCCCGGTGGGTACCAGCAGCAGCGCCATCACGTACGCCGCGCAGGCCACCCCGTGCAGCACGATCTGGTGCAGCCCGCCGATGCCGAGCCCCGTCGCCGCCTGCACCGCGACCGCCGCGGCGTGCGCCTGCAGGTTGAACGCGCCGGCCGACCCGATCATGGCGACGGCCAGCAGCTGGGTGACCCAGGTGCGCAGTCCCAGGAACAGCAGCACGCCGGCGATCAGCAGGTTCAGCCCGGAGAACGCGTAGTCCAACACCGCCTGGGTCAGTGGCTCGCTGCCCGCCGTGGCCTCCAGCACGCCTCGGGCCCAGGCGCTGCCGGCGTCGGCGCGCGCGGTGAGCGCGGCGGCCACCGACGTCGAGTAGGTGGCGACGGCGACCACTGCGCCGATCGCCAGCCAGCCGAGCGAGACCACCAGGCTGGCGGCCAGCAGGATGGCGTAGCCGAAGCCCAGCACCCGGTCGGTGCCGCGGCCGGTCATGACGGGCCCGCCCTGGACCCGGCGGAGCGCGACCGGTCGATGGAGCTGAACCGGTCGACGGAGCTGAACCGGTCGACGTAGGGCTCCAACTCCTCGGGCAGCCAGGCCCGCAGCCGGGCCCCGCCGCCCTCGTCGGAGACGACCTCGAGGTCCCCGCCCAGCGCGGCCAGCCGCTCCGCGTCGTGCGCCAGCCCGTCGCGCAGCGCCCCGATCGAGGTGCCCGGTGTCGGGTCCTCGATCTCCACCGAGAGCCGGCCGTCGGCGTGCGACAGCTGGACCCGCAGCGGCAGGTCGGCCTCCTGCCCGGCCAGCTGCTGCATCGCCGAGGCGGCCAGGTAGTAGATGCCGGACTCGACCTCCCAGGCCAGCCGGTCGGGTAGCGTGCCGATCAGCCGTACGACCCGGGGCAGGTCGGTGGCCAGCTCGTCCAGCGCGCCGTACGGGCCCTGGTCGCGCAGCACCGCCGGGTAGACGCCCCTGGCGATCACCCGGAACCGGTCCAGCAGCTCGTCCAGCCGGACCCTGGCCCTGGTGATGGCCTGTTGGGCCGCCTCGGCGCCGGTCAGTTCGGCCGGCTCCTCGTCGTCCTCGTCCCGGTCGTCGCTGTCCTCGTCGTCGTCCTCGCGGTCGGCGTCCCCGGCCGCTGCCCGGCCCGGCGCCGCGCCCTCGGCCCCGACCGACGCAGGCTCCGGCTCGGACTCCGGTGCTGGCTCGGGTGCCGGCTCGGTGAGCGCCGCCTCGGCGTCGGCCAGGTCGGCGCGCAGCGTGGTCAGCCGGTCGGTGGTCGCGTTGCCGAGCTCGCTGATCAGCCGGCGGCGCTCCACGTCCCGGGCCTGGGTCAGCCGCTGCCGGGAGGCCTGCAGCTCGGCGGCCAGCTCATCGGCCCGGCGGACCCGTTCCTCCAGCTCCGCGTTGAGCTGCACGCCGCGCAGCAGCATGCTCGCGCCGTTCGCCACGTCCTGCATGAGCCGCTGGTCGGACGGGGTGACCGGGCGGTCCGGCTTGCCGATGGCCAGCACCGCGCGCAGCACCGAGCCGTCCAGCACCGGGACGACGTGGTCGGTGTCCGGCTGGGCGAGCAGCATGGCGAGGCTGGGTACGGTGCGCGCCGACGAGCCGCTGAACGGCGGGTAGCTGGCCGCGCTGACCAGCCGGTCCTCCACGACCAGCCACAGCTCGGCGCGCTGCGCGTCGGTGCCCTCGGCGAGCACTCTGGCCAGCCCGGGTAGCGCCTGCTCCAGCGAGCCGCCCCGGATCCGCGCGGCGGCCTCGGCCAGCGCGGAGTACGGCGTGGTGGTGGAGTCCCTGGCCAGGCGCTGCACCAGCCGGTCGACCACGGCGAGCACCAGCGGCAGCGCGGCCACGCTCGCGGCGGCCGCCACGAACGGCGCCAGTACCGCCGCCTCGTTCTGCGGCATCACGGCGCCCAACACGGTGATCACCAGCGGGAACGCCACCGCCACGAAGCACGCCACCAGAAGCAGTCGCAGCAGTCTCGCCACGAGGGTTCTGTTCATAGCGCACCCATCGGCCCCTTCGAGGACATCACCTGCCTTGCGGTGCATCCACCTGGATCACCGAGTACGGGCCCGAGCCTCGTCACCGGGACAGTAGTGCCGTGGCAGCGAGTTTCCACGACATTAGGTGCCCTGGCCTGCACAGCCAAGCCTGACGTGCGGGTTTCAGTGGATCACCGGAGAGTCGGCCGGCTATCCCTCGGTCCGCTGGGAGCGCAGGTAGGTCAGCACGGCGAGCACCCTGCGGTGGTGTTCGGAGGTGTCGGTGTGCAGCCCGAGCTTGCCGAAGATGTTCGCGATGTGTTTCTCCACCGCCTTCGGCGTGACGAACAGCTGGGCCGCGATGCCGTTGTTGGACCGGCCTTCGGCCATCAGCCGCAGCACGTCCATCTCCCGCTCGGACAGCGAGGCGACGACGTCCTTCTTGTCCCCGCGCGGGCGCTCGACCAGCCGCTTGGCCAGTACGGGCTCGATCACGATCTCGCCGTCGTGGATCCGGTTGAGCGTGTCGGTCAGCACGTCGACGCTGCCGACCTTCTCCTTGAGCCGGTAGCCGATGCTGTCGGTGCCGATCTCCAGGATGCGCATCAGGTAGTGCGTCTCGGCGTAGTGCGACAGGAACAGCAGCCCCATCTTGGGGTGGCTGGCGCGCAGCCGTTCCGCCGTGGTCAGGCCGCCGTCCGGCTCCGGCGGCATCCGGATGTCCAGGATCGCCACGTCGGCCTGTTCGGTGGCCAGCAGCGCGACCAGCTCGTCGCCGCCGCCGACGGCCCCGACGATCTCGTGCCCGGCTGCCCGCAGCAGCATCAGCAGGCCCTCGCGGAAGAGGGCGCCGTCTTCGGCCAGTGCTACTCGCATGGAATCCTCACCGTGATCGTGCCGCTGTCCGGGGTGTCGCCCTCGAAAAGGTTGACCGTACCCCCCAGCGGGTATGCCTGGTCCAGCATCAACCCGACCTGTTCGGCACCCACCCCGATGGCGGTGAGCAGTAGATCCTGCTCGGCTCGCTCGATGGTGACCCGCCGCACCGCTCGCCCGCCCGCCGGCTGCGCGGCGAGGCACTCCGCGACGGCGAAGTAGGCGGCGCCCTCGGCGACCGGCCCGAACCGGTCGGTGCCGGCGACGATCTCCACGTCGGCGCCGGACTGGTCGACCAGCTCGCGCAGCGCGGGGCCGAGACCGGCCTGGTCCAGCAGCGGCGGATAGATCTGCGCGGACACCGCGCGCAGCTCCTGCAGCACCGCGTGCAGCTCGTCCTGCAGCTCGGCGATGCGGTGCTGCCAGTCGTCCTCGTCGCGCGGGGACTGGTACCGCAGCAGGCCGAGGCGCAGCGCCAGCGCGGAGATGCGCAGCGACGCGCCGTCGTGCAGCTGCCGCTCCAGCAGGCGGCGGCGGACCCACTGCACCGCCTCCCGGCGCCGCAGGGCCGAGGCCATCGACTCCTCGGGGCTCCCGGGTCCGCCGCTCAACTCGCTTGACTCGCTCATCAATTCGTTCAACGATTCAGCGGGCAGTCCGTGCGAACTGGTCTCGATTCTTGGTAGAGCGGTTGTCGGTAATGCGGTTGTCGACACAGCCGTTGTGGTTGTCCCGGCCGTCGAGGGCGGGATCTCGGGAAGCAGGGCCGCTGGGCGCGGCCCGGGCAGCGATTCGAGGTCCCCGAGCGCGAGGCCATTCGGGGACCGCTCACCGTCATGCCGGGGAGGCGCCGGGGTCATCGATCAAGTGTCCAGCTGACGCCGGCCGGACCGAAAGGGTGCAGACCCCCGCGGAAGGTGGGGTTCTCCCCACCCCCTTTCGTGGCGCGTATCGCTAGGGTGAACCGGAATGCCTGGTCACGGCATTGTTACCGACATGCAATAGGCTCGATCTTCCGACACGTCACGGCTAATATGGTGCCCCATTTAGCGGAGGGGTGTCGTGACCTACAACCTCGGCGTCGACCTGGGCACCACATTCGTGGCAGCCGCCGTCGCGCACCCCACCCAGGTAGAGATGTTCACCCTGGGTGACCGCTCGGTGGTAACCCCCGCTGTGGTCTACCTGCGCGACGACGGTGAGCTGGTCACCGGGGATGCGGCCGGCCGCCGCGCGGTGAGCAGCCCGGACCGGGTGGGCCGCGAGTTCAAGCGCCGCCTCGGCGACCCGACACCGGTGATGCTGGGTGGCTCGCCGCACGCGGTCACCGCGCTCCTCGCCGCGCTGTTGAGCGACGTGTTGGCGAAGGTCAGCGAGACCGAGGGCATCGCCCCGGAGCGGGTGGTACTGACCCACCCGGCGAACTGGGGCCCGTTCCGCCGCGGCCTGTTCGAAGAGGTGCCGAACCTGGCCGGCCTGACCGATGTCACGCTCGTCACCGAGCCGGAGGCGGCCGCGGCGCACTATGCCGCGTCCCGCGAGCTAGGCGACGGCGAGATCGTCGCGGTGTACGACCTCGGCGGCGGCACGTTCGACGCGACCGTGCTGTGCAAGCGGCCCGGCGGCGTGGAGATCCTGGGCACCCCGGAGGGCATTGAGCGGCTCGGCGGGGTGGACTTCGACGAGGCGATCCTGTCGCACGTCAACTTCACCGCCGGCGGTTCGCTCAGCGAGCTCGACCTGCGCGACCCGCAGACCACCATCGCGCTGGCCCGGTTGCGGCAGGACTGCATCCTGGCCAAGGAGGCGCTCTCAGTCGACACCGAGACGGTGCTCCCGGTGTTCCTGCCGGGCCGGCACTTCGACGTGAAGCTGACCCGCGCCGAGTTCGAGGAGATGGTGCGGGCGCCGATCGAGTCGACGATCGGGGCGCTGTCCCGCACGCTGCGCTCGGCCGAGGTGACGCCGGAACAGCTCAGCGCGGTGCTGCTGGTGGGCGGGTCCTCGCGGATCCCGCTGGTGGCCCGGATGGTGTCCGAGGAGCTGGGCCGCCCGACCGTGGTGGACACCCACCCGAAGTACGCGGTGGCGCTCGGCGCGGCGACGATAGCCGGCGTGCCGTCGACGCACGGCTCGAACGGCTCCAACGGGGCCAACGGCCGGAGCGCCGTGACGGCCGGCGCCGAGCCGGCCTGGGCGCCCCCGGTCAACCTCGGCAGCGCCTCGCTGCCCCGGCACGAGTTGCGCACGCCGGCCCCGCCGGTGCTGCCTCAGAAACTGGCTCCCGCGCCGTCCGTACCGGCCCCGCCGGCCCAGGCCCCGCCGCCGCAGCGGCCTTCGGTGCCGGCCGCCTCGGCGGCCGCGCTTGACTCGCCGACCACCAGGGTGGTCGAGCAGGAGTCGCCGACGACCCGGCTGGCCACCTCGCCCGCCGCGCCGCCGAGCACCCCGCCGTCGAACACCGCGCCGTCGAACACGGGCCCGAACACCGTGGTGCCGAACACGGGGCCGCGCCCCGGTCCGAACAGTGCGATGGCGACCACGGCGATCCCGACCGTGCCGCGCCCAGGGCAGTACGGCGGACCCGGCTCCGGCCGCCCCGCCGGCCCGCAGTACCTCGCCGGCCCGCCGCAGCAGGGCGGTCCGGGTGGCCGTCCGCCGGGCGGTCAGGGCCCGGGCACCGGGCAGTACGACCCGCGCGGCCATGAGCAGCCGGCGCGCGCCGGTGCGCCGAAGTGGCAGCTGGTCGGTCTCGGTGTGCTGGCCCTGGTGGCGGCGATCGCCGTGGTGATCGGCACCGTGTTCGTGATCAACTCGCTGCGGGCGACGCCGCCGGACGAGACGGGCTCGTCCGCGCAGCCGGCCAACCCGGCCGCGGTCGCCCCGCCGCCGCCCGCCGCGTCCATCGTGGCCAGCGTGCCGATCCCCAGCCTGGGCACCCCGATCCCGGTCGGCGCGACGCCGCAGTTCGCCGCCGTCTCGCCGAACGGCCGGCTGGTGTACGTGGCGAACGGCGCCGCGAAGGTCGTCACGGTGCTCGACACCTCGGTCAACCAGGTGATCGCCACCATCCCGGTGGACGCCGGCCCGCCGCAGTTCCTCACGTTCGCCCCGGACGGGCGCCGCGTCTACATCAGCATCTTCGACCAGGCCCGCACGATCGCGGTGGTCGGCGTGCTGGACACCACGTCGAACAAGGTGGTGGCCACGATCCCGGTGCGCACCAGGCCGTTCCGAGGCGCGGTGACCGCCGACGGCAAGGCGCTGTGCGTGCCCAACCACGACTCCGGCACCATCTCGGTGATCGACACCGCCTCGCTGAAGGTGATCAGAGAGATCAAGGTCGCGCCCAACCCGCACTGGATCGAGTTCTCCAAGGACGGCTCGCGTGCCTACACCGCCAACCACGAGTCGAACCTGGTCTCGGTGCTGGACACCAGCAACGACGCGGTGGTCGCCCAGGTCCCGGTCGGCACCAGCCCGCACGCGCTGTCGGTGCACCCCACCCGCCCCCTGGTGGCGAACGTCAACTACGACGCCAACACAGTCACGATGATCGACACGAACACCAACGCGGTGACCGCCACCATCCCGGTCGGCAAGAACCCGCAGTCGATCGCCTGGTCGCCGGACGGTCGGTTCGCCTACGTGGTCAACAACACCGACAACACGGTGTCGGTGATCAACGCGGAGACCAACAAGGTCACCGCGACGATCCCGACCGGGCCGAGCCCGACCAGCGTGGCCGTGCTGCCGGACGGCCGCCAGGCCTACATCACCAACCTGAACAACGGCACGCTGTCGGTGCTGAACCTCGGCGGCTGAGGCCAACCCCCGGGTGGCCGGGGGGCGAACCCTACCCGGAAACGGTGGCCTGACCCAGCTCGATGTAGGGCCCGCTCGATGGTTGCGGCCCTGGTCTCGGAGCATCCTTCATATGTCCGGAAACCACCGGACAACAGCTCCGAAACACACCGGCAGATGGTTATCCGAAGGGGTGGCAGAAATGACCACAATGACTCCCACTCAGCTGAGCAACCGGGACCGCGCTGTGCTGCGAGCTGTCGCGGAGGGACGCTGCACGGTGGCCCGCGGCTGCGGATCCTCGCTGGTCATCGACGGGCTCTGCTGCTCGGACCAGTTCGTAGGGCCCCGGCTGGCCAGCGCCGGTCTGATCGCCGTCGGCGACTCCGCCCGGCTCACCCCGACCGGCCTGGCGCTACTGCAAGCGGCCTAATTGTTCCGGCGAATTCGCTGGGGCAATTCAACTCCGACTTCGCGCACCATTTTCGCCTGCACCAGGAGAAGGTCATGACGTCGCTCGCCACCACCACCCGCCCCCATGTGACCGGCCCACTGCCCGGCCCGCGCTCCGCCGAGCTGCTGGCCCGCCAGGCCGAGCGCGAGTCCAACGCCCGCGTCTACCCCCGGCACTTCCCGTTCGCTGTCGCCGAGGCGAAG
>Ga0137415_10005970_pt1 | contig 12052 bp, 7 predicted proteins | sample CZODoug3_1_1_16f_FD_183082 | JGI IMG/M metagenome (GOLD analysis project Ga0137415, IMG submission 183082) | Vadose zone soil fungal communities from Angelo Coast Range Reserve, California, USA - CZODoug3_1_1_16fungal (Hybrid Assembly) | ecosystem: Environmental > Terrestrial > Soil > Vadose...
TCTGCTGGCTGGCCAGGACCGGCAAGTTTTGAGTAACGGCATGGCCGAAGATGGACCCGAAAACGCCAATGTCATAGCTGCGACCATAGCCCAACCGGACCACAGTCTTCTGGTCCCATTGATATGCGACACCTAGACGTGGGGCAAAGTGTGTAAAACTCGTGCTTGTGTTACCTCGCAGGTCTACCCCATTCTGAGCAGCGACGCGAACCTCGCCCGTGGCTGGGTCAACCCAACCGCCCTGACCAGTGCCAGCCACAGATTCCGCCCTGTAAATCTCCCACCGGAGCCCCAGATTGACAGTCAGCTTGTTGTTCACCCGCCATGTGTCCTGACCAAAAAAGAAAAAGCGTGGCTGAGTCTCGCTAGCAGTGGTGGAGACGCTCACGTAGCGCTCGAAAAGGCTAGCGTTACCGAGAAGGAATGACGCCACACCCGATCCCCCATCGGTCAGAAACTTGCCGGGGTTATTAGGGTCCGGGATTTGACCTTGAGTCTGCTTACCATCGAAGGTGACTTCACCAGCGCGATGTTTGTCGCTAGGAACGCGCAGATTGTAAGCGTAGCGAATATCCGCTCCGAACTTGAAGGTGTGGTTTCCGCGGATCTTGGTCCAGTTGTTTACAAACTGATATTGGTGCTCGCTCTCGAGAAGCGGGCAATTGCACTGATTCGCACCGAGGGAATATCCCATGCGAAGATCTTTTGAGTCGTCGCTGCCCCCGGACGTCCCGGTATAAGCGAGAAAGAATGGCATTCCGGTGGTGAACTGGTCACCTTTGTTCAGTCCGGGTATGCCGGCGTCTGTCGCGGGTGACGTGCCTATACCGCCCGGTGCCACGTCAACGTGATAGCGCATATATCCAAAACGAAAGTCGGTTAGCAAAGTGGGGCTGAACGTGTAGTCAAAACCTGTAGCGAGACTCTGGTTTCGGACCTTGGAGGTTCCAGCAAATTGGCCGCCCGAGTCAGCCGGCAGCGGCCGACCGCCGGCAACCGCTCCAAATAAGCCCGGGCCCGAGCGCAGGAACTTCTGGTAACTGTAGCGTCCGAAAACCTGCGTCTTGCTGTTGAGGACATAATCGCCCCGCGCGTCAAAATTGTCAGCATTCAGAACGTTGCTGCCAGAACCAGAAAAATTCGCCAGCGTAGGATCGCTAAGTGACGCACCCACCGGAAGGAGCTTGAGGAGATTCTGCGCCTGTGGCGACAATCTTATCGGTAAATTTGGGTTAGTAGGACACGGGGTAGATGGAATCACATTACCAGGGAACTGCGTGCGGTTTGCCAGCCCAACCGGGATCGGTTGGTTGTTGGCTCCAAGCACGAGGCACGCATGCGCCGGATCAGAGGTCTGATACGGGTCGTAGATATTTTTGCCCAAATCACTCAGGTTACCGCCCCGTTCTGGGGCAGTCAGGACGCGATCATTCGTAGTCCCTCCCACATGCGCCCGCTGCCCCTGGTAATCTCCGAAGGCAAAGATTTTATTCTTCCGGATCGGACCGCCCACTGTGCCGCCAAACTGGTTCCAATTTCCGCTGGGTACGCCGCCCGTGGCTTGAGTGAAAGGATCGCGGGCAAAATTGGAATTGGAGCGTTCAAAGTCAAAAGCGGAACCGTGAATTTCGTTTGTACCAGATTTCGTTTGGGAAGTGACAATGGCGCCAATGGCCTTGCCGAACTCGGCGTCGTAGTCCTGCGAAGTAATCTTTACCTCGTTGATGGAGTCCAAGTTAGGGTTGATCACGATGATCCCGAGGATGGGATCCTGGTTATCAGTACCGTCTAACTCGAATCCGGTTCCGGCGAAATGCTGGCCGTTCGTCAAAATTTGCCGCGAACCCTGAGGGTTTTCGCTGGCGGCGTGACCCCAGCCTTGAATCTGGGCACCCGGCGACAACAATTGGAATGTAGTGAAATTCCGATTGAAAATCGGCACGCTCTCGACCTCTTGCGTCGAAAATATCGTAGCGACGTCGGTCTTTTCTGTCTGAAGCTGGGGGATCTCGCTGGTTACTTCGACCGACTGCGTCACCGCACCGACCTGCAGCAGCGCATCGGCGCGAACGGTAGTGTCGACATCAACGCGAACAGTCGTGATTTCGTAAGACTTAAATCCAGGCGCTTCCACGTGGACCTTGTAAGTGTCCGCAAGAAGGTGCGTGACCGTGTAGTTTCCGCTCTCGTTTGTCGTCGCTTCTTCCGTGGTGCCTTTGGTCAAGTTGGTCACCACGACCTTGGCTCCCGCCACGCCCCCGCCCTGAGGGTCGGTAACCGTGCCAGCGATGCTGCCGTATACCGCTTGGCCAGATGCGGTCGGGATCATAAATCCGCAGACCAAGCACAGGATCGCCACACTCACCCAAATCGATTTCCTCAGCATCACATCCTCCTTCGAGAAACGCAGCTAGCGCAAAAACCTGGAGACTGCTACTGGTTAGGAATGAGCCGGTGTTGCGGCTGCATTCGTGTACGCACGTTTTTAGAGAATTAGAGGTTTGAGTGTCTGAAAACGAAGAGCGCCCAGACCCAGTGCTGCGGTCTGAAGGCACCCCAAACCACTCAACCACCCTCGGCTGAAAATGCACCCCAAGCAAAGTTTAATCCGCTGAGCCCACCAGCGCTGGCACCACCCCAGCGGTACACCCCGACTGCGCACCAAAGCGAACGAAAAAAATGATGGTCAGTATTAGTTCTTTGCGTGCTCGGATAGGAAGTCTCACGTGGTCTGATACCGTTACGGCGAGTAAGGCCCACGCTTGCATAGACATGGGCACGTTGTTACACTCCTGTTAATCGATGTAACTGGGGTTACTTAGTTGTCCGAACGCGAACAATGTCTCGCGCAGATAGAGAAATTGGCCGGCAGTCAGGTTCTGCACGGTTCGGAGTCCCTCTGCAAACTCCTCCGCTATCTGGCGAAACACGCCTTGGACCATCCTGGAAACCCAATCAAGGAATATCAAATTGCGACGGAAGTTTTCGGTCGCTCTGACGATTTCGATCCCCAACTCGACTCTATGGTGCGCGTACAAGCGGGGAGGCTCCGTGGGAAACTCGCCGAGTATTACAGCGTAAATGGCAGCGACGACGCGATCGTAGTGGAGCTTCCCAGGGGAACATACCTGCTGGCTTTTCACCACCGCGCCTCTGCCGGCAAACCACACCATGCCCCGCCGGTCGAATCCGAAAGGCAAACTGGACCTGGGCATCGAAAGTGGGTCGTGGCGACCATTTCGCTGGGCGTGCTGGCGGTGGCTGCGATCGCCATCTCAGGGCTCCTGTGGAGCCGGAACTCTGCCCAAGCAGGATCCTCTCGGGAAGGTGAACTCGCGCCGGCTGCGTTTCGTGTGTTCTGGAATGGCTTCGTGTCCGGGCAACAAGAACCGTGGGTAATCTTCAGCAATGCGGCGTTCGTGGGCCGTCCCGAAACGGGAATGCGGTATTACGACGCCGCAAAAGACAAGGGCAGCTTTATCTTGGACCACTACACGGGCGTGGGCGAGGTCTTGGCCGTCCACGAGCTCGACCGGGTTTTTGGATTGCTGCATCGACAGATCCGACTGAAGCGCGGGAACCTCTTTTCGCTGGACGACGCGAAGAACAATAACCTGATCTTCGTGGGCTCGCCCTTCGAGAACCTAACGCTACTGGAAATTCCAGGAACTCAGGAATTCATTTTCCGTCGCATGCCTTCCGGACCGCGCAAAGGAGACGAAGCCATCATGAACGTCCACCCGCAGCCGGGGGAGTCCAAGGAGTACTTCCCAAGTCCCGGCAACGCGGCATTGACGGAAGACTACGCCGTGGTTGGATTAGTCAGAGGGCTCAACCCTGGCCAGGCGGTGCTGATCCTCGCGGGAACGACGACCATAGGGACGCAAGCGGCGGTCGAATACGTTTGCCGCCAGAGTTCGGTTGAGGAACTGCTCCTGCGGCTGCCGGTATCGCAAGCGGGGCAGCTCAAACCATTTGAGGCGGTAATTCGAGTCAAGGTGACGCGCGGCGTGCCGGTGGAAAGCGCGTTGGTGGCGCTGCGCAGCGGGACATCGTAAACCGCGCAAGTAAAGGCGCGCTCTAGGATGGCGGCGTAAGCCGCGGATCAAGTTCGCGGGCCTTTTGTAATTCGCGTGCCGACTCTGCCTTGTCGCCCTTTCGCTGCAATGCCAAGCCCAACTGGAAATGCGCGGGCGCATAGCTGGGAAGCGCTTGAATGGCGGATCTGAATTGCGCGATGGCGCCTTCCAAATCTCCAACGTTGAGCAGCCGCTTTCCCGAATTGGTGGCGAACAGCGCCGCTTGCTGATTCGTTTTCTCCTTGCCGATTTCGGTGCCCCTTTTGGATTCGGCAGCAGCTCCCTCGTTGTCACCGAGCTGACGAAGCACGGCGGCCAAGGTGGTGTGCGCACCGGCAAAATCAGGCTGCAAACGGATAGCCTGACGCAAAGCATCCGCCGCTTGGGGCAATTTGCCCTGTTGCTTCAGCACCGTTCCGAGCGTGTAAAAGGCCTCCGCGTAGTCGGGCTTCGCGTCAATCGCCGCCTGCAGCTCGTCCGCCGCCGCCGCGAAGTCGCCCTGCTGCCACAGCGTCACACCCAGCGTGTAGTGAACGTCAGCTTGCCGTGGATCAAGCTGTTCCGCCTTGCGGAACTCCGCTACAGCTTCGGTTAGTTTGTCCTTCAGCTTTAGTGCAAGACCGAGATCGTAGTGGAGTGTCGGATTCCGCGGCGAATTCTCGAGTGCCGATCGAAATTGCGCGGCGGCCGCATCGAAGTCCGTCTTCTGAAGATACGCGACGCCTAAATTCGTCTGATAGCCCTCGTCTTGAGGCCGCAAACGTAGAGCGGTTTGAAATTCGGGAATGGCCGTGTCTGCGTCTCCGAGCTGCAGGCGGGCGAGACCAAGATTGTTGTGAGCATCGGCGTTTTCCGGTTGCTGTTGCGCAACACGCTGGAATGATGCGATGGCGTCGTCCACGTTGCCCGAGCGCTGCAATAGAACACCGAGTGCGCTTTCCGCTTCCGGAAAATTGGGTTGCAATTGAACAGCGGCCCGGAATTCGCGGATCGCACCGCCGACGTCATCGGTTTCCCGAAGCGCTTGCCCGAGATAGTAGTGTGCCTGCGCGCCTCCCGCATTTGAGTTCACCGCACTCTTCAGCTCCGCTATCGCCTGGTCGAAGGATTTTTCGTGGTAGCGCAGCGCGCCCATGTGGAAATGCGCAGTTCCCAGGGTGGGTTGCAATTCAAGAGCAGCGGCGAATTCGCGGATGGCCTCGCTGGTTAAGCCTTGCTGCGCCAGCAGTGATCCCAAATCGTCATGCAGCTCCGCACGGTTCGGCTCGAGCGCAATCGCGCGCCGCGTTTCCTCTGTCGCTGAAGCCAGCTCACCGGAAGCGTCGAGCGCCCGCGCCAGAGTGCGGTGCGTTTCGGAATCAGACGGAGCCAGCCGGACGGCCTCCCTTGATTCGCGAAGCGCCCCGACTCGGTCGCCGTTCCGCAGCAGGGAATTCGCGAGATTGACGCGCGCTTGCGGAAATTCGGGCTTGAGCTTGACCGCTATCTGAAATTCGCGAATCGCAGGATCGATCTTTTCTTGTGCCAGAAGTACCCAGCCCAGCGAGTTGTGGGCTTCGGCGCTCCCGGGGGCGAGGCGTAAAACTTTTTGGAAGGCTGTCTGCGCTGCTAAAAGGTCTCCCTGCTGCAGCGCTTGCATTCCCTGCGAGTAAATCACTTCTGCCTGCGCCGGAACCTTCGTTTTCTGGGCCGCACTAAGCGGTTGCGAACTGAACGCCGCCAGAAACGTAACGAACAGGCCCGCCGCAGGTCCGGAAAAACGAAGCCAGTTAGTCGCAGACGTCACGAGGATCGTCTCAAAATCCATAATCGTTTCCGTCAAAATAGTAGCATGCGCGCGAGCAGGCGTTTGCAGGTCGACGCGCGCGCCTTGACCGTCAATGCTGGCGCGACCTACTATGCCGATGGGACATGATTTCCAAAAATCCTCTTCATCTGCGCGAGCTGTCCTTCGCGTTGCGAGTTTGCCTGTCGGCCCTGTTGCTGTTTTCGCTTGTTGTGGCGACGCGCGGTTCCAGCAGCCAAAATTCTCAACCACCTAAACCCCTGGCGTACTTTACGGACGTCGCCAAGGACGCCGGTCTCACCATGATGAATGTCTTCGGCGGCGTAGACACGAAGAAATACATCATCGAGACAACCGGCACGGGGGTAGCGATTTTCGACTACGACAACGACGGCTGGCCGGACATTTTCATAGTGAACGGAACCAAGCTCGAGGGATTTCCGACGGGCAAAGCCCCGACCAATCATCTCTATCGCAACAATCATGATGGGACTTTCAAGGACGTCACGGAGAAAGCGGGGTTGGCGCACACAGGATGGGGTCAGGGCGTTTGCGTCGGCGACTACGACAATGATGGCTGGGAAGACCTCTACGTCACCTATTACGGGAAGAACGTTCTGTATCACAACAACGCCAACGCCACGTTTACAGAAGTGAGCGATAAGGCAGGCGTGGGCGGCTCCGGCAAAGCTTGGGGAACCGGCTGCGCGTTTGTCGATTACGATCGCGACGGCCGCCTGGATCTAATGGTTTCGAATTATGTCGATTTTGATTTGTCAGCGGCGCCTGCCCCCGGCGACCGGCCCAATTGCATCTGGAAGGGCGTGCCTGTAATGTGCGGGCCGCTGGGCTTACCCGGAGCCAAGAATATTCTCTACCACAATCGCGGGGACGGCACGTTTGAAAACGTCACCACAAAGGCGCACATCGACCAAACCACCGGGCATTATGCTTTCAGTGTCACCACGCTGGATTTTGACGACGATGGCTGGCCAGACATTTTCGTGGCCTGCGACAGCACCCCGAGCATTTTGTATCACAACAATCGCGACGGCACCTTCAGCGACGTGGCCATTACTGCCGGTGCGGCCTTCAATGAAGATGGCCGCGCGCAGGCCGGCATGGGCTCTACTGTCGCGGACTATGACGGCGACGGCAAGCTCGACATCTTCAAGACCAACTTTTCCGACGATACCGCGACCCTGTATCGAAATAACGGGGACGGCACTTTCGACGATGTCACCTACCGGGCTGGCCTTGGCTTAAACACGCAATATCTGGGCTGGGGCACAATGTTTCTCGACTTCGATAACGACGGCTGGCCCGATCTGCTTCTGGTCAACGGGCATGTCTATCCCGAAGTCGACAGCCAACATCTGGGCAGCAACTTTCAGGAGCCGCGCATCCTCTATCACAACAATGGAAACGGCAAATTCACGGATATTTCCGCGAGCGCCGGCCCGGGAATCACCAAAGCGATGTCATCGCGAGGATTGGCCGTGGGCGATCTTTGGAACGACGGCCGCATTTCCGCCGTGGTCAGCAATATGAATGCGCCGCCAAGCCTTCTGGTCAACCAGGTACGCACTCCGAATCACTGGATAGCGTTCCGCGCGATCGGCGCCAAGTCGAATCGCGATGGAATCGGCGCGCGCATCCGCGTGAAAGCCGGCGGGCGCACTTTCATCGACGAGGTACGCAGCGGCTCCAGCTTCGACTCCAACAACGACACGCGCGTGCACTTCGGTTTAGGCACTGCCGCGAAAATCGACTGGGTCGAGGTGCGCTGGCCCAGCGGGCTCCTCGAGAAATTCGAAAACTTAGAAGTAGACGGCTTTCGCACGCTCAAAGAAGGAACAGGCGCGCCCGCAACCGCGGCCAAGAAGAATTAGCGCAGGGCTCTTAATGCGACAAACCGAACCACTCTAATCTCCGACGGTTTGCCGTTCCGCGGATGCAATCCGCTCTCTCATTGTTTGCGACTGCGTTAGCGTAAAGAGCAGTTCCCCCTTTCTGGCACTGCGCAAGTCCTCCTCTTGCCATCGCGCTTTCATAATTCCAACCATGGAGTGCGAGTTGGTGCCCAACAACAAATGAGCAATCTCGTGCGCCATGACGTATCCGAGGATCGCCCCAACTTCCTGCCCGGAACTAGAGTGTAGGACGGCGACCGGCGCGAAAAAAATATCGCTATAGCAACCTACTCCGTCAGCTCCAAGGTACGAAATCCCGAGGGTTGAGCCGGCCAGGTTCCGCGACTGCGGGAGAATCCGAACGTGAAGGTGCGTCGGGAATGCGGCGTGCCTGCAATCAGGGGAGTTTGAGCTTGTATCTCCGGAAGATTCGCAAGCTATCCACTTCACTTCTAGTCCAGCATGCCGAAAAATTCTCGAAGCGGCACCTTCTGCGGAAGCCACAGCCTCTGCCGGTACATTCGCATCATTGTAGACGGAAACCGTCACTCGCGCGGTCGCGGTTGCCGCGCCCTGCGCACCAAGGCACAGACATGACTGTGCGAGGACCGCGCCAAACCAAAGCGACTTCCTGATCGTCTGAACAAACACAGCGTCACCTCCAACCAAGCCAAATTGGAGGAGGGAGCTGCGTACCTCAATGCCCGGCGGATTACGCCGCGCGAATATGTGGGTGACGAGCTAAGTGCCGATACGTCAAAACGATAGAGACAAAGGTACCTGGGTGCCGACAATGAATCCATCGAAGAAACTTACGCGCTTTACCTAATGCCTATGCATACCGCGCCAGCCCGCTGGTGTGGTCGGAAACGCTCCGAGACGAAATACAGCGACATCGACGGGATCGGGTAAGGAGTCGTTCCTTGTCGCTTGCTACGCCTTGGGTTCCCTCTTAATGTGGGCGGGTAACGGGCTGAATTCAGGAAACATCTCCTAATCCGGCTCGTACTTATCTATGGGCAAAGACTTGGGGATCCCGGTGACCGACCACGGAAACGACCTCGTTAGCTTCGGTTCATTCGAAGCAGATCTTCGTGCCGGCGAACTCTGGCGCAATGGGTCCAAAGTCCGTCTGCAGGAACAACCCTTCCAAGTCCTGACCGTGCTTCTGGAGAAACCGGGAGAGGTAGTCACGCGCGAAGAACTGCGCAACCGGCTTTGGCCTGCAGACACCTTCGTGGATTTCGACCACGGGCTGAACGCCGCGGTCAAACGCCTGCGCGACGCTCTTGGAGACTCCGCGGAAAATCCTCGTTTCGTGGAAACTCTTGCTCGCAGAGGCTACCGCTTCGTAGCCCCCGTAGCCGGAAGGCCAAACGGAACAGGCTTGGATACTAAAGCTGAGAGCGTTCCCGCCCGATCGGCACGCCGCCATTTCATAAGAATCTTCGCTGTACTGGCGGTCCTTCTGATGGGAACCGGCGCAGGCTGGGTGGCTGCTCGACGCCTCAATCCTCCGGTAAGAGTCTCCGAGCAACGCCTCACCGCCAATCCTTCTGACGACCCCGTCCTCAAGGCAGTTATATCGCCCGATGGCAAGTACCTCGCATTTGCGGATCGGACCGGCTTGTTCCTGCGCATCATCGGCACGGGAGAAACCCATTCCTTACCCGTGTCAGACGGATCCAGGACCAGGCCGACAAGCTGGTTTCCCGACGGAAGCCACCTGCTGGCGACGGTATTCGGTGCCTCTGGCGAAGCGGCGGCAAGCTTGTGGAGCATTTCCGTTTTGGGCGGCAGTCCCCGCAAGCTCATGGACAACGCCGACGCTCGCTCGGTTTCCCCGGATGGTTCTCAGATCGCCTTTGTAAGAGGGGAGCCGCTCAATCAGGAAATCTGGGTGATGTCCGCGGATGGGGAGCGCAGCGCGAAGGTTGTCGGAGAGCAGGGAGATGTTTTTGGCGCGGTCGCCTGGTCACGTGATGGTCGCCGTTTCGCATTCGTGCGATACACCTACAAATCTGGATATCACTGGGGATCGGTTTCCCTTTGGATATGCCGACCCGACAGTGGCAGGACCAACATGATTCTCTCGGATGTTCGCCTTGGAGATGGTTTAGCCTGGGCTCCCGACGGAAGACTGGTCTATTCCCTCGACGAGACACCTGGAATCGTGAACTACTCGAAGGGCGATTCAAATCTCTGGGCGATTCAGGTTAACCCAAGTTCGGACCAACCAGCCGGTGAAGCCAAGCGGCTAACCAGGGGCCCAGACAGGAAGACCGGCCTTAGCTTTTCGGCCGATGGGAAGAAGCTCGCCTTCCTTCGCTGGAATGGCGAGGCGCACGTGTACGTGTCTCAGATCCAGGCCGACGCGGGCCGCCTCAGCATCCCTCAACGTCTTGGTCTCGACGAGGGTCGAAATCATCCCTACACATGGACGCAGGATAGTAAGTTCATCCTTTTCACTTCAGATCGCGACGGTCCAACGCATTTATTCAAACAGGGGATTAGTCAGCCCGCTCCCGATCTGCTGGTCGGGGGTGAGGACTCCGCCCTCATCGCCAGACTGAACCCTGATGGCTCGGAGGTCTTGTATCTCCTGCTTCCGAGGGCCAACGGCACTGACAAGCGGCTACGACTTATGCGCATGCCTCTAGCCGGGGGTACACCCCGCCTCGTCCTCCAGGAAGAAGCCATCGACAATTTCCAGTGCGCACGCGTGCCCTCTACTCTGTGCGTTTTCGGCCAATCTTCGGAAACAGGCCTGCGATTTTTCACTTTCGATCCACAAATCGGCAAAGGAAACGAAGTCGCCAAGATGGAGGTTGGACTCAAGTACAACTGGAGCCTGTCGCCGGACGGTGCGACGCTGGCCCTCGCACAGTGGCGGCACAGCCAGATTGAACTCGTTTCCACTCGCGGTGGTCCGTCACGCACCCTCACCGTACGGGGCTGGGCTGGAGTTGCGAGCATCGATTGGGCCGCCGACGGGCGAAGTCTCTGGGCCAGCTCATCCTCGCCCACCGGCACCCAGGCCCTGCTGAACATTGACCTGCGCGGCAGGGTCAAGCCGATGTTCCAGGACTCCGACAAAGATGTCGGCTGGGCCATACCCTCGCCGGACGGACGCTACATCGCCTTTTGGGAAGCCGGTGGAAGCGCCAATGCCTGGGTCCTCCAGGGCTTCTAACGTAAAGCCGTCTTTATATTTGTTCAGGTGACCTCGAAAATCGGACCAGCGTATTTACGCCTAGCCTTCCGTACTTTCTTGATCGCCATAGTAGAATCGCGTATCAGTCTGGTCGCGTGAAACATAAATCCAAATCAATTGTAAAGACGTTCCGCGCTCCGCTGGAGCGCATCCAATCGCGGCTTGGTTGGACCATCATTCGTATCCCGTTTGATGTCTCCAAAGTTTGGGGGACGCGCGGACAGTTGCGCGTCAAAGGCGAAATCAACGGCTTCGCGTTTCGCACTTCGCTCTTTCCCGCCCGGGGCGGCGGACACATCTTGCTGGTGAACAAGCGCATGCAGAAGGGCGGCGACGCGCGCCAAGGCATGTCCGCGCAGTTTCGCTTGGAGCCCGATCTCGAAGAACGCGTCGCCGTCGTCCCTGCGGAGCTAAAGCACTTCTTCAAGGAAGACGCCTACCTCCGGCGATGGTACGAGCAACTGAACTACTCCACCCGCAGCGAAATCGGCAAGTGGATTCTTCAGGTCAAGAGCCTGGAGGCTCGCGTCCGCCGCGCCGAGCAGATGGCCGAGCGCTTGCTCGCGGTCATGGAGGCAGAGCATGAGCTTCCGCCTGTCTTGCAACTGGCTTTCGCGCGCGATCCCCGCGCGCGCGAAGGCTGGAAGCACATGTCTCCCTCGCACCGCCGCAGTCACCTATTCGGAATTTTCTATTACCGCGCGCCGGAATCGCGCGCCCGCCGCATCGAAAAAACCCTGCAAGAAGCCTCTGCCCTCGCGGAACGAAAACTCGAAAAGAAGCGTAAATCGCTCGATTAGTACTCCCAAAGCGCGTTTAGATCGTTTGGTAGGAACTACGCAAGAGCCTCCAACTTCCGAGTCGCCCGTCACTCGGGAGTTATTCGGCGATCTGATGCCATGTACGCTCTTGACGCAAAGGCGGCGATATTTCGAAGGGCGTGGCGACTCTTGCCGGCTTTGGCCGCCATCCTGATTCCGGCAAGCGTGCTCTCAAAGAAGTCCGCCATGCTGTCCAGATCCGCATCTGAGCGAATTTCTCTCTGTTTTTTTGCTCTCGT
>Ga0137415_10005971_pt1 | contig 12051 bp, 13 predicted proteins | sample CZODoug3_1_1_16f_FD_183082 | JGI IMG/M metagenome (GOLD analysis project Ga0137415, IMG submission 183082) | Vadose zone soil fungal communities from Angelo Coast Range Reserve, California, USA - CZODoug3_1_1_16fungal (Hybrid Assembly) | ecosystem: Environmental > Terrestrial > Soil > Vadose...
CCGCTAGCTCAGGCCGGCAGCTAGACGGCCCTGCCGTGACACTGCGTCGACAGTCACGGCGAGCAGTAGCACCGCGCCTGTGATCATGAACTTATCGTCGCTCGCTAAGCCGAGTAGGTCCATTCCGTTGCTGATCCCGCCGATCACCAGCACCCCGAGCAGTGCTGACCATGCATTCCCTCGACCCCCGAACAGGCTGGTACCGCCGATGACCACCGCGGCGATGGCGTTGAGGAGAAGATCGCCACTGCCCGAAGCCTGATTCACCGAGATCAGCCGGGACGCGGCGAGGATGCCGCCAGCGGCTGCGAAGAGCCCTGACAGCGCGAACACCGAGACGCGAATCGCGTTGACCCGGATGCCGGCCCGCCGCGCGGCCTCGATGTTCCCGCCCACGGCGAGCACCCGTCGTCCGAACTTCGTGTGCCGGGTGATCAGGTCGAACGTCACCACCAGCACGAGCAGCAGCACGCCGGCCAGTGGAACGCCACGATCCTTGTTCAGGATCGTGATCACGGCCGCGATCGCCACTGCGAGCGTGCCGACGCGCAGCGAGATGAGCCAGATGTTCTTGGCGGGCAGTCCGAGGGCTCGCCGCGCGCGCATGTCGTAGAGGGACGTCGCGAGCAGCAGCGCGATGGCGCCGAGGCCGAGTGACCACCCGAGCGGGCGTTGTAGGAACGTGTCGGTGAGTCCGGTGATGATGCTCGGTGGGAGGTTGATGGTGCCGGTGTCGCCAAGCACACGCAACTGCAGTCCCTGCCACCCGATGAGTCCGGCGAGGGTGACGACGAACGAGGGCACGCCGAACCTCGCGAATATCGATCCCTGCACTGCACCGATGACGCCGCCGACGAGCAGCGCGGCGCCGATCGCCAGTACTGCCGGGGTGCCGTGCTTCACGGCGAGCACTGCCAGTGTCGCGCCGGCCAGGCCGCTGACTGAGCCGGCGGACAGGTCGATCTCGCCGATCAGGAGCACGAGGTAGATGCCGACTGCGATGGTGCCGGTTGCCGCGACCTGCAGCAGCAGGTTGGTGACGTTGACCGGCGAGAGGAACTGGCTGTTCAGGCTCTGGAAGATCACGCAGATGACGGCCAGGCCGGCGATGACCGGTAGGGGGCCGAGATCTCCCTTGACCAGGCCGCGCAGCGTCTGCGAACGGGCGAGCGTTGCCGCGATCGCGGGTGACGGCGTGATCGTCGACGGTTCGCTCATTCGGAGGCTCCCAATGTCTGCGGTGCCCGGCGCATGGCGCCGGTGATGGCAGCGACAACCTGTTCCCGGCTGCTCTGCGCGGTGACGAACTCACCGTTATTGACGCCCAGTCGTAGGACGCTGATTCGGCCGGCCACTGCGAGCACGTCATCCAAGTTGTGACTGACCAGGATCACGGCGTGTCCCTGATCGCGCAGGCGGCAGATGAGATTCAGGACCTCCTGGGTCTGGGAGATCCCCAGCGCCGCGGTTGGCTCGTCGAGGATGACCAGTTGTGGATCGCCCAGTAGCGCACGCGCGATGGCCACCGTCTGGCGCTGCCCGCCGGACAAGGAGGCGACGGGTCGGCGAACATCTGCAATGGCAACACCGAGAGTCCGCAGTAGGCGGCTGGCATCGGCTTCCATCTGCCGGTCGTCGAGCCAGCCGATCGCGCGGCTCGAGCGGCGCGGCACCTCCCGGCCCAGGTAAAGGTTCGCTGCCACGCTCAGGTTGTCGCACAGCGCGAGGTCCTGGTAGACGGTCGCGATGCCGAGCGAGGCGGCAATGTGCGGCGTATCGAGCGTCACCGGCTGCCCGCGCCAGATGATCTCTCCCCCGTCGGCCGCCCCCGCGCCTGCGATCGTCCGGATGAGCGTCGACTTGCCTGCACCGTTGTCGCCGACGAGCGCGACGACCTCGCCCGCGTCGACTCGCAGGTCGACGCCGTGCAGGACCTGGACTGCGCCGTACCGCTTCGTGATCTGGTGCAGTTCGAGCAGGGCGGTCATGGTTTCTCAGCCGTCTACTGCGAGACGATGCCGGCCTTGGCGCAGGCCGCCGCGTACTGAGCCGTGCAGACCTGGGCGTAGGTGACGAAGCTGTCGGCGAATACAGTCGACCTGGCGTTGTCGACAGTGACGACGGTCGGCTTGTAGATCATCGACGGCACGTCGGCGCCGCCGTTGGCCACGGTCTGGTTGAAGGCGTTCGCGGGAACCGGCTTGCCCTGAGCGAGCGCGTACGCGACGTCAGCCGACAGCGTCGCCTCGGGTGCGATCGCCTTGTAGATGGTCATGAATTGCTGACCGGCGAGGATCCGCTGTATGGCGGCGATTTCGGCGTCCTGTCCGGTCAGTGGAGGCAACGGCGACATCCCGGCCTGCTTCATCGCAGCGATCGCCCCGCCTGCGGTTCCGTCATTGGCGGCGTAGACCCCGTCGATCTTGCCCGCGCCGATCCGGGTGATCGCCTGCTGCACTTCCTGTTGGGCGGCGTCCGGTGACCAGTCCGGAGTGTCGTACTCAGCACCGATCTTGAGCCCACTTGCGTCGAGGACTGAGTGCGCGCCCTGCTTGAAGAGCCTTGCGTTGTTGTCGGCGGGGGAACCGTTGATCATGATGATGGTGCCGTTGGGCTTGCCTGCGGACGTCATCTTCTGCACGAGGGCCGTGGCCTGCATCTTGCCGACGGTCAGGTTGTCGTAGGAGACATACCAGTCGACCTTGGCGTTGGGAATGAGCCGTTCGTAGTCGAGCACTTTCACGCCTGCGGAGTTGGCTTTGTTGACGATCGCAGCCGCCGCCTCGCCGTCGACCGGGTCGAGCACGAGCACCCTGGCGCCGTTGGTGATCGCGGCTTCGGCCTGTTGCTGCTGCTTGGCGGAATCTTGGTCGGCGTTGCTGTAGAGCAGCTTGCAAGACGGGCACACTTTGGACAGTTCGTGGGCGAACAGTGGCCGGTCGTGCGCTTCGTAACGCGTCGTCTTCGACTCCGGCAGCAGCAACGCAATCTTGCTCGCCCCGGATGACCCGTGTTCGCCCTGCTTCGAGGCGGTCGCGCCAGACGAGCACCCAGCGGCGAGCAGGCTCGCGACGACGAGTGCCGTACCAGCGACCTGCAACCTGCGCGTCGACACTGCGTTCATGGCCGGGACTCCTTAGTCGCGCCGTCGGTGCACGGACATCGACGCAGCCGTTGGCTCAGATCAGGACTGAGGGCACTCGCTGCGATCGATGTCAGTGCCGTCGAGGGATCCGGTGAGGGTTTAGGTCACGGAACCTGCTTGACACCTCGATGAAATGTAGGAGCCAATATGTATCCAGCTGATCCAGTCGGCCAGAGCCAATGGCTCCAGATTGGTTGGAGTATTCGTTGAAATGAGGTGCCGACGTGACCGCGCTCCCGGAACTGCTCGGTGACTGGGGGGTGCGCGACGGGCCGCTGTACCGGCGGCTCGCCGCGGCCATCGCGGCGGCGATTGAAACCGGCCAGCTGGCCCGCGGCACGATGCTGCCGCCCGAACGTTCCCTGGCCCTGCGCCTCGCCATCGGGCGAAGCACAGTCGTGGCCGCGTACGAGCTGCTCCGCCAGGGCGGTGTCGTGCAGAGCCGCCGGGGCAGCGGGACGTGGGTGGCCGGCGCCCGGCCACATCACCAAGCAGCCGGCATGGCCGATGCCCTCGCGTCCGCCGCGCTCGGCTCCCCGGGCCACGTGATCGACCTGGCCACCGCTGCCCTCGGCGCCCCGCCGGCGCTTCGGGGGGTCATCGATGGGTTGCGAGCCGACGAGATCGATGTGCTCGACACCGCTGGCTACTATCCAGTCGGCCTGCCGCTGCTGCGGGCGAGCCTGGCCCGGTACCTCACCGACACGGGACTGCGCACTGACCCGGACCAGCTGTTGATCACCACCGGCGATCAGCAGGCGCTGTGGCTGCTGTGCAGCTACCTGCTCCGAGACGGTGGCGAAGCGGCCGTTGAGGACCCGACGTCACCGGGCGTCCTGGACGTGCTGCGGGCCCTGCCGGCGACCATCCGAACGGCTCCGCCACTCGCTGACCCGCAGGGCGCCGGGGAGCTGGCTGGCGTCGCGAACCGGGCCGACGTGCGTCTGCTGTACGTGATGGCGACCTTGAACCCTCTGGGCCAAGTCGCCTCGCGCGTTGCCCGCCAGGAGCTGTTGGTCGCCACATCGGGCGTCGAGCACGTGATCGATGACCTCAGCGCCATGGATCTGGTGTTCGAGGCCGCTCCGCCGCCGCTCGCGGCGCTCGGCGACAGCGACCGGGTCATCTCCGTCGGCTCGATGAGCAAGCTGTTCTGGGGCGGGCTGCGTATCGGTTTCATCCGGACGACGCCGACGCTGGTCGGCCGGCTGGCCCGGCTCAAGGCACAGGTTGATCTCGGCAGCTCGGTGCTGAGCCAGGTCGTGTGCGCCCGGCTGCTGGAGACCGTCGACGAGACGCGGCGTCAGCGGCTGCAGCAGCTCGGTCACCAGCTCGACCACGCGTTGGCTGTGCTCAGCCGCGAGCTGCCGGACGTGACGATCGTCCGGCCGGTGGGCGGGCTCAGCGTGTGGTTGCAGCTGCCCGCCGGCACCGGCACCGGTCTCGCCGACGTCGCGTCGCGGTTCGGCGTCGCAGTTGTCCCCGGCTCCGTGCTGTCGCACCGCGGGGGCGCGGACAGCGGCATCAGGGTCGTCTACGCGCGCGACGCCGCGGCGTTCGAGGCGGGTACTGCACGGCTCGGTGCCGCCTGGCGCGCCTATCGCGAGCAGCTCAGTGCCGGAATGGATGCCCCGATGACCGGACCCGTCGTTGTCTAGCAGCGTGCGCCCGCCGGTGGCGATCGGCATCGACTGCGGCGCGACGCACCTGCGCGCCGCCGCCGTCGACGCGTCCGGCCGTATCCACCGGCGGGTACGGCGCACCGTGCCGTCGGTGCCCGCCGAGCGGGCAGCCGCGCCGCTCGAGGCGGCCGCCGACCTCGCCGCCGGTGCGGTGAGCGTCGGGCTGGCAGTGGCCGGCACCGTCGCGGACGGAACGCTGATCTGGTCGGCGCATCTCGGGCTGGCCGACGTTCCCTTCGCGCAGCGGCTCGCAGGGCACACCGGCTTGCCTGCGATCGTGGTCAACGACGCCCGGGCGGCCGGTTATGCCGAAGCCGTTCTCGGAACGGCGCGCGGCCGCGGCGTCACCTTGTACGTGTCGGTGGGAAGTGGCATCGGCGGCGCGATCATCATCGACCGTCGACTCGTCGACGGCGCCGGTGATGCCGGTGAGATCGGCCACCTCAGCATCGATCCGGCCGGGCCGCCGTGCAGCTGCGGCCGCCGTGGATGCTGGGAGCAACTGGCGGGCGGACGGGCTCTGGATCGTGCCGCGAGCTCGCTGATGTCGCCTGTCCTCGACCCGGACAGCGCGCAACCGACCGCACGCGATCTGGTCCAGGCAGCCGAATCCGGAAACCAGTCCGCGCAGCAAGCCATCACCCGCGCCGCGGCGTCCTTCGCCAGCGGCCTGGACAGCGTGTGCGCCGTGCTCTCCCCGAACCGGGTCGTCCTGGGCGGCGGCATCATCGGACGTGGCGGCCCGCTGGCGGCCCGGTATCTGGCCGCGACGAACGGCCTTCGTTGGCTGCGGACGCCACCCGTCGTCGCGTCGCTCGGTGACGACGCCGGAGTCATCGGTGCGGCGCTGCTCAGCCTGCGCGAGGCGCCGGCGGGTGTCGCCCAGGAGCATGGGCCCACCGAGACACCCAATTGAGCCGCATTGGCTCTAACGAATGGCGAGTCGGTTCGCCATTATGACTGTGGTCCAAGTCCAATTGGCTGGATGCTTCGTCTATTTTCAAGCCGCGTCGGATGCCTTAGCCAAGGAGTCACCAGCCATGAACCTCGGCCTGATCGGGCTCGGCACGATGGGCGGGCCCATGCTGCGCCGCCTACACCAGGCAGGCCACGTTGCCGTCGGCTTCGACGTCGACGACGAGGCGCGCACTGCTGTGTGCGACGAGGTGCCGACCGCCGCTTCGATCACCGAGTTGATCGAGGCGCTGCCCAGACCACGCACGGTGTGGCTCATGCTCCCCGCCGGGACTGCCACCGACTCGACGATCGAGACGCTGTGCGGGCTGCTCGCCGAGCGAGATCTGGTCGTCGACGGCGGCAACAGCGACTTCCGGGACGCCCCGGGGCACGCGGCACGGCTGGGTGGGCTCGGCGTGTCATTCTGCGATGTTGGGGTGAGCGGTGGTCGCTGGGGATGGAAGACCGGTTACGGACTGATGGTCGGTGGGTCCGCCGCCGACGTCGAGCGGATCGAGCCGGCGCTGCGGTCGCTCGCCGCACCGGGCGGCTGCGCACATGTCGGCCCGGTCGGTTCGGGGCATCTGGTCAAGGCAATCCACAATGGCATCCAGTACGCGATCATGCAGTCCTATGCCGAGGGTTACGCGCTCCTCAGCGCGCACCAGGCCGTTGATGCGCTCGCCGCAATGCGTGTTTACCAGAACGGATGTTCCATCCGGTCGTTCCTGCTCGAGCAGATGGTCGCGGCGCTCCAGCAGAATCCGGCATTGCACGACGTGCCCAGCGTGGTTGCCGACTCCGGAATGGGTCGCTGGACTGCCGAGGAGGCGCTTCGCCTCGCAGTGCCCACGCCGACGTTGAACTCGGCGCTGCAGGCACGCTTCACCAGCCGCGACGGCGGGACGGCCTTTCGGGTGCTGAACCTCTCCCGCACGCAGGTCGGCGGACAGCACTCGTGAGTGACGCCACGGTCGCCGCCGCGACACGGCGTGTGCTCGACGAGTTGACCTGCCTGGCCGACAGCGTCGAATGGCCATCCGCCGACGCAGCCGTCACCATGCTCACCGCGGCCGATCGCGTCTACTTCACCGGCACTGGCCGATCCGGACTCGCGGCGCGGGCCATCGCCATGCGGCTCATGCATATCGGGCTGCGCAGCTACGTCGTCGGGGAAGTGGCCACGCCGGCGATCACCGCTGGCGACGTACTCGTTGCGGTGTCGGCGAAGGGCTCCGCGGCGATCGTCGCCCAGGCCGTGACGGCACAGCTCAATGGCGCCCGGGTTCTCGCCGTTACCGCCGAGCTAGACGGTGAGCTCGCCCGGGTCGCCGACGAGACGCTGATCATCCCAGCCAGAACGCGCGTCGCGTCCGCGCAACACGCCGGGTCGCTGTTCGAGCAGGCCTGCCTCATCGTCGGTGACGCGCTCTGCTCCGTGCTCCAGCGAACGCTCGGCATCCCGGACGCCGATCTGAACAGCCGCCACGCGAACCTGCCATGAGCGGAGGACCGACTCCGGTTGCACCGCCCGTGGCCGCAGCGACGGCAAGCGCACGCGTTGCCGCCGAGCTTGCCGGCGCCGGCGTGAGCGCAGTCATCGCCTACCACTCGAGCGTGTATCGGGCTCGTGGCATCGCGTCCGTGGCGGGACTGCTGCCGTGGGATAGCGCGAACCGTCAGGTGCAGCGGATGGCACCCGGAATCGTCCAGGGCGCCGGGCGTACCTCGGTGGTCGCGACGGTGTGCGCCAACGACGCGATCTTCCAGGTACCTGACGTGCTGGCGTCATTGGCCGATGTCGGTGTCATTGGCGTTCTCAACGCACCAACTGTCGGGCTTTTCACCGGCCCCGTCCGCGATGCGTTGGAGCGGGCCGGCTTGGGTCGTGAATGCGAGATCGCCCTGATCGGCGCGGCCCACCGTGCCGGACTGAGGGCCTGGTGCTACGTCTTCGACGAGAGGTGGACCGAGCAGGCGGTGACCGCCGGCGCTGACGTGATCGTCATTCATCTGGGCCTAACCGGCGTCCGCACGCCGTACGAATCCACCGACGTTGCGTCATGCCTGGCGGTTCTCGACGCGCTGCGGCCGACGACACCTGTCTACCTGCACGGCGGGCGGTTGACCGAACCAGCGGACTTCACTCGACTCATCGACGAACTCGGCGCCACCGGCCGCACTCCGCCGGTAGGTTTCTTCGGCGCCTCGACCTTCGAGCAGCCAGGGACCAAGCCGTCCGTCGCAGTACAGCGCTGGCGCGCGCACCTGCAGGAGGTGAACCGTGACTATTCAGGCTGACACCATGTTGCAGGCCGGCGAGCTTGCCGATCACGCCGGGCCACCGACCGTTGTGTTCCTCGGCGTCGACACCGCCGGGTCGAGCATCCACCACGTGTTCCCGACCTGGGCGCCCATCTTCGCTCCCGGCGCGATGGTGCGCGGTCTCGACCTGCCTGAGGATGCGACACCGCGACAATTTCGCGACGCCGTCGCGGCGATGAGCGCCAACCCGGCGATCGTCGGTGCAGTCGTCACTAGCCACAAGCTCCGGCTCTACCGTGCGTGCCACGACATCATCGACGCGGACGACCCGTTCGTCGCGATGACCCACGAGATCAACTGCCTCGACCTGCGCGGGCAGCCCACCGCGTACGCGCGTGACCCGGTGTCGCTCGACGCCCTGATGAGCAAGCCTTCCTCGCCGCTTGCCGGTGCCACGTCGGTCGTCTGCATCGGCGCGGGTGGATCGGCCACCGCGCTGCTGCTCGCTATCGGGCTCGATGTGAACGGCACGCTGACATCAGGCCGAGCGATACTGCCGGACGACCAGACCCGGCGCCTCACCATCATCGGACGCAGCCAGGATTCCCTGGACGCGATCGACCGCGTGCGCTCCCGGTCCGGCATCCCGTCCGAGTCAGTCAGCCTGGTCAGGGCGGCTGGGGTGCATGCCGTCGGCGAGATCGTTTCCGCCGCTCCCGCCGGGTCCCTGGTCATCAACGCGACCGGCCTGGGCAAGACCGCACCCGGCTCACCGCTACCCGGACCGGCTGCCTTCCCGCCGGGCGCAGTCGCCTGGGATTTCAATTACCGCGGGCCATTGACGTTCCTGAGCCAGGCCCGAGCGGCCAGCCTGCGCGACGAGGACGGCTGGCAGTACTTCGTGGCCGGCTGGTCAGCGGCCCTCGCTGCCGTCCACGGCATCGCGTTCACCCAAGCTCTACTGCAGAAGGCAATGGCGGCACCAGGTCCCCAAGTCCCGAGTAGGTGACTAGCCACCGGATATTGGAACCGGCTCGGTTCGATTGCTAGTCATCTAGATGGCCGCCATGCGCCGGATGAACGCGAGTGCGTCCGGGGCGCCGGCTCGCCGGTCCAGGCTGGCGTCATCCCACTCGTTGGAGATCCGGCCGTCGTAGCCGATCGCGTTGAGCATCCGGAGGCACGGTCCCATGGAACCTCGCCGTGACCTGTCCGGCGCGACTGCTGGGCGAACGCCAGCAGCGGTTCGTCGGCGCCCGAGGTAATCAGCTCGGGGAGGCCTGTACGCCGGGTGGTAGTGGCGTCCGTTTCTGAGCGTCCAGGAATGCTTTGACGACAGCGGTGTTCGCGCGCCGCCGCGTCCAGTACAAGGCAACTTCTCGGTGGGCGGTGGGTGAACTGATGGCGCGTACCACCAGTCCCTCGGTACTGGTGATCTCCAGCGCGAGGCGGTTGATCACGCCGATGCCGAAGGCGGCGCGGACGAGCGCAACGAGGGTCGCCGGCTGGTCCGTCAGATACGCGATGTCGGCGCGTGCGGCCTCGTCGCCGAGCGCGTTGCGCAGGTCGAACCCGCCACCGTCTTCGGGGCTGCCGGCCGGGTTGCCGATCAGTGGCCGCTTCAGGATGTCGTCGACAGTGACCGAGCCTTGTGCGGCCAGCGGGTCGTTCTCGCGCATGACGGCGACGATGTCCTCGTGCCAGATCGTGCGATGGCACAGCGTGGTCTCGCGCATCTTCGGCAGCAGTGGCCGGAAGGCGAGGTCGACGGTTCCACCCGTGACCATCTCTTCCAGTGTCGAGGCGGTTCCCTCGCGCAGTTCGACCACAGCATCGGGGTGTTTCGATTTCAGCGCCTGCAAGACCGACGGAAGGTAGGTCGAGCTGACGCTCGGGTAGCAGCCGATAGTCATGTGTGCGGCGAGGTTGGCGAGCGTTCTGCGCGCTGCCTCGATGCCGCGCTGCAATTCGAGCAGGGCGGTCATGGCGTGCTCGCGGAAGAGTTCGCCCGCCTCAGTTGGGCAGATCGGCCGGGCCTTGCGGTCGAAGAGAGTCACGCCGAGGGCGTGTTCCAGTGCGGCGACGTGGGCGCTGACCCGCGACTGCGACAGGTGCAGCGCGAGGGTCGCGGCGCCGAAGCCGCCTTTGTCCGCTACCGCGAGGAAGCTGCGCAACCAGGTGGTCTGCAGCGACATGGCGTCCCGGGGATCGTGCGGGATCAGGTCGTCCGCGTCGAGACCGGCGACGAGCGGGTCCGGCCTGGGGCGTGCTCCTTGCTCGGGGGTCGGTGGGCCGCTCATCTATCCGCCGACCCCGTTTGCGCCATGGCAACAAACTCGGCCAAGTGCACCACCCCGGTGCGCAGACGCGCGCGACGCACCGCCGCGATCAGCTGGCCTTGGCAACCCAGGTTCACCATGACGAGAAGGTTAAGTCGAATTCCGTCAATGCAGTGATCTTGGTGGCCAGCAACCCCTTCCACTGGGCATCACGCAACTCCTCTAGCAGCCGGCCGTAGGGGACGCCTGCGGGACAGATCGGCTCGCAGGCGCGACAGCCGAGGCAGAAGGCGCCCTGCTCGCGGGCGGCCAGGTCGAAGACGTCGACGGTTCCGTCGTCACTCGCGGCCAGCCCGGTGGTGCGCGCCGAGGGCGCCGGAGGTAGCGCGAGGGTCAGCTCGGTCAGCACCGCTAGGACGATCCTGCCCAGGTCGGCGGCGATCGCGCCGCCATCGGTGAGAGTGTGGGGGCATTCATGTCGCCGTCATCCCGCCGTCGAGGACCAGAGCGGCTCCGTTGATGAACCGGCCATCCGGACCCGCGACGAACGCGACCATGGCTGCGACTTCGTCCGGTGATCCCATCCGGCCGTCGAGTTGCCGCTGGGCCATCGCCTCGCGCGCGGCCACCGGGTCCGGCGCGTTCGCGAGGATCCTCGCGATCCACTCGGTCTCCACGGTCCCCGGGCAAATCGCCACGCAGCGGATGCCCTCGCGGCCGTGGTCCACCGCAACCGCCCGGGTCAGGCCGACCAGCCCGGCCTTGGACGCGCAGTAGGCTGCGCGGCGGGCCAGCCCGACCTGACCAGCCACTGAGGCAATGTTGACGATCACCCCGCTGCCGCGGTCGAGCATCAACGGCAGCGTCGCGCGGGTGGTCAGGAAAGGCCCGGTGAGGTTCACCGCCAGGACTCGGTTCCAGTCCTCGTCGCTCGTCTCCAGCACGGTCGCCGCCACGCCGATGCCGGCCACGTTCACCAATACCGTGGGGGTGCCGACCGTCACCGCGATTTCCCGGGTCACCGAGCCGACGGCGAGCGGGTCACACAGGTCTACGGGGAACTGGTGCGCCTGCCCACCGATCTCCTGGATCTGCGTGCGTGTCTTGGCCAGCCCGGCGACGTCGATGTCCATCATCGCAACCTCGTAGCCTTCGCGGGCGAGGCGCACGGCGGTGGCGCGGCCGATGCCGGAGGCAGCGCCGGTCACCATGGCGACCACACTCATGAGTACGCCTTCCCGGGCAGCGAGCCGTCCATGGCGTACCCGCCGTCGACGTCCAGGCAAGCGCCAGTGGTGTAGCACGACTCGTCCGACGCGAGGTAGCAGATGGCCGAGGCGACCCACTCCGGCGGCGCGATCTTGCGCAGCGGGATCTTCGCTTGCAACGAGCGGACGATCTCCGGCGTGTAGATGGGTTCGCTCATCTTGGTCCGGATGGCGCCCGGCCGTACGCAGTTCACGGTGATGCCGTACGGGGCCAGCTCCGAGGCCATCGTGCGGGTCATCGCCTCCAGCCCACCCTTGGTCGCCGTGTAGGGTGCCGCGTTCGGCTCGGAGACCACGGCGTGCACCGACGAGACGTTCACGATGCGACCGGGCGTGTTCTCGCCGGCCATGATCCGGGCCACGGCCTGGCTCAGGAAGAACACGCCGGTCAGGTTCACCGCGACCACGCGATCCCAGTCGGCCCGGGTGACCTCGAGGAACGGCGCGATGTGCAG
>Ga0137415_10005972_pt1 | contig 12051 bp, 13 predicted proteins | sample CZODoug3_1_1_16f_FD_183082 | JGI IMG/M metagenome (GOLD analysis project Ga0137415, IMG submission 183082) | Vadose zone soil fungal communities from Angelo Coast Range Reserve, California, USA - CZODoug3_1_1_16fungal (Hybrid Assembly) | ecosystem: Environmental > Terrestrial > Soil > Vadose...
AGTTCACCGAAGCGACCGGAACGATCTATCCGGCGGCGCTGATCGAGCTCGGCCTCGTGCTCATCCTCGTCACGCTCACGGTGAACATCTTTGCGCTCATCCTCGTCCGCTCGACGTCCCGTGAGGCGAGGCTCACCGCGTGAACCGCAACAGCCGGAGGCGCCTCGCCAGCAGGACATCGCTGGGCCTCATGTACGCCCTGACAGTCTTGGCGCTCATCCCGCTTGGTCTCGTCCTGTGGTTCACGGTTGCCAAGGGACTGCCCTCCGTGATTCACCCGCAGTTCTTTTTCAACTCGGAGCTGCCTCCGTGCGAACCGTCCTGCCCCGCGGTGTTGAACGCTGGTGTCGGCCACGCGATCGTCGGCACGGCGATCATGGTCGGCCTCGCTTCGCTGATGGCGGTTCCGATCGGCATCCTTGGCGGTATCTACATGGCCGAGTACAACGTCGCCCGCTGGTCATCGTGGGTGCGGCTCGCGTGCGATGTGCTCGTGGGCACTCCTTCGATCGCCATCGGACTGTTCGCGTACGCCTTCCTGGTGGTTCCCTTCCACCACTTCTCTGCCTTTTCCGGCTCGGTAGCCCTGGCGATCCTCATGCTGCCGATCGTCGCTCGCACCACCGAGGGAGCGGTCTCGCTCATTCCGAATGGCCTCCGTGAATCCGGCCTTGCGTTGGGACTGCCGCGGTGGCGTGTCTCGCTGCAGCTGATCATGCCGGCCGCCGCGCCGGGCGTGATCACGGGCGCGCTCCTCTCCGTCGCCCGAGCCGGTGGTGAAACGGCGCCGCTGCTGTTCACCGCGTTCGGCGCGCACATCTTGCAGCTCGACCCCAACGGGCCGATGCAGGCGTTGCCCCTGACCGTATTCAAATACGCGCTGCTGCCATACAAATCGCTGCAGGCGCAGGCATGGGGCGCCGCCCTCGTCCTGATCGTGATGGTGCTCGCGATCAACCTGATCAGCCGCTGGGTGTTGCGGCGTCAGATCGCGCTCGCGGGGCAGCTGTAGGGAGACCATGGTTCGGGTTCTCTTCGTGTGCCTGCACAACGCCGGACGGTCCCAGATGAGCCAAGGCCTATTCGAAAAATCGAGCGGTGACCGCCACGAGGCGCAGTCGGCGGGCACCACGCCGGCGGAGCGCATCCATCAGAGCGTGGTGACCGTGATGGAAGAAGAGGGGATCGACGTGAGCCGTCGCGTGCCTCGCCTGCTGACCGATGACCTTGCTCGATGGGCCGACGTCGTGATCACGATGGGATGCGGCGATGCATGTCCGGTCATCCCGGGCAAACGCTACGTCGATTGGGACTTGCGTGACCCGAAGGACTTGCCCTTGGATGAGGTCCGTGCGATCCGCGATGACATCAAAGGTCGCGTGGCCGACCTCGTTAAAGACCTCGACCGCGCGCGGATTCCTGGTTAAACTCAGAGGTCGACGTCAGTTTCCGCCGCGCAGGGACCCCGTCTACCCAAACGTTTCAGCTGACGAAGGAGCAACGGTGGCAACAAAGATCCTTGAAGTAACGGATGTGAACGTGATCAGGGCTGCCGGCGGTGTCGTGGTTCGCAATTCCCGATCAGGCGAAACCGAGATCGCCGTCGTTCATCGCCCCGCTTACGACGACTGGACCTTGCCCAAGGGCAAGATCGAGCCGGACGAGAGTCCCGAGGACTGCGCGCTGCGCGAGGTCCGGGAGGAGACCGGGTTGCGATGCGAGCTGGTCCGCCCGCTCGGCTGCACCGCATACGTCGACCGGCGCGGTCGAGACAAGGTCGCCTGCTACTGGGTGATGGAGGCGCGCGGCGGAAGGTTCAAACCGGGGATCGAGGTCGACAAGCTGCTGTGGCTGCCGGTCGAAGATGCAGTCAAGCGCCTGACTTATGGTCGCGACAAGACGCTGCTCCTGCAGCAGGATTTGCCCTAGGGACGCCCGGCCGGTCCTCCCCATTTTTGGGGAGGTGGCGCGAAGCGCCGGAGGGGCTCGGTAAGCTGAAGTCGTGCAAACAGTCACGCACGCGGACCCGCTGGTCGTCGCCGGCGTCGAGCTCCGCTCACGGCTGTTCATCGGCACCGGCAAATATGTGACCGATGAATCGATGCTCGCGGCGCTCGAGGCGTCCGGGTGCGAGCTTGTCACCGTCGCGCTGCGCCGCCTCGACCTGGACGACCCGAAAAAGAAAACCATCCTCGACGTGATCGACTGGAAGCACTACCGGATCCTGCCCAACACGGCGGGATGCCGCACGGCCGACGAAGCGATCCGAATCGCGCGCCTGGCCCGATCGATGGGTCTGTCCGATTGGGTCAAGCTCGAGGTCATCCCTGACCCGCGCTACCTCTTCCCCGACCCAGAGGAGACTTTGCGCGCCGCGCGGGTGCTGGTGGACGAGGGCTTCAAGGTTCTGCCGTACATCAACGCCGACCCGGTGCTGGCGAAGAAGCTCGAAGAGATCGGGACGGTGACGGTCATGCCGCTGGGCTCGCCCATCGGTTCCGGCCAGGGCCTCCAGACCCTCGAGCAGATCCGCATCATCATCGAGGAGGCGCGCGTGCCCGTCGTGGTCGACGCTGGAATCGGAGTGCCTTCCGACGCCGCACTTGCGATGGAGCTTGGCGCCGACGCAGTGCTGGTCAATACCGCTGTGGCGCTGGCCAAGGATCCGGTGCTCATGGCGGAAGCGATCAAAGAAGGGGTCGAGGCCGGTCGCAAGGCATTCCTCGCCGGACGCATGCCGAAGCGCGTAAAGGCGAGCCCGAGCTCGCCCACAGAGGGGATCTCGCGACCGAACTAGCGCTTCCGGTGGCGATGGCGATCGTCAGGAGCGCCGAGGCCGGCGTCCGAGCAGCCTCGCGAGCCACCATCCTGCAGCTGCGCGCCCCGGAGCTCCGCACCATCGACGTGGAGCGCGAGGCCGCAACGCTCGTCGAAACGTCGCCCGTTCCGGTCGTTATCAGCTCGCGGTGTGACGTCGTCCTGGCAGCAGAGGCGGCGGGCGTGAATCTCCCAGGGCGTGACATCGCTACTCGCGACGCTCGCGCGCTGCTTGGCAAACGACTGGTGGGCCGCTCGGTCCACTCGCTGGCGAGCGCCATCGATGCGGAGCGAGACGGCGCTGACTACGTGATCTTTGGACCTGTGTGGGAGAGCACGAGCCATCCTGGCGTCGCTCCCACAGGAGTCGATGTGTTGTCGCGTGTCGCCCACGCGCTGCTCATCCCTGTGCTCGCGATCGGCGGAGTGACCGAGTATCGGGTCGCGGAATGCCGGGCCGCGGGGGCCGCCGGCTACGCGGCGATCAGGCTTTTCGAATGATCTCCTTGCGGATCAACGGCAAGACCGTCGAGCTTGCTGAACCGACGCCGCTGCTCGTCTATCTGGAACAGCTGGGTGTCAATCCACGCGCGGTGGCGGTCGAGCACAACGGCGAGATCATCGGGCGGTCGGGTTACGAATCGGTCACGCTGCGCGACGGCGACCAGGTCGAGATCGTGCGCATGGTGGGCGGCGGCTAGCGGACGGCGAGCCGCTCCTTGATCGCGGCTTCGGCCTCGGCGCGTTCGTCCCACGGCTCCGAACCGCGCGCGGTCCGCATCGAGCGTTCGTGGCCCTTGCCGGCGAGAAGAATCGTGTCACCCGGTCGGGCCAGCTCGATCGCGCGCTGGATGGCGGCGCGGCGGTCGATCACCACCTCGAAATCGCGACCGGGCGCTTTGCCCGTCGCGCCCGACTGAACGTCGCGCGCGATCTCCACCGGGTCCTCGCTCAGCGGGTCGTCGGTGGTGATGATGAAGAAGTCGGCGAACTCCGCCGCCGCGCGGCCCATGCCAGGCCGGTCGTGGTCAGAGCGGGCCGTCGAGCCGAACACCGCGATCAGCCGCCCTCGCGTGAATGGACGGAGCTCGGCGAGCGCGCTCGCAAGCGAACCCGCCGCGTGCGCAAAGTCGATATAGACGCGAAAGTCCTGGCCGAGGTCGATGGGCTCGAGCCTGCCCCGCACGCCTTCAAAGCCGGCCAGCCCACGGCCGATGTCCTCGACCGGGACGCCCAGCGCGAGGCAGACGCCCGCCGCGCAGAGCGCGTTGTAGATGTTGAACCGGGCGGGAACGTTGAGCACGACGTCGGTTTCCCCCAGCGGCGTCTTCATCCGAAAGCGCGATCCAGAGCCGGTGATCGCAAGGTCGAGTGGATGCAGGTCGGACGCGGTGGTCAGGCCGTAGGTCCAGCGTCGCGAGATGGCCCTTCCCGCCAGCCGCTCGTAGCTCGGGTCGTCGCGGTTGAGGACAGCGGTCTTCTCCACGCCCTTGTCCGCCGCTGACGCGGTCAGGTCGATGAGCCGCGCCTTGGCCTCGAGGTAGTCCTCCCAGCTCGCGTGGTAGTCGAGGTGGTCGTGGCCGACGTTCGTGAAGGCGGCGACGTCGAAATCACACGCCCGCACTCGCTCCTGCACCAACGCATGCGATGTCGTCTCGATGACAGCGCAAGCAGCGCCGGCCTCCAGCATGCGGGCCAGCCAGGCCTGCACCTCAGGCGCTTCCGTCGTGGTCTGCCCGCTGACGTTGTCGACCTCACGCCCACTGATCTTGAAGGCCACAGTGCTCATCGCGCCCGCGACGATGCCGCTCGCCTGCAGCACGTGCTCAGCCATATGCGTCACTGTCGTCTTCCCGTCGGTCCCCGTGACCCCGGCGAGCTTGAGGCGTCGCGAGGGGCGCCCGTAGAACTCGGCCGAGAGCTCAGCGAGCCCGATACGGGTCGACGGCAGACGCAGGACGGTCGTGCCTCGAGGAACTTTCACCTCGCGTTCGATCGCGATGGCCGCCGCGCCTTTGGCGATTGCGTCCGCGACGTAGACGTGGCCGTCCACATGAAGGCCCTCGACCGCGACGAAGAGGTCCCCTGGCGCCACGCGGCGCGAGTCGTATGCGATCCCGGTGATCTCCACATCGGGATCTCCGTCGAGGACAGCGCCCGCGCCTCGGGCGAGGTCGGCGACCTTCACTTCACTGTGAGGATAATCGGCTCGTGATCGCCGAAATCGGTGGGCACCGTTTCGAATGGGGCGTCCGCACGTACGTCATGGGAATCGTCAACGTGACGCCAGACTCGTTCAGCGGCGACGGGCTGGGCGCGGATGTTGGAGCGGCGGTCGAACAAGGCCTTCGCATGGTCCGCGAAGGCGCGGACATGCTCGACGTCGGGGGCGAGTCGACCCGCCCGGGTCACGTCCCGATCAGTACGAAGGAAGAGATCTCGCGTACGGAGAACGTGGTACGGCGCTTGGCGCGTGAGTCCGGCCTGCCGGTGTCGATCGACACGTTCAAGCTCGAAGTGGCGGAAGTCGCGGTCGCCGCCGGGGCGACGATCCTCAACGACGTCTGGGGCCTGACCCGTTCGCCTGCGCTCGCCGACCTTGCAGCCGGCCATGACTGCGCCCTGGTCGTTATGCACAACCAGGACGGGACCGAATACTCGGGCGACCTGATGGAGGAGATCAAACGGTTTCTCCGCACGGCCGCCACCCGCGCGATCGGCGCCGGTGTGCCGAAGGAAAAGGTGATCATCGATCCGGGGATCGGCTTCGGCAAGACGGCGGACCAAAACTGGGAGGTGATGCGCAGGTTCGCCGAGCTGCGAGAGCTCGGCCATCCGATCCTTGTCGGCACATCGCGCAAGTCGTTCATCGGCAAGCTGCTCGACCTGCCCGTCAACGATCGTCTTGAAGGCACCGCCGCCACAGTGGTGGCCGCCGTGCTGCGCGGGGCCGATATCGTGCGTGTGCACGACGTCTTGCCCATGACGCGAGCGGTCCGCGTCGCCGACCGCATGCGTTGACCACCGTCTATTTAGGCCTCGGCTCAAACCTTGGTTCACGTTCGCGCAACCTCAGCGCGGCCCGCCGGCGGCTCCGTCAAAGCGGGGTGCGAATTAGGCGCCAAAGCCGTGTCATCGAGACCGAGCCGTGGGGAGTGAGCGACCAACCGAGCTTTCTCAACCAGGTCGTGGAGGCCGAGTGGCCGGGAACGCCGCGTCAGCTGCTACGGGTTGCGAAGCAAGTCGAACGCGATGGTGGACGGCGTCCGACGCGACGCTGGGGACCCCGGGTCATCGACGTCGACGTTCTTCTGTTTGGCGACCAGCGCGTCAGGCTGCGTGACCTGGTCATCCCGCATCCGCGGATCGCGGAGCGGCCGTTTGTCTTCGAGTCGCTTGCCGAGCTTGGCGTTACGCGGGACGGGCGTTGGTGACGCGGTAACCGATGCCTGGGACCGCCAGGATGTAATAAGGACGCGAGGGCTGAGTTTCGATCTTCCGGCGCAGGTTCCGGATGTGGACGTCGATCACGCGGGTTTCGATCGGATACTCGTAACCCCAGATCGAGTTGAGGATTTTCTCCCGGCTCAGCACCTTGCCCGCGTTGGCCGCGAGGTAGGTCAGCAGGTCAAACTCGGTGTGCGTCAGCTCAACCTCTTTGTTTGACTTGTAAGTTCGCCGCTCGTTGACGTCGATCACCAGGTCACGAAACTCGAGGCGGCTGCGCATCGCCTCCGCGTTCTCCAGACGCGCGCGCCGCAGGTGCGCGGCCATCCTGGCGACCAGCTCGCGCAGGCGGAGGGGCTTGGTGACGTAGTCGTCAGCGCCGATCTCCAGGGCCACGACCGCGTCGATCTCGTCGGACCGCGAGCTCATCATGATCACGGGCACCGCGGCGTCCATCTTGCGCAGCTCCCGGCAGACATCGAAGCCCGCCGCGTCCGGCAGCGTGACCTCGAGCAGGACCACGCTCGGCCTTGCGTGCTCCACCTGGCGCAGCGCCTCGGAGCCGCCGTCAGCCTCCACGACCTGGTATCCGTCCTGCTCGCAAACTTGTCTGATCTCGCGCCGCGTCGAGCTGTCCGGCTCGACGACGAGGACCTTGCGAGCTGCCTCCGCCACAGCCATGGCTCCAGCCTAACGTATTTGAAGGATTGTTAGGGAATGTTGCGTTTTAGGCCCCGAATGTAGGCCCTGGTTTTCCTTTCGATGCCCAGCAGCCTGGCGCGGGAGGCTGAAAACACCAGCTGCCAGGCGCCGGCGTATGCCACCACCTCGCCGCCGAACTCCGACTTGAACATACCGAGTCCCTCCCAGGGATGCCCGGGCCGGGCGTCGGGCGGAGGCACGCCCCAGAGGTCGAAATCCGTGCCACCAGCCTCGGCCGCTGACGAGATGGCCGACCACCAAGCGAGGTCGTTGCCCATCAGCTCTGGGTGGGCACCGCTGCGTCCGGCGAAGAGACTGTAGGCGCGGCCGGCATGGCGGGCGACGAGGACTGTCGCCAGAGGCTCATGTTTCTCGGGGGCGAACGCGGTGTAGGTAAGACAACACGGCAGCAGGTTGAGCAGGAGGTCGTAGTAACGCCGGTCTGGAAGGTGGATCGACTCGCGGCGCTCGACCGCGGCCGACTGACGCGCGAGCTCCGCCGCGTCTTTGCCTTCCTCAACCACGACCCCGCGTTTGATTCCAGTGCGGATGTTGTAGCGACGGCCGTGACGGAAAGTTGCAAGCAGCTCTGTGGGCGGCAGCAGCTTGACGATCCGCGTGTGCTGCGGCTGGATCGGCGCGATCTTTTTGAAGCCCATCTGAGTCAAGGCTTCGCCGAGATCCTCGGACGCTTCGGGCTCGATGACAAGTCTCGCGATGCGCTCACCACGGGCCCAAGTGACGAGACTCTCAATTGCCTCAGCAGTAGCCGGAACAGGTCCGCGAGGGACATAGGCATCGAGCGCCGGGCCGACCTTGCGCAGCTGAACGCTGGCCATCGCACCGCCCTTGAGGTGCACATAGTTCGTGCTCCAGCCAACTTGTCGCTGCACCTGGCCCCAGCTCCACGACTGAAGAAGGGGAGCGGGCGAGGACAGTTCCTCGAGACGGCGATCCCACTCCTCGGCGTCTCTGTTCATCCGGGACCGACGTCAGTGACGAGCGCAGTCTCGAGATGGCCGATGTCGTTGACGCCGCCGATGACCATGCGCCTTTCGCGCTTTTCGATCAGAGAGATCGACGCGTTCTGGATCTTGAATGGAAACAGACCGCGGCTCGGCCGGCCGACGATCCGATGCAGCGCCACCTGGATCACGCCGCCATGGGTCACGACCAGCACGTCGCCGTGCGCGTGGCGGCGAAAGATGTCGTCGAGAGTGCCGGCCACTCGCGCGTCAAAGAGGGCGGCGCCCTCTCCGCCCGGCACGACGTCCCAATCCGGCTCCTCGACCCACCTGGCCCACGCCTCGGGGAAACGCTCAGCGATCTCTTCAGTACGCAGCCCTTCCCAGTCGCCGAGGAAGATCTCGCGCAGCGAGGTCTCCGACTGTGGGCGGGCGCCGATGGCGGTTCCGATCAGCTCCGCCGTCTCAAATGCGCGTTTCAGGTCGCTCGAATAGAAGCCCGCGAATGACCGGCCGGAAAGTCTTCGCCCGACGAGCTCAGCCTGACGGCGACCTTCATTGGAGAGCGGCGGGTCGAGCTGGCCCTGGATGCGATGTTCGCGGTTCCAGGTCGACTGGCCGTGGCGGATGAGCACAAGGCGCGTCGGGGCGGGACGAGTTGGTAATGGGAGCTCCGGAGGCTCCGGACGCGCGACTTTGATCTTGATGCCTATACTAACTTTCTCTTAATTCTCGATCGGGCTGGGCCGATCTCAGGAGAAGACTGTTGCAGTCGCACGGCTCGCTGGCCGAAACCCCCCTTCGATCGCTCCTCGAATCCGCTCAGGGTGAGCGGTCCACGGGAACCCTTACCGTTCGCAATGGAAACGGTGAGTCCACTGCGCTCTACTTCCTGTTCGGCCATCTTTTTCACGCCCAGGGCAACGGAAAGTCGGGCGATGAGGCGGTGGTCAACGCGCTCAACTGGTCCAAAGGTGATTTCGAGTTCGACGCGAAGGCCAAGCTGCCGGCTGACGAGACTGTCAAGGCGGGCATCCCGGACCTGGTCCACGCGGCCGAGGCGACGCCCAAGCAGGCTCCCGCGCCGGCTCCCCCCGAGCCGAAACCTGAACCAAGGCTTGAGAAGCCCGAGTCACGAAACGAGAGGAAAGATCATGCTGAACCGGAGAGAAAGGTGGAAGCACCCCAGCCGAGACGTGGCGTGAAGCACCGCCCGCAGCCGAAGCACGGCCGCGAGCCGATCCCTGTTCCGGCTGGACAGATCCTGTACGACTCGCTCAAGACATCGTTCGTCGACTTCGCGCGACTGCTGACGACTCTCGAGCGCGAGGGCTACACCGGATACGTCAGGCTGCTGACGGACGACGCGTCGGGGCTGATCCTGTTCCGCGAAGGCTCGGCGCTCGAGTGCCTGTACGACGGCGCGGTGGAAGCTGGGAGTCTCGTCCTCGGGAAGCAGGCGCTGCAGGCGTTCAACGATGACGTCACCGCGGGCCACGGCGTGCTGGACGTGGTGGGCCTGTCGCCAGAGCTGATCGACGGCCTTTATGAGCTGACTGTTTCGCGTCCGATGTACACCGAGCTGTACGCGGCCTGGGTCGACATGAAGGCGCTGCTGAATTTCCTGAGCGACCGCAAGCTGAGCGGCAGCGTGATGATCCGCTCCGCCGCGGGCACCGGGGTCATCATCCTGGCCGAAGGCGAGCTCGCCGGCGCGTACACCAGCGAGTCGCGCGACATCTCGGACAAACCAGACCGCGCGCTTGCACTTTGCGACGACCCCAACGCGATGATCGAGGTCAAGTCGGCCGATGCCACCAAGCATCCACCCCTCGACGTCGAAGAAATCGTCGGGGGACAGAGGCAGCGCGCTGCACAGGCCGCGTCATTTGCCACGCCGGCGCCGGAACCGGTTGCGGCGACCAACCCGACGCTTCCAGTCATCCCGGCGATGCCCAACGAACCGCCGACCGCGCAGATTCCGACGGGCTCTTTCTCGGGCTTCAACCAGCCGCCGCCGATCGCGCCCACCACACCACCCCGGCCGGCGGGTGGACCGCAGCTGGATATGAGCAGCGTCGTGACTGAGCTGCAGGCGATGGCCGAAGACGCGCTCGGCAACCGCGCGCGCAAGGTGAAAGACATCCTGGGCGCGGCCGATCCTTCGATCGCGGGCGTCGAGGCGGCGATCGACCAGATTCCAAGCATCTCACTGCTGTTTGTCGACTCCTCGCGCCTGGAGCAGCTGGCGCAAGAGATGAGGGCGCGCCTCAAGTCCCACCTCTAGCCGCCGTTCGGTATAACCCCTTAACAGGGTGGGTTGGCTTTCGCTTTTTTTGCGCTTAACCTCGAGCCAGGTGCGTCGGCTCGGGGGAGGGAGCCGCGGGAGGAGGGAGGGCCCGCTTCTGGGCGTGGGCCTCGTGGCGCTTCTCTTCCCCCTGGCTGCGTGTGGGGGTGATCCCCCGCAGATCGTCGACTACTCCCCGCAGCGCAACACGGTCGACGTCTCGACGGCCGCCCCAATCCGCATCTCTTTCGACCACGACGTAGACCAGGCGTCAGTCGAAAGCCGCCTCCACCTCGCGCCCGCGACCATCGGCACCGTTCGATGGCTCAACGGACATCAGCTGGTCTACGACCACGCGACTCTGCGGACGAGCACGACCTACGAGGTCATCCTCGAGTCCGGCTATCGCGATCGCGCCGGCAGCACCTACGACCTGCGGCACCACTGGTCCTTCGTCACCGAAGTCCCACCCACCCTGGCCGGATCAACGCCGGCGAGCGGCGAGGCGGGCGTCGATCCATCCGCCTACCTGAGCCTCGATTTCACGCGGGCGATGGATCCCGCCAGCCTGAAAAGCGCCCTGGCCATCAGTCCGACCGTACCCTTCGACGTTCGCCTGGATCCGACCGACAGCCGGCGGTTGATCATCGCGCCGTCCCAGCTCCTTGCGGCGAACACGGATTACCAGCTTCTGGTCAACACCGCCGCCCTTGACGTCGATGGCAACCAGCTCGGCCGCGACCAGACCGTGAGGTTCAACACCGGTGCGGTCCACCCCCTTCGTCACTGGATCGCTTTCGCGACCGACGGCATCGATGGTTCTGCAGGCGGCTTGTGGATCGTGAATGAATCCGGATTTCCACGCCGGGTGTTCGACTCCAGCAGCGTGCGCTCATTCAGCTGGTCCCCAGGCGGCGAGGCGCTCTTGATCGAGGGCCAGAACCAGTCGTGGTGGAAGTTCACTCCAGGCGGCGAGACCGTGGCCATGAGCTTCAAGGCCAGGTGGGCCGCTTCTCTGGCAGCGGGCATGGGTTTCGTATACATCGACGGCGCCGGGGTTCTGCATCGACAGACCGGTGACGGGGCCGATGAGGTCATCGCTTCCGATGTCGTGGAGGCTGCCGTCGCCCCGAATGCACTCCGCGTGGCGTTCATCCACGGCACGTCGGACTTGAACCAGATTTGGGGTTATGACGTCGGCCTGCGCGCCCGATATCAGCTCGCGATCGACACCGCACCCGTCAGCGCTGTTTCGTGGGCCCCCGCCGGCAATCGCATCGCCTATCTACGCAATGAGCGCGTGGGGAGCACGCTGCGTGTCCGAAACCTCACAGGTGCGGCCGCCACAACGTCAGTCTCCACGGGCGACCTCAGCCGGCCCGCATGGCTGCCTGATTCCACTCACCTGGTTTTTTCAGCTGCCGTCCCGTCACCCGACGGGACGCTGCGCAAGGCTTTCGTGATCAACGTCGTATCCCCGCCCGCGGTCCTCACGATCGCCGCCGGCCTTCCCGCTGACCCGGGAATCGAAGTCACATCACCTATCGCGTCGCCCGACGGGCATCAGATCGCTTTTCTCAGCGGCGACCAGGTCTGGCTGATGAACGCCGACGGAACGCGACCCACGGCGCTGACGAAACAGGACTCCGGGTCGTTCCCCTATTCGTGCCGCGCGGTCGCCTGGACACGGACCTGAGTCCGCTCGACGACTCGCTCGAACAGCTCCTGCAGCCGGTCTGCGGTGCGGGTCCACGAGAACCGCTGCGAGAGCAGCCGTCCGCGGCGTCCCATCTGCTGAGCGAGCTCGGGTCGTCCAGCAGACGGCCGATTCTT
>Ga0137415_10005973_pt1 | contig 12049 bp, 16 predicted proteins | sample CZODoug3_1_1_16f_FD_183082 | JGI IMG/M metagenome (GOLD analysis project Ga0137415, IMG submission 183082) | Vadose zone soil fungal communities from Angelo Coast Range Reserve, California, USA - CZODoug3_1_1_16fungal (Hybrid Assembly) | ecosystem: Environmental > Terrestrial > Soil > Vadose...
CGGTGCATCTCGCGGTCGCCGCGAGCGCCGGACTGGGGATGTTGCTCATCGTCGCTCTGTACAAGGCGCCGGCGAACGCGGTGGCGGCGCCGGCGGCGGCAGCCATGGGCCTCGACCGCAACGCCGCGCTCGCCGTGATCGCCGCGGGTCTGATCTGGGGGCTGTTCAATGTCGGCTTCGCGACCGTCTTCAGCTTCGGGCCTTCGATGCTGGTCGAACGCGGCTGGTCGGTGACCGCGGCAGGCTCGACCATCAGCATCGTGCTCTGGGTGGCGGCGATTTCAGTGCCGCTGGGCGGCTTCATCGCCGATCGCAGCGGGCGTCCCGAACTCATTCTGGTTGTGGGCTGCATCTTGTTCGCCGCTCTGATGATCGCGCTTCCGCGCAGCGGCGCGGTGATCCTGACCGTCGCAGCGCTGGGATTGATCAGCGGCCAGCCGGCCGGACCGATCATGAGCCTGCCCGCCCGCGTGCTGCGGCCGCAGACCCGCGCCATCGGCATGGGCCTGTTCTTCACGATGTTCTATGGCTGCATGATGCTGGGGCCCGTGCTTGGCGGCGCCTGCGCCAAATGGGCCGGCACCGCCGCCGCTGCGTTCGATTTCGGAGCGGCGGCGATTTTGGTGTGTCCGCTCATTCTCTGGGCATTCAACCGGATCCCGCAGCCGATGCCGAAAGCAGCGTGATCTCCGCTTCATACAACCGCCGCTAACCACTCATTAACCTTGCTGGCCGTAGGGTCTGACGACACCGAGAAGCCGGTTGTCGGGTGGCGAAGATGGCGTTGGCTAGCAAAAGATCGATTCTTCCGGCCGCCGAAGAGCGCCGCCGTTTCCAGCGGGTGAAGGTTCACCTGCTCGGCCGCTACATGCTGCCGGACCGGCGCGAATTTCCATGCCAGATCATCAACATGTCGCCGGGGGGACTAGCCTTGCTGGCGCCCGGCATCGGTAATGTCGGCGACCGCGTGATCGCCTATCTCGACCATATCGGCCGGGTTGAGGGCAAGATCACCCGCATCATCGACAACGGTTTCGCCATGAGCGTGGGCGCCACCGCGCGCAAGCGCGACAAGCTCGCGGCACAGCTGACCTGGCTCGCCAACCGCGATATCCTCAATCTGCCGGAAGACCGCCGCCACGACCGCATCGTGCCGCGCAACCCGATCGCGATGCTGACGCAGGAGGACGGCACGCGAATGACCTGCCGGATCATCGACCTGTCGCTGTCCGGCGCTGCGATCGCCGCCGAAAACCGCCCGCCGTTGAAATCGCTGGTCATGCTCGGCAAGATCCAGGCCCGCGTGGTGCGAAACCTCGAGGAAGGTTTTGCGCTCGAGTTCATCCACGAGCAGATGGCCGAGACGCTCGAAGACGCGGTTAGCGCGCGGTAAAGTTTTCGCCGCTTCAAATCCCCGTATTTCAGACCTCAAAGGCGGTATCCGGATGGCCGGATGCCGCCATTGCTGCATTTGGCGCGCGCGCAAACCAGTTAACGGCGGGAACTTTTGCTGCGACATCGCCCGGTTCCACGGCGCTTTCCGCCTTAACGCGTAAAATTTGAATCAATTACAGTTGTTTCAAATTCTACTCAAATTATATTCAAGTATAGATCGAATTCTCTGCAGCTTTTACTTGCATTAGCGTCAAATCTACTTGGCTGACTTAGCGGCGGCGCAAAGCCTTTGTGCGAAAAATGGTCCCAACAAGAAACGGGGGCCACAATGTCGTTCAGGGGACAGGGGAAAGGATTGGCGCTTGCCGCCATCCTGCTGGGAATGAGCGTCTCAATGAGCGTCCAGGCGAAAGCCGGCGACGCGTTCTATGCCAGCCTCGGCGATACCGCGCGTTCGCCGATCGGCTGGGTCGAATTCTGCGCCGACAATCCCGGCGAGTGCCGGGGCGGCGCGACACAGCCGCGCGACATCGTGATGTCGCAGACCGCCTGGCGCGACCTGATCCGCGTCAACAAGTGGGTCAACGAGACCATCAAGCCAATGACCGACATGGATCATTGGGGCGTGATCGAGAAATGGTCGTTGCCGACCGACGGCTACGGCGATTGCGAGGACTACGTGCTGCTGAAGCGCAAGATGCTGATCGATGCCGGCTGGCCGCGCGAGGCGCTGTTGATCACGGTGGTGCGCGACAAGAAGGGCGAGGGCCACGCGGTGCTGACCGTGAAGACCGACAAGGGCGAGTACGTGCTCGACAACCAGAACGAGAGCGTCGTGGGCTGGACCGAGACCGGTTACCGCTTCGTCAAGCGCCAGTCGCAGAGCGATCCTAATGTGTGGGTCTCGCTCGGTGACAACCGCCCCGCGGTCGCCACCGCCAGCTCGCGCGAACACTAACACAAGGATTATCTGACCCGCGACCCGGTCACATCCCCACCCCTCCCCGTCCCAGACCGGTTCGCGCGCGGCCAGCCTTCCCCCAAAGGCTGGCCGCAACTTTTTTGGCGGCCTTCTAACCGCCGAATGCCGCGAACACCCACTTGACCCGGTCCCTGGGGCTGCCCCGATAAGGAGCGCGGTCAGCCAGCAACGAGGTGATTCGTGAGCTCATCCGCCCGGTTCCTCAACCCCTCCGCCGCCGCTCGGCGGCTCGGCGTCTCCGCAAAGGCGCTGCGGCTCTATGAGCGACACGGCCTGATCATCCCCGGCCGCACCGCGGCTGGATGGCGGGTCTATGGTCCCGACGAGATCGCCCGAGCCGCCGAGATCGTCACTCTGCGCGCACTTGGAGTGAGCCTCGCCCAGATCGCGCGGGTGCTCGCAGATGACCAGCAAGGCCTGGAGCCGGCGCTCGCCGCGCACCAGACAATACTCGAAGCCCGGATCCGGCAGCTCGCCGGTGCGGTCGAGAAAGTCCGCGACCTCCGGGCCGGTCTCGCGCAGGACAAATCTCCGACAGCCAGCGAACTGGTGCGCCTGCCGGGACCGATCGCCGGGTTCAGCGTCGCCTTCGATCTTCCCTGGCCGTGGGGCGGCGAACGCTTCGAATTAAGCGACGTGCGGCCGTTGAATTATATCATCGGTCCGTTGGGCAGCGGCAAAACAAGGCTGGCCAAGCGTCTGGCTGCAACCCTGCCTCACGCCGTCTTCCTGGGTCTCGATCGGTTGGCGCACGGCGGCGCGGCGGCGCGGGCGCAACTGGACGCCGACCCGGCACTCAAGTTGAGGATCGATCAGACCTTAGGCTGGCTCGTTGAAGACGGTGCCGCGGCCTCGAAGGCGCTGGTTGCCCTGCTCGTCGGACTGGAATCCGAAGGCGCGGCCAGCGTGGTTGTCGACATGGTGGAACAGGGGCTGGACCAGGCCGCCCAAGCGGCGCTGATTGCCCACCTGCGCCGCCGCGGGCCCGGTGCGCGGCCGCTTTTTCTGCTGACGCGCTCGTGCGCGATCCTGGACCTGGCCGCGATGGGTATCGAAGAGGCGATGATTTTCTGTCCCGCCAATCACAGCCCGCCGATGCGCGTCGCCCGTTATCCTGGTGCCCCAGGCTACGAGGCGGTCGCCACTTGTCTGGCCTCGCCCGAAGTGCGGGCGCGGACGGAGGGCGTCATCGCGTGGCGGCCCCAAATGGCGTGAGGCCGGATCGCGACAGCGCCGAAGAAGCCCCGATGCGGCCCGAAGCCGCAACTTTTAGCTGTTTTGTCCGGACTCCCACGCCGGCACATGCGAATCCCGGGTTTTAGGCCCGCCGAGGTTGTGCTAACTGGGAACTTTCCAGTTAAGTCCGGTTTGGAGTCCGCATGATCGAACTCGCCCCCCGGAATACCCAGACCATCGCCCCCTCGCGCATGGGCGTGCAGCCGATCGCCGTCGGCGGCGTGGCGCTCATTCTGGTCGTGCTCGGCATCGGCTCGATCACGCTGTGGCGCGCCTTTACCGGCAATGCGCCCGAAACCGATCGCGTGGTCGCGAGCCGCCAGTTGCAGGCCCGCACCGCGCAGGCCTCCGAACAGCTGGTCGAGAAGACCAAGGGACTTGAGGCGACCCAGCAGGAATCGATCGACCAGTTGCAGGTGGTGCAGGACCAGCTGCAGACCGTGCGCCGCCTGCTCGCCTCGCAGCAGGGCGATACCAAGAAGCTGTCCGATCAGGTCGCAGCCCTCACCGAGGCGATCGAGGGCTTGCGGCAGTCGTTCGCGAGCGCGCAGGCGTCCGAGCCGGCCGCCGAGCCTTCCCACAAACGGGCAAGACCGCACGCGGTGAGGAGTGCGCACCGCAAGCGCGGCAAATCCCAGGGCTGAATCCAGTTTGACAGATTGAACGTTTTGGGGTGTGCCCGGCAGGAATGGCCGCGTCGCCGTGCGGCAAAATGGCTGTCCGCGATTTTTCCGCGGCGATGTGTGAACTGGTTCACACATCGCCGCGCGATTCCGGCGCAAGCTGTCGGCTACCGGATGGCGTGAGCCGATTTCAATGTCCGGGGCTGGCAAGGTCGTTGACGGTATACTGCGTCGACGGCCTTGTTTTTTGTGGCCCCTGAAATGTGACCTAGCGCACAGAGCGACAGCCCGTTCACGACCGCGATGCCGAAGCACATCCCACGTCGGGGCTGGAAGTCCGCTCGATGCGGACCCGCGTTCGTGCCGACGTGATCAAGGCGATCAACGGGCAGCCGGTGCCGTGGGATCATTCCTCCCCGACCGTCGATTTCTATTTCAAGCCCGGCAGCTGACCGGCCGGTCGCGGACTCCTCGCAGGCTGGTGATTTGCGTTCGGCCACGATTGTTTGCTGAATGCGGTTCACAAAAAAAAGCCGGAGGAAATCCCCGATGAGCGCCGAACCCCTGCTGACGCCGGATGTCGTCGGACTGACCAAAATTGCGCCGTTGTCGCGCCGCGGTTTCATGACCGCGTCTGCCGCCGTTACGGCGGGCTACACGCTGGCCGCTGGCCCGGTGCGGGCCGAATTCATCACGACCGACACCAATGGCCTCACCGCGGGCGACGCCAGGATCAAGATCGCCGACGGCGAGATGCCCGGCTATTTCGCGCGGCCCGCCGGCGTCAACAATCCGCCGGTCGTGCTGGTGGCGATGGAGATCTTCGGTCTGCACGAATACATCAAGGACGTGACGCGGCGGCTGGCCAAGCTCGGAGCGTTCGCGGTGGCGCCGGATTATTATTTCCGCAAGGGCGCCGATCTCACCAAGATCACCGACATCCCGCAGCTTCTGCCGATCGTGAATTCGAAACCGGATGCCGAACTGTTGTCCGATCTCGACAGCACGGTGGCCTGGGCCAAATCGCAAGGCGGCGACACCTCCCGCCTCGGCATCATCGGGTTCTGCCGTGGCGGCCGGACGGTGTGGGAATATGCCGCCCACAGCCCGACGCTGAAGGCGGGCGCGGCGTTTTACGGTCCACCGGTCGATCCGCCCAATCCGCTCTGGCCGAAGAGCCCGACACAGCTTGCGCCTGAGATGAAGGCGCCGGTGATCGGCTTCTACGGGGAAGCCGACACCGGCATTCCCGTTGCAACGGTCGAGGCGCTGAAGGCGGCATTGGCCGAGAACAAGAAGACCGCCGAGTTCAGGATCTATCCCGGCGCACCGCATGGCTTCCATGCCGACTACCGCGCCAGCCACCGCAAGGAAGCGGCCGAGGATGCCTGGAGCCAGATGCAGGGCTGGTTCAGGAAATACGGCGTGCTGAGCTGACCGCGACTAGAACGTGATGACTTTTCTTCGAATCGTCATCCCGTTCTATGCTTAGTTTTGAGCATGATCTTTTCGGAAAACCGGTACCCACTTTTCCGGATCATATTCCAGGCCGCAGACATCAACGGCGCGCAGCACGTCAGCTGCGCGCTTTCATTTTTTGCGGACAGATTAGCCGAAGCGATCGCGGTTGCTGCGATGCGGCTTGGCTGTCATCTGCTCGATTTCCCAGAGCATCCAGACGAAGGCTGTTCCCAGGCTAAAAACGACGCCCATGAACACCAGTGTCAACGCTGGGGGTGTCAGCATGTTCATCATTCCCAAAGCAATGCAAACCGCATACCAGCGCGCTACGCAAACATAGCGGCCTCGGTGAGGAAGACACCGCGGCCGCCATCATCATCCCGACAGAACCGGCGCATTATTCCGCTTGGCCGCGCCGGCCATCCGCTGAGTAGCGTCAGTTGCACACCTGAACCGGGCGAGTACGCCAGCCATACGGGGTCAGCACGCGCTGCCGGACCAGGTAGCAGCCGCCGTCCCCGTAATAGCCATTGTCGTAGCCGTAGTTGGCGTAATAGGGATCGCCGTAGTCGTAATCGGCATAGCCGTAGCCATAACCCAGGCCGAAACCGATCGCGGCGGCGGCAAATGGAAATCCGCGATGATGGTGGAATCCGGGGTGGAAGCCGCCGTGGAAGCCACTGCCGGCAAAGCTGCCGCCGCGAAACGCGCCGCCGCTGATCGCTGCGGTGCGGAAACCACCGCCACCACCCATTCCGATTCCCGCCGCACGGAAGCCGCCGCCACCGAAACCGCCGCCATGGAAACCGCCGCCGCCGCGACCGCCGCCGCCGCCGCCGCCAAAACCGCCACGGGCCGACGCGGTATCCACCGTCAACAAGCTGACCGAGGCCATCGCCAGCAAGGCGATCATCGTCTTACGCAACATCACCATCTCCTGTCCATTCTTGAACATGCGACGCCTGCGGCGTCCTCAAATTCGCGCCCTCAATGTAGGACCAGTTCCGGCGGGTCGCTGACTTGTCTTGCTCACTTCTGCGCGACTGGCCGGCCACGCCGACGAGATCAGCAGCCGCGGCAAATGCTCTTCAGCTTTTGATCGACCGTCTTGTTTTCCTCGGCGATCACGGCGTCGCTCTGCGAACCCGCCGAACCGGTGGTGAGGCCGGCAGCGGTGTTCTGGGCGCGGCCGGAGGATTGCGCCGTGCCGGCGCTGTTGGTACCGGGTGGCGGTGAGGCAGACTGCGGCGAAGCCGGACTTCCAGCGGGGGGAGCGCTTGTGCCTTGCGCAAACAAGGCCGGGGGCGACGTCAGAATCGCGATTGCCGTTACCACGGCTGTGGCAGATAATCTCATCATTGGAGATCTCCTTTGCGTTTCAACGGTCGCGCGCAGCGCTGGTTCCTTCACGGAATGATTACCGTCGATCGCCATTGGAGACGGGTCCGCCATGACGCAGGAGCCGATGACGCTTGCGCAAACTGATCGCCTTCGATGACGACACGTTCGACAAGCTCAGGCAGCTCGGACGCGACCGGATGGCGACCATCCAGGAATTGGCCGACGAAGCGTTTGGCGACCTGCTGAAAAAGCACGGCATTCCCATCGATCTGAAGGACGCGCTGCGCAAGAGCGCGGCGCTGCCGAAGACGCCGGGACAAGCCGGCGCGGGATCGAAATCCGCGACGAAAAAGCCGGAACGAAAATGACGGCGCTTCAGCCGATCTTCTTCAGGCCTTTTTTGAATCGCGGGCCGTTGATGGCGTAGAATTTCGCAGCACTTCCCATCGCCTCGACCTGCGCGGGCTCGAGCGTGCGGATCACGCGTGCCGGCGCCCCGATGATCAGCGAATGTTCGGGGAACTCCTTGCCCTCGGTGATCACGGCGCCGGCGCCGACGATGCTGCCGCGGCGGATCCGCGCGCCGTTCATGACGATCGAGCCCATCCCGACCAGTGCGCCATCCTCCAGCGTGCAACCATGCAGGATCACGTTGTGGCCGACGGTGCAGTTCTTGCCGATCGTGAGCGGAAACCCGCGGTCGGTATGGCAGGTCGAATTGTCCTGGACGTTGGAGCCTTCGCCGATCTCGATCCACTCATTGTCGCCGCGCAACACCGCGCCGAACCAGACGCTGGCCGAACTCTTCAGGCGGACCTTGCCGATCACGGTTGCCGTGTCGGCGATGAAATAGTTTCCGTCCGCGGGAAGATCGGGCGCCTGCCCGTCCAGTTCGTAGATCGCCATGAAAGTCTCCTGTTCGAGGAGACCTTATAGCGTTTTCGAGCGAAGTGGATACCGGTTCGCGTGAAGGAAACGCGTCAAAAAAATAGACGAGAACTTGACCGGTTTGATTTCAATCAGAACCGGTCAGGATCTAGGCCAGCACCCCGGCCGCGCGCAATGTCATCAGGAAGAACGTGCCGGACATCAGGCTCCAGAAGCCTGCGATAATGGTCGCCATCATCACAAGTTCGAAGCGGCGGCGCTCGATCTTTGCGCCGCGCAGCGTGTTGCGCATGATGATGAAGGGCGCGGCGAACACCAGAAACGGCACTGCGGCAAAGGTCCTCGGCGCGACGCCCTCCTGCAGCAGGCCGAACCCGGCGGGACGCTGGGCCAGGGCCTGATATCCGCTGGCGAGCATGCCGGCGAACGCAAAACCGATGCAGAGCGAGAACAGGGAATTAAGCGCATCGGGCGACATGGGGACTTCCGCTATTCGACAAACCGCGCGCTTTTACTTTCGCAAAATTGGCGGCCTGGCGCCACATCATCCTTAAGAAAAGGTTAACAGGGGCGCCGCGTGGCATCGTTTGGGCATGGCTGGCCGCGGCATAACCGCCCTGAATTCATGCGGAAATCGGCCGACGCGTGGCATATTCGCAGGGTGATTCGACGCCCGCTTTGAACCTATCGATGCTTCGTTCATGACCCTGCTTTCGAACGCCCAGCACATCGCGCGCGACACGCGCACGAACCCGCGCGCCCACATGATCCCGATCATGATCGCGGGCGCGGTCGCGGCCGCCGCGATTGCGCTGGTCGCCTATCTGTTGTGGCCGACCTGGGGAACCGATTCCTCCAGCGGGCCGGCGCGGTTGCCCGTCAGCGTCGGCGGAACGCTGTTCAACGTGCCGCCGGCGGCGGTGCGCATGAAAATCCAGCGCCATTCCGGGCCGCAGGAGCGGGTCGATCTCAGCTTCCTCTATCCGTCGCTCGAAGCGCCGGAGGCGCAAAGGCACGTCAGCGCCGACAGCGTCGAGGACAAGGTGCAGCCGATCGACCGGATCTTCCTGTCGATCTCGGCGCATCATGACTCGCTCGCGCCCGATATGCGCCTGCGCACGATCTATCCGCGTTATCTGGAGCAGGCCTCGACGGCGGTCGACGACGCGCTGTCGATGCGCGGGTTTCGCGACGGCTCGCCCTACAGCGGCGAGGATCTGTTCAGCGCCAGCGCGCCCGCCTTGAGCGCACGCTGCACGCGCGACGACATGACGCCCGGAATGTGCCTGAGCGAGCGCCGCGTCGACGACGCCGATCTGACGTTCCGCTTTCCGCGCAGCTGGCTTTCGCAATGGCGTGACGTCGCTGCTGCGATGGACCGCCTGACGGTGCAGTTGCACGGGCCGAAGGGCTGATCCCTACTCGGCCAGATCTTCCTCGAGGATCGCCATCTGGAACTGGAACGAGCGATCGTCGTCTTCGTCATCGACGAACAGCACGCCGATGAACTCCTCGCCGATATAGACCTCGGCCGAGTCGTCCTTTTTCGGCCGCGGCACCACGCGGATCTTGGGATTGCCGAATACGCGCTTGAGATAGGTGTCGAGCTTCCTGACTTCCTGAACGTCCACGGCAGTCTCCAATCGGGTCTCTAAATCGGGTCTTGGATTTCCGGGGAGTTTTAGGACGAGACGGCGCAGATCGCCAGAGCCTTTCGGCTTCGATGTGAACTATCTGCGCAGCCTTCAGATCGTCAGAATGCCTTTAAAATCAAAGCCCGATCGCGTTGAGCATCTGATCCATGGTACGCGACGGCTCGGCGCAGCCGGCCTCGCCGACGATCTTGGCGGGAACACCGGCGACCGTGACGTTGTGCGGCACCGGCTTGACCACGACCGAACCTGCGGCAATGCGCGCGCAATGGCCGATCTCGATATTGCCGAGAATCTTCGCACCCGCGCCGATCAACACACCGTGGCGGATTTTTGGATGGCGATCCTCGTTCTCCTTGCCGGTGCCGCCCAGCGTGACGCCGTGCAGGATCGAGACGTCGTCTTCGATGACGGCGGTCTCGCCGCAGACGAAACCGGTGGCGTGGTCGAGGAAAATGCCGCGGCCGATTCTTGCGGCGGGATTGATGTCGGTCTGGAACACCGCCGACGAGCGGCTCTGCAAATAATAGGCGAAATCCTTGCGACCCTTTTTGTAGAGCCAGTGCGCCAGGCGATGGGTCTGCAGGGCGTGAAAACCCTTGAAGTAGAGCAAGGGGTCGATGAAGCGCGAGGTCGCGGGATCGCGATCGTAGACCGCGACGAGATCGGCGCGGAACGCGTTGCCGAGATCGGGCTCGTCGCGCAGCGCCTCGTCATAGGTCTGGCGGATCAGATCGCCCGACAGCGCCGAGTGATCGAGCCGCTCGGCCAGGCGATGGATCACGGCGTCCTCGAGGCGCTCGTGATGCAGCACGGTCGAATAGATGAAGGAAGCCAGCTCGGGCTCGCGGCGGACGATGTCTTCCGCCTCGCCTCGCACACGATCCCAGATTGGGTCGAGCGCGGCCAGTTTCGCACCCTGCGGATTGACCTGATGCACTGCCATGGGCTGCTCTCGCAAATTGGACGGTTTCGCTGGTTCCTATAACACAGCGGGCGAACGACTGTCCCCGGGAGGGGCCAGGCAAAGTAAACGCATTGCCCGAACGCGCCTCCCGAAGGTGTCATATCCAATTGGTCGGGAATTTCGGGAAATCAAGCGGTCCAAAGTCCGAATTTCGTAGAAGATCATTCTCTTCGTGTAGAAGATGATCATTCTCTCCGTGACAGAAAGTCCACCACGCCGGCCTTGAAGACCCGGTCCCCGACCGCCCGCATGTGATCGCGGTTTGGAATATCGAGCACCTCCGAGCCTGGAATGATTTTGCCAAGCGCTTGAGCCGAGCCCGCGATCTCGTCCGCGGTGCCGACCGCGATCAGCACCGGCACATCGATCCCGGCGGCTTCCTCGCGGGTCATCAACCACCGCGAGCCGCGCAGGCAGGCGGCGAGCGCGCGGCGGTCGGAACGGGTCTGGTCGGCGAAGGCGCGAAAGGTGCGGCCGACCGGGTCGGTGACGTCTTCCAGCGACGGCGCCTCCAGCGCGGCTGCGACATTCTCGCCGGGACCGCCGCCGGTGATCACGCCGATGCCGATGCCGCCGAGGATGATGGAACGCAACCGCTGCGGCGCTTCCAGCGCGAGCACCGCGGTCATGCGCGAGCCCAGCGAATAGCCCATGATGTCGGCGCGCGCGATCTGCAAATGATCCATCAACGCGATGACGTCGCCGGCCATTATGGCGATCTCGTAACTCGCGGGATCGTAGAGTTTTGCGGATTCGCCGTGGCCGCGATTGTCGAGCGCGATGACGCGGCGGCCGTTCTTCCGAAGCTCGGAAACCCAGCCGGGATAGACCCAGTTGACATTCTTGGTCGACGCAAAGCCGTGCACCAGCAGGATCGGATCGCCCTCGCCTTCGTCGAGATAGGCAATTTCGACATCGCCGTTGTGAAAACTCGGCATTATCAGTTCCGTGTCTTGGGGAAAATGGGCGCGGACGAAAATGTCCGCAGAACCTAGTGTTCCGTCCCGTAAGTTCGTAGCATAATTATTGCATAGGTTTCGGGTATCCTGATCGAAGGAGATACCCGATGCGAACCGGACGACCGAAGGCGATACTCACGATGTCCAGCGACGAACGCGCGCACCTTTTGGCCATAACGCGATCGCGCTCGCTGCCCGTGGCACTGACGCTTCGGGCGAAGATCGTGCTGGCCTGCGAGCGCGAGCCTAGCAACGCCGTGGTGGCGACGCGGCTTGGGGTGGGCCCCCATACGATCGGCAAATGGCGCAATCGCTTCATCACCGATCGGATCGAGGGGCTCTACGACGAGATGCGTAGCGGCAGGCCCCGCACGGTTGAGGATGAGGCGGTGGCCGAGTTGATCACCAAGACACTCGCTCGCAAGCCCAAGGCCGCAACACACTGGAGCGTGCGCGCCATCGCCAAAGAGACCGGGATTGCCAAGAGCACCGTCCATCGCCTGTTCCAGCTCTTCGGTCTGCAACCTCACCGCACCCGCAGCTTC
>Ga0137415_10005974_pt1 | contig 12049 bp, 7 predicted proteins | sample CZODoug3_1_1_16f_FD_183082 | JGI IMG/M metagenome (GOLD analysis project Ga0137415, IMG submission 183082) | Vadose zone soil fungal communities from Angelo Coast Range Reserve, California, USA - CZODoug3_1_1_16fungal (Hybrid Assembly) | ecosystem: Environmental > Terrestrial > Soil > Vadose...
CCGCGTGTGTTGACGTTTCGTGCATAGAGCGTTCCGGCATTTTGGATTGCGGAGACAGTCCCTCTTTCTCTTCCAGCTATGAACCTGCCGTCAATGAGTGTTACCAAACCGGCCGGTGTCAGGTTCTGGATGCCGGGGACTGTGTTGAGAGAATTCGTAAAAGTGAGATTGTGTATGGAAAGGACATTGTCTCTGTTGGCAATGCCAACAGAAAGCTGATTCTCGAGTAGAAGATTCTCGAAGGTAACACTGTACTCCTGGTTCTCCGATAAAATGCCGGTGTTGAATCCGTCAATAACAACGTTCTTCATCAGGCACGGACCAGTGGCGTAGCGAGTCATGTTAAGACCTACTGCGCCAGCATGATCCTGATCACTCGATTTCAGGGTCACGTTACGCAGACCACAGTAGTTATTGCCCACAAAATCCAGCGCTGTAGCGTTGGGATTACCTGATCCGATGTCGAGTGTTATATCAAAGAAATAATTGTCGAATCCGCTATTTCCGCCGCCATTTGAGGATGGGTTGACGGATGCGGTGGTGATTAGGGTCCCAGGTGTTGAGCCGGCTGGATAGAGATTATTGTCGAACTTAATGATAGTTGTGAGTTCGTTCTCTCCCTGAAAGGTTAACTCGGCATTAAAGGCGCCCGTGGAATCCTTCCAGACGAGCGGCTTCGAAATGAGGTAGGTGCCGGCCGGAAAGTAGATGATCCGGGAGGTCACCTGTTTTCGAATTACAGCCGAGATTGCCTTTTGGATGGCAGCGGTATCATCTGTACTCCCGTCTCCTACAGCGTGGAACGCAGTTTTTACGTTGATCATGCCGGAGTCAGCGGGAAATGTACGCTCAGGGCCCAGGGTGGACCAGGAGGTTTGAATGCCGGTGTGAAGTTGGGCATGAAGTACGCCCACGGTGGTCGATATAAATAATAGGCAAAGAAGGCGGAGACAGCTGCACATGGAGAGTCCTCGTTAAACGGATATCGTTTCAGATCACGTGTTAGAACGAGCCTCCAGCTACTAGTCCTCACAAAAGCCGTGCAATGTGGTTTCTTTGGCAGAAAACAACACGTATGTCTTTCGCTTTGGATCTACCAACTGTGGAACTGTTCTAGTGACTAGTACAAGGTTGGCTTCGCAAGGAGATGAATCCTTTTGAGCTTCACACTGCATCGAGCCTTTAGGTGACCGGCGACCTACTGTTCTCCACAAAATGGCCGTTCGTGAAGTTACTCTATGTTTCTTGTACTTGTTACCGAGTAAAATCAGCGAGTTGGCGATTTCACCCGCAACCTTCGCGCCATCGAAATGCTTATTGACCAGCAAAGATATTCGTGTGCAGCCAGTCAGCAGATGCGCTGCCCGTCTCCAGACCAACGGCCTTGGCAATTATGAACGCAATCGGTTCTACAACCGCAAACTCAAACGGTTAGTTGACAGGAGGACTTTCAGCCTCAAAGGGGTTGGGACTTGGCCTTACCGGTACTAAGGCTGCAACGACCATTGCCGAGAAACTGGCGCTTGAAGCTGCAGAAGCCGCTCCCACCGAAGGAAAAGTCCTACAAACGACTCTGATTGATCCCAGATTTCCTGCGACTGACGGATGGGTAAAGATGGAAAGCAAATCACCTGGGGGCGTCGTAGTTCATTGGGTGGTAAACACGGTTACCGGCGCAGCTGCCGACTTCAAGCCGAAGTAGGGATTATGAAGGTAAAAGGATTGTTCACTAATGGTGCTTTGTTGCCTAAAGAGTATAGCGTCGCAGACTATACGGCCAAGACTACTTTCGCGGTCACAATCGGCAAAACTTACGAAGCATACGCAACCTCAGTCGGGCGCTCTATTGTCTCCGTTCTTGTTTTGGATGATGATGATTTTCCAAGTTGGTATCCGATGGAGGTGTTTACGATTGTTGACGACACTGTTCCCGAGGGCTGGTTCTTCAAGTACTTTGCTGATAGCGAGTTCTCGGTTCAGGCCATCTGGGGGCCTGAGCGTTTGCTTAAAGAAGAAGGATTCTATGACGCGCTGAACAACCGCGATCCATCTGCCCTTCACATGTTTCGCTCAGCGTTGTGCCGTTGATGCCGTCTTCTCTTTGGCGGGTGGCCCACATCTGACTGCCCCAAAATGATCGGTTGCCCCATGTCTCGGTTTTGGGATCTGGGATTCGCCTACGATGGAGGTCCACATTTATGACTCGGGCGTTTGTGCTGTCACGGTACATTTTTCGATGTCACGTAGTACCGGCAAAGAAAGAGATACAGAATCAGGACTCGACTACTTCGGGGCCAGGTACTACGCGAGTTCTATGGGCCGATTCCTCTCACCGGACCCGTCGATGGAAGGAGCAATCTTGGAGCTGCCCCAAACGTTGTCGTGGTTGCGATGGCGAACAAGCTGGCACGCATCGCATGGGCCGTACTATCGAGCGGAGAAGACTACAGACCACTACCGAGCATCTCAGCAGCGTGAACTGACTGGCCCAATAACGGCACCACATCAACAGATTTGAAGCTTATCCACCGAAGTCTGCATAGGAACAGCAGGGACGAAAGAACAGTCACAACGGCGTGCCTTCAACCTGATCCCGATAATGGTCTCTAACGACCGGCCGACTTGTAAGGACAGGCACGCAGCGGAACTCATCATGGCCAGGAGAGGTGATCTCCACAGAAAGGCCGAATACATTGCCGCAGACTTGTCTATCGATCCGAAGCTTTTCCCTTGCAGCCCTGCGGCGGACCATACATTATCGAGACTAATCGGCTCCTCAATGAGCGAGTAGGCGATTTCCCATCAACTGAGGATCTGAATGCCGCATAACGGGAACGGTAAAAGTGGACTCAAGACCGGCATATTCGACGTACTTCCAAATCGAATCCCGAGAGTTCGTTGTAACGGCGGGGCTTCAGAAAGGACTGTTAGAACCATTTCGTATCGTTTCCTCTATTCGGCGCGGAGGACCTTGATGGAGTCAATCCGTGAGGCGCGGTAGGCTGGCAAAAATGCAGCCATGAACGTAGCCGCCAGCAGAATACCCACGCTTACGACGATCGATGCGGGGTCAGCTGGACTGGTCTCGTAAAGCAGGCTGCGGATTGCGCGGGTGGCTGCTTGGGATGCCAACAGGCCGAGCACGATACCTCCGCCAACAGGCATCAGGGCTTCCAGCAGAACGACGCGAATAAGCGATACCCTGCTTGATCCGAGCGCGATGCGGATGCCGAATTCAGGTGTTCGGAGCGAGACCGAATACGCCAGAACGCCGTAGACTCCGAGGATCGCGAGGACCAGAGCCGCGGTGCTGAATGAAGACAGAACGATAGACTCCAAACGCTCCGGCGCAACTGACTGCACCAACTGCGTGTCGAGCATTTCAATGACAGGGATGGCAGCTTCAGGGTCGACATCCCAGACTTGGCGACGAATAATCGGCGCGAACTCGTCGAGGGTACGAGAAGTGCGAACAAGGAAGAATACGGAGGCGGGCGGATCGTGCCAAAAGGGCAAGTAGACGACGGGAATGTTTTCCTTGAGATTCGCGATGCGTGCATCAGCGGCGATTCCGATCACCGTGTAAATGGGCCCATCGATCTTGAACTTGCGACCAAGCGCCTGGCTATCGGGCCACGCTGCTTGCGCCGCTCTTTGCGAAATGATCGCACCCTGCGGGTTGAAACGCTCACTGGTCGTAAAATCGCGGCCAGCGACGAGCGTCGTCTGCATCGTTGCGAAATACGCGGGACTTACGTTGCGGAGATTTGCCGTGGGAACTTCGCTCTCTGGCAGCGGATGATCGGGACGGTACATGCTGTGCACGGCGGCATCGCCGCTCAAGGGCATGGTGCTGGTGATTGCGGTGAATTCAACTCCGGGAGTCGAGCGAATCTTCTCGAGTATCCGGTCGATGAATTCGGAACGGACGGAGTCGCCGGAACCGTTCGGCTGTTCGTACCTTGGGCTGAGCAGATCCACTTCGGCAAGGACAACGTGGCTTGCATTGAAATCATGCGGTTGATTCAGAACCCGGGAAAAGCTGCGCACCACAAGCCCGGTCACGATGAGAAGCACGATTGTGCATGCGATTTCAAAGGTGATGAGCAACCGTCGGACAGAGGACGTTTGGCCGGCATGAGATATGCGCGCCGACGCAGACTGCAATGCACGCTGAGGGTTGGAGCGAAGCGATCGCAGAGCAGGAAGCGTGCCGGACAACAAGGCAGCAGTTCCTGAAATTCCGCACGCGAACAGCAGAACCGACCAAGTGATATGGATCTCGTGCAGGCGTGGAAGGTTTTCAGGGGCGATGGCTGTAAAAAGCCGAATTCCGCCGAGTGCCAGCAGAATGCCGAGGGCTCCGCCGGTGAGACAGAGGACGACGCTTTCCATCAATGCTGCCTGGAAGAGGCGCATCCGTCCGGCTCCGAGTGCGGCGCGAACTGCGTTATCCCGTTCACGCACAATGGCCCGTGCCAGTTGAAGGCTGGCAAGATTCACGCAGGAAATCAGCAGTAGACCGAGAACCGCAGCGAAAAGTAGCCAGAGAGCCTTGCTGACGTTGCCCGTCACCTCCTGCGAAAGCGGCTCGACGATTGCACTCAGGTGAATGGGCAAATGATTGGTCGCCGAGTAAGCGCTCAGCATGGATGCCAGTTCGGTGGACGCTTGGCCGACTGCTATGCCTTGTTTGAGGCGTGCTATGACGAGGAAGGCGAAATCGGCGTCGTCTGAAGTGAGGTCGTCTCCCTGTGGAACGAATGGCTGAAACACTCCGTATGGGGACTTTTGGTCTGGGCTCGCACCGCCGCGCATTTCATTAATTACAGGGATTTCGATGTTGCGAGGAAGAACTCCAACAACCGTGACTGATTCGCCTTTGATCTTGACGGTCCGGCCTACAACGCTGGGGTCGCCATGAAACAGGTCCTGCCACGCAACCCAGCTGATGACAATCACATCATTCCTGCCTGGTTGAGCCTCTTCTGACAGGAAGGTGCGACCGAGCATCGGTGTCACACCCAGCACGGAAAAGAAATCGGGCGAGACATTGAGTCCCTTCTCGATGCGCGGATGATCGCCGCCAGCCGCGACGGCAAAGGATGCGTTCTGAACTAGTGCTGCGTCTTGGATGCTGTTTGCGTGCGACCGCAGATAAACGAAATGGCGATAATTGTCAGGGACGGAAGGATACTCCTTGGCTGCCTCCTGAACCACCTCGCGCCAGATCACGATCTGCCCAGGATCGCGGAAAGTATAGGGACGCAGGAGGACCGAATCGAGGATGCTGAAGACGGCCGTGCTGGCACCGATGCCACATGCCATGATGAGCAGGGCGACAAGGGTGAACCCGGGTGTCCGACGCAGCTGTCGGAACGTATATCGAGCGTCTTGCAAAAGTCGTTCGACTGGCGTCCAGCCCCAGGCTTCGCGGGTTTGCTCCCTAATTAAGGCCGCGTTGCCGAAAGCGCGACGAGCGGCGTATCGGGCCTCTTCTGGAGGCAGGTCATTTTCTCGTTGCTCTTCTTCTTCCAGCTCAAGATCAGAACGCAGTTCTCGTTCCAGGTCCGCGTTCCGCTTCTTGATCTGCCACCATCTCATTTCAGCTCTCCTCAGCGGCTGGCCACATCACACGCGCCACAGCTTCAGCCATCTGCTTCCACTGGGATTCCTCCACCAACAGTTGCTTCCTGCCCTTATCAGTCAAGCGGTAGTATTTGAATTCCCGATTTCGGTCGGGAGCCATCTCCCATTTGGCACTCACCCATCCTCTTTGCTCCAGACGATGCAGCGCGGGATAGAGTGAGCCGTGCTGCATCTGCAGGAATTCATTCGTGGTTCTCTGAATGTGCTTGCCGATCTCATGACCATGTGAAGGTCCATAAAGAAGTGTCCTCAAGATGAGCATGTCTAGCGTTCCCTGGAGAAGTCCGGTTCGTTGTTGTGTTTGCTTCGCCATAGAAGACTGTCTACCCGCAATCTGGCGACGATGGTAGACGTTCGACCATCGACTGTCAAGGCCCGCAATGGAACATGGATTCTTATCTTAAATGACTACTCCAGGCCAAGTCGCTCATTGACCGCACCTTCGGCCCGACTCCCGTAGATTAGTCCTCACAAACGCGCTTGGTGGAAGTGATGGGCAAGTGACTTCCTGCAAGAAAGTTTCCCGTGAACGATATCCTAGAATTATTGCTAGACGCTGCCCCAGCGGTAGAAAGGCTCCCATCAAATGAACGTATCAACCTTCGCGGCGAACTATTGCAACTGGATTGCCCGATGTTTTGCACCAGTTGAGAAGCGATAAAACTGGAAATCTGAAAGGAGATTTTGCCATGAAGAAGCGGGCAGGCCACTTGCAATCCCACCGATAGGTGACCATCATCGTCGTTGTCACAGGTTATCTGATCCAACAGTGCCGTTTCAATGGCCGTCCATGGCTCGACCGTAAAATCAATCAACTTAAAACAAATGATCGGCTCGACTTGTATTGCCCTGAAAACTTTAGTCTCCGCTATCTGTGTTCCATTGACATCAACTGCCGGAACTCAAGCGTCTCGCGTAGGCTTGCGAATTCTTGATCTTGCTGAAGACCAGTCATGTTGTGGAAACCTGCGATTATAGCTTTGCGCAGATATTCAATAGCAATGCTGTTCATTCCTGCTTGTGCATAGATCTTAGCGAAGCAGTAGTCCATGTTGGCTAAATCTTCTTTCGAACCGTCTTCTCGGAGGCCTTTCTCAGCCACCTCTTGGAAAATATTCGCATCAAGAATGAAGGCCCGCTGAAAAGCTTCGGCACCGTCGCGGAATCTCTTACGAGCCATATAGAGAGTTCCAAGGTTGCTATAAACTGCCGCGTTATTTGCGTTCAGTTTAATAGACTTCTTATAAGAATGCTCAGCATTATCATAGTCCTTCTCGTGGTAATAAACCGTCCCCAAGTTGTTGTAAGCCTCGCTCAGTTTGCGATTTTTCTTGATTGCGCGCTGAAAACTATCTTTAGCATTTTCATCCATCGACATGTGCTCGTAAGCCACACCCGTTTTATTGAGTATCTGCGCCGTCTGCGGCTTGATTCTCTTATATGCTGCGACTGCGTCCGCATATCTACCGCGCGCTACTAGAAGATCTGCTTCGATTTCTGGAGTAGGCTGTGGAAGCTCAGAAGGTAATGTAACCGCAGATGCCTGCTGGATCTTTTTCCCATGCGTGAAAATGCTCTCAGCAGATGTTGGGTGACTTTCAACCATAGAGAGACCGAGCAGTAGAACCGACACTCCTGTCCAATTTAGGAGCAGCATTTTTGCTGATTTCATGGCAACCTCCAGGCTGATACCCCGGTTCTTCAGATCAATTGACTTGGCCCAATGCCGAGATTAGATCTGTACCCAGAATGAATCCATGTGGCCCGATTGAATAGGCCCACTTAGCAGAAATTGACTGAGCCACTCTTAAATGCAATATTGTGCGGGAAGGGTTATATGACAAGGCAAGTGTCCACTTTCGAGTTGGTTCTTCCTCCCCGCACAGTAGGGACACCTGCTTTTCATTGGTTGAGAAATTCTCTTCGAGCCGAAATCCTTAGCGCCAGACTCAGCCCAGGCACGAGGCTACCGGCAAGCCGGGACTTCGCACGGCAATATCATCTCTCGCGTGGAACAATCCTGGCGGCGATGAGCGACTTGCAAGCCGAGGGTTATCTCGAAGCACACAAAGGGTCCGGTACTTATGTTGCTGAGATCCTACCTGAGCACTTGCTTCAGTCCGATAGGGTGCTCCAAAGAGGGACCGACCCGCGATTAACTGGACGGCAGCATCTTTCGGATTTTGCAATGCGAGTACGTCCAATCTTCCACTTCGTGGACCCCAAAAGTAAGGCCTTTCGGACCAATCTTCCTGCCCTCGATTTGTTCCCAACGACGTTGTGGGCGCAGGTTGCGTCACGACGACTGCGTAAAGTCTCAACTCGACTTCTTCTCGGTTGCGAGCCGCTCGGATATTTGCCATTGCGTGAGACTGTGGCTCAGTATGCACGCAGCTCGCGCGGCGTCAATTGCCTAGCAGATCAAGTCATTATCATTTCGGGTATACAGGAAGGGTTGGACCTTGTAGCACGACTGCTCGTCAATCCTGGCGACAGAGTGTTGATAGAAGATCCTGGTTACCAGGTCGCTTATGCTGCCTTTCGTTCCGTCGGCGCTAAACTCATCTCCGTGATGCTGGACGATCAAGGCGCTGCGCCTAGAGAAAGGGACTTTAGGAATTGTCGGCTCCTCTACGTGACGCCCGGTCATCAGTACCCTATGGGAACCACCATGAGCCTAAGGAGGCGGCTGGAGTTGCTCGCATGGGCACACAAACATGGGACGATCATCTTCGAGGATGACTATGACAGCGAATTCAGATTTTCGGGTCGCCCTATACCCGCGATGCAGGGGTTAGATCAGAAAGGGAATGTTATCTTTGGCGGTAGTTTCAATAAAGTTCTATTCCCGTCACTAAGATTGGGTTATCTAATCTTACCTCCGAATCTGGTTGACGTCTTCGCTGCCACAAAGTCGATGATAACAAGACATCATCCACTCTTTGATCAAGCTATCCTTTGCGATTTTATCCAGGAGGGACATTTTGGTCGTCATATCCGACGAATGCGAAAGATATATGAGGAACGTCTCGCCATTTTACTGGAGAACTCTCGTATGCACCTGGCAGAGTTTCTCAAGATGACTAATATCGAAGCAGGACTACAGACAACTGGATTTTTGCTGAAAACTCTCTCGGCGGAGTCTGTCGCGCATGCTGCTGCCGTACAAGGTATCGATGTCGTGCCGTTGAGCCGCTACAGCTCAACATTATCGATTCCAGAGGGGCTTCAGATAGGATTTGCAGGTGTGGATGAGCGCCAGATTAAGAATGGCGTTCAAAAGCTGGCACGCATTCTCAGCAATATGGAGTCTCGCCCGAACACATAGATCCCAAGTCTCCCGCGCAATGAGAGAAGACTTCTTCATGGCTGTCATCCAACTCGCTCCATCTGAAGCCGGACGCCTTACTGCCAAACCTCAAGATAATTTCGTCAAATTCTGTAGAACTATTGCTGTCCGAAGCGGTGGTCGTGTTTGGGGTGTTTTTCGAAGAACTTCCATAGAATATCGTTCGTCTTTACTCCCGTATGAGCGTCTAAATTCGGATTGAAAGGAAGTTGGCCAGGCACATTCAGAGGAGTTTGATTCCAACGATCCAGCCCACCTATAAGGCGATATAACTTCACCGCTGTCTCTTCTTTGCAACTTGTGGCTTCTTTCTCCACGAGAGAGCTTGGGGTCCCCGGTGTAACATTTGCTTGCGAATCTCCGATACCAACGCTCTCGCACAATGGATTGGAGGTACTAATGTGCGAGCATTGATTTGCCGAAGGCCCGGTCCAGTAATCGAAATCCTGATCGGCTGACGCTTCGACTATGCCGAAAGTTGGATAGACGGCTCCACAATACTGGTTGTAGGGGTCCTGATCTCCTTTCAAAAAGAGGACCGAGATGGGTGCGATTGCGTGCGGGACCATCTGTGGGCTATTCGGTATAGTGACAAACAATCCCCCTTCCACCACGCCGATCGCCGCCACACGGTCGGAGAGTTCCACGCCGGCCGTCTGGGCCATGAACCCGCCTGCCGATGTCCCGGTGACGTATATGCGTCGACGGTCAGGATAGATCTTTGCTTGCAGCGAATCGATAACTTCGCGCACGAAACCCACATCGTCCGGCCCGTTCGTAAAGAAGGGATCGTAAAAATAATTCCAGTTTAAGGTGCCTGTCGCATCCGTAAGCCCGTCAAGATAAGCAACAGCAAAACCAGCTTGGTCGGCTTTGTCGTCCAACTCACTGTACTGTTCCATCTTAGAACCTGGTCCACCACTTCCACGTCCATGCAGCGCAATGATCAAAGCACTCTCACCTGGTTCATAGTTTCGAGGAATATACAACACATAAGTACGGGCGACGCCACCCACATCGATCATTTCCTGAATCGAGTGCCGAGCACCCTCTTTCTCCAGAGTTACCGCTGTTTGCGCATTGGTCCATGGGGCGCTATTCGCCAATAGGGCGAGCAGGATTGCAGCTCCTCCCAAAGACAAAAGAGATCTTTGCTTCGCCTTCGTTTTTATCCTCACTGTGGCCTCCTTCATGAGTGGTCGCTGCCACTACTAGGCTCCCGATTCTTGCTCTACGTTACCGATGCAACGCGGAGAAATCATGGTCTGCGCTCTGCAATGAAAGCATCTGACGGGGTCTCTGTTTGGTTGGGCCTGGGAGAGCCAGCCCTTCCGACATTTGCTCAAGCCTAACTAGCAGGGGCATAGTCGTATAGATCCACTTTCCTGCTTTTAGCTGGGCCACTTTCAGGCGCCGGTGGCATTGGAACGTAGCTGAGTCGAGATGCAGGGAGATATGAGGGAGTAATTCGGCTCTGTTGCATTAAGTCTCTGCGTCTCAGAGCAGCCTTGGTATGGTGATGGCTAAGCAGCAATCTCGAACAGCTTGTTGACGAAGCGGATCTCGTTCCTCACTCCTGGCTTGCACGTGAGGCAGTGACCGCGTCGGATCATACGCATCACCTCGAAGCCCTCCACTGCAACGTCACCAGGCATCCAAGTAGTTTGTGGGTCACGCAACAGCTGCGCGAAGCATTTCCTTACGATGCAGCGTCGAATTATCTGATCTTCGATCGCGCTGCGGACTTCAACGAGGAGGTCATCAGCACGGTGAAAAGCTTCGGCATCACTCCTAAGCAAATCAACTTCCGAAGCCCGTGGCAGAACGGCGTCGCCGAACGCTGGGTGGAAAATTGCAGAGGGGATTTGCTGGATCACGTCATCGTTTTGAACGTACGGCATCTGCAACGGCTGATGAACGAGTACATCAGCTACTACCACGAGGACCGGACACATCTCGCACTAGAGAAAGAAACTCCGGCAGGCAGGGTGACAGCAAGGAATTTGGGTGCAGGCAGTCGAGTTATCGTCATGCCGAGGCTCGGCGGTCTGCACCATCGTTACGATCTCGCTGCCTAAGCCTTCGCTTTGGAAATTTTCACCATAGTTGAAAAGAAGCGACGGAAAGGTGCGTCTGTCGCCTTGTCACGAGACCCTCAGCGTAGATTCGATTGTTATCCGCAGCCACCGAAAACCTCTGTACCCAGTCCAAAGCCCCCGCAAAACTGCCTCCGCACTCTATAGTTGCGCCCATTTACGCCCGTGTGAAATTTTGGCGTGCCACAGGTCATCCTTGGCCCAGCCGTAGGGAGCCCAGGAGCCTTCGCCGCCGACGGTCCAGTGAAGGAAGTCCTCGCCTGCTTTGGCGGTGCCGCCGATGGCACCGTGGATGTTGAGGCCGTCGTCGCCCTGGTAGGCGAATGTGCTGTCTTCGATGATGATGTCGCCGACGGTGTCGGCGGCGTGCACGGCATCGGCGGCGCTGGAGATGAGCCGTGCTGCACTGAGGCGGGTGACGCTGCAATGAGACAGGCGGTAACCACTGCCACCGGAGATCGAGAAGCCCATGAGAGGGCTGGCGTAGACGTTGACTTGCTCGAAGTCGATGTCATGGCTGCCGCCGGAAGAGATCGCGCTCATCCAGGGGGCCGCGCCGAAGTGGCGGACGAGAAAGACGTCGCCCACCTGGATGAAGTGGTTGTAGTAGGGGATTTCAAAGGTCTGGTTGCCGACGAAGTAGGTGCCGGTGTTGTTGGTGTACTGCTCCTTGTAGAAGGAGGTCAGAGAGAAGTGTGGGTTGGCGGGGTCCGACTTTGCATCCCAGGGCGTGAGGGCGATGATCTGGGTGGAGGACTCGACGGGGTACTGGGGCGCGATGCGGACGCGCAGGGTGTTGGCCTTGTTGTTGATGGAGACGATGGTGCCGATGGAGGCCATCAGGGTCTTGGGCCAGTCGAGGTTGAAGCGCTTGAGGACCAACCGCTGGGAGTTCGCGATGCTTACGCCGCCAGACAAAGGTGACGCGAAGTTGAGCGTGGAGCCTTGGCCGTCG
>Ga0137415_10005976_pt1 | contig 12048 bp, 7 predicted proteins | sample CZODoug3_1_1_16f_FD_183082 | JGI IMG/M metagenome (GOLD analysis project Ga0137415, IMG submission 183082) | Vadose zone soil fungal communities from Angelo Coast Range Reserve, California, USA - CZODoug3_1_1_16fungal (Hybrid Assembly) | ecosystem: Environmental > Terrestrial > Soil > Vadose...
TGTGGACAAGCCGCCGCTCATAGGAATTCATTGGTTCAAGCTGAAGTGAACGGCCGGTGATGCGCACGCGCTCCGCCAGTTCCCGCACGCGCTGCACGATCCGATCTTCGCGCATGGAGCGGTAGTGTTCGCAATCGACGATGACTTTTTCGGCGTCTTGGTCCCTGGCTTGCAGCAGCCGGTTAAGCAAAAACTGAATGGCCTCGAGCGTCTCGCCATCGCGTCCAATGAGGCGCCGACTTTCCTCGGTATAAATCTGCAGCGTCGGGTTGCCGCCTTCGTTGGTGGTTTCCTCGATGTCCACAACGAATCCCAGATAACCGAGCATCGTGTCGAGGAGATCTTTCGGGGTCATCATCGTTTTCGTTGAGGCGCAACTTTTTCGAGCGTCGGCACGGGTTGTCGTTTGTTCTGATAAAATTGCAAAATGCTGAAGAGATTTTGTGCAGTGTAATATAATGCCAGAGCCGCGGCAAAATTGTAGCAGATAAATAGAAAGATCAGCGGCATGAACATGGCGATTCGTCGCTGTGTGGGGTCGCCCGTCTTTGGCGTCATCGCCATGAGCCAAATCTGCGTTGCAGCCATGCACAGTGGAATGATGTTGACCGGCCAACCGAGCATCGGCAGATGCGCTATAGTGTCCGGCTGAGAAAGATCTTTTACCCAGAGAAATTTCGCGTTCCGCAATTCCACTGCCTGGCCGAGCATTTTGAACAGACCGAAGAAGATTGGGATTTGAATCATCATCGGCAAACAGCCGCCCACAGGATTGATTCCATACTGTTTGTAAAGCTTCATCACCTCCTGGTTCATCCGGGTCGGATCGTCTTTATATTTTTCCCGTAGCTCCTGCATTTTCGGCGCAAGCGCAGCCATCTGGCGCATGGAGCGGTTGGCCTTGTTTTGAATTGGCCAAAGCGTGAGTTTGATGATGGTGGTGAGAGCGAGGATGGCGAGCCCGTAGTCGTGCAGCCAGCTATTCAGCAGGTTCATGAAGTTGAGCAGAAACTGGCACACGATCTTGAAGATCCCGAAATCCATGACCTCGGCTTCGTTGTGCGGAAGTTGCGCGAGACTGTGGTAAAGCTTCGGACCGGCGTAGATCTCAAAACGCGCACTGTATGTTTGTCCGGGCTGCAACTGAAATCCCGGCATTCCAAGTGCCCCCTCGATCCCGAGCAGCTTTTGGTCCGGCGCGCGCTCGATATCGAAATGCCGGCCCCACACACCGGTTGCCTTGGCGGTGAGCGGCGCCATTAACGTAGTGAAGAATTGGTTGCTCACCGCAACCCATTCCGCGCCGCCAAGTGTCTGCTCAAAATACGGACGCGCAGCGCGCTGTCCCAGCCCAAGAATACCGCCGCTGCTTCCGAACCAACCGACATCAATCCCTTTCGCTCTGCCGTCGATGCACCAGACCAGACGCGTGAATGACGGATAATCTCTGGGATGAATCGGGGCTGCGGAACCGAGCGCCACAAAATATCCGCCGTTTTGATACGGCTTGTCGCTGCGGTTCTCCAGATCAACGTTCATTTCGATCACGTAGTTGTCTTTTTCCTCTGAAGATTTTTGAAATTGGAACTTCTTTCGAATCCTAAGTTGCTCATCCGTCGTGCGCTCAAATTGCACAACGGAATCGGACACAGCAGATGCAGTAAACTCGGCGAGCGCCGGCGTCGCCGGTTGCTCGATGATTGCACCGATTGGTGTGGTCTGATTTGAATTCAGGACGACGCGCTGATCTTTCTCGGCTATCTGCCTCAGCAGGACCGCTTCCTTAATTCCTCCACCGCGATTCGTCAGATGCAGCTCGAGGTCTGAATTGCGCAAGGTTTCCAGCTTCTCGGCAAAGCTCGGAGCTGGCTCGTGAGCGCCGGGCGTGGCTTCAACAACGGGCGTTGTTGACGGCGAAGGGCCAAAGATTGTAGGAGCCGCAGAGGGAGAAACTTGCGTCGGCGTAGCACCGGCTGGAGCTGGTCTGTGAGCCATCTGTTTTGCCAGATAGACTTCCCACACGACGAGCCCAATCACGCAAAGAGCAACGACAATCCAGGCAGTTCGATCCATAAATTTGGTTTTGCACGATCAGACGCGGCGGAGGTCAGCCAGTGCGCCATCGGACGGATTCGCCGGGGCGAACCTGGCTGAGTCGGCAGGCTGGCAGCCTGCCAGCCGAGTCAGGCTAGCAGCCTCACTTCCGCCAGTCCGGCGCGGCGGCACCGGATCATATCCAGATCCGCCCCACGGTTGGCACCTGGCAAGGCGCTTAAATCCAAGCCAACTTCCGGAAAAAACGCCATGCACCTCAACCGCTTCCAAAAAGTATGACGAACAACTCGGCGTGAATCGGCAGCCCGAATCAGGGCCACACAGCAGCCGGAGCAAGGGCGAGAGCGTACACTGATAAACGCGAATAAAAAAACGAACCAACCGGACCATCAGAGCAGGATAGAAGCGCGCCTTGCCAGACGCAACACTTCATGTTCCAGCTCATGATAGCTCGCGTTAACAGCATCGCGTTTGGCGACTAGCACAATCCAAAAGCCGTTTCGCAAATCATGCTGGTGACGACGCACAATTTCTCGCAGACGGCGCCTGACACGGTTACGAACAACCGCGCCTCCAATGCGACGCGAAGCGATGAGGCCGACGCGGCACGGCACGGAACTCTCCACTGGCGCAAAATTGAGCATCAGGAGTTTGCCGCCTCGCGTAGAGCCGCTGTGTTTTACGTGATCAAACTCTGCGGGGTGCGTCAGGCGCCGATGTTTTGGAAAAGAGAACGAACTTGCCCGTGTCATGGGATGTGGTCATTTGGCGCCAGGGACGTACAAGCGGAGGTCTTCTCCCGGAACTCCGGAATAAGACTTCGCAAAAAAAGAACTACGCTGCAGAAGTTATGAGCTTGGCGGCGGTGTCCCAGTTGGCGTCGCTGCCGCTGGAGATTGGCTTCTCGTAGCAGGATTTTGGTCTGCAGCGGCTGCGGCCGCCGCGGCTTCAGGCCCCGCGGTTGGGGCTGGAGTAGTCGCCGACTGAGTTGTCTCGGTCTTTTGCTCGCACGCCGCGAGGAGTGCAGCACTGGCCAGAACACAGATGTATTTTTTCATAGTGCTAATTAGAAGCGGCACATTCCTGTAATTGAATATAGCGAGCAAGGCGGTTTTTCGCGGCGTTGGAATGTATTTTTCGCCGCGACCGCCAGATAGCCGTTCGTTAGAGTGGAGCCTCGTATTTGAGGCCATGCGCCTCCGCTACCGCCTGGCAAGTAAGCCGTCCATCGCGAGTGTTGATGCCGCCGATCAGCGCCGGTTGTTTTTTGCATGCGCCCTCGAGTCCGAAGTCAGCGAGCAACTCCACATAACGATACGTTACATTGGTGAGAGCCTGTGTCGCGGTGCGTGCGTACGCTGCGGGCATATTCGCCACGCAATAATGCGTAACTCCTTCCTCAACATAAACCGGATCGAGATGCGTGGTTGGTCTCGATGTCTCCGCGCAGCCGCCCTGGTCGATTGAAATATCAACCAGCACACTGCCGCGCTTCATTTGCCGCAGCATCGCGCGCGTGATTAGTTTCGGGGCCTTTGCTCCGGGCAGAAGCACAGCGCCGATCAGCAAATCGCAATCCGGCATCAGGTCGTTCAAATTCGCTTCGTTTGAATAGAGGGTGTGCAAATTCTCCATCGCCACATCGAGGAATCGCAAACGCTCAACATCAATATCGAGTATCGTGGCATCCGCGCCGAGACCTTTCGCCATGCGCAGTGCGTTCACGCCTGAAGTTCCGCCACCGACTATAACCACGCGTCCTGGCAAAACCCCAGGCACGCCGCCCAGCAATACCCCGCTGCCGCCATTGTATTTGGCCAAAAAATTGGCGCCCATCACCACCGACATGCGACCAGCGATCTCACTCATCGGTTCCAACAACGGCAAACGGTGGTCGACCTGAATCGTCTCGTAGGCCACCGCGGTGACGCCCGATTTGAGCAACGCCTCAGTGAGAGGCTTACTCGCGGCAAGATGCAAGTACGTGAAAAGGATTTGCCCCTTGCGCAGCAGCGGAAACTCCGCTTCCAGAGGTTCCTTGACTTTCACAATCATGTCGGCGCGCGCGAAGACCTCTTTCGCTTGATCGACAATTTCCGCCCCGGCTTTGACGTATTCTTCGTCCGGATAACCGGACCCGATACCGGCATTCTGTTCCACCAGCACTGAATGGCCGCGTCGGACAAGTTGATTTGCCGCTGACGGCAGCAGCGCAACGCGTTGCTCCTGTTCCTTAATTTCTTTGGGGACGCCTATGATCATTGCAGAGAGTGAGACGTGATTCGTGAGAAGTGATTAGTGATTAGTGAGAAGTAGGAATCAAGCCAAATCAGTTTTCACTTCTCACGTTTCACCTCTCACGCCTCGTCAATTCAGCGACGGATCGTCCGGCGCCGCGGCGAGCATCTTATACCACGGCCCCAAGCCGCGCATGATGTCGAACCAGAGGTTTGGGAGCCGGTCGAGTTTAAGCAACGAAGGATTGGCTTTTTGAAGCAGCCACGCTTTCTGCTTCAGCTCACTTTCCAGCTGGCCTGCTCCCCAGCCCGCATAACCCACGAACGCACAAAGTGTGACCCGGTTTTTTTCGCCGGGGGCGGCGCTGGCTTTTTCCAAAGCGATGTTGTGACTAAGTTTAACTCCGTCGCCCTTTTTCCATTCGAACGCCGCAAACATTAATTGATTCTTGCCAACCGGGCCGCCGAGGAACACGGGCACGTCGGCGAGCCCTGCGGGTGGTGTGTCGGTCACCAGATCGGCCACTTGTCTGTCGAGCGGGCGATTGATGATTACGCCCAGGGCCCCGTCGTTTGGGTCATGCTCGGAAATAAAGAGCACGGTCCGCCGGAAATTCGGATCGAGCATATTCGGGTGAGCAACCAGCAACGAGCCCGCAAAACTTCGCGAGAAAGGTTCGCCACCCAAATCACGCATCCTGAAACTAGAAACCGCTGCGTGCGCTTGTGCAACCTTATCTCGCTCGCCTATTTGCGCGGCGACGCTTTACTTCGTTCGGGCTTGATATAATTTCGTTAAAGCTCCGTCGTGTTTTTGCCCATTGTCGTGGGCCTGCAATCGCGCGAAATTTTTTAATAAAAAAATTGTTGCGACCAGCCTGAAGCTCGTTTAGTAGCCTCAAAGTTTTCGAAGATTGTTCTGGGGGGAACAGCCGCCCTTCACGCCCATCGGGTGTGGGGGGCGGTACTTTTTTGCTGACAAACGTCTGCCTCTTTCCTCTTGCTCTTGCTCGTGATCATGCTCTTGCTCGATTAGCGCCTGAAAGAAACGCTCAACGCACAACGTCCAACGTCCAATGTTGAAGTCAGCAAGTTCGGGTCGCGTCACGTGGCCAACTGCGTTAACGCTCGTGGCGCTCATCGTCGCAACGATGGTCATCGTGATTTTTGTGCGCCTCGAGACCTGGCCTGCGCGCACGGCGCGGGAAAGCACAGCCGAACTCGAACGGTTGGGGAAGGATCTGCGCGCGGCTTTCATCGACATCGCAAACCTGCAGCCGCGCATCACCATCAATAACCGCGTGTACATGGAACAAACGAAGCCAGTGAGCGAATTGGCGATCGTGTCACGACGGATCGAAGTTGAACATGAGTTCCTCCACACCTGGGTGGGCAGCTCCAAACGCGTAAAACTGCATGGAACGTTCGTTGCGAAAGCCGGCTTCGATCTGCAGCAGGACCTCTCAATCGATATTCGTCCCAAAGAAATAATTATTCAGCTCCCGCACGCTCAAATTTTGGGTGTCGATCAGGAACAGGTGGACGTCCTCGCGTTCGAAAACGGTTTGTGGAACCGAATCTCCGGACAGGATCTTCAAGACGAATTGTCGATGCTTCCTCAGCTTGCCCGAAAACGAGCAGCAGAAGCCGGGATGCCTGCCGAAGCCGAGCGCACATTGCAGCGACAACTTGAGGAAAGAATTCATCCGCCGCAGCCACTGCATTTGATCTTCAGGAACGCTGAAAAACGTGAATAGTGATCGCTGAACAATGACCGCAGCTTAATCAATGCAAGCGTTTATGATCACGGATCAGTTTTAACCTCGTGCAAGCGATGCCGCGAAAAAATCATCTGATGCTCGTGATCTTGCTCGCACTGCTCCTGACGCTCGTAATAATTGTGTTTGCGCCGTTCGCCGTTTCAAATGGCGTCCGTTTCTGGATTTGGTGGAGAGCCCGGCAAGAGGGCTTTGTTGTCAGCGTCGATGGGATTGACGCGCCATTTCTAAGTCCGCTTGTAATTCACGAAATTCACTTGAAGAGCACGCGCGATAATGCGCTGCGTATCGAAGTAACCGCCACAGACGTGAAGGTTGCTCTGAATTTGAAACATCTGCTCCTGCACATGCGCGGGCGCCTCATTCGCAATCTTTCAATTGAACAATTTCGTGTAGAACTGCGCCGCAGCACTCCGAATGTGCAAGCCCTGACGCGGCAGGGCTGGGCGACCCTGCAGCGACTGCTTCCCGAGAGTCTGAACATTGCCAAAGCAGAAGTGCGCGTTGAAAACGGCCCGAATTTGATTCTGTTGCGAGGCGGCTCTCTGTCTGCGAGTGCAAGCGAGCCCGGCCGGTTCAGCGCTGCCGAGATCATGATTGCATCGCCGTGGTTGCATCAAACCTTTTCGCAATTGCGCGGCGCAACTCACTGGGAAGCCAATCGCCTGACGCTCGGAGGACTCACGTTGAGCCGCGGTCTCGACCTGCAATCCGCCGCAGCGGACTTGTCGCGCCTGGGCAAGCAACGCGTGGGGTTGCAGTTCGATCTCGACGCATTTGGCGGCAAAATTCGTGGAAATGTTTCACACGAGTGGCGGTCTCAACATTCCAACTGGAAGATTGCCGGCGGCGCCAGCGACATCTCTCTGGCGCAAACGTCAGACGCGTTCGGGTTCGCCGACCGCGTGGACGGTTTGATTCACGCCGCCAACTTCACCTTTCGTGGAAATCTCGCCGAGCCGGACCGCGTAACTGCGTCGCTTTGGAGCGAACTGACCGGGCCTACCTGGCGCACTCGCACGGCCGAAGCAATCATGCTCGGCGCTGCGGTATACAATCGTAAGATTCAGCTCCAACAACTCTATATTCGACAGAAAACCAATCAGTTTACTTTAAGCGGCGAGGCAACATTCCCTACGACTTCATCCGGTTGGCTAAGCCCGGACTTTCGCGGCAACATTTCTGCGTCCATCAATCAGCTTGGCGACTTCGCGGCTTTATTTGGCGCAAATCCCGACGATTTTGCGGGGAAGATCAGTGTCGAGGGAGCAATGGACACCCGCGATCGCAAGTTTGGAGGACGTCTATCGGTTGAAGGCGCGTCTCTCACGTTTTTTCAAATGGGTGTCGACAGTCTCACAGCAGAGCTGAATCTGAAAGCGACCGAGTTGGAGGTTGAACAGTTGGAGATCACGCGCAAGAACGATTCGCTCACCGGTCAAGGCAAAATCGAGATGTCGCACGAGAACAACTACTCGGGAACTCTCGATGCTCGAGCCGATAACCTGCTTGATTATTTTTCCCGCTTTCGTGGATCTGCCGGTAAGAAGCCAAACCCAATCCCCATAGATCTTCACGCGACCATCGATTCCAGCAACTGGGATGCGCACGGCGTAATCCGTGTGCCGGATTCGAGCCCGATTAGTTTTACCGCAAATTTTCCATTGCGCATCGGAACAGACTGGAACGCTTTCCAATTATCTCCGGTGAACATTACGGTCGATTTTCCGTGGATCCTTTTAGGAAAGGGGCCTCAGCTATTTCACCCCGGAATTTTCCAGGACGGCATTCTGAGCGGAAACATTTCTCTTTCCGAGACATTGCAATGTCCCCGCATTATTGGCGACGTGCAGCTTGTGAATGGAAAATTATCAGGCGACGGCTGGCCTTCTTTTAATGTTACGGAAGCGAGCAGTCGGATTAGTTTTACCGGTAATCACGCAGCAGTGGAGTTTTTGAATGTCGCGACTAAAGGCGCCGATCTTTTGCTGCGTGGCGAAATTGACTTTGAGACTGTCAATGACGTGAAGATCAGAATGAGCGGAGCAACACCGCTATTCGATCTCACGGCGCAGCAGATCGATTGCGTGAGCAAAATCAATATTACACCGGCCACGTTGACCCTCGCACCTGCCGTAGCGGAGTTCGAATTTCGCGGTGGCGTCTTTCAATCCGATTGGACCGTCACTCTGCAGGAAACCAACGGCCTCGAGTCGTTGGCCATGTTAGATCCTGACGGCGGCGGCCGAAAGTTTTCGCTCTGCCTCGGTACCTCCGAGGAAAAAACGTTACTACTCGGCGCGCTTCCGCGGGCTACGCCAGGCGACGAAACGCGCGCGAAACCCCGAGACAAGCGAAGATAGCAGCCTCAGAATCAGCGTATCTTTCCAAAAGACGTCACCAGCCAGCGGGAAAGCTTTTCCTTCAGCACCGGCGTAAGATTCACCCGAAACTCAGAACCCGCATCCAGGCGCAACGAATTGCCATTTGCCCGATCGAACAACAGTTCGACTGGCTGCTGCCCCGGTGAGCTCGCCAGAATCTCGCGCACCTGGCGTAGCTCATCGCCTGTCGTAGCGGTAGAAAATTGCAGCAGAACAACCGATTCCTGGGATATACCTGCACATGTTTCACTCGCACCATTACCTTTTTCGGGTGCAAGCAATCTGATTTCCATAGCCGTAGCGCGAAGGACTTCGTCGCGTTTGTCCAGCGTTCCTTTTATCTCAACAACGCGTCCCGCAACGAGCGCATCCGAGACCTTCAAATAAACGTCATTCCACACGACCACCTCGACCGTGTTCGTCAGGTCTTCGAGCCAGATAACCGCGAATGGTTTTCCATCCTTTCTCGTGAATTTCTTTTCAACCTGCACGATCGCGCCAGCGATCTTGAACGACGCGCGATCGTTGAGCTCGCCCAACGAAGCGATCGAGCGATAATTTTTTGCTGCGAAGACGTCCGCGTATGCGTCCAGCGGATGGCCGCTCACATAAAAACCAAGAAGCTCTTTCTCGTAGGAAAGTTTTTCGTGCTCGCTCCAGCGGCTGGCGACCCTCTTTCTCGACGTGCTGGAAGCAGTTGTTTCGTCAAACAGTGCAACCTGACCAGCCAGCCGGTCTCTCTGTGCCGCAACGGACGCGCTCACAGCATCGTCAATGCAACTGAAAAGTTCGGCCCGATCTCTGCCAGCAAAATCAAAAGCGCCGGTCTTGATCAGGCTTTCCAGCATCTTCCGACTGGCAATGCGCGAATCCAGCCGGCTGCAGAAGTCCTCCAGGGAAATGAAATCGCCTCGCTGCTCGCGTTCGCGAATTACAGCTTCCATGGCGGTTTCGCCAACGTGCTTGATCCCCGCGAGGCCGTACCGAATGGCGCTGTAGCCGGGATCGGTGATCCCGGTCTCTGGTTCCCGCTTCGAGCGGCCGGCATCATCGATGCCGGCTACAGTTTCTGGCATGAATTTCAGGCCGCTTCTGTTGATGTCCGGCGGCAGGATGGAAATGCCCATCCGCTTGCATTCGCCGACGAAGACTGAAATTTTTTCCGTGTTATTGATTTCATTACTGAGCAGACCGGCCATGAATTCCACGGAATAATGGGCCTTCAGATAGGCGGTTTGATAACTGATCACGCCGTAGGCCGCGCTGTGACTCTTGTTGAATCCGTAACCGGCGAATTTCTCCAGCAAATCGAAAATCGCATTGGCTTTTTTCTCGGGGATCTTGTTGGAGCGCGCGCAGCCTTCGATGAAATTTTTTCTCTCCTTCGCCATCTTCTCCTTATCCTTTTTGCCCATGGCGCGCCGGAGAAGATCGGCTTGCGCGAGTGAGTAGCCGGCAAGTTTGCTCGCCGCTGCCATCACTTGCTCCTGATAAATCATCACGCCGTAAGTATCGGCGCAGATATCTTCGAGCAGCGGATGCAAATATTTGATCGGCGTAATCCCCTTTTTCGCTTTCACGTATTCGGGAATGAGTTCCATCGGACCTGGCCGGTAAAGCGCGATGAGTGCGATGATGTCGTCGAGCTTCTTTACGTCGAACTGTTTCGACAAACTCGTCATCCCACCAGACTCCATCTGGAAAAGACCAATCGTTTCACCGCGGTTATAAAGAGCAAATGCAGCGGCATCATCGAGTGGAATGTCCTTCAGTGAAAAGTTTGGCTCGCGCTGGTGAATCAGAGCGAGTGTATCCTCAATGACTGTCAGCGTTTTCAACCCGAGGAAATCCATTTTCAGAAGGCCCAGGTCATTGAGCGGCCCCATGGCGTACTGGCTGATCACGTCATTGCCCTTCACATCGCGGCAAAGAGGGATGTAATCAGACAAATCGCGATCGGCGATCACCACTCCCGCGGCGTGCACGCCCGCATTGCGCGACAAGCCTTCGAGAATTTTTGCATAGTCAAACAGCTGCCGGGTCGCCGGCTCAGTGGCCACCGCTCGTTTCAGTTCCGGATTTTTTTCCACGGCAGAATCGAGCGTGATGTTCAGCTCATTTGGGATCATCTTCGCAATGCGATCCGCATCGCGATAGCTCAACCCCATCACCCGGCCCACGTCGCGCACCACACTTTTCGCCTTGAGTTTGCCAAACGTGATGATCTGCGCGACGCGGCGTTCACCGTATTTCTGCCGCACGTACTCGAGGACTTCTCCGCGACGTGCTTCGCAAAAATCAATGTCGATATCCGGCGGCGAAACGCGATCTGGATTCAAAAACCGCTCGAAAAGCAATCCGTACTGAAGCGGATCGATATCGGTGATCCCGAGGACGTACGCAGCCATTGAACCGGCGGCAGAGCCGCGTCCGGGTCCTACGGGAATGCCTTTCTCTTTGGCGAAATGAATGAAATCCCAAACAATGAGCAAATAGCTGACGAATCCGGTTTTTTCGAAAACGCCTAACTCGTAATCGAGCTGTCGAATCAATTCCGGGTCGTTCGCCGCGCGTTCGCGGTAGCGCCGTCGCAAACCGTCGTAACAAAGCTCGCGCAAATATTCTTCGCGCGTTTTCCCGGGCGGCGCCGGATACTCCGGATACTTGGAGCACCCAAACTCGAGATCGAGGTGACAGCGTTCGCCAATTTCGAGCGTGTTTGCAATCGCCTCGGGAAAATCGCGGAATAGCTCGCGCATCTCGGTCGGTGACTTGAAATACAGCTCCGGGACGTAACGCATCCGATTTTCATCCTGCACCATTTTGCCCGTGCCGATGCAAAGCATGACGTCGTGCGCCTGGTGATCGCTCCGGCGCAGAAAATGAACATCGTTTGCCGCGACCAATCCGACGCCAATGTCCCGCGCAATTTGCGGCAGCGCTGTCATGCACTTGCGCTGTTCTTCCATTCCGTGATCGTGCAATTCGATGAAAAAATTCTCCGCGCCGAGAATGTCCCGATATTCGGCCGCGCTCTGTTTCGCCTTCTCGACGTTGTTTGCCTGAATTGCGGTGTTGATTTCGCCCGCGAGACAGCCACTCAGCCCGATCAATCCTTCCGAGTGCGCGGCGAGCAGCTCCTTATCGATCCTGGGCGCGTAATGGAATCCTTCAAGGTGCGCTGCCGTCACCAACTTGACGAGATTTCGATAGCCAGTGTCGTTTTCCGCCAACAGAGTGAAATGATAGGCTGCATCGCGTCGCGATCCCGGCCGGTCCTTATTTGATCCAGGAGCAATATAAGCTTCGCAACCGATGATCGGTTTGACGCCGGAACGCTGCGCTTCCTGGTAGAATTCAATCGCCCCAAACAAATTGCCGTGATCGGTGATCGCGACTGCTGGCATTTTGAATTCGACCGCTTTTTTCATCAGCTCTTTCATCCGGATGGCGCCATCCAGCAGCGAATATTCAGTGTGCAGATGCAGGTGAACGAAAGAGTCGCGAGGCATTTGTTTGCGGTTTCAGTATAAGCGCCAAAAAAAATCTTTGGCAAATTTGCCCAGCATGTCATCGCGAGCGAAGTGAGCAATT
>Ga0137415_10005978_pt1 | contig 12047 bp, 6 predicted proteins | sample CZODoug3_1_1_16f_FD_183082 | JGI IMG/M metagenome (GOLD analysis project Ga0137415, IMG submission 183082) | Vadose zone soil fungal communities from Angelo Coast Range Reserve, California, USA - CZODoug3_1_1_16fungal (Hybrid Assembly) | ecosystem: Environmental > Terrestrial > Soil > Vadose...
CCCGAGGCGCGCCACGGCTCCGCCGGGGCGCGTCCGAGCGATGGGGGTCTGGGGGCCATGTCGGGGCCCCCAGTAAGAATGGACGTGACGACCGTCGTCGTCTCCTGGAACACGCGCGAGCACCTCGCGCGCTGCCTGGCCGCGCTCGAGGATGCCGCCGAGGGCCTGCGCGTGGAGACGATCGTCGTCGACAACGGCTCGACCGACGGCTCGCAGGCGATGGTCGCCGAGAAGTTTCCGCGTGCGCGCCTGATCCAGAGCCGCGACAACGTCGGCTTCGGCCGCGCCAGCAACGCGGGCGCGGCGGCGGGCACGGGACGCGCCATCTTGATGCTCAACAGCGACTGCGAGCTCGCCCCCGGCGCGCTCACCACGCTGCTTGGCGCGCTCGACGCCGAGGCCGCGCTCGGCGGCGTCTTCGCGCGGCTCGTCAACGCCGACGGCACCCTGCAGCCCTCCGTCCACGGAGCGCTGCCGACGCCGTGGACGCAGGCCGGCGACGTCGTCTTCGCGTCGTCGCTCCGCTACGCGCTCTACCGCGCCCCCGCGCTCAAGCGCGCCCTCCTGCGCGGCACGCTGCGCCGTCACGCGACGACGCACGACGTGGCCTGGGGCGGGGCCGCCTGCGTGCTCGTGCGCCGCACGGCGTTCGAGGCCGTCAACGGCTTCGACGAGCGCTTCTTCATGTACATGGAGGACGTCGACCTCTGTGCCCGCCTCGGCGCCGCCGGCTTCCGCCTGCGCTACGTGCCGCACGCGGTGGCCGTGCACCACTGGGGCGCCTCGACCGCCCGGAGTCCGGGGCGCATGCTGCGCCACGCGTACCTGAGCCGCGTCGCGTATTTCGACAAGCACTTTCCGGGCTGGGGTGGCGGGGTGGCGGGCGCGCTCGTCTCGCTGGAGCTGGCCGTGCGGACGGCCACGCTCGGCCTCGCGGCGCGGCTCACCGGATCGACCGCGCTCGCCGCCCGCGCGCAGGCGAGCGCCGCCTGCCGCGCCGACGTCGCGGCCGCGCCGCGGGCGCGCGTGCCGGCGGCCACCGCGCTGGCGCTGGTCGCCGCCCTGCTGCTCGCGGCCTATGCGGGGACGGTGATGCGGAGCGCCGCCGATAGCGGCTTCATCGACTTCGCGCACTACTACACCTACGCCATCCACGTCGCGCGCGGCGGCGACCCGTTCGATCCCTCGGCGACCGCGCGGCTCAACGAGGCGCTCGGCCTGCGCTCCGCCGGCGCGCCGCTGAAGTATCCGCCGCTCTTCTACGTCGCGATGCGTCCGTGGACGTGGCTGCCGTTCCGCGCCTCCGCCCTCGCGTGGCTCGCGCTGGGGCAGGTGCTGCTGGTCGCGACGGCGGCGCTCGTGCTGCGGCATCGCGCGGCGGAGCCCGCGCGCCTCGTCGCGATCCTCGCGATCGTCGCGCTCTTCCAGCCGCTCGTGGAGACGCTCTACCTCGGCCAGACGAACGTCGCCCTGCTGTTTCTCCTCGCCCTGGGCTGGTGGGGCGCGCGCCACGAGCGGCCGTGGGGCGCCGCGCTCGCGCTCGGCCTCGCGGTCCACATCAAGCCGCAGTTCGGCCTGCCCATCGCCGCGCTCTGGTGGATCGGCCAGCGCGCCGTCGTCTATCGCGCCGCCGCCGTGGCCGCCACCGGCCTTGCCGTCGGCGTCGCCGTCCTCGGCCCCGCCGCGCACATCGACTGGGCGCGCCTCACGCTCGCGATGCCGGCGTACCTGCACGCGTGGAGCCTGAACCTCACGCCGCACGCCGCGCTCCACCGGCTGCTCGACGGCGCGCTCGGCGCGCGGGCGGTGGAGCCGCTCGCGCTGGCCGCGAGCGGCACGATCCTCGCCGTGCTCGCGTACGCCATGCGTGGCCGCCCGGCGCCCGGGACGCCCGCGTTCGACTGGGCCTTCGGCCTCGCCGTCGCGGCGGTGCCGCTCGTGGCGCCGATCGCCGAGGAGCACCATCTCGTCGTGCTCCTGCTGCCGCTGGCGCTGCTGGTGCTGGCGCCGGACGCCTCGCCGCGGGCGAGCGCGGCGCTGGTGGTCGCCGCCGTGCTCCTGGGCGCGCGCGCCTCGCTCGAGCGCTTTCCGGCGCTGCACGCGGGCGTGCCCTCGCTGCTGCTGACCGGCAAGACGGCGGGGACCGGGCTGCTCGCGTGGCTGCTCGCCCGTCGCCTCCGGGAGACGCTCCGGTGACGCCGCGGATCGCCGTCGTCATCCCAGCGCTGAACGAGCGCGAGAATCTCGAGCTGCTCCTGCCCGCGCTCCGCGAGGTGCTGGACGACCTCGGCGTGACGTCCGAGATCATCGTCGCCGACGGCGGCTCCACCGACGGCACCCAAGAGGCGGTCACACGGCGCGGCGCGCGCCTCGTCGTCCAGACCGAGCGCGGCTACGGCGGCGGGCTCCTGGCCGGGTTCACGGCGACGACGGCGCCGTGGATCCTCACGATGGACGCCGACCTCTCGCACCGCCCCGTGTTCGTGCAGGAGTTGTGGAAGCGCCGCCACGAGGCCGACGTGCTCATCGCCTCGCGTTACGTGCCCGGCGGCCGCGCGGACATGGACGCCACGCGGCGGCTGCTGAGCCACGTGCTCAACCGCACCTACGCGCGCGTGCTGGCGCTGCCGCTGCGAGACCTGTCGAGCGGCTTTCGGATGTATCGCCGCGAGGCGCTCGAGGGCCTCCGGCCCGAGGCGCGCGACTTCGATTTCCTGGAGGAGGTCCTGATCCGCGCCCACGCCAGGGGCTGGCGGGTGATCGAGGTGCCCTTCCATTACATGGCGCGCGGCTCGGGCCGCTCGCACGCGCGGCTCGTGAAGTTCGGCTGGGCGCTGACGCGCACGCTGGCGCGGATGTGGCGGCTGCGCAACTCGGTGGACGCGGCCGACTACGACTACCGCGCCTGGGACAGCGCCATCTGGCTGCAGCGCTACTGGCAGCGCGCGCGCCATCGCATCGTCACGGGCTGGGTGGGCGAGGGGCCGGTGGTGGACGTCGGCTGCGGCTCGAGCCGGATCATCGTGGACCTGCCGACGGCGCTGGGGATCGACATCCGCCACAGCACGCTGCGCTGGCTGCGCGCGCACCACGCGCGGCTCACCTGCGGCAGCGGCGACGGGCTGCCGCTGCGCGACGGCAGCGTCGGGACCCTCATCACCTCCGAGGTCATCGAGCACGTCACCAACGCCGAGGACCATCTCGCGGAGGCCGCACGCGTGCTGCGGCCGGGCGGGACCCTGATCGCCGGCACGCCCGACTACGGACGGTGGCGCTGGTGGGCGATCGAGTGGGTGTACGGCCGCGTGCTGCCCGGCGCCTACGCCCACGAGCACGTCACGCACTACACGCGCGCCGGCCTCGCGGCCAGCCTCGCCCGCCACGGCTTCGCGGTGCTCGACGTCCGCTACGTCGGCGGCTCCGAGATGATCTTCCGCGCGCGGCGGCGGCCGTGATGCGGCTCGGCATCGACGGGCGCGAGCTGGTGGCCGGGGCGCGCACCGGCATCGGCCGCTACGTGCGCGAGGTGCTGCGCGCCGCCGCCGCGCGCGGCTGGCGCTCGACGGTGTACGGCGACACGCGCACCGTGCTGGCGGACGCGCCGGCCGGCGTCACGCTCACGCGGCTGGCGGCGCCCGGCACGCGCTGGTGGGACCAGGTGGCCCTGCCGCGCGCGCTCCGGCGCACCGGCGCCGATATCTTCCTCTCGCCCTATTACAAGGGGCCCATCGCCGCGCCGTGCCCGGTCGTGCTCACCGTCCACGACCTCTACTTCATCGGCTACGGCGGCCGGCGCCGGCCGCTGCGCGACTCCGCGCTCACCGCCGCCGCGCGGCTCTACGCGCGCCGGGCGCGGGCGATCGTGACCGGTTCCGAGCACTCGCGGCGCGCCATCATCGAGCGGCTCGAGGTCGATCCGGCGAAGGTGACGGCGATCGGCGTGGCCGTCGGCGCCGAGTTCGTCCCCACACCGCTCGCGGACGCGGCGCGCGCGCGCTACGGCCTCACCGCGTCATACGTCCTCTTCGTCGGCAACTTCATGCCGCACAAGAACGTGGACGGCCTGCTCTTTGCGTGGGCGTCGCTGCCCGCCACGCTGCGCGCCGCGCACCGGCTCGTGCTGGCGGGCGGCGACACGGGGCGTCGGCCGCAGCTCGAGGCCCTCGCGCGCGCGCTCGGAGTGACGGCGAGCGTCGTGTTCCCGGGCCTGGTCGGCGACGCCGACCTGCCCGGCCTCTACAGCGCGTGCGCGGCGTTCGTGCTGCCCTCGCTCGACGAGGGCTTCGGGCTGCCCGCGGTGGAGGCGATGGCGTGCGGCGCGCCGGTGATCGTCTCCGATCGCGGGGCGCTGCCGGAGGTGGCGGGGCCGGGGGCGGCGGTCGTCGACGTGGCCGCCGAGGGCGCGCTCGCCGCCGCGCTGGCGCGCGTGCTCCTCGAGCCCGAGCATCGCGACGCCCTGCGACGCCGCGGCCGCGCGCGCGCGGCCGACTTTGCGCCCGACCGCACCGCCGGCCGCGTGCTGGACCTCCTCGAGACCATCGCCGGAGCGGCGGTGGGGGCGACGCGCTGATGTGCGGCATCGCCGGCTGGGTCGGCGCGGGCGGCGGCAACCGCGAGGTCCTCGACGCGATGCTGAAGATCCTCGAGCACCGCGGCCCCGACGACACCGGCCGCTATCTGGACGGCGAGGCGGCACTCGGGATGACACGTCTGTCGATCATCGACCTCGTCACCGGCCAGCAGCCGATGCGAAGCGAGGACGGTACCGTCACCCTCGTCTTCAACGGCGAGATCTACAACTTCCGCGACCTGCGCGGCGAGCTGCAGGCCCGCGGCCGCCGGTTCGCCACCCGCAGCGACACGGAGGTGCTGCTGCGCGCGTGGGAGGCGTACGGTCCCGCCTGCGTGGACCGGCTGCGCGGCATGTTCGCCTTCGCGGTGTGGGACGCGCGCCGCCGGCGCCTGTTCCTGGCGCGTGACCGCGTCGGCAAGAAGCCGCTCTACTACTGGCACCGTGACGGCGTGCTCGTGTTCGCGTCCGAGCCGAAGGCGCTGCTGCGGCATCCGGCCGTGGGCCGCGCGCTCGATCCCGCGGCGCTCGAGCACTACGCGGCCTTCGGCTACACGCCCGCCGCGCGCTCGATCTTCGACGGCATCGCGAAGCTGCCGCCCGGGCACACGGCGACGCTGGCCGGCGGCGTGCTGAGCGTCGCGCGCTACTGGACCCTGCCCGCCGGCGGCGCGACGGCCGCTCGCCCGGCGCCGCGCGAGGAGCTCCTCGGCCGCGTGCGCGCCGAGGTGCGCGACGCCGTGCGCGCGCGGCTCGAGGCCGACGTCCCCCTCGGCGTATTCCTGAGCGGCGGCGTGGACTCGAGCGTGATCGTGGCCTGCATGCGCGAGCTGAACGTCGGCCGCCTCGCCACCTTCTCGGTGGGCTTCGGCGCCGACCTCTCGCACGACGAGCGGCCGTACGCCCGCGCCGTCGCGCAGCGGTTCGAGACCGAGCACCACGAGGAAGTCCTCGAGCCCAAGGCGGCGGACCTGGCGGCGGCGGTCGTGCGGTATGTCGACGAGCCCTTCGCCGACTCCTCGGCCATCCCGACGCTGGTCGTCGCCGAGGCCACCGCGCGCCACCTGAAGGTCGCGCTCTCGGGCATCGGCGGCGACGAGACGTTCGGCGGCTACCCGCGCTACCTCGGGGTGCGCCTGTCCGAGGCGTGGGCGCGCGCGCCGCGCGTGCTGCGCGCGGGGCCCGAGGCGCTCGCGCGGTGGCTGCCGGACTCGGCGGGGAGCCGCAACCTCGGGGACTGGGCGCGCCGCTTCGCCGACGGCGCGGGCCGGCCGATGCCCGAGCGCTACATCGGCTGGACGCGCTTCTTCGACGCGCAGGCACTCGACGCGCTGGCCACGCCGGCGCTCGCCCGTCATTTCGGGAGCGACGTCGAGGCCCCGCATCGCGCGGCGTGGGCGGGGCGCCGCGACGGCGACGCGGTGGACGGCGCGTGGCGGATCGACCTCGCCACCTACCTGCCGGACGATCTCCTCACGATGGCCGACCGCATGAGCATGGCCCGCTCGCTCGAGCTGCGGGCGCCGTTCTGCGACCACCGGCTCATCGAGTTCAGCCTGACGATCCCGGCGGCGGCCAAGCTCGAGGGCTTCCGTCTCAAGGCGCTCCTCAAGGCCGCCTTCGCCGACGTCCTTCCGCCGACGGTGGTCAACCGGCGCAAGCAAGGCTTCATGATCCCGCTGAGCCGATGGCTGCGGACGACGCTGCGCGATCTCGTCGACGACACCCTGGCGCCGGAGCGCGTGCGCGCGCGCGGCCTGTGGAGGCCCGAGGTCGTCGCCCGGCTCGTGAGCGAGCACCTCGCCGGCGCGCGCACGCACGGCGACCGCATCTGGACGCTCGTCATCCTCGAGCTGTGGATGCGCGAGTACCTCGATGGCCGGGGCGCCTGGAGATTGACGTGAGGGCGCTGAGCCTTCTGATGGTCTCCGACGTCTCGCCGCTCATCACGGGAGGCGGGGCTGAGCGGCTGCTGTGGGAGCACGCACGCGGGCTGGCGCGCCGCGGCCACGCGGTGACGGTGCTCGGCCGCGCTGCCGACGGCACGCCGGCGACGACGCTCGTGCGTGAGGGCGTACGCCTGGTCCTCTTCGCCGCCGGCCGCCGGACGCGGGCCGGCTTCCTGCGAGAGGCGGTGCTGGCGGCGCGCCGCGCCGCCCGTGCCGTCCTCGCCGAGTCCCCCATCGACGTGCTCAACGTCTACCAGCCGCTTGCCGGCTACGGCGTGCTCGGCCTGCCGGCCGCGCGCGGGCGGCCGGTGCTCTACACATTCCTGTCCCCGGCGCCGCTCGAGTATCGCTCGCGTGAACGAATGACGCGGCACCACGTCGGTGGGGTGACGGGCTGGCTGGGCGCCACGGCCCTCTGGGGTCTCGAGCGCGCGTGCCTGCGCCGCGCCAGCCGAATCCAGGTGCTCAGCGACTACGCGGCCAGGCAGCTCTGGCAGCTCTACCGCATCGCCGCCGACCGGCTCGTGAAGATTCCGGGCGGAGTGGATCTGAGGGTCTTCCGGCCGCCGGACGACCGCGGGGCCGTCCGCGCGCGGCTCGACTTGCCCAAGGAGGCGCCGCTCCTGCTCACCGTGCGCAACCTCGAGGTACGCATGGGCCTCGACACGTTGCTGCGTGCCATGCCGCTCGTGGTCGCGCGCCGGGCGGATGCCCAGCTCCTCATCGCCGGCGCGGGCTCGCGGCGCGCCGACCTCGAGGCGCTCGTCGCCTCGCTCGGCATCGCCGAGCACGTGCGCTTCCTCGGCTTCGTGCCGGACGCCGACCTGCCGCTCTACTACCAGGCCGCCGATTGCTTCGTGCTGCCCACGCGCGAGCTGGAGGGCTTCGGGCTCGTGACCGTCGAGGCGCTCGCGTGCGGCACCCCGGTGCTCGGCACGCCGGTCGGCGCCACGCCCGAGCTGCTCGACCCGCTCGATCCGGGGCTCGTGTTCGACGCCGCCACGCCGGAGGCGATCGGCGAGCGCCTCGTCGGATTCCTCCAGCGACTGGAGCACGAGCCGGGCGCCGTCGCGCGGCTGCGGCACGCGGCGCGGGCGTACGCCGAGCGCCATTACGGCTGGGAGCGCGCGATCGACTCGCTCGAGAGCGAGCTGGTGCGGCTCGTGGACGGCGGGGCGACGCCGCTGCCCGCGGCGGCGTGCGAGGCCTGTGGTGAGCCGCTCGGTCCGGCGCGGCTCGCGTACCGCGGGCTGCTCTACCGCCGCTGCGCCGCCTGCGGCGCGCGCGCGCTCGCGAGGATCCCGACCGACGCCGAGCTGCGGCTGCGCTACGAGACAGCCTATCCGCGGATGTTCACGCCCTCGCGCATCGGCACGCCGCGCCACGAGATGCTCGCGGACGTGCTCGCCCAGGCGCGGCGCCATACGGCGCCGGGCCGGCTGCTCGACGTCGGCTGCGGCAGCGGTCATTTCCTGGGCGCGGCGCAGAGCGACGGCTGGCGCGGCGTCGGCACCGATCTTTCTCACGCGGCGTGTGTCGCCGCGCGCGACACGGCGGCCACGCCGATCGCCCAGGCCGAGGCGACCGCGCTGCCCTTCCGCGCCGGCGCCCTCGACGCGGTCACGCTCGTCAACGTCCTCGACCACACGGCGGCCGCGCGCCGCACGCTCGAGGAGGCCGCGCGCGTGCTCCGCCCGGGCGGCCTGCTCGTGGTGCGGGTGCCGAACGGTCCGGTTCACGCGACGGCGGCGAACGCGCTCGGGCGACTCGGGCCGCTGGCGCGACTGCGCGGCCTCGACGCGTTTCCCATCATGCACGTCTTCGCCTTCGGCCGCGGGGCGCTCGTGCGGTTGCTGACGGGCGCGGGCTTCGAGGTGGTGGACGTGATCAACTCCGACCTTGCGGGCGCGCCGGGTGGCCGCGCGGGGCGCGTGCTCGGGGCGGCGGTGCGGACGCTGGCCGCGCTCGCCGCCGCGGCCTCGCGGGGCCGCTGGCTGCTCGGGCCTTCCCTCGAGGTCTACGCGAGACGCCGATGAGACATCCTGTGTCAATCCCGAGGCGCGCCACGGCTCTGCCGCGGCGCGTCCGAGCGCTGGGGGGTGTGGGGGGCCATGTCGGGGCCCCCCACGTGAGCCGATGAGTACGCGCGTGACCGAGGAGCGCCACGGGTTTCCCGGGGCGCTCCGAGCGCTGGGGGGTGTGGGGGGCCATGTCGGGGCCCCCACGTGAGCCGATGAGTCTTCACACGCTCCACGTCATCACGCGGCTGACCCTCGGGGGGTCGGCGGAGAACACCGTCGCGAGCATGGTGGCGCTCGCCGCCGGCTACCCGGGCTGGCTCGCCGTGGGCGTGGCGGAGTCCGACGCCGCCAGCGTGGATGACGCGCGCCGCCGCGGCGTGTCGCTGCTCGACGTGCCCACGCTCGGCCGCGAGGTCGGGGCGCGCGACGTGTCCGCGCTCGTCCATCTCTGGCGCGTGATGCGCGCGCGGCGGCCGGCCATCGTCCACACCCACACGTCCAAGGCGGGCTTCATCGGGCGGCTGGCGGCGCGGCTGGCCGGGGTGCCGGCCATCATCCACCAGCCGCACGGCCACATCTTCTACGGCTACTACGGCGCCCGCCGCACGGCCTTCTACGTGGCGCTCGAGCGTCTCGCCGCGCGCTGGACCGATCGCATGGTGACCCTCACCGAGCGCGGCATCGACGAGCACCTCGCGCGCGGCATCGGGCACCGCGCCCAGTACCGCGCGGTGCCGAGCGGCGTGCCGACGGCCGAGTTACGCGCGCGGGCGCCGGCGCGCGCCACCGCCCGCGCCCGGCTTGGCCTGCCCGCCGACGCGTTTGTCGTGGCCGGTCTCGGGCGCTTCGTGCCGGTCAAGGGCTTCGACCTGCTGGTGGCGGCGCTGCCGCCGCTGGTCGCGGCGGTGCCGTCGGCCCGCCTCGTGCTGGTCGGCGACGGGCCCGAGCGCATGGCGCTGGAGGCCCAGGCCGTGGCCCTCGGCGTGCGCGGACGCCTGCTCGTCACCGGCGCCATGCCGGACATCGCCGTCTGCCTCGCCGCCGCCGACGCGCTGGCGGCGCCCTCGCGCAACGAGGGCATGGGCCGGGCGCTCGTGGAGGCGATGGCGCTCGGCCTGCCCGTGGTCGGAAGCGAGGTCGGCGGCATCCCCGCGGTCGTCGCCGACGGCGAGACGGGACGGCTCGTGCCGCCTGGCGAGGTCGACGCGCTCGCGTCGGCGCTGATCGAGCTGGGGCGCGACGAGGCGCTGCGCGTGAAGCTCGGCGCCGCCGGCGCGGCGCGCGCCGAGGCGTTCTCGACCGGCGTCGCGCACGCCGCGATGCGCGCGATCTACGACGAGCTGGCGCGCGAGAAGGGCCTGGCGTGAGGCCCCCCGCGCGCGCGGCGCGCCGGGTCGCGCTGCTGGCCGCGTGGCTGGCGGTGACGCTCGGCGCCGGGGCGGCGCACGCCGCGCAGTCGTACGAGCGGCTGCCCGCGATCGTCCACGTGCACTCCGACCTCTCGAGCGGCGAGTTCCCGCTCGAGGAGCTGACCGACATGGCCGAGCGCCGCGGGCTCGGGGCGGTGCTGCTGTCGGAGAACTATCTCAACCGCGTGGAGTACAGCCTGCCGCCGTTCCGCGCCCTGACGCGCGTGAGCGAGGAATCGCGCTCCGTCCACGGCCACCTCGGCGAGTACCTCGCGCGCGTGGCGCAGGCGCGCGCCGCGCGTCCGCGCGTGCTGATCCTGCCCGGCGTGGAGGTCATGCCCCACTATTTCTGGACCGGCTCGCCGTTCTCGCTGGCGATCACGGTGCACGGCACGCAGAAAAACCTCCTCGTCTGGGGGCTCGACCGCGCGGCGCTCGAGGGCCTGCCTGTCATGGGCAACCCCTCCACGGGTGTCTTCGGACTCCAGTCGGTGCTCGACGTCCTGCCCGGTCTCCTCATCGTGCCCGGCGTGGTGCTGCTGGCCCGCCCGCGCACCCGGCGGCGCCCGCTCGGACGCGCGGTCGTGATCGTGCGACGCCGGGCGTGGCTGCCCGGGCTGATCCTCATCGCGCTCGGCGTGACCACGCTCGCGCGCGCGTGGCCGTTCACGCAGCCCGTCTATCCCCCCTGGACCGACGCGGGCAGCGCGCCGTTCCAGGACCTCATCGACTACGTCGAGCGTCGCGGCGGCGTCAGCGTGTGGTCGCTCCTGGAGGCCGCCGACGCCGGGGAGCGGGCTGTCGGGCCCGTGCGGGTGAGCTGGGGGACCGAGCCGTATCCCGACGAGCTGCTGAAGACGTTCGGCTACACGGCGTTCGGCGCGATCTACGAGGATACGACTCGCGTCGAGCGACCGGGCGAGGGCTGGGACCGGCTGCTCGGCGAGTACGTGACCGGTGAGCGCACACGCGTGCCGTGGGCGCTGGCCGAGGCGGCCTTCCACGAGCACAGCGCGGGCAAGAGCGTGGGGCCGGTCCAGACGGTCTTTCTCGTCCGCGAGCGGACCGAGGCGGGCGTGCTGGAGGCGCTGCGCGCCGGACGGATGTACGCGCTGCAGCGCGGGCGCGACACCGGCCTGGCGCTGGCGGAATTCGTCGCCGCCGCCGGCGGCGCCACCGCGATCTCCGGCGAGACGCTGCGCGCCGCGCCCGGCGCGGCGCTCGAGGTGACGGCGGCCGTCGAGACCGTCGAGCCGCGGGCCGCCGACGTGCGCGTGACGCTCGTTCGCAACGGCTCCGTGATCGCGGTGTGGAACGGGTCCACGCCGTTCCGCGCGACGCACCGTGAGGCGTGGGACGGGCGGCCCGTCGTCTTTCGTCTCGAGGCGCGCGGCGGCGGCGCGCGCCTGCTCGCCAACCCGATCTTCGTGAGGGCGCAGTGAGGGTCGCGATCCACCAGCCTCAATACTTGCCGTGGCTCGGCTATCTCGCCAAGTGGGCGGCGGCCGACCTGTTCGTGTTCCTGGACACCGTGCAGTACGAGAAGAACGGCTGGCAGAACCGCAACCGCATCAAGACGGCCGACGGGGCGCGCTGGCTCACCGTGCCCGTCCACGCGCACCTGGGCACCCGCGTCGCCGAGGTGAGCCTCGACGTCGACCAGCCCTGGGCGAAGCGCCACCTGCGCGCGATCGAGACCGCGTACGGCGAGGCGCCGCATTGGCGAGCGCAGCGTGACGAGCTCGCGCGTCTCTACGCTCGACCCTGGGAGCGGCTGGCGCCGCTCGCCGCCGCCAGCGCCGAGTGGCTCGCGCGCGCGGCGGGCGTGACGACCCCGGCGCGGCTGGCGTCCTCACTGGCGGTGGACGACGACGATCCGACCGGGCGGCTGGTCGCGCTCTGCCTCGCCGTGGGCGCCGACACGTACCTGGCCGGCGGCCACGGCGCCAGATATATGGACGCCAAGCGCTTCACGGAGGCGGGGATCCGGGTGCTCTACCAGGCCTACGCGCATCCCGTCTATGCTCAGCAACACGGCGATTTCGTGCCGTTTTTGTCGGGCCTCGATCTATTATTGATGCACGGCGATGAGAGCCTT
>Ga0137415_10005981_pt1 | contig 12045 bp, 13 predicted proteins | sample CZODoug3_1_1_16f_FD_183082 | JGI IMG/M metagenome (GOLD analysis project Ga0137415, IMG submission 183082) | Vadose zone soil fungal communities from Angelo Coast Range Reserve, California, USA - CZODoug3_1_1_16fungal (Hybrid Assembly) | ecosystem: Environmental > Terrestrial > Soil > Vadose...
GCCCTCGCGCGGGCAAGGGTGAAGTCCCGGAAGATCCGGGACCGGCCGGGGCGGTCTCCCCGACCTTCCGCGCGGACCGCCAGGTACGAAAGCCCTCACAACTGCAATCCGCTTGTGCAGGCCGGGCGATCCCCCTCCGCCCCGGCCGCCCTTGCCCTTGCTACCCCGGTCTCGCCGACGGGCAGGGGTGCAGGCGCAGGTGCGCTCTGCACCCACGCCCTAAAAGGAGATCGATCATGTCTGCCAAGAATGTCGAAATCGTCGCGGAGAGCGGAACCGAGCGTTTCATTCCGCTCAATAAGCTCAAGAAATCCCCGAACAATGCCCGCAAGACGCCGCACAGCGAAGCGTCGATTGAGGCCTATGCGGCCAGCATCGCCGCGAAAGGCATCCTGCAAAACCTTGTCGTCGAGCCGGAACTGGATACGGATGGCGCGGCAACCGGGTTCTATTTTGTCACCATCGGCGAAGGCCGTAGGCTGGCGCAGCTTCTCCGTGTCAAGCGCAAGGAGATCAAAAAGACCGAACCGATCCGCTGTGTCATCGATACCGCGAACGATCCCCACGAGATCAGCCTCGATGAGAACGTCACGCGCGAGAACATGCATCCCGCCGATCAGTTCGAGGCCTTCAAAAAGCTCGCCGAAGAACGCGGTTTCGGCGCGGAAGAAATCGCCGCCCGGTTCGGCGTGACGCCGCATGTGGTGCGGCAGCGCCTTCGCTTGGGCGCGGTCTCGCCCAAGCTGATGGAAATTTATCGCAACGGCGATCTGGCACTCGACCAGTTGATGGCCTTTGCGATCACGGAGGACCATGCCCGGCAGGAGGCCGCCTACGAGCGGCTATCCCATAACCGCGATGCCAGCACGATCCGCCGCATGCTCACCGAAGCCAACGTTGCCGCCACCGATCGCCGCGCGATCTTTGTCGGCGCGGAGGCCTATACCGAGGTCGGGGGGACGATCCTGCGCGACCTCTTCACCGAGGATCGCGGCGGCTATTTCGAGGACGTGGCGCTTCTCGATATGCTTGTCGTGGCGAAGCTTGGACGTGAAGCCAACGCTCTGATGGAAGCGGAGGGGTGGAAATGGGCGCAGGTCTTCCTCGACTATCCCCACAGCCACGGGCTGCGCCGGACCTATCCGCAAGCAGTGGACCTGTCAGCGGAGGATCAGGCCGCCTTGGATGCCGCAAGGGGCGAGTTCGACAGCCTGACGGAGCAACATGAGGACGTCGAGGAACTGCCCGATGACGTCGATGCGCATTTCGGCGAGCTTGAAGCCGAGATCGAGCGGCTTGAGGCCAAGCGTCAGGCCTATGACCCCACAGACATCGCGCGTTGCGGGGCCTTTGTCATCCTCAATCATGACGGCACCGTGCGCATCGAGCGCGGATTTGTGCGGGCCGAGGACGAGAAGCCGGAGCCGGAAACGCATGATGTGAGCGGCGAAGGCGAGGGCGGTCACACCGTCAACGAGGACGGCGGAGCCGTCCCGAACGGTGAAGAGGGTGAGAGCTTGGACGGGGAGGACCAGGACGGCGACGGTCACAAGCCGCTGTCGGACATCCTGATCCGGGACCTCACCGCGCACCGCACCCTCGGGCTTCGCCTCGCCTTGAGCGAGCAGCCGGAGGTCGCCGTCGTTGCTGTCACCCATGCGCTATCAGCACAAATCTTCTATCGCGGTGCGGACGCCCACGTGCTCGATATCCGTCCGGTCAGCACAGTGCTGGCCTCGCATGCAGATGGTATCGAGGACACCAAAGCGGGGAAGGAATGGGCGGATCGCCACGCCCGTTGGGCGGCGCAGATGCCGCGCGACGTGTGCGCTCTTTGGGTTTTTGTCAGGGAGCTTGACCATGACAGCCGCATGGCGCTGTTCGCGCATTGCGTCGCACTGACGGTCAACGCCGTAAAGCTGCCGACGGAGCGCAAACCCCGTGCGGTGGCAACGGCGGACAGGTTGGCGGAAGCCGTGTCGCTCGACATGACCGCGCATTGGGTGCCGACCGCGCGGACTTATCTCGGTCGTGTCACCAAGCCGCATATTCTCGCCGCCGTGCGGGAAGCTGTCAGCGATGAGGCCGCTGACCGGATGGCGGACATGAAGAAACAGGAGATGGCGGAAGCCGCCGAGCAGTTGCTGGTCGGAACCGGATGGCTGCCCGCGCTGATGCGGACACGGTCTGCCGAGCAACCGCAAGTCGATGCTGTCACGGAAACGAACCCTGACGCATACTCCGTCGCCGCCGAGTAAACGGCATGGCCGGGACCGTTCACGCGGTCCCGGCTTGCCATCGTGCGACTGTCGAAAATTTTTGGCCACGCGCCTTCAGGCGCGCGGCCAACCTCATGATACTCACACCCTCGACCGGGTGCATTCTCTAGGGAAAGCAAGACCCTTTTTGGCCTGAAGTCGGTAAGGTGCGTTGTGGTTAGCGCCCGTGAACCCGTCCGAAGGACGGCACGTCGTGTCGATCCGGTTGGATCAGTCGCCGTTGCGGCGGGACCAGATCAGCGTGAAGCTGTCGTCGCCCTTGCCCTTCACCAGCGAGGCGTAGATCGGGGCGGACCTATCAGCCATCTGTGACATCGAGATTGTGAGTGGACTCCGCGGGTTTTGGACCAAGGGCGCACCAATCGGCGCGCAGCAATGCGAAATCATGCGCCGTCGTTCGCTGGGTCGCGCCTTCGCCTTCGTGGATGCGCGGACGCACGTCTTTGTCCGATCGGTGATTCCTGTCCTTGTGCGGCGACGATGATGGCAATCATGGTGGTCTCCATCAGTCTGTTTGATGGGCGCGCACCAACGCAACCTCGAATGGACGGATCAGGCCCGAGGGACGGCTGCGCCTCGATCGCCTTCCCGCAACGGCTAGGCCAGCTTTTTTCCCTGCCGCGAAGTGGCGGCATTCCTCGCGGAAAGCAAAAAAGCTGTCTGCCACCGTCCTCCGCTGCGCTGCGGGCCTGACGGCTGCGGGCCGATCGCTCCCCGGGCCAAGGACCGCCATCGAGGCTGCGATGGTCGCGGCCCGACAACAGAACGGAGACCACCATGGCTACCATCGGAACCTTCACCGCAGCGGACAACGGCTACACCGGATCGGTCAAGACGCTCACGCTCAACGTCAAGGCGAAGTTTGTCGCGACCGAGAAGGACAACGACAAAGCGCCCGACTATCGCATCTTCGCCGGCGCCACCGAGTTCGGCGCCGCCTGGAAGAAGACCGCGCGGGAGACCGAGCGGGAATATCTCTCGGTCAAGCTCGACGATCCGAGCTTTCCGGCCCCGATCTACGCGTCGCTGGTGAAGGGTGAGGGCGACGACAGCTTCACGCTGATCTGGTCCCGCCGCAACGGCGACTGATCCAACCGGATCGACGCGCCCCGCCTCTCCAGAGGCGGGGCTTTTTTGCGCTAGGGCCGTGTTTGGCCTTAGCGCCAAGATGTGGCAGGTTCCCGCCGGTGAATAGGGATGCCTCATCTGGAAACACGCTCCATCCTCAGATTTGCCCGGGATGCGGATCGTGCTTGCCCGGAATTGACGGGCCAACGCATGGTTATATGACGTCATCGCCGTCCTGTTGGGCAGCGTTCAACGTGGTTTTGGCACGAGAATATTCCGATCCGGAGCTGATGATTTCGGTTCACCGACTCAGCGTCGATACATGGGCCGTACAAAATCCAGGCGACGGCTCGCGTCGCGCGATCCAGTCGGTTGGCCTGCATCTGGCGCGCCTGATGATCCAGATCGAGGATGGCTTGACGGGCCAAGCGGCGAATGCCTCGATGCTTGGTTTCGCTGTTCGTAAAGCAGAATTGCCAAAACTTCCGCCAAGAACACGCTATGCGATTACTGTGGCTGACGTCGTCAAGGCCGTTGCCCCTGAAGATCACCGACGTGCCGTCCGACAGTGGGCAGCGGCGACGTGGAACAACTGGGATGATCAGCATGATTTCATCCGACGTTGGGCACGCCAGACTCAGCCTCGATAGAAGCCGCATCTCCCAGTGAAACGTACGCGCATCGTGGATTTGAGTTGCTCGCAGATATTTTTTCGACGGATATTGCACTTCCAACTCGCCATCCACCTGGCTTGCGCTGCTGCGGACATCGCAACGCGCGCAAGAGCTGACCGACGCGCCGACGGAGGCACAAGGCGGTTATTCGAAAACCGCCGAGTGAAGACCGTACCGGTGCCCCTGAGTGGCCCCCGGCATTCTCTCCTGATTGCGAAATTTGCGGCTGCGCGCCCGATGGCGCTCGACCGAACCAACCGGTGCAATGGGGACGGGAATGCAAAAAGGCCAGGAGGTTTATTTGAGGCGCTAAGGGCTCCGCCCTCGCGCGCGCAAGGGTAAAGCACCGTCCCGGTGCCGGCCGGAGTGGTCTCCCCGGTCTTCTGCGCCGTCGCAGAATTTTCATGACGATATGAGCGCCAGGCGCGTGCAGACGCGCGCGTACCGCGCGCCCCTTTGGGCGGGTGATCCCCTCCACTCCGTCCGCCCTTGCTCTTGCTACCCCGGTCTCGCCGACGGGCAGGGTTGCAGCGCAGCGCTGCGCTTTAACCCAGCCCCAAAAGGAGAATGAGCGATGACCATGATAACCCTGACCCAGAACGAGCAGCCTGTTTCCAGCGGCTTTCGCGTGGACGTATCGCGCGGCACGCGTGTTGGTCGCGTGTCGTCGGAATGGTTTTCCAGACCCGATGACGAGCGCTATCTCAGCCTGACCGATCTTTATGACGCAGTGCGCCGCCGCGCCGAGCGCGCGCAGACCCGTACCGTGGAGAGCCGTGCCGTCAAGGTGGAGGCGAGCCGCGACAGCGCCGAGCGGCTGGCCCTGATCGTGCCGGGACGTGACGAACCAGTGGCCCCCACACATTGGAGTTTTGGCCAGTTGTGCAGCCTTGTCGGCGCGCCATCATCCTATATGCGGCAGCTTCCTGCTCCACTCGCCGGGATCAATCTGCAACACGGTTTGCTATCGCATCGCGCCGAGTTGCTGAAAACATTGGAGGCCGATGACGGTCGCGTCGAGCTTCGCGCCGTCACCGGCCCGGACTATGGCCGCATCTGGGATCACGAACTTGTCGCCGCCGTGATGAAGATCGCGGGCAACGGCACCGGCGACACCCGGTGGAAAGTGCCCGGCGTGCTCGACTGGAACGCGATGACGCATAACCCGTTCGTGGACATCACCAAGGACACCACGACGCTTTACGCCAGCGACCGGGATGTATTCCTGTTTCTGGTGGACGATACCCATCCTATCGAGGCGGGACGGTTACCGGATGGATCGCCGGATTTGTATTTCCGGGGGTTTTATTGCTGGAACAGCGAAGTCGGATCAAAGACGCTCGGCATCGCCTCGTTTTATCTCCGGGCCGTCTGCATGAATCGCAATCTGTGGGGCGTCGAGAACTTTGAGGAAATCACCATCCGGCATTCCAAATTCGCGGCTCAGCGCTTTGCTTACGAAGCGGCCCCCGCGCTGACGCGCTTTGCAGATTCGTCGCCCGCGCCGTTCGTTGCCGGTATCAAGGCAGCGCGCGAACGGATCGTCGCCCGTAGCGATGAGGACCGCGACAGTTTCCTGCGCAAGCGTGGGTTCTCCAAATCGGAGACAGCGAAAATCGTCGAGACAGTCTTGCACGAGGAGGGCCGCCCGCCGGAAAGCGTGTTTGATTTCGTGCAGGGGATTACCGCGTTGGCACGCGGCAAAGCGCATCAGGACGCAGGTCTTGAGCTTGAGGGCAGGGCGAAGCGATTGTTAGAGCGGGCTATCTGAATGGCGGAAGCCGCGCAGCCGGAAGTCCGGCTGCGCGGCTTCCCTTCCGAAATAGGGAGCTTTACGATTTTCCGCCGATCCGGCCTCCGGATCGGCGGCGGACGCGTATTCGCGCCCCGTGGCTCGCCGGGCCTGCGGCCCGGCTCGCGGGAATCAGGATCGGACTTTAGGCACGTTCTCATTCAGCAGGTCGGCAGGCCTGACACCCAACGCCTGCGAGGTTTGCCAGATTGTGAGGAGCGTCGCATTCTGCAGGCCCCGCTCGATTCCGCTGATGAAGGCGCGATCTACGCCCATGCGCTCCGCGACCGCTTCCTGGCTGATGCCTGCGGCTAGTCGATATCGACGGACGTTTGCTCCAAAAATCTTGCGAATATCCATTCGCAGGATAGGAGGCAATCGCGTATTTTGGCGCTACGTGTTATAATACGCTGCGCGATGTCCTCGGGCGGAGGTTCGATGGACCAGGCGTGCAAAAGTGATGCTTATCCAGCCCAAGAGATGGGCACAGAACACCACGGCATAGCAGTAGACTGATCCCAAATAGACTGAATAGACCCGCACTTAATCCCGGAAAAATGGCGCGCCAATGTCAAAGAGATTTTTGGATTTTCATGCAAAACCCGCCGCTCGATCCTGACGTCGCGGACGTTGCGCCCACCGATTCGGCGCTAACGGTCTACGACGAGCAGCATGTTGTGACGTACATGCGCCTTCTCGCCGCCGAGTCTGAGGGGGCCGACTGGCGAGAAGTCGCGCGGGTCGTATTGCATCTTGATCCCGACCGCGAATCAGATCGCGCGCGCAATGCTTTTGAAAGCCATCTGGCCCGCGCCAAATGGATGACTGAACATGGTTATCGTCATTTGCTGCGCGGTGGTGCCGCCAAATAGAGTAAGTCGGGCGCGCAACCTTCCTTTGAGAAAAAGAATTCCCTTCGGTGCAGTGATCACTTTGAAGCATCGCGCGCGATGCTCAATTGGGGACTTCCTGCAACCTCATGGATCAGAATTTATTGCTCCGCAATCTTCGATATGTTGTGTGGGATCAGAGCAATGCCTGAATTCGACTGGCGGGCGCCAGAGTCATACAGACGCGTACAAGATGCCGAAATCACCGCCATCGCCTGGGAATACCTTCGTCGCAATCCGGACTATCGGCGTGACTACGAGGAGATGGTCAAGGCTGGACGCGTCCATAACGTGACAGCCGAATTCAGGAGGAGATGGGGCCTCTGCTTTCGCTCATGACCCGCAAGGGTCTTTCCACGAACAGACGATCTTCTGGGCGCCCGAGGCCCTGCCGACGGTGGTGCCGATTGGTCGGCCTGCATCGTCTTCCGATGTTGTCGGCGTCGGCCAGTCGCTTGTCGATCTGACGGCGGGCGATTTGCGCCGAGCGTCTGACGGTTGGCACGCGGTTCTACGCATTCGTGGCGCTGAGCATCGCCTGTGGCTGACGGAGCCGCCGACGATGAGCACGTCGTATGCGGCGGTGCTGCCGCTCGACTCTGACTTCGAAGTTCGCGCGCATGCTGCCCGTCGGCTGTGGCGGGCGATCAATGGGCGTGCGCCCGGTCCAGCATTTCACGAACTATCTCCTCAACGCCGTGAACGTCTGGTTCTTGCAGTTCGCGCGCTCGATGGGCGTATGGACGGCGGTACCTATCGTGGGATCGCCGAAGTATTGTTCGGCAAGAAGCGCATCCCCGAGCGCGCCTGGAAAACCCACGATCTCCGCAACCGCACCATTCGCCTGGTCCAGAACGGCTTTGCGTTGATGTGTGGCGGCTATCGCGAGTTGTTGCGTTCCAGGCGCAAACAGAAGTAGCCCGGATTTCACGGGGGTATCGCAAACGCACCCCTGATCATCGGTATCCCCCTTCGTGGTCTTGCTCCTCCATCGTGACCACCGACGCGCAACCATCCTCGCTGACGCGCGGTGTTATCACGGAGCCTTCAAATGCCCGATCTTATGGCCGGCTTGCCGCCGCGCTTTCTGCGCACCCCCGAGGCCGCGCGATTCTTGGGTCTCTCCGGCCGCACGCTGGAAAAACACCGTACCTACGGCACCGGTCCAACCTACCGGAAGATCGGTGGCCGCGTCGTCTATGCGCTCGACGATCTGCAGGCCTGGGCCGATCGCGGTGCCAAAACGTCAACGTCCGATCCGGGGAAGGGTACCGTGCTGCCCGCCAAGAAACACGAGGCGGTGCTGCGTCCGTATGCCGGCAAAGAACGACGCTGATTGCCGGGGAGCGCGTCGTGACGAGGCATCGGCATAAATCGGAGCGCGAACAGCTCGATCTCTTCCGCGCGTTGCCCGGCGATCTCGCACCGCGCGATGCGCAGGATCTGATGGCCTACCCATTCTTTTCGCTCGCAAAATCCAAGCGTGTCGTACCGATCGATTTTCGCGCGGGAACCATCACTATTCGTGTCGAGGCCGTGCCCGAACATGGCATGGCGACCATCTGGGATGCAGATGTTCTGATCTGGGCTGCCTCGCAGATTGTCGAGGCGCGTGACGCCGGCCTGAAGACGTCGCGGCTAATGGCTGCAACGCCATATGAAATTCTGACCTTCGTCGGCCGCGGCACCGGTGCACGCGATTATGATCGGTTGAAGGCCGGTCTCGACAGGCTGCAATCAACCACCGTGCTGACTTCGATCCGCCAGCCGACCCAACGGCGGCGGCATCGCTTCTCCTGGATTAACGAGTGGAAGGAGACCGCCGATGCACATGGGCGACCATTTGGCCTCGAGCTAATCCTGCCGGACTGGTTCTACGCCGGCGTCCTGGACGACGCGCTCGTGCTGACGATTGATCGGGCCTATTTCGATCTGACCGGTGGACTTGAACGCTGGCTTTATCGGCTGGTCCGCAAGCATGGCGGTCGCCAGGAGGGTGGATGGAGCTTCGACTTTATCTACCTTCACGCCAAGTCCGGCAGCATCTCGCCGCTCAAGCATTTTGCGTACGACCTGCGCGAGATCGCCCGTCGCCAGACGTTGCCTGGCTATCGGCTCGTTATCGAGCGTGACCTCCGCGGCACCGAGCGTCTCATCTTCGCGCCTATCCCGGTCGATCCATTCGCCGAGCGGCTGCGCAAGCGCGGGCTCGTTCCTCAATCGGAGGACGGCCTGTGAATCAACTCGTGCTATCGGGGACCGCAACCCTCGTGCCATCAGGGACCCAATCCTCGTGCTATCGGGGACCGAAATCGGGTCTAAGGCCTTGTTGCTCAACGCTTTGCAGCACCCGTAACTTTCCTAACCCTGAATCCTTCGGATTTTCTCTAACGGACCGGGCGGTCATTGCTGCTGGGGATAACCAGCAAAGGCTCAGCGCGAGCACCGTTCTCGTCTCGCTCCCGAGTCCGATTCAGAGCCAGCGCATTGGTAAAACGTGGCTGCGCCAACAGGTGCGCTCCGCGCAAGGCCGGATCGCGATGGCATTTCTGTCGATCAAGCATCCGCATCGATTGCCAGGTTTCACCCCACGCGATCGCTGTCTGCGATCCCTGAAGCACGGCCGACGCGCATCGGCGCCGTCGACCTGCAACCGGGTTCATCTTTTCAAACATGGAGGAGGTTCATGAGCGATCTTACGCAGGTCGAGATTCTGTGGCTTGAGAAGCGTATCGAGAACCGGATTCGCTTCGGCCGCATTGTCGAAGAGAAGATTCTCGATCGCCGCCGGCGCGTTGTGTCATTTGCGCCCGGCAGCATCTTCGCGTTCGTCCGCTGGACCTCAAATGACTTTGGCACGGTCATCTCGCGGATCGACATCTTGCGGGCAGTCGCGGCCAGTCAGCGTTGCGCCACGGTGCCCTATGTGAGACCCGGCGGCGACATTCTGTTGCGGCTGTCGGGCTGGCCCAAGGTCGAGCGGGTGCTGCAACTGATCGATGCGATCGAGGTGCTCGGCATCGATCCCGCGGACGCTGCACACGATTATTGGCATCACATCCATAACCGCCTGTCTGTCAACGAAGCTCCACGGACCTACACAAAATCGCGTCACCAAGCCTGGCTTCACCGGCGGAGGATTGTGCCATGAATGGCCGGTTTTCGACGCTCGCCGCCATGCTTGGTGGGATCGCCGTTCTCGTAGCAACGGTCGTCGCGGAGCCGGTTCCCCTCTACGTGTGGAATGCTTCCGAAAGTGTACCGCTTGGCCTCTATCGCTTACGGCCCGCAGACAAGCTGTTTGTCACCGAACTCGTCGCCGTGCAGCCCCCCGAGCCGCTGGCGACCTTTCTTGACCTGAACGGCTATCTGCCAGTCGGTATTCCCATGTTGAAGCGCGTGCTGGCGCTTCCGGGGCAAACGGTTTGCAGAAGCGGACGCACAATCTCGGTCGATAAGATCGACATGGGTGAGGCGCGCGAGCGAGACAGCCGGAGCCGGCCGCTGCCGGTCTGGCGCGGCTGTCGTGTTGTCGGTGAGGACGAACTCTTTCTCATGAACTGGCAGTCCAAGGACTCGCTGGACGGCCGGTACTTCGGGCCGATCGCGGCATCCGCCGTCGTTGGCCGTGCATTCCCTGTCTGGACCAAGGAGGAGTGATGGTGCGCATCTCTCTTTCTCGATCTGCCATTCCTCTGTTCGACCGGACGCTGCACCATTCCTCCGTCCCGACCAAAATTCGCAAAGCCGCCGCGCGCAGCGGCGGTCCAGGGCGGCCGCCAGGCCGGCGCGAAGCAGCTTTACCCTGGACCGGCGCGAGTACGGCGGCATGCTTGCGTCGGTTAGGGAAGGCAGCTTGTACCGCCGTGATGGTGTTGTCGTTTGCGATCGTGCCGGTGAATGCCGCACATGCTGGTAACGCATCAACCAGACATCCGGCGAGCGCACGGCCTGCCGGGTCGTTTGCGAATCTGATCGAAGAGGCCTCACGCCGCTTTGCCGTACCGGCGCACTGGATACGCGCCGTCATAGACGTTGAAAGTGCCGGCGACGTGCGGGCCAGATCGCAAAAAGGCGCGATGGGGTTGATGCAGATCATGCCCAAGACCTGGGCAGACCTGCGCATCCATCACCGCCTCGGCAACAATCCTTACGATCCGCGCGACAACATTCTGGCCGGTGCTGCGTACCTCCACGAACTGCACGACCGCTATGGCTCGCCCGGTTTCCTCGCGGCGTACAATGCGGGCCCGGGCCGCTACGAACAATATCTCGGGGGTCGTCCATTGCCGGCCGAGACCCGCGCCTATGTGACAACCCTCGCTCCTTTGTTCGGTGGCGGTGAACTCGCCGGTCCGATCTTCGTCGCAGCCGTTCATTCGAAGTCATGGACCGAGGCGCCGCTGTTCATCGGGCGACCCGAGCGTGCAAACGCTGCCGATCGCGTGTCGGCTGAGCGTCGATCGGACCAAGCTCTGGCGACCGGCCCGATGCGCAATATCTCTGCAGTCCTGCCGCACGCGCGCAGCCTTTTTGTTGTTCGATCCAGCGCGGGAGACCTGCAATGACGGAACGTGCAGTCTGGCGGGCCGTATCGTGCTCCGGGATAGAGTCGGCGGGAAGGCGAGAGCAGCGGGGAAACACGACAGCGGGACGGCAAGATAAAGCGAGATTCCTCGCTGCCGGAACTTCGTTCCTAAGTTTTTGTCTGCACATTGTTTTTGTCAGGCTTGCGCTTGGTGCGGCGGGGGCGCTGCTGACACTTTATTCTTTGTTTTCAACAATCCAAGCGGCGTCACCTGCGATGTGTTGGGAACGAGAGGTCGCACCGCTTACGCTGAAGCATGCATTTCCACGCGCCTCTACGATAAGTGCGTTTGAGTTCTTGCGGAATGCATTTCAACCTCCAAACGTCGTCTCATGGCACGCGACGAAGACGACTTCCGCATCCGTCCAGGCAAGGTCCGCGATCGTGGCGGTGCAAGGACACGTGATCGCCAGATCGGCGGCCTACGCCGACGCCCCGCCAGCTTTCTCGGCGAGGTCCATCAAGCCATACGTCGGGCGGGCGGCAATCCCGACCGCCCGGGCTGGGCCGGCAAGGGAGGCGGCCGGTTCAATGCGCGTGGGCGGGGTGCTGCAACGGCGCTGACGCTCAAGGATCGGAGCGCGTGGGGTCGGGACGGGAGCGGCGTGCGCACACGGGCACGGCGCGTAGCGGTGAAGGCTCGCGTGGTGAAGCTCAACCCGCAGCGCGGAGCCGCCCGCGGGCGGCAGTTTGTCGGCACCAAGGCAGTGGACGCGCACCTGCGCTATCTCGAACGGGACGGCGTAACCCGTGA